>Ga0066652_100000421_pt1 | contig 20616 bp, 20 predicted proteins | sample GraSoiAngelo_101_FD_71413 | JGI IMG/M metagenome (GOLD analysis project Ga0066652, IMG submission 71413) | Grasslands soil microbial communities from the Angelo Coastal Reserve, California, USA - 14_0903_02_30cm | ecosystem: Environmental > Terrestrial > Soil > Grasslands | place: USA... | reverse complement strand
CGAGCGCGCCGGCGGCGACCACGAACGGGACGAGCGAGAACCCGAACGGGGTCACGGGGGAATTTCGCGGCTGCAGCCATCCCCAGTTGCTCGCCTGGAGCACTCCGAACACGATCAGGCCGAGGCCCAGGGCGGACAGCACCGACCCCACCCAGTCCAATCCTCCAGTCTCGCGCTCTGTGGGCGGCTCCCTGAGGAGGCGCCTGGCGAGGAGGATCGCGATCACCACGACGACCTCGCCCGCGAACACGAGTCGCCACGTGAGGTTGGTGGTGACCCAGCCGCCGAGGATCGGACCCACGGCGATCCCCGCACCGGCCACCCCCCCGAGCACGCCGAAGGCCGCCGCGCGAGCCTTGCCCTCGAAGTTGGAGGCCGTGAGCGCCACCAGCGCGGGCAGCACAAGGGCCGCGCCGACGCCCTCCAGCAGGGACCATCCGATGGCCAACACGGGAACGCTCCACGAGAGCGCCGTCAGCAGCGAACCCGCGCCGTAGATGACGAGCCCGATCGAAAACGCGCGGCGGCGTCCCAGGATGTCACCGAGCTTCCCGCCGGTGACCATGAGCGCCGCCATCGTCAGGGAATAGAGCGTGATCACGGCCTGGATGGTTGTGACGGTGGTGTGGAAGTCGGCGACCAGCTGCGAGATCGAGACGTTCATCACCGACTGGTCGAGGACCATGAGGAACTGGGCCGCGGCGAGGACGAGGAGAACCGACCGTCGCGCCGTCGTGCCCTCGGCTTGGCCTTCCGAGGGCGTCGACGCGGTCATGGCGCCACTCTATTCAGCGCCCGACCGGCAATCCATCGCTTCACGGCAGGAATGACGCCAGCGCCCCGCCGGCGTGCGAGGCCCAGTCGACCAGCGGCGTGGGGATGACGCCGAAGAACACGGTCGCACCGGCGGTCAGCACGGCCGGGACGAGGATCGCGAGGCAGCGCGTGCCCTTCGGCGCGGGGGCGGCCGGCGCGGGGTCGCGATCCCGCGCGGTCTCCGGACGCTCCTCGGGCGTCTGGTCCTCGTCGGTCTCGGGGGAGCCGCCGGCCATCGCCGGCACGCCCGCCGGCTCGGGTGCCCGCGGCTCGGCGCTCGGCCGCATCCAGACGGCTGCAACGACCCGCAGGTAGTAGGCGAGCGAGATCATCGTGCCGATCGCGATCGCCACCCCGAGCCACGTGTAGTCGGCGTCCACCGCCGCCTCGATCAGGTAGAGCTTGCCCATGAAGCCCGCGGTCGCCGGCAGCCCCGCGAGGGCGAGCATCGAGATCGTCAGCGGCCAGGCGAGCTCCGGCCGGTCGCGCCCCATGCCCTGCACCGCCTTGATGTCGTCGCCCCACGTCGTCTCGCGTTCGCGGACCACGATCACCGCGAACGCGGCCAGGTTCATCAGCGCGTAGGCGGCGAGGTAGAAGACGAGCGCGTTGATCCCCAGCTCGGAGGCGGCGACGAGGCCGACCAGCATGTAGCCCGCCTGGGCGATCCCGGAGTAGCCGAGGAGGCGCTTCAGCGAGTCCTGCCCCAGCGCGCCGATGTTCCCGACCGCGATCGAGACGGCCGCGAGGACCGCGAGTGCCGGCTGCCAGTTGTCCACCGCCGGCCCCAGCGCGACCTCGAAGAAGCGCACGAAGACGCAGAACGCCGCCGCCTTGGTGGCGACGGCCATGAACGCGGTCACCGGCGTGGGGGCGCCCTGGTAGACGTCGGGCGTCCACTGGTGGAAGGGGGCAATCGAGATCTTGAACGCGAGCCCCGTGCCGGCGAGCGCGATCCCCATCAGGACGAGAGGGTCGTCGGCGAGGCCGGAGCCGATCCCGTCGCGGATCCCGCCGAAGTCGGTCGATCCCGATCCGCCGTAGATGAGCGCGAGGCCGTAGAGCAGCGTCGCCGAGCCGAGCGAGCCGACGATCAGGTACTTGAGGCCGGATTCCAGCGAGGACGCGCGGCGAAGGGCAGAACCGCAGAGCACGTAGAGGGGAACCGAGAGGAGCTCCAGCGAGACGAAGAATGCGACCAGGTTCTGGGCTTGGGCGAGGAGCGTCATCCCGAGCACCGACGAGAGCAGGAGGGCCTGGAACTCGCCATGGCGCGCTTCCTCGCCCGGGCGCTCGGCCGCCGGGTCCCGCCAAGACAGCGGGATCACGAGCGCGGCCGAGAGGATGGCGATCAGCGCCCCGGCGAGGCCGAGCTCGTCGAGGCGAAGCGCGCCGGCAACCAGGTCCTCGCGCGTCCCCCACTGCCAGATGCACAATCCGGCGGCGGCCGCGAGTGCCGCCAGCGAAATGATGGAGACGACCGCCCGCTGACGGCTTGGGCCGCTCAGGACCGCGCCGACGAGCACCAGGCAGATCCCCGCGGTCAGGGCGATCACCGGCGAGAGCCCCGCGTAGTCGACGTGGGGAGCGGTGAAGGTCATCGGGCCGCGGCCGAGCTCGTCAGGGAGGGAGCGGGCGCAGCCGGCGGCGCCGAGGGCGGGCTCCCGGCATTGACGGCGTCGACCTTGTCCGCGGCGGCGGGATCGGCGCGGGTCAGGATCAGTCCTGGATAGAGCGCCAGCGCGACGATGCAGCCGACCAGGGGAATCAGGACGGCGGCGTCGAGCGGACCGATCTCACGCGAGTCGATCACCTCGGGCTTTCGGTTGTGCATCGTCCGCTGGAAGAGGCGAATCGCGTAGTAGGCGGCGAGCACGACCCCGATGCCGGCGACCAACGCGTAGACGATCTTCGCCTGGAAGAGCCCGATCAGGATGTAGAACTCGCCGATGAAGTTCGCCGACCCGGGCATCGCCAGGGTCGCCAGGGTGACCACCAGGAACAGGGTGGCGAGCACCGGGGCGCGCATCGCAAGGCCCCCGAGGCGCCCGAGGTCCTCGCTGCCGGCGCGCTCCCAGAGCAGCGCGACGATCAGGAAGACCGGCGCGACCACCAGGCCGTGGTTGACCATCTGGAGGACCGCGCCGTCGGCGCCCTCCGGACGCAGCGAGAAGATCCCGATCGTGATGAAGCCGAGCTGGGCGATCGACGAGTAGCCGGCGATCAGGCGCACGTCGGTCTGCGTGAACGCCATCACCGAGCCGTAGAGGACGCTGGCGACCCCGATCACCAGGATCGCCTCCTGGAAGTGGGCGGTGGCCTGAGGGTAGAGCGGCAGCGCGACGCGCAGGAAGCCGTAAGCGCCGACCTTCGAGAGGACGCCGGAGAGCAGGGCGAGCACGGGCAGCGGTGCTGCTCTGTAGGCGTCCGGGAGCCATCCGTGAACGAGGACGGCCGGCATCTTGATCAGGAAGGCGGCGGCGAAGAAGCAGAAGATCCAGTACTGGCTGCCCGTCGACAGGGTGTGGGCGCGAAGGTCGGCGAGGGAGAAGCTCAGGTGCCCCACCTGGTCGGAGGCGAGGACCGCCGTCGCGATCGCCGCCACCAGCATCAGGAGCGAGCCGACGAGCGTGTAGACGATCATCTTCGTCGTCGCGGCGATCCGGTTCTCGCCCCCGAAGGTCCCGATCAGGAACCAGAACGGGACCAGCATCAGGTCGAAGAAGAGGACGAAGAGGAGGAGGTCCTGCGCCAGGAACGCCCCCAGCGCCGCGGTCTCGGCAAGCCCGAGCATGAAGAAGTAGATGCGCCGGCGCTCGGGCACCCGGAAGGCCGAGAACGCGGTCGCCCCGGCCCACAGCAGCGCGGTGAGCAGGACGAGGAAGACGCTGATCCCGTCGACCCCGAGCTGGTAGCGCACCCCGAGATCCGGGATCCAGCTCTCGTTCACGGTCTGTTGGAGCCCCGGCTGGCCGGTGTGGAACTCCGCGACCGACACGATCGCCCGGCCCAGCACCACAAGGCTGCCGGCCGATGCAAGGGCCGGCACTGCCCTGCGCGGCACGACGAAGCACAAGAGCCCCACCGCCACCGGAAGCCAGAGCAGTATCTGGATCACCGGCGCGGCACCTCCATCACGAGCTCACGATCAGGAAGTAGAGGCCGAGCCCGGCGAAGCCGCCGATCAGGAGGAGCGCGTAGGCGCGCACGAACCCCGACTGGGCGCCGCGGACGACGACTCCGATCCCCCGCACCGCGTCGACGGTCGCGGTGACGATCCCGTCGACGACCACCCGCTCGATGACACCGGTGGAGAACCGGCCGATCCGGATCGCGGGTCGGTAGACGACCGCGTCATACAGCTCGTCGAAGTACCACTTGTTGACCAGGAAGGCATGCACCGGGCGGAATCGCCGCGCGAGCGCCGCTGAGGTTCCGGGACGCGCGACGTAGACGAAGTAGGCGGCGGCGATTCCGGCGAGCGCGACCGCGCCGCCGACGGCGAGCCCCTCCCAGTCGGCGAGCACCGAAGGCACCGACTCATAGAGACGCGAGTCGAGGAACGACCCCCTCAAGAAGGTCTCGATCACGTGGTCGAGCCCCGGGATCTGCAGCGCCCCGCCGACGATCGAAAGGACCCCCAGCGTCGCCATCGCCAGCCACATCGGGCGGTCGCGCTCGGCGATGTGGTGCTCGGGTCCCGGGAAGCCGACGTCCGTGTCCTCGGGCTCGCCGGTCAGGGGGTTTGCCGGCTCGGCGTGGGCGAGGTGGCCGCCCTCGAGCTCGCGGGCCTCGGGGACCGGCTCGCCCCAGAAGACCCGAAAGATGATCCGGAAGGCGTAGAAGGCGGTCAGCAGAGCGGCGAGGTAGCCGCCGACCGTGAAGATCCAGTAGAAGCCTCCGCGGTTCGAGGCGAAGACGAGGATCTCGTCCTTCGAGAAGAATCCCGAGGTCAGCGGGAAGCCGGCGAGCGCCAGGGCCCCGACGATCATCAGCACCGAGGTGAACGGGAGGGCCCGGCGAAGGCCCCCCATCCGGTCGATGTCCTGGGTCCCGGCCATCGCCGAGATCACCGACCCGGCGCCCATGAACAGGAGCGCCTTGAAGAAGGCGTGCGTCATCAGGTGGAAGAGGCCCGCGGCGTAGGCCCCGATCGAGACGCCGACGACCATGTAGCCGATCTGGCTGATCGTCGAGTAGGCGATGATCCGCTTCAGGTCGGTGACCGCGAGGGCGACCGTCGCCGCGAAGATCAGCGTGGCGAGGCCGATGAAGGCGGAGATGTCGGCGGCGGTGGGGGCGAGCTCGAACAGTGGATGGGTCCGGGCGATCAGGTAGACGCCCGCGGTGACCATGGTCGCAGCGTGGATCAGCGCGGAGACCGGCGTCGGGCCCTCCATCGCGTCCGGGAGCCAGGTGTGGAGCGGAAGCTGCGCCGACTTCGCGAACGCCCCGACCAGGATCAGCAGGCAGATCGCGATCAGCACCCCCTGGTTGGTGGAGAAGTGCTGCGGGGCGGCGTGGAAGACCGACAGGTAGTCGAACGTCCCGAGGTCCCGGAAGATGAAGAAGGCGGCGAAGACCAGGCCGACGTCGCCGATCACGTTGATCACGAACGCCTTCATCCCCGCGCGGGTCGCGGTGTGCCGCCGGTACCAGAAGCTGATCAGCGCGTAGGAGGCGAAGCCGACGAACGCCCAACCGACGATCAACAACACGAAGTTGCCCGCAAGGACCAGGAGCAGCATCGAGAAGACGAAGAAGTTGAGGTAGCTGAAGTAGCGGGAGTAGCCGCGGTCGGAGGCAAGGTAGGCGACCGAGTAGAGGTGGATCAGCGCCGAGACCCCGCTGACCACGAGGATCATGTAGACGGAAAGCGGGTCGACGAGGATCCCGAGCTTGATGTCGAGTCCCGCCGCGGAGGCGTAGCTGTAGAGCGAGGAGGTGAGCTCCCGGCTCTGGACGGGCTTGTCGAGCAGGGCCACGAGCGCCCCGATCGAGCTCAGGAAGGCGAGCGCGATCGCCGCCGTCCCGATCCATCCCGCGGCCCGGCCGGGAAGCACGCGCCAGCCGAATGCGCTGATCAGGCAGCCGGCCAGCGGAAAGGCGAGGACCAACCAGCCATAGGTCGTGGCGCTCACCCGCGCAAGTCCCGCATCTCGTCGACGTTGAGCGGCAGCCGGCGGCGGAACATCGCGACGATCAGGCCGAGGCCGACCACCACCTCGCAGGCGGCGACGACCATGACGATCAGCGCGAACACCTGACCGTCCTCGTTGCCCTGCGCGCGCGAGAAGGCGACGAGGGCGAGGTTGCTCGCGTTCAGCATCAGCTCGAGGCACAGGAGGATCACGAGCGGGCTGCGGCGGATCAGCACGCCTCCCGCGCCGATCGCGAACAGGAGCGCCGAGAGCACGACGTACCAGGTGATGTCCATCAGCGCTCCGCTTCTCGCTGCCGCCCGGCGAGGACGATGGCGCCCACGGCCGCGACGAGCAGCAGCATCGAGGCGGCCTCGAAGACGACCAGGAAGCGCTCGAGCAGGAGGTTCCCGATCTCGGCGGGCGAGCCGAAGCCGAGGTGGACCGTGGGCCCGCTGCTGTCGAGGGCCGAGAGGCCGGTCCCGAGGATCGCGATCGCCAGCTCGACGAAGAGGGCCGCGGCGAGCAGCGGCGCCAGGAAGCGCTGGCCGGGGATCGGCTCCCAGATCGGCTCCTCGACCGCCCCGAGGTAGGCGGCGACGAAGACGTAGAGGACCATCACCGCGCCGGCGTAGACGACCACCTGCGCCGCGGCGACGAACTGTGCGTAGAGGAGCAGGAAGAGCCCGGCGAGCGAGACCAGGTGGACGACCAGCGCCAGGACGCTGTAGAACGGGTTGCGAAGCGCGATCACGGCGACGGCGCCCCCCACGGCGCCGATCGCCCCCGCGAAGAAGGCGACGTAGGTCAAGCCGGGCTCCGCCTCCACCCGTCGCTGGGATGAGGGAACGAGCTCACTCGCCCTCCCGCCTCAGCGGGGCCCTCTCGACCGGCTCGGCCAGCAGCATCTCCTTCGTGAACACGAGGTCCTCGCGGTTGTAGTCGGCCATCTCGTACTCGTGGCCCATCGTGATCGCGTCGAACGGGCAGGCGACCTCGCAGTAGCCGCAGAAGATGCACCGCGCGAGATTGATCTCGTAGACCTCCGCGTAGCGCTCGCCCGCCGAGATCCGGTTCTCGGGGTCGTTCTCGGCGGCGACGACCCGGATGCAGTCCGCCGGGCAGGCGGCCGCGCACAGAGAGCAGCCGACGCACTTCTCGTATCCCGTGTCCTCGAACCGGTGAAGTTTGTGCCGCCCCCGGAAGCGGGGATAGACGGGGGTCTTCTGCTCGGGGTACTGGATGGTCACAGGGCCCTCGAGGATCCGCGCGAAGGTCGTCTTCATCCCGCGAAGCGTCTCGCCGAACGTGCGATAGACGCTCGAGGGGCCGCCCGGCGCCGGGCCCCGCTGGACGGCGATCGCCTCCTCCGGGTTCTCCAGATACGGGAACTCGCTCACGTCACCGTCACCAGCACCGCGGTCACGAAGACGTTCAGGGTCGCGAGCGGGAGCAGGACCTTCCAGCCGAGCGACATGAGCTGGTCGTAGCGGATCCGCGGCAGGGTCGCTCGCACCCACATGAACACGAAGAGGAGCCCGAAGATCTTCACCAGGACCCAGATCGGGTCGAGCCAGCCCGGGCCCGGGCCGTGCCAGCCGCCGAGGAAGAAGGTGACCGCGACGCCGGAGATGACGAACATCTCGATGTACTCGGCGAGCGCGTAGGAGCCGTAGCGCATCCCGCCGTATTCGGTCTGGTAGCCCTGGACGAGCTCCGCGTCGGCCTCCGGGAGGTCGAACGGGGCCCGGTTCGCCTCCGCGAAGCCGGCGACCATGAAGATCAGGAACCCGACCAGCTGCGGGACCACGTACCAGATCGAATGCTGGGCCTCGACGATCGAGACCAGCGACAGCGAGCCGGCCATCATGATCGCGCCGAGCAAGGCCAGCCCCATCGAGATCTCGTAGGAGATCAGCTGCGCCGCCGAGCGCATCGCGCCGAGGAAGCTGTACTTGGATCCCGACGCCCAGCCGCCGAGCAGCAGGCCATAGAAGGCGATCGAGCCGAACGCGAAGAAGTAGAGGATCCCGATCGATACGTCGATGCCATAGAAGCCGACGCCGTCCTTGACGTCTCCGAACGGGATGATCGCGAGCGTCGCGACGCCGGTGAAGATGACCAGCGCAGGGGCGATCGCCCACAGGCCCGGCACGGCGTTGCGCGGGCGGTAGCCCTCCTTAGTGATCAGCTTCACGGCGTCGGCCAGCGGCTGCAGGAGCCCGAACGGCCCGACCCGGTTCGGCCCGTAGCGCGCCTGGAAGCGACCCAGGAGCTTTCGCTCCATCACGGTCAGAAGTGGCGCGATCGCGAACACCGCGCCGAAGATCACGATCGACTTGACGACCAGGATCCAGCTCGCCTCGGCGAAGCCGGTGTCCGCGAGCGGCAAGGTCACTCCGATGCCTCCGCCTTCACGACGTCTGCGAGCTCGCCGCGAAGGGCTCGGGCGGCATCGCCGAGCCCCTCGATCAGGAAGCCGGACCCCGGCCTGATCCGCTCGCGGACCGCCGCCCGCGCCCGGACGACCGAGCCGTTCGAGCGGACCTCCACCTCGTCCCCGCCCTCGACTTCCAGGCGCTCGGCGTCCGCCGGAGCCAGCTCCAGCGTCTGCCTCGGGAGGAGAAACCGCAGGGCCCGGCTCTTCTCCGTCGCCTCGGCAGCCCACAGATCGCGGTACGTCCCGAGCAGGAGACCGGCGTCGTCGGGCGCGGCGGGGCTCGTTAGCGACGATGTACCGACACCACGTGTCGGTACATCTTGCGGGCGAGCACCGTGCGTCCCGGCGGCGCCGGTCTCGTCGCGGGGGAAGCGTGACGCGGCTTCGCGGTCCTGCCACCTGACCCCGAGGCCGCCGATCTCCTCGGGGGTGATCCCGGCGTAGAACGGCACCTCATCGGCGATCGCCGCGAGCGCCTCAGGGGCGGAGTCGATCCCCGTCTCGTCGCCGAGCAGCGCGGAGAGCTCCGCGAGGACCTCCCACATCGGGCGCACCCTCCCCGGATGGGGAATGCCCTGGCGCAGGCGCTGCAGGCGCCCGTCGGGATGCGTGACCGTGCCCTCCTTCTCGGCGTAAGCCTCGGCCGGCAGGACCACGTCGGCGTGACGGGTCGAGGAGTTCTCGAACATCGATGCCGCGACGACGAACTCGGCGTTGCCGAGCGAGTCGCCGAGGGCGGCCCCGAAGTCGCGAACCGGGTCGACGTTCAGCAGGAGCGCGGCCTCGATGCCTCCGTCGGCGAGGCCCCCGCCGATCCCGGATGCGTCGAGTCCCTGATCGACGCTGGACAGTCCCGTGCCGGCGACCGGCAGGCAGCCGACCTCGCGCAGGCCCCGCCCGTTCGCGCCGTCCGGGGCCTCGATCAACCCGGCGCCGTCCTCTTCCGCGCGCAGCGCGCGAGCGCAGGCGAGCAATGACGACGGGGGGCCTTCGAAGTCGCCGCAGACGATCACCGTCGACCCCGGCTTCAGGACGCCGGCGATCCGCTCGGCGTCCGCGCCCAGCTCGCCGTCGGCGCGCTCGTACCCGTCGGCGCCGAGCTCCCCCGCGAGCGCCGCCAGGAAGCCGCCGGCGAAGCCGGGCTCGTAGCGAGCGGTCTCCTCAGCGCCCCCGTCGAGCGCGCTCGGGTGGTCCGTGGCGACGGCGAGTCGCGCGCCGTTTCTCCGGACGACCTTTCGGATCCGGAGGTCGAGGATCGGCATCGAGTGGATCGGGTCGGTGCCGAGCACCAGGATCGACTCGGCGCCGTCGAGGTCGCGGACGCTCGCCCCCAGCTCGGGTAGCGAGAGCGCGATGAGATCCTGACGGAGCGCCCCGCCGTCGCCTTGGCCTCCCGCGCGCTGGGAGGCGGGGAGCCCACCCGTTGCTCGGGACTCGACGTGCGGCGAGCCGAGCGCCCGCCTGAGGATGCGCTGGACCAGGTAGCCCTCCTCGTTCGAGGACTGCCCGCCGACGATGCCCGCGGTTCGCGCGCCGGCCGCCCGCAGGCCGGCCGCGGCGGCCTCAAGCGCCTCCTCCCAGCTCGCCGGGTGAAGCTCGCCGCCCGAGCGCACGAGCGGCTCGGTGATCCGGTCGGGCGAGGCGATCATCTGGTAGCCGAAGCGGCCCTTGTCGCAGAGCCACCCGTCGTCGACCGCCGAGTTGTCGCGGGCGAGCACCCGCTCGGCGCGCTCGTTGCGCACGGTCAGCTTGATGTTGCACTGGCTCGGGCAGAGCGTGCAGACGGTGCCCGAGTCCTCGATGTCCCACGGTCGGGCCCGGAACCGGTACGCGTCCGAGGTCAGCGCCCCCACCGGGCACAGCTCGATGATGTTGCCGTGGAAGGGGGCGATGTACGGGCGGTCGTCGAACGTCCCCACGTAGCTCGACGCGCTTCGCTCCAGCAGCTGGAGCTGCTCGTCCTCGGCCACCTCCTGGCTGAAGCGCACGCAGCGGTAGCACAGGATGCAGCGCTCGCGGTCGATCTTGATCAGCGGCGAGAGCGGGATCGGCTTTTGGAAGTGGCGCTTCGGGTCGATCATCCGGCTCCTGCCGGGTCCCCAGCCCATCGAGATGTCCTGGAGCGGGCACTCCCCGCCCTTGTCGCAGACCGGGCAGTCGAGCGGGTGGTTGACGAGCAGGAACTCCACCACGGCGTTCTGCGCCTCCTTCACCTGGTCGGTCTGCGTGTAGACGACCATCCCGTCGCGAACCGGGGTCGAACAGGCCGTCTGGAGCTTCGGGATGCCCTCCACCTCCACGAGGCACATCCGGCAGGCCCCCACGGGCTGCCCGAGCTTCGGCTCGTAGCAGAACACCGGGATCTCGACGTCGCCGTGCTTGGCGGCGTCGACGAGCATCATCCCCTCGGGCGCCGTGACCTCGACCCCGTCGACGACGAGCGTCACGTCCTCGCGCGCGGCCATCACGAGACCCCCAGCGCCACCGGGCGGGTATCGGCCGCGGACTCGTCGAGCGGCCGCGGGGCGGACGCCTTCCCGGCCTCGATCGCCGCCTCGAACTCGTCGCGGAACTTCTTCACCATGCTGCCGACCGGCATCGCCATCGAGTCGCCGAGCACGCAGAGGCAGTTGCCGATGATGTTGTCCTGGACCGAGGCGACGATGTCGAGGTCCATCGGCGTGGCCTCGCCGGAGATCACCCGCTCGAGCATCTTCACCGTCCAGTTCGTTCCCTCGCGGCAGGGGGTGCACTTGCCGCACGACTCGTGGTGGTAGAAGCGGGCGGTTCGCAGGGCGAGCTGCGGGATCGAGACCGACTCGTCGGCGACGATGATCGCCCCCGAGCCGAGCATCGAGCCTGCGTCGGCCATCGCCTCGAAGCTGTACGGGAGATCGAGCTCGGCGGCGGTCAGGACGGGCGCCGAGGACCCGCCCGGGAACCACGCCTTCACCTCGCGCCCGCCCGGCGGCCCGCCGGCCAGCTCGTAGATCAGCTCCCGGGACGGGATCCCCAGCTCGACCTCGTAGTTCCCGGGCCGCTCGACGCAGCCGGAGACCGAGACCACCTTCGTCCCCGGCGACTGCTCCGTCCCGAAGCCCTTGAACCAGTCGGCGCCGTTGGCGACGATGTGGGGGACGTTGGAGAGCGTCTCGACGTTGTTGATCAGGGTGGGTCCGCCGTAAAGGCCCTGGATCGCCGGGAACGGCGGCTTCAGCCGCGGGTTTCCGCGCTTTCCCTCCAGCGAGTCGAGGAGCGCCGTCTCCTCACCGCAGATGTAGGCCCCCGCCCCGCGGTGGACGACGACCTCGACCCGGCACGCGCTCCCGAGGATGCCCTCGCCCAGGTAGCCGGCCCCATACGCCTCCTCCACGGCGCGGTCGAGCACGTCGCCCATCTCCGCGTACTCGCCGCGGATGAAGATGAACGCCCAGCCGGCGCCGGCGGCGATCGCGGCGATCGCGATCCCCTCGATCAGCTGGTGTGGGTTCTTCTGCATCAGCTCGCGGTCCTTGAACGTCCCCGGCTCGGACTCGTCGGCGTTGCAGCACAGGAACTTGTCCATGTCCCCGCGGGGAAGGAACGACGCCTTCTTTCCCATCGAGAACCCGGCGCCGCCCCGGCCTCGAAGCCCAGACTCCTCGAGCGTCGTCAGGAGCTCGTCGGGCTCGAGCTCCTTCAGGGTCCGCTCGAGCGACCGGTAGCCGCCGAGCCGCCGGTAGGTCTCGATCGACGCGAGCCCCGGCTCGTCGACGTGGCGAAAGAGCACCCGGGTCTCGGAGGCCACCTAGCCGCTCCCTCCCGCCTCGGTCGCCGCGACGCGCGGGTCTGGCTCGGGCTCGGGGCCGCCCGCCGCCTGGCGCTTGCCCAGCGCCCGGTCGGGGAGCACCTCGGCTCCCGAGCGGAGCTGCTCGACCGCGGCGCGCGCGTCGTCCGGGCTCAGGGGGCCGTAGTAGCGCTCGTCGATCGAGGCCATCGGCGCGACATCGCAGCCGCCGAGGCACTCGAAGCCCTTCACGAAGATCTCGCCGTCCTCGGAGGTCGCCCCTCCGTGGTCCGCCGCGTGAGGGTCGGCGCCGGCGGCCTCGCAGAAGGCGCGCAGCAGATCGTCCGCGCCGCGCATCCAGCACGAGATGTTGTGGCACACGAGCACCTGACGGTGGCCGACCGGCGTCGTGCGAAAGAGGTCGTAGAAGGTGGCGATCGACTCCAGGTAGGCGGGCGTCACCCCCATCACCGCGGCCGCCTGGCGCATCCCCTCGGGGGTGCACCAGCCGTAGTGGCGCTGCACCGCCCACAACGCCGGAATCGCCGCGGAGCGGAGCTGCGGGTACTTGGACATCGCGGACTGGATCCGCTCGCGAAGATCGTCGGGCACGTCGACCTCGTGGAGCTCGGGCACCCGCTCGGCGTCCTCCGGCCTCATCGACCCGACGAGCCGGCGCCTCTCACCGGCGGTCATCTCATCCGTCGGAACTAGGGACGCAGTCCCGGGTCGTGTGGCTGGGCCTGCCGCCCCGCTGGCGCCCGAACCCGACGGAACCGGGGGCGAAGCCGAGGATTCCGGCGGAGTTGTTCTCATCGGTCGATCCCCCCGAGGATCGGGTCGAGCATCGCCAGGTTCTGGATCAGGTCGGCGACGTAGCCGCCGACGCACATCTCGCGCAGGGCCTGCAGGTTCACGAACGAGGGGTCACGGATATGCACGCGGGCCGGCTTCGCCGAGCCGTCCGCGAGGACGAAGCAGCCGAGCTCGCCCCGCGGGGACTCGACCGCGTAATACGCCTCGCCCGGCGGCACCCGGTACCCCTCGGTGACCAGCTTGAAGTGGTGGATCAGCGCCTCCATCGAGGTCGCGAGCTCGTCGCGGGGCGGCAGGACGACCTTGCGGTCGTCGGCGATCCACGGACCCTCGGGCAGTCCGTCGAGCGCCTGCTCGATGATCCGCACCGACTCCCGCATCTCCTGCACGCGGACGCGGTAGCGGTCGTACCCGTCCCCTACCGTGCCGATCGGGATCTTGAAGTCGAAGTCCCCGTATCGAAGGCACGGCTCGACCTTGCGCAGGTCCCATGGCTCCCCCGCGGCGCGAAGGAGCGGCCCGGTCACGCCGAGGTCGATCAGCCGCTGGCGGGGGACGACCCCGACGTCCCTGGTCCGCCGCAGGAAGATCTCGTTGGCGTTCAGGATCGCCTCGTACTGGTCGAGGCGCGACGGCATTTCCGCGCAGAAGGCCCGGACGTTGCGCTCGAACCCCACCGGGATGTCCTCGAAGACGCCCCCGACCTGGAAGTAGCGGGTGTGCATCCGCTGACCGGTGGACATCTCGAACAGGTCGAGCACCTTGTCGCGATCGCGAAAGCAGTAGAAGAACATCGACATGGCGCCGAGGTCGAGGGCGCTCGTGCCGAGCCAGACGAGGTGGGAGTGAAGGCGGTTGAGCTCGAGGTGGATCACGCGCAGGTACTGGGCGCGGGGCGGGATCTCGAGCTCGAGGAGGCGCTCGACGCAGCCGACGAACGCCTCCATGTTGGAGAAGTAGGAGAGGTAGTCCATCCGCTCGACGAACGGGATCACCTTCCAGTAGGACTTGTCCTCGCAGTTCTTCTCGATCCCGGTGTGGACGTAGCCGACGATCGGCTTCACGTCCCTGACCACCTCTCCCTCGAGGCTGACCAGGAGGCGCAGGACCCCGTGCGTCGCCGGGTGGTGGGGCCCCATGTTGATCGTCAGGAGCTCCTCCTCGGGCCCCAGCGCTTCCCCGGCCGCCGTGCGCTCGATCGGCGACGTGCCGATCACCTCGGCCTCGGTCTCGGCTAGGACGTCGCCCCCGTGCGCCGGCGCCGAGTGGTGGGTTTGGACCCCGTCGCTCACTCGTACCACCGGGGCATGTCCGGCTCGTCGCGGGTGAAGATCACCGGCTCGCCGCCGACCGGGAAGTCGCGGCGCTGCGGCCAGCCGACGTAGTCCTCCGGCATCAGGATGCGGCGCAGGTCCGGGTGATCGCGGAACACGATCCCGAAGAAGTCGTAGACCTCGCGCTCGTGGAACTCGGCGCTCGGGTAAAGCGAGACGCAGCTGTCGATCTCGGGGAGCGCGTCATCGCCGGGTTCCGCGAGCGCCGCGCGGACGCGAAGACGCTCGACGCGGGGCATGTTGAGGAGCTCGTAGACGACGCCGAAGCGCGGCTCGGCGGGCAGGTAGTCGACCCCGTGGAGGCTGGCGAGGAACCGGTACTCCTGGCCGGGCGTCTCGCGAAGCCAGCGGAGCACCTCGAGGATCCGCTCGGGGTCGACGATCAGGCACGCCTGTCCGTGCTCGTGGTAGGTGCCGAGGACCGAGTCGCTCCCTGCGGCGTCGTCGAGCTCCTGCGCGATCAGCTCGAGGCCGGGGGCGTCGGGCATCAGGCCGATCCTCCGCGCGCCTCCTGGGAACGCTTCGACTCGTGGGCGATCGAGACCTCGCGCGCGGCGGCGTACGCCTCGACCTCCTCCGGCGACGCCTCGCCGGTCGCCGGGCGGGCCCACTCCTCGGTCCCGATCGCGTTGTAGCGGCGTCGCCAGCCCGGATCCGGGTTGCCGAGGATCATCCGCTGGAGCTTGTTGAAGCCGTAGACGAGCGACTCCGGCCGGGGCGGGCAACCGGGGACGTGGATGTCGACCGGCATGAACTTGTCGGCGCCCTGGACCACCGCATAGTTGGCGAACATGCCCCCCGACGACGAGCAGGCGCCCATCGAGATCACCCACTTCGGCTCCAGCATCTGGTCATAGATGCGACGGCAGACCGGCGCCATCTTGATCGATACCCGCCCGGAGAGGATCAGCATGTCCGCCTGCCGCGGCGACGCGCGCATGTTCTCCGCCCCGAACCGCGCGATGTCGTAGCGGGGGCTGACGATCGACATCATCTCGATCGCGCAGCAGGCGAGCCCGAAGGTCGCCGGGAAGATCGAGTTGGCGCGCCCCCAGCTCGTCGCCTTCGCCATCGTCGTCGTCAGCACCGAGTCCGCGACGTGCTTCTCGAGCTCGGGCCCGTCCAGGTCGCCGCGGAGCAGGTCGCGGGCGCGAAGCTGGCGGATCCGCAGGTTCTCCCGCGGGGCGGGCTCCTCGAGCGGCGCGAGGCGGCGGAGCTTCTCCCGCCTCACCTCCAATCGAGGGCTCCCCGTCGCCATACGTAGACCAGGGCGACGAGCAAGAGGACGACGAAGACGATCACCTCCACCAGGACGAACACCGAGTGCGCCGCCCTCAAGATCACCCCGACCGGATAGAGGAAGACGACCTCGATGTCGAAGAGGATGAAGAGCATCGCGATCATGTAGAAGCTGATCCCGAATCGGAAGGTGCGCGTGACCTCGCTGGGCAGCCCGCACTCGTACGGATCGCTCTTCGTCTTGCTCGGCTTCCGCGGGCCGACCAGCCCGTTGACCATCGCCAGTGTGCCGCCGACGATCACCCCGAGGCCCGCGAATACGACGACCGGAAGGTAGCTACGAAGCACCCAGAGCACCTCCGTCCGCGATCACGAGCACAGCCGAGTTATATACCCACTTTGTGGCAACTTGCTACATAGTGATGTTCCGCATCAGGATGCGGATTTCCGACGCTTTCGGGCGGATTTCCGACGGCCCTCCGGGCCGCGCCGCGAACCGCCTCGAAGGGCTGGGCTGAGCGGGTGGTCGGCGTTCACCTCGCGGTCGGGATCGCGGTGCTCGGCGCGAACCTCCTCGCGGGCGCGTGGGGAGGGGAGGCCTGGGTCCGCCATCGGCCGTCGGTGGGCTTCTGGTACGCGCTCCGCGTCGCCCAGGCGGTCGTCGTCCTCCAGGTCGGGCTCGGCGCGATCCTGCTGCTCTCCGGGCGCGAGGCCTCGAGCGGGCTCCACTATCTCTACGGGATCCTGCCGATCCTCGTCTCCCTGCTCGCCGAGGCGGTGCGCTCGGGCGCTGCCGAGCGCGAGCTGGTCGGCCTCGACTTCGACGCGCTCCCCAAGGACCGCCAGCGGCGGATCGCCCTGGCGATCGTCCGCCGCGAGACCGGGATCATGGCCGTCTCCGCGCTCGTCATCTTCCTGCTCGCCCTCCGGGCGGCGACCACGGCGGGGTAGTGAGGTGACGAACGGTTGCTCGGCGTTCCCGAGTCGCGGCCAGTGGCAGGTCGACCACCTCCCGCATCGGGGGGTGGCTGACTTTTCCGTCGCTATTCGGGGAAAGGTCAGGCACCCCCCCCGCTGAGGCGCTCAGATCGGCCCCCGATTGCAGTGCGTTACTCGCCAACGGCGAGAAGAGCTCCGCCTGAGCGATCGCGATCCTAGCCGAGCGGCCTGTACTCGCCGCCGTGGAAGATCAGCGGCTCGCCGTCGGCCTCGTCCAGCTCGAGCACGGTGCCGGTGGCGATCGCGTGGTCGCCGCCGTCGTGGACGGCGCGGAGCTCGCAGGCGAGCCAGACGAGCGCGCCCTCGATCAGGGGCGTCCCCGCGTGCTCGGACCAGGCGACGCCGTCCCACTTCTCGGGATGGGGGTCCTTCGTGCTGAAGCGTCGCGCCAGCTCCGCCTGATCGGCGGCCAGGATGTTGATCCCGAAGACCCGGGCGTGCTCCACCGCGACCAGGGTGCGCGACCCGAGGTCGAGGCAGGCGAGCATCATCGGCGGCTCGAGCGACAGAGACGCGACCGCGTTCGCGGTCGCCCCGGCCGGGCCCCCGGGGCCGAGCGCGGTGACCACGGTCACCCCGGTGGGAAAGCGCGCCATCGCGGCTCGAAGCGCCGCCGGGTCGACGCGCGCGGGCATCAGGTTGAGGGCTCCACCGCCACGAAGGCGGAAAGTATGATGCCGCCGGCGTGCGCCCCCTCCTGCTCATCACAGCTGCGGTGGCGACGGTCCTCGGCTTCAGCGGCTGCGGAACCGAGGGGATCTCGGTGCCGACGGACAGCCCCGACCACGCCGGGGCGGTGCTGTTCTCCGAGCGTTGCGCCGGCTGTCACACCCTGACGCCGGCGGGCACCCAGGGCTCGGCGAACCGCAATGTCCGCACCCAGGGGCCGAATCTCGACCAGCGGAAGGAGAGCATGCAGGACGTCCTGTTCGCGATCCGAAACGGCGGGTTCTCCGGGGCGATCATGCCGCAGAACGTCGTCACCGGGCGCGACGCGACCGAGGTGGCCCGGTTCGTCTCCAAGTACGCCGGACAGGCCGCGGCGCAGATCGCGCAGCCGCCCGGATCCGGCTCGCAATAGGCGCGCGGACGCGCCGGGCTGGGGCCACTCGATGCTCGACCTGCGGAGCATCCGCGAGAACCCGGGGCAGGCGAGGGAGGCTCTGGCGCGGCGGGGTGCCGCCGATGCGCTCGACGAGCTCCTCCGCCTCGACGCCCGGCGCCGCGAGCTCCTGCCCGAGATCGAGCAGCGGCGGGCACGGCAGAACCGAGCCTCCGAGGAGATCGCCGGCGCGAAGCGCGAGGGGCGGGACGCCGAGCCGCTGATCGCCGAGATGCGCGAGGTGAGCGCCGCCGCCAAGCATCTCGAGGCGGAGCTCGCCGAGGTCGAGGACGCGCGCGGCGAGCTCGCGGCGACGATCCCGAACATCCCCGACCCCGATGCTCCGGAGGGGGACTCGGAGGAGGACGCCGCGGTGGTCCGGGAGGTGGGAGAGCGCCCCGATTTCGACTTCGAGGTCCGCGACCACCTCGACCTGGGCACCGCGAACGGATGGATCGAGATGGAGAAAGCCGCGCAGGCGTCCGGCTCGCGCTTCGCCTACCTGCTCGGAGATCTCGTCGTAGTCGAGTTCGCCCTCGTCCGCCTCGCGCTCGACCTCGCCCGGGGCGACGGCTTCGAGCCGGTGGTGCCGCCCGTGCTGGTCCGGGAGGGGCCTCTCTTCGGCACCGGCTTCTTCCCCTCGGAGCGAGAGATGATCTACGAGGTCCCGCGCGACGAGCTCTTCCTCGTCGGCACCTCCGAGGTGTCGCTGGCGGCCCTCCACGCGGGCGAGATCCTCGCCGCCGGCGAGCTGCCGCGGCGCTACGCCGGGTATTCCACCTGCTTTCGCCGCGAGGCGGGGGCCGCCGGCAAGGACACGCGGGGGATCTTCCGCGTGCACCAGTTCGACAAGGTCGAGATGTTCTCGTTCGTGGCGCCAGGCGGCTCGGCGGAAGAGCATCAGGGGCTGCTCGCGATCCAGGAGCGGATCCTCCAGGCGCTCGAGCTCCCCTACCGGGTGGTGGACATCGCCGCCGGCGACCTCGGCGCCTCGGCGGCGCGCAAGTTCGACTGTGAGGCGTGGATCCCGAGCGAGGGCCGCTACCGCGAGCTCACGTCCTGCTCGAACACCACCGACTATCAGGCCAGGCGACTCGATTGCCGCTTCCGACCGGAGCCCGACGCCCCCCCGGTGCACGTTCACACGTTGAACGGCACCGCCGTCGCCGTCGGGCGGACGCTGATCGCGCTGCTCGAGAACGGCCAGCGGGCCGACGGCTCGGTGGCGCTGCCGACGGCCCTCCGCGAGGCCGGGGCCCCGGCGGAGATCGGCGGCGCCGGCTGAGCGCGGCGGCTAGGAGTCCTCGGACCCTTTGCTCTCGGGATCGAGCTCGAGCGCGCAGGAGTTGATGCAGTAGCGCAGCCCGGTGGGATTCGGGCCGTCCTCGAACACGTGTCCGAGGTGGCCGCCACAGCGGGCGCACACGACCTCGGTGCGCCGCATGAACAGGCTGTTGTCGGGGCGGGTCTCGACCCTGTCGTCCGCGACCGGGTCCCAGAAGCTCGGCCAACCGGTGCCCGAGTCGAACTTGGTGTCCGCGCTGAAGAGCTCCTGACCGCAGCCCGCGCAGCGGTACATGCCGTCGCCCTTCTCATCCCAGTAGGCGCCCGTGAACGCCCGCTCGGTGCCCTTCTTTCGCAGGACCTCGTACTGATCGGGCGTCAGCTCCGTGCGCCACTCGGCGTCCGACTTTTCCATCTTCTGCGTCTCACTCTCTCTGCGGACCTTCTCCATCTGGCCTTCCTCGTCAGCTCGTTTCCTCCACCAGGTTAGACGGACGGCGGCCCGATTCATTACGCGTTCCCGGCCGTTCGGGTGCGGCGGGAGGGCATCGGGGCCCCGATGCCGGAGCGCGGGGAACCGGTTTGCCGGCGCCCGCATCCGGGAAGCGGAAGCGCATGGTGGACAAGGTGAAGAGAGCACGCAGGATCACCGGAATCGCCGTCGGCGTCGTCAGGGGGATCTTCCGCAGCGGCCGCGCCTGGGGAAGCGCGGTCACTCGGGTGAAGGTCGCGCGACGTCCCACTCCGCGCGCGGGCGGGCCGGGAGTGGTGGCCGGCGTCGCGGCCGGAGCGGCCGGCGCGTACTTCCTCGATCCACACAGCGGCAAGCGGCGTCGTCGCGTCGCCTTCGACCGGGCGAAGTCCCTCGCCCGCAGTAACGGCGGCGAGGCGGAGCCCGCGCCCACCAACGGGCAACGCACCCCGGTTCGCGCCGGCGAGGGCTAGCGCGAAGCGGCAGCAATCTCCCCGGCACGCGGCGGACATACGATCCGCCGCGTGCCGGATGCCTTCTTCGTCCGCGATCGGGACGCCTACGCGCCGACCGAGCTGACCAGGGGCCCCTGGGACCCCGACTCCCAGCACGCGGGCCCTCCCGCGGCGCTGATCGGGCGGGAGATCGAGGGCCTCGCCGGCGGGGCGAGACGCCGTGTCGGCCGGATCACATTCGAGATCCTCCGCCCGGTGCCGATCGTGCCGCTTCGAGTCGAGGCCCGAGTCGCGCGCCCGGGCCGAAGCGTGGAGCTGATCGAGGCGAGCCTGCTGGAGGCCGACGGCGAGGAGCTGATCCGAGCGCGCGCGTGGCGGCTTCGCTCGGCGGCGCTCGAGCTCCCTGGGCGGCTGTCCAGCGAGGACGGCCCCGGTCTCATCGGGAGCTCTCCGTCGACCCTTCGACCCGGGTTCGTCCCGCCGGGGCCGGAAGAGTCGGCGCCGGGGCGCTTCCCGGAGACCGGCCAGGAGGTTGGCTACCACACGGCGATGGAGTACCGCTTCGCCAGCGGCGACTTCGCTGAGCCCGGGCCGGCGATCGCGTGGATGAGGATGCGTCATCCGCTCGTCGCCGGCGAGGAGACCACACCGCTTCAGCGCGTGCTGGTGGCCGCGGACTCCGGGAACGGCGTCAGCGCGACCCTGGACTGGAGCCGCTTCCTGTTCATCAACGTCGACCTCACCGTCCATCT
>Ga0066652_100000420_pt1 | contig 20658 bp, 19 predicted proteins | sample GraSoiAngelo_101_FD_71413 | JGI IMG/M metagenome (GOLD analysis project Ga0066652, IMG submission 71413) | Grasslands soil microbial communities from the Angelo Coastal Reserve, California, USA - 14_0903_02_30cm | ecosystem: Environmental > Terrestrial > Soil > Grasslands | place: USA... | reverse complement strand
TGGATTGGCGCTTCGTTGGCGACCATGATCGCCGGCCAGACGGACATGCCCGTCGGCACCGCGGCGACGAGTGCGGTCGCGGCGAGCGGCGACGATTCGATCTCCGGCACCGACGCGACGACCGGCCGCAGCCTGACGATCGACGGCTCGGCGCGACTGATCATCGCGAGCGCGATGAAGGCGATGAACGCCACCGCGGCCGCGAGCGACGTGAACGTCACGTAGGAGATTCGCAGTGAGCGCGCGCGTGGCGTGTCGAGCCGCGCCGACCGCAGACGTGCGTCGAGCCGCGCGCGGAAATCGGGCGACGGCTCGATGGACGGAAGGCTCTTGACCAGCATCAGGCTGCGACGGACCAGCATGTCGTGTCGCGCGCACGTGGCGCACTCGCGAACGTGCTGACACATCTCGGACTCATCATCCGAGGTACAGAGCAGGTCGACGAAGGGCGCGTGGCGGTCTCGAAACTCTCGGCAATCCATTGGCATCCGCGTTCCGGTACCCCCGGCTGGGGGGTCGGTTCCGGGATTCAGTATCGTCTGCCGTGTTGACTGCCGGAAGAGGCACCTTGGACGGACACTTCGGTGCGCCGGGGCTACGTAGAGCGGAACGACAGATTCAGCGGGAACAGCTCGGATCGGTTCCGTCGAAACAGAAAGCTCCTCTCAGTCTCGAGAGGAGCTCTTTGTACACAACAAGCCATTCGTCGTATCCGCCATACCAGACTCAGTCCACGAACGGCTCGATGATCGCCGCGAACGCCGTGCGCGCGCGGTTGAGCCTGGACTTCACCGTTCCGAGGTTGCACGCGGTGATTTCCGCGATCTCCTCGTACGACTTGCCCTCCAGCTCGCGCAGCACGAACACCTGACGATGATGCTCGGGCAGCTGTGCCACCGTCTGCTCGACCAGCTCGCGCAGATGGCGCTTGCGGTACATGTCGTCCGGCCGTGTTGAGGAATCCTCGAACTGCAGCGGACGCTCCTCCTCGTCCTGCGTGTTGCCACGCATCGTCTGGAACAGGACCAGCGGACTGCGAGAGCGGTTCCGCAGCTCGTTCTTGGCCAGATTCGACGCGATGGTGTAGACCCAGGTCGAGAACTTCTTCGAGCGGTCGAAACGATGCAGATGGCGATACACGCGGATGAACACCTCCTGCACCAGATCTTCCGCGCGGTCGCGATCGCCGATCGTTCTGTAGATGAAGTTCAGGAGGCGCGTCTGATAACGCTCCGTGAGCTCCGTGAAGGCCCGCTCCTCACCCGCGAGGAACGCCGTCACGATGGCTGAATCATCCGCCTGGCGCAGCTGCTCCCGTACGGAAACAGCACCTTGGAAGTCGGCTGCAATCGCGCGCTTCGTCGCTAGCTTCGCCATACTCTTAACCCCCGTGGTACGCCAGCATGAGTTACTTCGTCGGCTGACCAGGTGGTTGGCCGTCGACTGAACCCTGTAGCGTATTGCTGCCACTGCGTAAGGCAGGTGGTATGCCCTGTCTGACGCTCCCCGGGCCAACATGTTAAGGCGTTGACAATTAACGCCTTAGACGTCGTGGCCAGGTTTGTGGCACCCTTCCCGATGTCTACTATATGAGACGTGTATGCCGCGTCTATTTAGACACACGGGGGTTGCTGGACCCTCAACCTGACAATCGGAATCCGGCGGCGTAGAGAATGGTCAGCGCACTCTTCGCGTCCTTGAGCTCGCCACTGCGGATGAGCTCAATGGCGCGCGACAGCGGGACTGTCTCCAGCGACATGAACTCGTCTTTCTCGTGCGCGGCTGCGCCATGCTGGAGGCCTGTCGCCATGAACGCGTGGATGCGCTCGTCGGTGAAGCCCGGGGTCGTGTAGAACGTGTACAGGTGTTCGATCCGCTCCGCCGTGCATCCGGTCTCTTCGCGCAACTCGCGCTCGGCACACACGCGGGGATCCTCGCCACCGTCGAGTTTGCCGGCGGGGATCTCGTAGATGAATTCCTCGGCCGCGTAGCGATACTGCTTGATCAGGAGGATCTGCGGGTCATCCCTTGAGGGATCACTGACGAACGGCAGCACTGCGCTCGCGCCCGGGTGGCGCACCATTTCGAGCTCGCCCGTCGTGCCGTTTGGAAAGCGGACCGTGTCGAGATCCACATTGAGGACGCGCCCCGCATAGACGCGTCTGGATGACAGCTTCGATTCACTCACCGCTGAGCGCGTTCCCTTCGGTGTCGTACAGCGTGGCGCTGCCGAATCCGATCGACTCGCATGGCGTGCGAACCGTGTCCGGGTCACCGACGATCAGCAACTGCAGCTCCTCGGGGTGCAGGTGCGCCTGCGCCACGCGAAGCACGTCCTCCGTGGAGACCGAGCGCACCTGCTCGCGATACGTGTCGTAGAAATCGTCGGGCAAGCGGTACTCGACGAGCGCGGCCAACGCGCCCGCGATCGCGTCGGTTGTCTCGTAGCGAATCGGAAACACGCCATCGAGATAGCTGGTCGCGAGCGACAGCTCGTCTTCGCTCACCTTCTCCTGCCGGATGCGCTCGATCTCGCTGACCGCCTCGCGCGCTGCCGGCGCGGTGACCTCGCTCTGCACCGCGGTCGACACGACAAACGGACCGGCGTACCGGCGCCAATCGACATGCGAGAACGCGCCGTACGTGTAGCCGTGGCGCTCGCGGAGGTTCAGGTTGATGCGCGACGAGAACAACCCGCCCAGCACGGCGTTCATGACGACCGTGGAGTGATAGTCCCGGTGGTGGCGCGGAATGCCGACGTTTCCAATGCGGACTTCCGATTGTTTGGCGTCCGGCTTGGCCACGATGTGGAGCGCGCGGTGATGCCGCGCCGGACGGTCGACCACGGCGCACGATTCCGGTGTGGATCCAGCCCAGTCGCCGAAGGACCGCTCGGCGAGGCGGCGCGCCTCGTCGGGTGTGATGTCTCCGACGATCACGAGCGTCACGGAATGCGGTTGATACCGCCAGCCATAAAATCGTTGTACGTCGGCGCGCGTGATCAGCGGGACGGACCGTTCTGATCCGAGCTCCGGCATCGTGTACCGCGATGTCGGGTCGTACAACACCCTGGAGAACATGACGTCCGCAAGGCCGCGCGGTTCGGCGCGAAGCTTCAGAAGGTCGGCGAGACGCTCGGCCTTGAGGCGCTCCACCTCGCGCTCCGGAAACGCAGGCTGGCGCATCACCTTCGCGAGCAAAGCCAGCGCGGGCGCGAGCTGCTCCTTCAGCGCGGTGAACGTGAGCCAGGTGCCGTCCCAGTTCGCCGAGGGATCGATCGTCGTGCCGAGCCGCTCGAGCCGCTCCATCAGCTCGGCGCCGTTGAAATCGCCTGTGCCCTCGAGGAGCAGCTCCGACGTGAGGCCCGCGATGCCCTCCTTGCCCCGGTATCCGCAGATCGCGCCCGCGTCGATCAGCGCGACCACCGTCGTGATGGGGAGCTTTCGCATCGGTGCCACGACGACCTGGAGTCCGTTCGCCAGCAGCGCGCGCTCGAACCGGGGAAACTGGTAGGGTCGGGGTGGCAGCGGCGGCGGCCGATGCAGCGTAGCGCCGGCCGGCGGCGCGACGCCGCCTGCGGCGTCGTTCACGCGTGCACTCCCGCCATCTCGCCGCTCCGATTCACCTTCACCGCGCCGGGCTTTGGCACGAACAGCAGGCTCGCGCGATTGTCGTCGCCGAGCCGCTCGTCGATGAACGCGTTCACATCGTCGACCGTGACCGCAGCATACCGTTCGACCTGCTCATTGATGCGTGACGGGTCGCCGAAGTACGTGGCGAACATGGAGAGCCGGTCGGCGCGCTCCCCCGCGGCTTGCAGGGCGGCGATGAACTCGGTCTTGATGAGCGTCACCGCGCGGGCAAGCTCGTCCGCCGTGACGCCGCTCGCGCGCAGCAGATCCACCTCTCGCGCCACTTCGTGCTCCAGCTGCTCGCCGCTGATGTTCGGGCGGGCTGTCACGTCGAGCACGAGCAGGTCCGCGCCGCGCGTGAGATCGTACGTGAACGCCTGCGTCTCCGCCGCCACCTGACGCTCGCGGACGAGCGCCTTGTACAGACGGCTGCCCTTCTTCACCCCGAGGATCGTCGCGCACGCGCTGGCCGCGTAGAACTGGTCGCTGCCGAACACCGGCGAGAGGAATGCGAGGAACAGCCGGGGCAGCATGACGTTGTCCTGGACGAGCTCTCGCTTCCACGCGCCGAAGGTGCGCGGCATCTCCACCTCGGGCATCGCCGGTCGGCCGCTCCCGGGCGGGATCGGTCCGAAGTGCCGCTCGATCCATCGGCGCGTCTGCCCGGGCTCGAAGTCGCCCGTCACCGTGAGGACGGCGTTCTCCGGCGTGTAGAAGGTCTGAAAGAACGAACGCACGTCGTCCAGGCTCGCCGCGTCGAGATCCCTCATGGAGCCGATGAGCGAATGGTGGAACGGATGTTCGGCAGGAAAGCACAGCGCCGGCAGCTTCTCCCACCACGTTCCGTACGGCTGGTTGTCCATCGACCAGCGGCGTTCGTTCTTCACCACGTCGCGCTGCGTATCGAGCTTCTGCTGGGTCATCGCCGGCAGCAGATGCCCCATGCGGTTGGACTCGAGCCAGAGGACGAGCTCGAGCTGGTTCGACGGCACGGTCTCGAAATAGTTCGTGCGCTCGAGCCAAGTGGATCCGTTCAGCGTGCCGCCTGCGCGCTGGATGAGCTCGAAATGCTCGTTCGATCCCACGTCGCGGCTGCCCTGAAAGAGCATGTGCTCGAACAGGTGCGCGAATCCCGTGCGACCTGCACGTTCGTTGGCCGAGCCGACGTGGTACCAGAGGTTCACGGCCACGATGGGCGCCGTATGATCCTCCGATAACGTCACGAACAGCCCATTCGGCAATCGAAACGTGTCAATCGGGATTTCCATCGCCCTAAATTGAATTGAACCCGCTGGAATGGACAACGGACTCCGAGGTCGCTTGACGGGTATCGTCCTCATCGCTGTGGCGGCTGCGCTCGTCTGGGTGTTGGTCGCCACGGTCTGGCTGTGGCGCAATCAGGAGCGCGTGGTCTTTCAACCTCCTGCGGCAGCAGTGGACGCGCCGAGCGGTGTCGCTCGTGTCCAGATTCGTGCCGCGGACGGCGCATCCATTTTTGGGTACGTGGTGCATCCGACCGATGCGCAACGTTCCGATGCGGTGGTCCTCGCGTTTCATGGCAACGCCGACCTGGCCGCGTGGTTCGTGCCGTGGGCGCAGGAGCTCAGCCGGCGCACCGGTGCGACCGTGGTGATCCCGGAGTACCGCGGCTACGGCGGCATCCCCGGGCGACCCACCTACGAGAGCGCGGCGGCGGACGCAGCGGGTGCGGCGTCTTTCGTTCGCGAGAGTCTGCACCCGAAGACGCTCGTGATCTTTGGCCATTCGTTGGGCACGGCGATCGCCGCCGACGTCGCGGCGGCTCTTGCCGGTCAGGGAGTGACGCCAGGAGCACTGATCCTCCAGTCGCCGTTCACGTCCGCGCGCGAGATGGCGGCACGGTTGCTCGTGCCGCCCATTCCGTGGCTGTGGCGCAGGATCTCCCGCGTCCATTATGAAACCATCACGATTGTCGCGGGACTCGACTGTCCGGTCTGGGTCGCGCACGGGACGCGCGACGTCGTGATCCCGGTCCGGATGGGACGTCAGGTCTTCGCCGCCGCCCGGCACCATGGCGAGCTCCTGCTCGTCGATGGCGCCGGCCACAACGACGTGTCGGACGTCGGCGGGGATCGTTACTGGGCGTGGATCGGCCGCGCTGTCGCGGGCGACTCGGCCCGCGTCCGCGACGTCAGCGTTCGTCCGTGAACTCGAAGAAAAAGGTCACTGGCGCTTTCCACGACTCCTGGAGCGTGTAGCGCCAATACGCGGCGCGGTTCGCCGAGATCGGGCTCGTTGGCGTTGGCGACGTGCGCGGCGTGAGGCCGAAGCGATGCGCCAGGATGGACAGGCGCAGCATGTGGAACGGATCGCTCACGAGAATGACGTCCCGCGCATCCTTGTGCAGGATCGCCGACACGTTCCGCATCGACTCGCGTGTGGAACGGCTCTCGGCCTCCATGACGATGGCTTTCTCAGGCACGCCGTGCGCGATGGCGTAGCGTCGCTCGACGGCGGCTTCCGTCGTGGTGTCCCCCGCGCCGCGGCCACCTGTGGTGATCAACAGCGGCGCGAGGCCACGGCGCCACAGGTCGATCGCGTGATCCACGCGCGCGCGGAGCACTGGTGAAGGCTTGCCGTCGTACTGCGCCGCGCCCATGACGACGATCGCATGCGCGGGCTTTCGGGTATCGAGACGCTCGAACACCACGACCAGCACGAGCGAGAGCAGCCAGATGCCGGCCACGATGAGGACTGCGGTCTGCGTCAGTCGCCAGCCGAGCGAGGCGGATTTGCGGAGTTTTGGGGGCGTCGGGGGCTGAACGGACGAAAGCTCGCGATGCCTCATCGGAGGGAAAGGTAAACCGCGCTCACTCCGCCAGTGTCAGCAGCGCGAGCCACAACACGTCGAACGCGGGCCGCGGCTCTCGCGCCGCGGCCGTCGGCGTTGTGGCGGCGAGCCCGTCCACGAACGCGAGCACCGTCTGCGCGATCACGGGCGCGGGCACACGCGGCGTGAGCGAGAGTCGCGAGAAGACATGCTCGACGTGCGACGCGGAGAGGTCGCGACGCCGCTCCGCAACCCGTCGCGCCGCGGCGCGCACGCGCATACTGTCGTATTCGGCGAGCGCGAGCAGGATGCGGATGTCGCCGTCCTCGAGCTCCCTGGCCAGCCACTCCCAATAGTTGTCCAGCACGTTTCCCGTGCCGCCGTCATCCAGAAACGCCTTGGCCCGCGCCACGACGCCGGTGCCGACGTCCTCGACGAGCGCCTGCAGCAGCGAGTCTTTGTCGCGGAAGTGGTAGTGCACCAGCGCCTTGCTCACCTCCGCCGCGTCGGCGATATGGCCGATGCTCACTTCGGCGGCGCCGCCGCGCGCCACGAGCGCCCGCGTCGCATCGAGTATACGTCGCGTCGCCGGCACTTTCTCGCCGCGAACAGTGGAAGTCATAGTGGCGCCCGGTCACCCGGTGCTGGGATCATGGCTCGGTATCCGCGCTCGGCAAGCCGAACCGACAGCGCCTCCTGTGCGGGCGGCTCGCCGTGCACCAGCCACACTGGCGGTGCCGCTCCGTCGCCGCGAACCGCGTCGAGCCAGCGAACGAGCTCGGTGCGATCGCCGTGGGCGCTGTATCCGTTGAGGATTTCCACACGCGCGCGCAGCGCCACCTCGTCGCCCAGGATGCGGAGCATCGCGCGCCGTTCGACGATGCGACGCCCGAGCGTGTGCTCCGCCTGGAAACCGACGATGAGGATGGTGTTGCGCGGGTCGGACGCGCCGTTCTTCAGGTGATGCAGGATGCGTCCCACTTCCGCCATGCCGGACGGCGAGATGATCACCATCGGCCCGCGTTGGCTGTTGAGCGCCTTCGACTCCGCGACGTCTCGCGTGTAGTGCACCAGCTCGAAGCGGAACAGGTCCTGGACCGTCGCGACGAGATCCTCGCTCCGGTCGAACACGTCCGGATGCATGCCGAACACCGTGGTCGCCTCGGTGGCGAGCGGACTGTCGATGTAGATCGGGATCGCCGGAATCCGCTTCGCGCGGACCAGCGCGTGCAGGTCGTAGACGATCTCCTGCGTGCGACCCACGGCGAACGCCGGAATCAGGACGCGCCCACCCTTCGCGGCCGTCTCGCGCACGACAGCGCCGAGCCGTTCGCGCATGTCCTCGGCGGCAGGGTGATCGCGGTCGCCGTACGTCGATTCCATGATGACGACGTCGGCGCCGCGCGGCGGACGCGGATCCCGGATGATCGGAAGTCCCCACCGGCCGATGTCGCCCGAGAACACCAGCCGCTTCGTGACGCCTGCTTCCGTGCACTCGAGCACCACCGACGCGGACCCGAGGATGTGTCCTGCATCCACGAACGTGGCCCGCACGCCCGGGGCGACGTCGAAGGTGCGATCGTACGGGATGCTCACCATCCGCCGCATCAGGGGCGGCACGTCCTCGGTCGTGTAGATCGGCTCGACGGCCTCGCGGCCGTGTCGTCGGAGAAACTCCGCGTCTCTTTCCTGGATATGCGCTGAATCGAGCAGCATCACGCCGCAGAGGTCGCGGGTCGCCGGCGTGGCGAACACGCTTCCCGTGTACCCGCGTCGTATCAACAACGGCAGTCGGCCGGCGTGATCGATGTGCGCGTGCGACAACACGACGGCGGAGATGCGCTCCGGATCGAACGGCAGCGTCGCGTTTTTCTCCCGGGTTTCTCCGCGTCGACCCTGAAAGAGTCCGCAGTCCAGCGCGACGGTGTGCTCGCCCACCGTGAGCAGGTGACACGAGCCGGTGACTTCGCGAGCGGCACCCGCGAACGTAACGTGCACCTCACGAACCTAGTACTTTCTCGCGCATGGACACCAGTCGGCAGTTTCCCACCTTGCGCATCGTCACGCATCCGCTGGTGCAGCACAAGGTGACGATTCTGCGCGACCGCGCGACGCCGACGAAGATCTTCAAGGAGCTCGTCGAGGAGATCGCGATGCTCATGGCGTATGAAGCGACCTCCGACGTTGAGCTCGAGGACGTGGATGTCGCGACGCCGCTGGAGTCGACGAAGGGAAGGCAGTTGAGCGGCAAGAAGCTCACGCTCGTACCGATCCTGCGCGCCGGACTCGGCATGGTGGACGGGATCTATCGCCTGGTCCCCAACGCCCGCATCGGACACATCGGGCTCTACCGCAACCACGACACGCTCGAACCCGTGGACTACTACTTCAAGGTGCCCGGCGACGCGCCGGAGCGGGATTTTTTCGTGCTCGACCCGATGCTCGCGACCGGTGGCAGCGCGGCGGCGGCCGTGACATCGCTCAAGCGGGCGGGCGCGACACGTATCCGTTTTCTGTGCCTCGTTGCCGCGCCCGAGGGCATTCGCCGTCTAGCCCAGGCGCACCCGGACGTCCTGGTCTTCTGTGCCGCGCTCGATCGCGAGCTCAACGCTCAGGGGTACATCCTGCCGGGACTCGGAGACGCGGGCGATCGATTGTTCGGCACTCGATGAGGTCCGGAACGCGCGGTTGAGCGGGTCTGAAAAGAAAGAGGCGGAAGATCTCTCTTCCGCCTCTTGCTCCCCCTTCCCCACTTTCGGCTCAGCGCTGCCCTTTATCCGAACGACTCACCCGAACGACTCACCCGAACCACTCGCGCGGACAATCGCGCTGCTGCCGTGCAGCATCCAGCACCCACTGCTGTGTCGCGGGATCGACGAGCTCGGTCGTCACGCGATTGAACCACTCCAGCGACTGGCGCGGATCCCCGACGCGACGCCACAGCTCACCGACCAAGTACGTCAGCACCGCGCGCTCGTCCCGCGGCACTCCGTCGAAGCTTGACAGCGCCTCCTCGAACTTCCACGCCGCCTTGCGGCGGAAGAACCGTTCGGCTTCGACGTCGCCTTCGTCGACGCAGCACCACGCCGCGCGCAGCAGCAGATCGGCGACATGCCGCGCTTCCATGCCCTGCCAATCCGACACCTTCGCGGCCGCCTCGTACTTCTCCGAGCCCGAGATGGACCCGGTCGCGAGCGACGGCGCCAGCTCGTTCCAGACATGCTCCTTCAGAACCGGCGAAACCTCTGATTCTTCCGTGAAATCGCGCTCCGACCCCGAAAAACCGCAGCGGTTACACATATGAATCAGATACGGTAGCGGCTGCGTGCCCGCCGCGCGCTCGTGGAAATCCGTGCGCTTCCCGCCGAATGAGTTCGTCGAGACGACCGCCTGCGACCGGAACGCGGTGTCGCATATCGGACAGCGAAGGTCAATTTGCTGAAGCGTGGTCATCCCCTGCGTCCTCCGTTTGCTTCTCCCTCTGCACAAGGCCGAAAAGGAAAAACCGTGCCACCTACCGGCGACGGCGCAGTCTTGTTGGAATGGTGCAGGCGTCACTATCATTCGCGCGCTTCGCAGGCTCTACCTGACAATGCACCACGCGCGCCACGTGGCCTGTCAGACGCCCCAGGCTCTGCTCTCCCACCACGCCTCACGCGGATCGGTCGCTTCGGATGTTGATCAACCTGCTGCCGGATTTCTTCACAATTCTCGACAGCACGGACCGAATCACCGCGTATCGCAATTTCTTCGACAGCCATCAGCGGCTGCTGCAGGCGTACTGGCATAACTACGTCATCGATCCTGACAGCCCGCATTTCCTCGACGTCGTGCGGTCGACGGTGATGGCGGAGCGCGACGATCTGCGCGAGATGCTCGCGCGCACCGACGTCGTCTCGCTCGTGCGAGATACCGAAGCCCGCTGCCGCGAGCTGCTCGAAACAGATGTCGACTACGACGTTGTACTCATGGTCGGCGTGGGTGCCGCGAACGCCGGCGAGCTCGTCGTCGATTCGCGCGGGATTGCGTTCGTGTGCCTCGAGCACTTCACCGGCGTCGCGAACCCGGATACCCAGGGACTCGGTCTCGATCCCGAGCTGATCCCGCTCTGGCTCGCGCACGAGATCGCCCATGTCGTGCGCTACACGTCCCCGTCGAGCCGCAGCGAGCAGCGCCCGCTCATCGCCGAGAACGAGGGCAATTACTCGTACTGGGAGACCGGCCGTCGCACGCCGCTCCGCGAGCTGCTCATGAACGAGGGGCTCGCCGTTCACGCGTCGCAACAGGTAAGCCCCGGACATGCCGCGTGGGAATACTTCGGTTACGCGCGCCGCCAGTACGCCCGCGTTCGCGAGCTGGAATCCGTGCTCAATCGCGCCTCTCAGCCCGACCTCGAGCGCTCCGGGCTCGGTCTCCGGCTTCGCTACCTGTCCGGGGGCATGAGCGACGACGCACGGACGGTCGATCGTTACGTCCTTCCGGAGCGAAGCGGCTACTACCTTGGCAGTAGGCTGGTCGAGGCCGCCGTGCGCGCTCGCGGCCTGCCGTGGGCGCTCCGGGCCAGCGCCGCCGAGCTCGCTGACGTGAGGGCGAGCGGGGCGGCGGCCAGCGCGTGATCATTTCCCGACGCAGAACGAGCTGAACACACGCTCGAGGACGTCCTCTATGTCCACGGCCCCGATGAGCTCTTCAAGGTGGCGTGTCGCATCGCGCAGATGCACCGCGGCGACCACGGCCGGCAGACTGCGCTGTTCCCATGCCTCCGCAAACGCCTGGAGCTCCGCGCAGGCGTGCTGCAGCGCGACTCGATGCCGCTCGCGCGTTACCAACGGTGCGTCGGTGCGCAGCGCTCCTTTGGAAGAGCGGAGGCGCGCCGCGATCGCTGCGACGAGGTCTGGTAACCCCTCACCCGTTTCCGCGCTGACACGCACGGCATCGGCAGCCGTCGCGCGCTGAAGATCGGCTTTCGTCAGCACGTCGAGCGTGGGAGCCGGCGAGCTGCCGGCCATTGCGGTTCGCGCCAGTCGAAGCTGCTCTGGCGACTCGCCGCACACGAGGACGAGATCAGCCCGCCCGAGGTACTCCCGGCTCACCTCGATTCCCAGGCGCTCGACGGTTTCCGTCGCGTCGCGCAGGCCGGCAGTGTCGACGAGACGCACGGGCCAGCCGTCCGCTTCCGTCACCGCCTCGAGCGCATCGCGGGTCGTTCCGGGGGTGTCCGTCACGATCGCTCGTCGACGGCCGAGCAACGCGTTGAACAGCGAGGACTTCCCCACGTTCGGCGCTCCCGCGATCACCACCGTCGCGCCATCGCGTACGACTTCGCCAAGCGGCGCGGTGGCCAGCAGCATTTCCAGCTCGCCAAGCACTTCCCTCGCCCGCGCCGCGATCCGTTCGGCGGGCACGGGACCGTCATCCTCCTCCGGAAAATCGATGTCGTACGCGGACAGGGCTTCGAGTCCGAGGATGGCGTCGCGTAGCGCCGCGATGCGCCGCGAGAGGCCCCCGTCGAGTTGCGTCAGCGCGACCTGCTGTGCCGGACGGCTTGCCGCCTCCACCAGGTCGCCGACGGCCTCCGCCTGAAGCAAGTCGAGCCTGCCATTCAGCACCGCGCGTCGCGTGAACTCACCGGCTTCGGCCGGACGCGCGCCGGCGGCCACCATCGCGGCGACGATCGTGGCCGCCACGACGGGTCCGCCGTGGCATGTGATCTCCACCGCGTTTTCTCCGGTGAATGACGCGGGCGCGCGATAATGGATCACGACTGCTTCGTCGAGCCGGGCTCCGTTCCCGTCCACGATCCGCGCGAGCGTGGCATGCCGTGGCTCGGCTGGCCACGGTCGCGCCATCTTCCGGCCGATCGCGAGTGCGTCCGGACCCGAGAGACGGACGATCGCCAGCGCGGCACGTCCTGGCGCGGTCGCGATCGCCGCGATCGTATCGTCCGCGCCGAGCGGGTTCACGCCGTGGGCGCCACGTCGATGGCCTCGCCGGGCTCGATGATGCGCACGTCGGCACCGCGTGGATGATGGGGCACCAGTGTACGCAGATGCCGAATGGCGTCGTGCGCTCCTGCGGTCACATGGCGGAAAGTGCCCCAGTGATACGGGATGAAGTGCCGCGCGCGCAGGCGCGCGAACAGCTCGAGCGCGTCCTCGCTGGTGAGGTGCCCTTCGCGGAACGACTTCAGCTTCCACTTCGGCGGATGCCCGATGGGGAGGAGCGCGACGTCCAGCTCGCGCCCGCGCAGCCACAACGTCCGTTCGACGAGCAGGTGCGTGGTGTCGCCGAGCGCGGTGTCGCTCGCGAAGAAGCAGCTCTCCTCGGCGTCCTCGAGCAGGTACATGTGCGTCGCGCTTCGCCAGCGGTCGTATCCGTAGCGATTCCCCTTGTGACGGGCCGCCTCGGCATGCACGTGCAGGCGTCCGATCCGGATGCTCTCGTTCGCGGCCAGCGGACACGCGTGCGTGTAGCCGCGCTTCACGAGCCACTGCGCGATCGCCGGCGGCGCGAACACGGGAACATCGCGCGGCAGCTGCTTCAGAGAGCTGAAGGACAGGTGATCCGCGTGCGCGTGCGTCAGCAGCACGGCGTTCAGGCGGGGCAGCTGCTCGATCAGGAGGCCGGGTTCGCTCACACGCGGGAGAAAACCGCCCAGCGTCTTCTCGTAGTTCGGGTCGGTGAGGACGCACGCACCGCCGATCTCGATCAGCAGCGTCGCGTGTCCGATGTATGTGATGCGCATGCGTCCCTCCCTGTTCCGCACTGCGCCCGCCTCAGCACCTCACGTGCCGACGATTATCGCGATCGTCGGCCTCCTCCACTGCCTGCTCTCGCGCCGTTACCGCCGACGGCCGGCTCGGTCCGGGCGGCCAGGGGTGCCTGCGCAGCGCGTTCGCGGGCAAGCAGCCACTGCTGCGGGAGCGCCGCCACGTTCTGAACGGCGTAATACAGGTTCACGCCGGATGCGAAGTTCCAGAAGATGGCCGTGAACATGATCGGCATGACGTACGCCATCATCTTGCTCTGCGGATTCGGCGGCATCCCGCGCATGCCGATCCATGACGTCAGGAACATCGTCGCGCCAAGGAACAGCGGCGTGATGAAGTAGGGATCGCGCAGGGAGAGGTCGGGGAGCCAGAGGAACGGCACGCCTCGAAGCTCGATCGTGTTCGTGAGCGCGAAATACAACGCGAACAGAATGGGCATGGGCAGCAGCATGGGCAGGCAGCCCATCAACGGCGTGAAGGGACTCATGCCGTGCTGCTGCCACAGCTTCATCGTGGCCTCGCGCTGCTTCTCCGGATCGTTCTTGTACTTCTGCTGAATCTCCTGCAGCTCGGGCTGAAGCCGTTGCATCACCATGCTCGAGCGCATCGCTCGCTGGTTCAGCGGCCACAGGAGCAGCCGGATGACGACGCCCAGGATGACCAGCACCCACCCGTAACTGACATTCAGCGTGTGATGCAGCCACAGCAGCAGCCGCATGGCGAGCGCGGAGAACGGCTGCACCACGCCATGCAGCCAGCCTCCGTACGGGTTGACGTTCTCGAGATCCGGTGCCGTGCGACGCAGATGATCCCAGAGCTGCGGCCCGGCAAACAGCGTGAACGCAAAACGCCCGTCGGTCGCGGGCAGCACCCCCGTTGCATGCGCCGCGGTCGCGTCCTTTCCCGCGCGCGGTCCGGCGCGCATCTGCACGGCGCGGAACGTCGAATCGACGGCTCCGCCGCGCCGCTCCGGCACGACGACGACGATGAAGTATTTGTTGCGCTCCGCGATCCAGCGGATCGCGCCCGTGTCGGCGCGCGTGAGCGTGTCGAGCTGCCGGAAGTTCACGCTCGTCACGTCGTCTGCGCGGCGCTTGTAGGCGACGGACAGGTGAGTGATGTCGTCGCGCAGGTTCGCTTCTTCGGACTTGATGCGCGTCGGTAGCGTGACGAGCAGCTGCCAGCTCCCCGCCGTCGCCGACGCAATGCTGCCGTCGACGTGCACCACGAAGCTGTCGACCGGGAACGTGTACGTCAGCGTGATCGGCGCCGCGGTCGAGACGCTGGTGAACGGCTGCACGATCGCCCGCGGACCGCGCTGGACCGGCTGCGCGCGGAACGCGACGCTGTCGAATGCTATCGTGTCGCGACCGTTCGTCAGCCGTAGATGGAAGAGGCGATCGCCGCTCTCGATGAGCTGCACCGGCGCGTTCGCCGTTGCGCCGGCGCGCAGCGACGCATACTGCGGCAGCGACACACTGACCGGCGCGCCGCCGGGGCTCGCGATGGCGTAGGACGCACGGGGCGTCGTCACGACCGTCGTCTCGGCGCGCACGACAGGCGTCTGGGCAGCGGTCGGAGCGGGACGCGCCAACGCGCGTGCCGCGCCCGGTGACTCGGCGGGTTGCTGCGCGGCAGGCGCGGGCGGGATGGCGCCCCGCCGCGTCGTGTCCGCGTTCACCGCTGCCGTGTCGACAGCCGGCCGCCGTGGCGACGGAAAGAGCATCGGCGTCGCGACGATGACGATCGCCGTGAGCAGCAGCGCGAGAAGAGTTCGTCGATCCATTCAGGACGTCGCTACGGAACCGGGTCGTAGCCGCCCGGTCGGAAGGGGTGACAGCGCAGAATGCGGCGCACGCTGAGCCAGGAACCGCGCACCGCGCCGTGGCGCTCGAGCGCTTCGATCGCGTACGCGGAACAACTCGGATAGTAGCGACACGATGACGGTAGCAGCGGCCCGAGCGCGACCTGGTAGGCGCGCACGGAGAGAATGAGGAGCGTCTTCACGCGCGCGGCGTGACCCGCGGCGCGACGTTGTCGATGTCATCACGCAGGCCGGCGAAGCTCGCCTCGTACGCTTCGCGCCGGGCGCGAATCACGAGGTCCGAGGAATTCGCGAGCGTCAGCAGGCGCTGGCGTGCGAGCTCGCGAAGACGGCGCTTGAGCGTGTTTCGGCGCACCGCGGTGAACCCGTACTTCGGCACGATGACGCCGACGCGCAGGTAGCCGCGGGACGACTCGAGCAGCTTCACGTCGAGGAAGCGCGCCCGGAGGCGTCGTCCTTCCTTGAGCACCCGCTCGATCTCGACGGTTTTCGAGAGCCGACGCTCGCGCGAGAATCCGAGCGGCTCAGACGCCGGCGTACTTGCTGGGAAGCTGGACCGTCAGACGCTTGCGGCCCTTCTTGCGACGGCGGCTCAGAACCGCACGCCCCCATTTCGTCTCCATGCGCGTGCGGAAGCCGTGCGTTCTGATCCGGCGCTTGTTGCGGGGGCGGTACGTGGGCTTACCCATCTCGTGCTCCGAAAACGTGAATGAGGTGCTCGACTGGACGGAGGGATTTTTTTGTGACTCCGCCTCGTCCGGCGATAGCGGCCCTCTCGTGCGGGCGGTAAACCTATTCGGGATCAGAACATAACTCAAGCGGAGCCGTCCACGTTGTTGCGTATTCCGACGGCCGCGCATAGCTTCGCGCTCCCTCGCGCAGTTTTCCACACCGCTCCCAAAAGTGACTCTTACCGCTCAAGAAGCCTGGACGCGATTGTTGGATCGCGCGCGGCAAGAGTTATCGGAGCAAACGTTCAAGACGTGGCTGGAGCCGACTGAGCCACTCAAGCTCGAAGGGGACAAGCTGTTCGTTGGAGCTCCGGATCGATTCGCCGCTGAGTGGAACGAGTCGAAGCACGCGGACCTGCTCCGCTCTCTGGCGCCGATGGCGCTCGGACAGCCGATGTCCGTCGTATTCCAGGTCCACGAGGAGCGGAAGCGCCGGCCTCAGATGGATCTGTTTGTGGCGGAGGCACCAAAATCTGGGCAAGTTGCTGGACAGCAGCGCGCCAGTAATGCGCCGCCATTAAGCGAGCGCTATGTCTTTGATCATTTCGTCATCGGCAAGTCAAACGAGCTCGCAGCCGCTGCCGCCCACGCGGTCGCCCAGGCGCCCGGGAAGGTCTACAACCCGCTTTTCATCTACGGCGAGACCGGGCTCGGCAAGACGCACCTCATGCAGGCGATCGCGCATGAGATCGTCCGGGACGAGCCACGCAGCCGCATCTCCTACCTTGGCACCGAGCAGTTCACCAACGAGCTGATCGCCGCGATCCAGAACCGCACCACGGGTGAGTTCCGGCGCCGCTTTCGCGAGACCGACCTCCTGCTCATCGACGACATCCACTTCCTGAAGGGCAAGGAGACGACGCAGGAGGAGTTCTTTCACACCTTCAACGCGCTGTACGAAGCCGGTCGCCAGATCGTGCTCACGAGTGACCGCCCGCCCTCGGAGATCCCGGGCCTCGAGGCGCGCCTCGTCAGCCGGTTCCAGTGGGGCATGGTGGCGGACATCGAGCCGCCGGACCTCGAGCACCGCATCGCCATCCTGCGCCAGAAGGCGGCGATCGACCATCTCGAGATGACCCTTCCCGAAGAGGTCATCCGCTTCATCGCCGAGAACGTCCGGTCCAGCGTGCGCGAGCTGGAGGGCTCAATCATCAAGCTGCTGGCGTACGCCTCGCTCAAACACCAGGACATCACGATCGATCTCGCGCGCGAGGCACTCCGCGACAAGCTGCGGCCGTTGGCGGCGAGCGGCGCCGCGGGCCTCACCACCTACGTTATCCAGGACGCCGTCAGCAAGGAGTGGGGTGTCACCTCGGAGGGTTTGCGCTCCAAGACGCGTACGAAGAACCTCACCGTGCCCCGCCAGGTCGCGATGTTCCTCATGCGCGAGATGCTGGGCATGCAGCTCGTGGAGATCGGCGCGTCCTTCGGTGGCCGCGACCACTCGACCGTCATCCACAGTCTCGAGCGGGCACTGGCCATGATTGCCGAAGAGCCGGCCACGGCCCAGCGCGTATCCCGGCTGAGAACTGCACTCGAAGCGCTGCGATAACCCACAACGATCCACATGGAAACGCCGTTGATCTCTCACACGACGCAGAAAATGTGGACGACGACTTCCGTCCACAATTCATTCACATTTTTCGACGCTAGCAAAGCACTTGGTGCGCATTAAGTTGTAGCGGCCATCCACATCACTACACGCTCTACTACTACTACTAGATAGTTCTCTATATAGAGCGGTAGAAGTGCTTCCGTGCGTCCTCCACATTTTGAGGATCGTTGATGCGTTTCACGATTTCGCGTGAGAAGCTGCAGGAAGGTCTCACCGCCGTCGCCGCGACAGTCCCAGCGAAGACGACGTTACCGGTGCTGGCCAACATTCTCATCGAAACCACGGACAAAGGCATCCGTCTCTCGGGCACCGATCTCGACATCGCCGTCAGCACGGAGGTCAGTGCGGACATCGATGCGCAGGGCGCGATCACGATTCCGGCCAAGAAGCTCGCGGAGATCGCGCGCGAGTTGCCGCCGTCTCCGGTGAAGATTGCCGCCGCAGGCGAGCAGCGCGTCACACTCGACTGCGGTCGGTCGCATTTCAAGATTCTCGGTTTGCCCAAGGACGAGTTCCCGAGCTTCCCCGCGGTGAAGTTCCATGACAGCTGGCGCGTGCGGGCGGGCGAGCTGCGCAAGCTCATCGATCACACCGCGTTTGCCGTCAGCACCGAGGAGAGCCGCCCGATCCTGAATGGCGTGCTGTGGGAGCTGCGCGAGGAGCTGATGCGCATGGTGGCGACGAACGGTCATCGCCTCGCGAAAATGGAAGTGCCGATCGCGGCGGCAGGCGCGCCATCCAGCGATCTGATCGTCCCACCCAAGGCACTCGACCAGATCCGTCGGCTCTTTCCTGAGGACGAGGAGCTCGAGATCGCGCGCGGCGACAATCACCTGGGATTCCGGTCGCCCTTCACCTCGGTGTTCACGCGCCTCATCGAAGGGCCGTATCCGAACTATCAACAGGTCATCCCGAAGGACAACGACAAGTCGGCAGTCGCGGACAAGCTCGCGTTGACGCAGGCGCTCAAGCGTATGTCGGTGATCGCGTCCGATCAGACGCACCGCATCCGCCTGTCGTTCAACCAGGCGCTGCTGCGGTTCAGCGTGCAGACGCCCGATCTCGGCGAAGCGACGGACGAGCTGCCCATTCGCTACAACGGCGATCCGATCGACATCGGGTTCAACGCCAACTATCTGCTCGAGATTCTGCGCTACATCCCGACGGACGAGGTAAAGCTCACGTTCAAGGCGCCGGAACGCGCCGCGACGCTGGAGCCCGAAGGCTGGAGCGACCCGGCGTCGTATCTCACCCTCGTCATGCCGCTTCGTCTGGTGGACTAGCGCGAAAGCGTGCTAAGGTTCTCTCATGAGCAGCTTACACGAGCTGGTCGCCCGCATGACGATCGATCCGGCACGCCAGGCTCTCGGCTTCGAGGCCGTTTTGGAGCGCGCACAAGACGACTTGCTTCGCGCCACGAACGACGTGGACAGGGCAAGAATTCTTGGCGATTGGCTAGGGAATTACCAGCCGTGCATGTTTGGCAAGGTCGCGGCGCGCAAGGGACAACTCGCGCTGTGTTTCGTAACGGACGAGCACATCTCGCAGGGAGATGAAGCTGTCCACGCACACATCCACCGAGAGAAACTGCGGTGGCGTCGTCAGGCGGCGCGAGGGCTGCAAAGCGGGTTCGTCGTCATCGCGGTGAGTGCGGCGATTGCGTATGCATCTCCCGACGAGGTATTGCAGGAGTTCGCGCAAAGGCTCGCCGCTCTGTATTTGAACCGGGACGGTGCTCCGCTAGACGAGGTTTTACTGGATTATGCCGTCCTCGAAGTCCCGGGCCGCGAAGGCCCACACCTCGTCCGATGGGATGCAGGCGTCAATGTGTTCGCGGCGGCCGGAGACCGGCGCTGGTGGCAGGATCACAGAATCCCTGCCGGGCTAGCGTTCTCGATGAATTCGGTTGGCCACATGGTCAAATCTGCCCAGCTGACGGACGCGTTTCATTCTTTCGTTGAAACGCTCAACCTCATTGCGCCGGATGATGAACAGGGCAAGATCGGCTCACTCGAGGATGCCCTCAGCGTCGCGATGCTAACGATCGACAACGCGTCCGACGCCGTTTCGGGGAAAGCTACGTGGCTCGTTAGCCCGCAGGAGGTGAGCGCGTCGTGTCCTAAAACAACGGCGGCGATCAGGAAGAAAGTAGCGGACAAGAGCTACTGCCTGTATCGAGGGATGTACCATACGGATCACACGATACCGACATCTTACTTTCGCGTCGACGTAGAAAGGCCGCGTGACATCCGAGCGTTCGACCTCGATTTCACCTATTTGTACCATGACTCTGTCACTAACCCGGCCTATCGAACCATGGGGGCTGGGGAACAGATCAGAGGTGAGGGGAGGAAAGGCCAAGGAGCTAGACCGATCAACAAGGCGCGGCGACAGTGGGGTTCCTCTGTCAGGCCTGACGAGGTACCGGAAGTGATGGACGCGCTCCGAGCCGCCGACGACTAGGCTGATACACGCGCATACTCGTGCCTACCCAGAGCGTAGCATTTTCGTCTTTTGAAGGTTCGCTAAGGGACCTGCTACACCTGTCCGCCCCACTCGGTGTAGATCCGGACGACGCTTTTCGTCAACTGGATTATCTGGAGGCTTACCTTCGCGACGACGAGATCAGCTGCTCTCTGGTAGCGACTGAAGCGCACTACATCGATCGCGATTTTATGGAGGACTTTAGCGTTTTCTATTCGCGAAGTCTGTCCAACCTAGATAACTACTGCAGACGGTTGCACTTCTTCCGAGGCGACAGTGCTCGGGTCGAACAAGAGTTCCGCAAACTGGCGCTTTCCCGCCGCAGCTTGGGCGTCGAGCTGCACCGACGTCGCAGTGCCAGATTCAGCAGAAAACACTACCTTGGCTTTGCAGTCATCAAACCATTGCCAGGCACGCCAGTAGGCCGTACAGCATTGCGGTCTTTTCCCGAGAATCCAGGACCAGGTCCAGGCAAGCGGCGGATGACGAGGAGTTTCGCGGCAACTCGGCAGTACCATGCACATTTGCTAGGTGTCGAACTTTCCGTCCAGAGTCTGGCCTTTCAACAGCAAGATGTCGGTGTCGCTGCCTGCGCCACGACGGCGATCTGGACGTCACTTCAGAAGAATCGGGAAAAAGAGGAGCTTGGCGTCACGACGCCAGCACACATTACCACCCGTGCTACGCACAATCGGATGCCATTCGGTCGGTCAATGCCGTCGGAGGGGCTATCTATCGACCAAATGTGTCAGGCGATTCAGTCGTTCGGGCTCTCGCCAGTGCTCAGTCCCG
>Ga0066652_100000417_pt1 | contig 20758 bp, 27 predicted proteins | sample GraSoiAngelo_101_FD_71413 | JGI IMG/M metagenome (GOLD analysis project Ga0066652, IMG submission 71413) | Grasslands soil microbial communities from the Angelo Coastal Reserve, California, USA - 14_0903_02_30cm | ecosystem: Environmental > Terrestrial > Soil > Grasslands | place: USA... | reverse complement strand
CCGAAATGCGCCGCGACCTTCGTTTTCAGCGCATCGATACCGCCGACGGCTTTGACAGAGAACACCGCCAGCACGATGACCGCGGTCATCTTGATGACGAATTGCACGAGGTCCGTCCACAACACCGCCCACATGCCCGCCGCAACGGAATACGCGACGGTGATGACGAAGCAGATGCCGACGGCGACATACGGATTGATGCCCAGCGAGATCGTGAGGATCTTGATCATCGCCTTCGTCACCCACCCCAGGATGATCAGGTTGACGAAGACGCCGAGGTAGATGGCGCGGAATCCGCGAAGAAACGTGGCCGTTTTGCCGCTGTACCGGATCTCGACGAACTCGATGTCCGTCATCACGTGGGCGCGGCGCCACAGGCGTGCAAAGAAGAACACGGTGAGCATCCCGCTCATCGCGAGGCACCACCACAACCAGTTACCCGCGACACCGTTCGCGGCCACGAAGCCGGTCACTACCAGCGGAGTATCCGCCGCGAACGTCGTGGCGACCATCGAGGCGCCCGCGAGCCACCACGGCACCTGACGGCCTGAGAGGAAGTATTCGTTGAGGCTTTCACCGCCCTTCTTGGTGAACGCGAATCCGATCCCGGCCGTGAAGAGGAAGTACGCCGCGACGATCGCCCAGTCTATGAACGTGAAGGTCATCTCTGCTCGGCGTTGGAGGTCGGACTGCGATGTGACTTCACCGCGGCGACGATCGCGTCGGCCAGATGCCGTCGCACCGCCGGAATTCTCGGATTCGCTCGCGTCGGATTGACGCGATTGGACAGCAGGATGATGTACAGATCGAGCGAAGGATCAATGGCTATCGACGTCCCCGTAAACCCGGTGTGGCCAAACGCCCGGGACGACATGAGGCTTCCGGCCCACGACGCGGGGGGCTTTTCCCAGCCGAGCGCGCGATTGTGCACGCCCGAATCGGCATACGCGGTGAACCGGTCGACAGTCTCGGTGCGCAGCACCCGGACGCTGTCGAGCGCTCCGCGGCGCAGGAGCATCGTCGCGAATCGCGAGACATCCGCGGCGGTGCTGAACAGGCCGGCATGCGCGGCGACGCCGCCCAGGTAATACGCCCGTTCGTCGTGCACCTTCCCGCGAACCAGTCCTCCGCGCAGCGAATCGATCTCGGTCGGTGCAACCCGGGCGCGCTCGGCACGCGGCGGATTGAACTGCGTGTCATACATCCGCAGCGGACGAAACACATGGCGCCGGAGGTATACCTCGAGGCGCTCATGCGACACGTGCTCGATGACCTGTCCCATCATGAACGCCCCGATGTCGCTGTAGATCATGCTGTCGCCGGGCGCACGCTCCAGCGGCGTGGTGAACAGCAGGGTCGTGAGCGAATCGGGGTCGTGTGTCTGCTGGTCGTACGGCTTGAAGGAGGGCAGGCCGCTGGTGTGCGTGAGCAGATGACGGATGGTCACGCGCTCCTTGCCTGCGCCTTGCCAGTCCGGGACGTATCGCTGCACGGGGGCGTCGAGATCCACTCGGCCCTGCTCGATCAGCTGCGCCATCGCGGTCGTGGTGCCCAGCACCTTGGTGAGGGACGCAAGGTCCCACAACGTGTACCGCGTCGGCTTGGGCGACGGCGCCCAGTCGATGTGGCCGACGCCGTATTCGGCGAGGACGCCGCGCGAATCTCCCACGACGGCATAGCCGCCAGGAAACGCGCTGTCTGCCTGCGCCGCTCGCAGCACGACGGCAAGGGAATCGCGCAGCTCTCGCGCGAGCTTTGCTCGCGCCGAGGCGTGTGTTTGCGCGACGCTCGTACTGCCGCACAGGACCCACAGTGCGCATGTTACTTGCGTCCGCCAGATGCCTTGGCTTTTCATCACCGGTGTCACCAAGTTGACGCCCGCTGATAATACCCACGAACCAGTCCAGGAGAGAGCATGCGTGCAACGATTGCCGCGATGATGGTGTTCCTCGCCGCGTGCGGGCCGAGGCAGGTGGAGGTGCGGAGCGCGCCGACGCAGGACGCCGAGGTTGCCATTCACTTCACGAACAACCTGTCCCGGGCTGTGAACGTCTACGTGAACAGCGGCGGCAGCGACATGTTCGTGCGACAGGTGGCGGCGAATACGACCGAGCACCTGCCGGTGCCCGGCGTGCGGTCCGGCGCGGTCGTGACACTCAAGGCGACCCCTGTCGACGGCACGAATGGCTATTCCAGGGCCGGCGTCACGATGAGCGAGATGGTGAGCTGGAGCGTACCGTGATTGCTACAAGTTCGTGAGCCGAATACTTTTACGGGCCGGAGCGTTCCTCTCCGGCCTTTGCTTTTTTGGGCTTTCGCCGGCCGTCCTCGGAGCCGCATGAAGATCTTGCCGGACTGGCTGAAAAACGGATACGTGCGGCTGATGGACCCCGTCGCTGACTGGCTGGTGCGGCGGAACGTTCATCCGAACACCATCACGATCTTCGGGACTGTACTCATGGTTGCCGGCGGTGTGCTGTATGGCACCGGGCATATCATGAGCGGCGGCTGGCTGCTCTCCGTGACCGCGCTGACCGATGTCATGGATGGAACGGTCGCTCGCAAGAGCAACAAGAGCTCCGTGTTCGGCGCGTTTCTCGATTCGACGCTGGACCGCGTGGCCGACGGCGCAACGCTCGGCGGGCTCGCCGTCTTTTACGCGCTGAGCTCAGCGCACCGCAGCGTTCCAATGATCGTGGTCTGCCTCGCCGGCATCATCGGCGCATTCATGACGTCGTACACGCGCGCGCGTGCCGAAGCCCTGGGGCTCGACGCGAAAGTCGGCCTGTTGCAGCGTCCCGAGCGCGTCGTGCTCCTGTCCGCGCCTCAGGCGCTCTTCGGTCTGGCGCTGAACGGCTGGGTGTTGACCGGCATCATCAGCATCCTCACGATCACCGCGTGGATCACGGTCGTCCAGCGCATGATGTACGTGTACGACAAGACCCGTCCTCTCGCCCCCGCCGATGCCGAGCGGGAATCCGAACCCACTGAATATCGCCTCTGGGCGCGCCGCTCCCGACGGGACACCACCGCGCGCCCGCTGCTGAAAGGAGAATGACGCACGTGCAGGGAAAGTCATCGGCCGCTGGTCGTCCCGCGAACATTCGTCCCGCGACCGGCCGCCTCGGCGTCCTGACGCCGGGTCTTGGCGCAGTCGCCACCACCTTCATCGCCGGCGTCGAGGCGGTTCGTCGCGCGCAGGCGCTCCCGATCGGATCGCTCACGCAGATGGCGACCATCCGTCTCGGCAAGCGCACCGAGGGGCGGTCTCCGCTCATCAAGGATCTCGTTCCGCTCGCCTCGCTCGATGACCTCGTGTTCGGCGCCTGGGATCCCATTCCTGACGACGCACTCACCGCGGCCAAGAAGGCAGGCGTGCTCGAGGAGCGCGATCTCGAGCCGATCGCGAAGTTCCTGAAGGACATCAAGCCCATGCCTGCGGTGTTCGACAACCGGTACGTCACCCGACTGAACGGCGAGAACGTGAAGAAGGGGAAGAGCAAGCGCGATCTCGCCGAGCAGCTGCGGCAGGACATCCGCGACTTCAAGAAGAAGCACACGCTCGACCGGATGGTTGCCGTATGGTGCGCGTCCACGGAGACCTTCATCAAGCCGGGTCCGCAGCACGCAACGCTTGAGCAGTTCGAGAAGGCGATGGACCGCAACGACGACGCCATCGCTCCGTCGATGCTGTACGCGTGGGCCTGCATCATGGAAGGCGTTCCGTACTGCAACGGCGCGCCGAACCTGGCGGTCGATACCGCGGCGCTGCAGCAGCTCGCGAACGAGCGGGGCGTCCCGATATCTGGGAAGGATTTCAAGACTGGGCAGACGTGGATGAAGACTGTCATCGCGCCGGGGCTCAAGGCGCGTATGCTCGGTCTGGCTGGCTGGTACTCGACGAACATCCTCGGCAATCGGGACGGCGAGGTGCTGGACGATCCCGCGTCGTTCAAGACCAAGGAGGAGTCGAAGCTCAGCGTCCTGCACACCATCCTGCAGCCCGAGGTGTACCCCCAGCTGTACAAGGACTTCTCGCACGTCGTGCGCATCAACTACTACCCGCCGCGCGGCGACAACAAGGAAGGCTGGGACAACATCGACATCGTCGGGTGGATGGGATACCCGATGCAGATCAAGGTGAACTTCCTGTGCCGCGACTCCATCCTCGCCGCGCCGATCGTGCTCGACCTGGCGCTGTTCAGCGACTTCGCGCACCGTGCGGGGATGAAGGGCATTCAGGAATGGCTCAGCTTCTATTACAAGTCGCCGATGGCGGCCGCAGGGCTGCAGCCGGAACATGATCTCTTCATTCAGCAGACGAAGCTGAAGAACACGCTCCGGCATCTGATGGGCGAGGAGCAGATCACCCATCTCGGACTCGAGTACTACCAGTCCTAGCGACGCATGACGCACCGCGCGCAGCGCGCAGCGATTGTGCTCGTGACTGTGTCCCTGGCGTTGGCGTGCGCTCGTGAGCCGCGCCAGCGCGAGCTGCGCATGATCTCCCCGACCTACGCGTTCACGATCATTCCGAGTCAGGCGCCCCCGCATGCCCGGGAAGCGATCCTGTACAAGGTGGTGATCCGCGATCGCGATTCGCGCCAGCCGATAGAGACGGGCGAAGGGCAGATCTTCGCCAGCAACGCCGAGCACGCGAACACGTGGGATGGGTTCGCCAAGGGCGCGGAGCTGGGCACGTACTACGGAAAGCTCAACTTCGTCACCGCGGGCACGTGGGCGGTGGCGATTCGCTTCCGACGCGATTCGCTCCACTCGCTGGAAAAGGTCGAGTGGATGCAGGACGTCCTCAACGAACGGCGGGCCGCCGTCCCCTGATGCGCCATTTCTATCGCTCCCATCTTCCGCCGGCTGACGTGCTCACCCGCGCGGATGCGTTCTTTCCCGAGCTCGGATTGTCACCGTTGTCTACCGCGGCGCGTGCCAGGACGTTCTCCGGGACGCTCGGCGTCATGAAGCTCAGCGTGAAAGCGGAAGGCGGCCACTACACATTCGTCGAGGTCCAGACGGATCAGATGGGCGAGAGTCGGCTGGATCGGAACGTGAAGGGATTCTTCGTGTCGCTGCATCGGGTCGAGGATCCGCGACACGCGCTCGAGGCCTCGTACTAGATGAAGGAAAGGAGGAAGGAGACAGGAGGACGGAGCAGCAACGGTGCGGGACGTGGCACGCAAGCCGCTCCCGGGCGCCGAGTTCCATCCTCGAACCTCTTTCCTTCCTCGTTGCTCAGTCGCGATCAGCTGCTCGAGTTGTACTACTGGATGCGGCTGACGCGCACGCTCGAGGAGCGGCTCGTCGCGCTGTATCGCCAGACCAAAGTCGTGGGCGGCCTCTTCCGCTCGCTCGGACAGGAAGCGGACGCCGTGGGCAGCGCATACGCGCTCGAGCGGCGCGACATCCTGTCGCCGCTGATCCGCAACCTTGGCTCCATGCTGGTGAAGGGCGCCCGGCCCGTCGAGATCCTGAAGCAATACATGGCCAAGGCCGACTCGCCCACGCGGGGCCGCGAGCTGAACATCCACTTCGGCGACACCGATCGGGGTTTCGTCGGACAGATCTCGCCGCTCGGCGACATGGTTCCCGTGATGGCGGGCGTGACACTGTCGTTCAGGATGCGTCGCGAGGACCGCGTGGGCCTGGTCTACGTCGGCGACGGCGCGACGTCGACCGGCGCGTTTCATGAAGGCATCAACTTCGCGGCAGTGCAACGCTGTCCCCTCGTGGTGATCGTCGAGAACAACGGCTACGCGTATTCCACGCCGACGTCCAGGCAGACCGCGGCGCTCTCGTTCGTCGATAAGGCGGTCGGCTACGGCATACCTGGTGTGCGGGCGGACGGAAACGACGTCCTCGCCACCTATGACGTGACGAAAACGGCGGTCGATCGCGCCCGATCGGGTGGCGGTGTCACGCTCGTCGAGCTCATGACCTATCGCCGCAAGGGACACGCGGAGCACGACAACCAGTCATATGTGCCGGCGGGAGAGATCGAGCGATGGGAACGCGAGAACGATCCCATCGACCGATACAGCAAACGACTCCTCGATGAATTCGATTTCGACGGAAGGCAGCTCGGAGCCGTCGATGTGCGCGTACGCGACGAGGTCGACGCAGCGACGGATGAAGCCGAGAAGGCCGCCCCACCACAGGCGCTCGACGCGCTGGAGGGCATCTATGCCGATCCCCCGCGTGCGCAGCCGCACTGGTACCGCGAGCGCAACGGCGTCGTGACATCGCACGAGCGGCCGGAAGGATGGGGCACCTTCACCGCCACCACGAAAGCGGATGCCTGAGATCACGTATCTCGACGCCATTCGTGAGGCGCTGTTCGAGGAGATGGAGCGCGACGCCGACGTCTTCTGCATGGGCGAGGACATCGGCGCCTACGGCGGCGCGTTCAAGGTCACCGAAGGATTGCAGGCGAAGTACGGTGAGCAGCGCGTCATCGACACGCCGATCTCGGAGATCGGCATCGTCGGCGCGGCCGCGGGGGCGGCACACATGGGCATGCGTCCGATCGTCGAGATGCAGTTCATCGACTTCATCGCGAATGCCTACGACATGCTGACGAACTACGTCGCCACGGCGCGCTACCGGGCGTTCCTGCCGTGCCCGATGGTCGTCCGTGGGCCCAGCGGCGGTTACGTGCGTGGCGGTCCGTTCCACTCGCAGAACCCCGAGGCGGGATTCGTCCACACTCCCGGATTGAAAGTGGTCTACCCGGCCACGGCGGCCGATGCGAAAGGTCTGTTCAAGTCGGCGATCCGCGACGATGACTGCGTCCTCTTCTTCGAGCACAAGTATCTGTACCGCCGCATCAAAGAAGAGATGCCGGCTGGCGATCACCTTGTGCCGATCGGGAAGGCCCGCACGGCACGGGAGGGGTCGGATCTGTCCATCATCACGTACGCCGCCACCGTCTGGAAGTCGCTCGAAGCGGCCGAGCAGCTCGAGAAGGACGACGGTCTGTCGGTCGAGGTGATCGACCTGCGCTCACTGAGTCCGCTCGACGACGACGCGATCATCGCCACCGTCAGAAAGACGAATCGTGTCCTGATCGTGCACGAGGACACTCGGACCGGTGGCGTGGCAGGCGAGATCGCAGCGCGCATCAACGAGCATTGCTTCGAGTGGCTGGACGCGCCGGTGTGGCGCGTGACCGCGCACGACGTTCCGCTGCCATACGCGCCGCAACTGGAGGACTTCGTCCTCCCGCAAACCGCGGACATCGTGAGTGTGGCGCGGCGACTCGCCGCCTACTGAGCGCGCATGCGGGACCCGAGCGTAGAAAGCGGAGACCCCCGTCCGCGCGAACCGGCGCCAGCGGATACAGTGTGGCCGTATATTGGAGTCGGCTGCGTCACCACTGTCATCGGTTGTTTCGGTGGCGGCATGATCGCGATGCTGGTCGGCAAGGTGACCGACGCGGTGACCGGCTGCCGACCCCCGGAAGGACTGCCGGTGTGCACATGGTGGAGGTACTGGTGGGCCGGCGCGCTGATCGGCGCGGTGCTCCTGCCGACGGTCGCTGTTCGTCGTCTGAGGAAGGGTCGCAAAACGTCGGAGTAGCGACGGTTCACGCATAAGGAGGCGCGGTGGCACGAGTCGATGTGGTGATGCCGCAGATGGGCGAGTCGATCGCGGAGGGCACGCTCTCGCGCTGGCTCAAGAAGGTCGGCGACACCGTCAAGCGGGATGAGCCGATGTTCGAGATCTCCACCGACAAGGTGGACGCCGAGATTCCGTCGCCCAGCAGCGGCACGCTCGCGGAGATCCTCGTTCAGGAAGGCCAGACGGTCCCCGTCGCGACAGTCGTCGCGCGTCTCGAGACGGAGGTCGGTGCGGCCGTGACAGCGGCGTCCGCTCCCGCCGCACCCGCTGCGGCAGCGACGAAAGGCGGCACCGCCGAGAAACCGCCCGAAGCCGCGAAGCCGAAGATCCCATCGCCCGCTGCGCCCGCGGCGTCCGCCGCGAAGAGCGGCAGTGCCGCAGTCGCAACCGGTAACGGTGGAAACGGGAACTCGCTCGAGGATCGACTGCGTACCAGGTCATCGCCGCTGGTCCGCAAGATCGCGGCGGAGCATGGGGTCGAAATCGCCGGACTGAAGGGCTCGGGCATCGCCGGGCGCGTCACGAAGCGCGACCTGATGCAGTTCCTCGAATCCGGCGGCGCGCACGGTGCGCGTTCGATGTACGCGCCCGGTCCCGACCTGCATGGGCTGACCGTCGAAGCGTGGCCGGGTGACAAGGTCGAGACGATGTCGAAGATCCGGCAGATCACGAGCGACCACATGGTCGTGGCGCGTCGACACGCGGCGCACGTCACGTCGTTCTTCGAGATCGATCTCACGCGCGTCTCGCGCCTGCGACAGAAGATGCGCGCGCAGTTCGAAGCGCAGACCGGTCAGAAGCTCACCTTCCTGCCGTTCATCGTGCGCACGGTCGTCGCCGCGCTGAAGCAGCATCCGGTCCTGAACGCCGCGCACACGGAAAACCAGATCATCTATCGCAAGCAGTACAACATCGGCATTGCCGTGGCGCTGGACTGGGGACTCATCGTGCCCGTGATCAAGCACGCGGAGGATCTGTCCCTCAGCGGCATCACGAAGTCGCTGAACGACCTGGCCGATCGCGCTCGGAGCAAGCGCCTCAAGCCCGACGAAGTGCAGGGAGGGACCTTCACCATCACCAACCCCGGCGTCTTCGGGTCGCTCGCCGGCACACCGATCATTCCCGCCGGAACGTCCGCCATTCTCGGACTCGGCGCGATCGAGAAACGTCCGAAGGTGGTGCAGGGCGCGGATGGCGAAGACGTGATCGCCATCCGGACGTGCGCGTATTTCTCGCTGTCATTCGATCACCGCATCGTCGACGGCGCGGACGCCGACAAGTTCCTCGCCGCGCTCAAGCGTGGACTGGAGACGTATCCGGAGCCGGAGAGCTGAGTGTCACGCGTGCTCTCGATGCGACACACCGTCGTCCCGTCCGCCGACCGCCGCGAGTTTCATGACCGGGCGCGACGGCTCCGTGAGCACTACACGGGCCGTGGATGCCACTACTGGCTGTTCGAGGAGGCGTCGCTGCCAGGCGCTTTCGTCGAGTTCTTCGAAGCGGCGGATGTTCGCGTCCTGCAGCAGGCGCATGGCGGCAGTCCGGGAACGCTGGACGCGGACGCACGCGCATATATAGAAGTGGACCTTTCCTGATCCTCATGCCCACACGAACGTTGACAATCGGCGGTCGCGACTGGCGCGTGTTTCCTTCGGGTCGCGTCACGCAGTACGACCGCGATGAGTTTGGCATCATGTTCGTCAGCGAGATCGCCGGCAGGCGCGAGGTGCGCGTGAGCCGGTACTCGCCCGTTGGCACGCGATCTCGCGACCGATCGTTCGCCGAGATGAGCGACACGGACCTCGCGCGACTGTTCGAGGCGTCGCAGCCCGGAGACACGTCGCCCGAGGCCGACTACACGTCGTGACGGGCGGGAGCGCGCAGCATCAGTTCGTCGACCTCCACATGCATTCCACAGCGTCGGACGGATCGCGCTCGCCCGGAGAAGTCGTCGCCGCGGCCGCCGGCGCGGGACTCTCCGCCATCGCCCTGACCGATCACGATACGATCGCGGGCATTCAACCAGCGCGGGATGCGGGTGAGCGGCTCGCGTTGCGCGTCATCGCGGGGGTCGAGCTGAGTGCGGTCGAGAACGACGTGGAGACGCACGTACTGGGACTGCATCTCAGCGAGGTGAGTGAGCTGGAGCGACATCTCGTCGATCTCCGCGAGATGCGGGTTGCGCGTGCCGCGGCCATGGTCGAGCGACTCAACACGCTCGGCGTGTCCATCACGATGGAGGACGTGCTCCAGCACGCTGCTGGAGGAGCGGTGGGGCGGCCGCACGTAGCGCGCGCCATTGTCGCCAAGGGTTTCGTCGCGGACTTCAAGCAGGCATTCGAGCGGTATCTCGGGAACGGTCGCGCGGCGTACGTGGCCAAAGACAAGCTGTCGCTCGGCGACGCCATCGCCATCATCCATCGCGCCGGCGGGATCGCGATCCTTGCGCACCCGGGATCGCTCGCCACGCGGGAGCGCATCGCCGCGCTCGCGCCCCTGGGACTCGATGGTCTCGAGGTGTTGCATCCAGGTCACAGCTGGGACGACTCGCAGCGGCTGGACGCGCTCGCGAGCGAGTTTCAGCTCGTGCGCAGCGGCGGATCGGATTGGCATGGAGGCACCGATGGATCGCGCACGCTCGGCATGATGCGCGTGCCCGCGCAGTGGCTGATCGATCAGGACCAGCGCGTGGCGGCGCACAACTCGCGGCGCGTGGCCTGACATGGAGCTGCAGGCGAAGGTCGCGCTGGTGACAGGCGCTGGCATTCGCGTCGGGCGAGTGCTCGCGCTCACGCTGGCGCAGGGAGGTGCTCGGGTTGCGGTGCACTACAACTCGAGCGACGGGGATGCGCGCGAGACCGTCCGACGCATCACCGCGAATGGCGGTACGGCAGAGCTGTTTCAGGCGGACCTCTCGGCGCCTGGTGGGTCGCGTTCGCTGATCCAGTCGGTCGTCGAGAGGATGGGTGCGCTCGACATCCTGGTGAACTCGGCCGCCGTGATGGTGCGCACGCCGTTCGGGGAGATCACGAGGCAGCAGTGGGACGACATCTTCGCGCTCAACCTGGCTGCGCCGTTCTTCCTCTCGCAGGAAGCGGCGCCGATCCTGAAGCGTGCCCGCGGTGCCATCGTCAACATCGCGGATCTGGCGGCCTACGAAACGTGGCCCGCCTACATCCCGCACGGCCTGACCAAGGGCGGCATCGTCCAGATGACGCGTGCCCTGGCGCGGGTCATGGCGCCCGAGGTGCGAGTCAACGCGATCGCGCCCGGGACGGTCCTCCTGCCGGAGGACATGAGCCAGCGCGAGTCCACGCATCTCGTGGAAACGACGCCGCTTAAGCGCAACGGCACGCCCGAAGACGTCGCGTCGGCGATGATGTTCCTCTTGCGAGCCGAATACATTACCGGAGAGACGATTATTGTGGACGGCGGCCGGCACGTGCGCCGCTAGCGAGGAACCGTGGCGCAGACTTTCGAGCATGATGTGATCATCGTGGGTGCCGGACCCGCGGGATTGTGTGCGGCGATGTACGCCGGGCGCGCCATGCTGAACGCGGTGGTGCTGGAGCGGGGCCTGCCGGGCGGCGAGTTGCTCAATACCGAGCTGGTCGAGGATTATCCCGGCTTCGAGCGCGTCCTCGGTCACGAGCTCGCCCAGAAATTCCATGATCACGCCGCGAAGTTCGGCGCGAGCATCAAGACCGGCGTGGTCGTCACGACGCTGCGCAAGCGCCAGGACGGCATGTTCGAGTGCGAGACGGACAGTGGCGACACGTACATCGCGCCCACCGCGATCATCACGGCCGGTGGAACGCCGGTGAAGCTCGGCGTACCCGGCGAGATCGAGTATGCCGGGAAGGGCGTCTCGTACTGTGCGATCTGCGATGGCTCGTTCTTCCGGAACCAGACGATCGCCGTCGTCGGCGGCGGCGATGCCGCCGTAGAGGAGTCCGACTTTCTCACGCGCTACGCGAGCAAGGTGTACCTGATCCACCGCCGCGAGGAGCTGCGCGCATCCAAGATCCTGCAGCGTCGTGCCTTCGAAAATCCGAAGATCGAGCCGATCTGGAATTCGGTCGTCGAGCGCGTCGAGGCGGACGGTGACGGGCTCGTCGCGAGGCTGCGTCTGCGCGATGTGAACACCAATGCTCCTCGGGACCTGCCGGTCACGGGTATGTTCGTCTTCATCGGGTTCCGTCCCAACACCGGAATCATCGAGGGTCACGTCGACCACGACTCGATGGGATACCTGCTCACCGATGCGAACATGCAGACCAGCATTCCGGGGCTCTTCGCCGCCGGAGACCTGCGGGCGCAGCTTACGCGTCAGGTGACGACCGCGGTGGGCGACGCGACGACCGCGACCATCGCGGCGGAGAAGTATCTCAAGGCGCTCCGCGATGGCGAGACCGTGCCGACCATCGTGGGTACCGGGGGCTATACCGCGTGAAGATCGAGTGGGTGACGGTCGGACCCTTCCAGGAAAACAGCTATCTCCTCGCGAACGACGCCGGCGGACATGGCGTGCTGGTTGATCCGGGTGACGAGCCTGATCGCATCCTGCGCATGGTTCGCGCGGCGGACGTCACCATCGACGCCGTGTGGCTCACCCACGGACACCTCGATCACATCGGTGCCGTGGCGGCGCTGAAGCGCGAGTGGAACGTACCCGTGCTGATGCACCCTGACGATCTGGTCCTGTACCGTCGCGCGGCACAGCAGGCTGCCTTCTATGGATTGCCCTTCGAGCAGCCCGAGGATCCGGACGGCACGCTCGCTGACGGGGAGCAGCTCGTGCTCGGAGACGACCGCTTCACCGTACGGCACACGCCGGGGCATTCGCCCGGACACGTTATCCTGGTAGGCGCGGAGCTCATCGTCGGCGGGGATCTGCTCTTCGCCGGATCCATAGGGCGCACGGATCTGCCGTTCAGTAGTCCGGAGGCGATGGACACATCGCTGGGACTCGTGGCGGCGATGCCGCCGGAGCTGGCCGTGTATCCCGGCCATGGACCGCCGACGACTGTCGGCGCGGAGCTGGCGACCAACCCCTACCTCGCTGGCGTTCACCACGTTCGATAGCGCCGTCATCGCGGCGAGGACTGCATATGGCAAGCGGATTTCGTGTCGAGAAGGATCCCCTCGGTGAAAAGCAGGTACCCGACGGTGCCCTGTATGGCGTTCAGACGCTGCGCGCCACCGAGAACTTTCCCATCAGCGGCCTGCGGCCGCTCGAGCCGTTCGTGGTCGCCCAGGTCTGGATCAAGAAAGCCGCCGCGCTGACCCACAAGACGACCGGCCGTCTCGACGCGAAGCTGGCGGAGGCGATCGTCAAGGCGGCGGACGAGGTGCTCGCCGGCCAGCATCGCGATCACTTCGTCGTCGAGCCGTTCCAGGCCGGCGCGGGCACGTCGCACAACATGAATGTCAACGAGGTGCTCGCGAACCGGGCGAACGAGCTGCTCGGCGGAAAGCGCGGCGAATACAAGCCCGTGCACCCGAACGACCATGTGAACATGGCGCAGAGCACGAACGACACGATCCCGACCAACATCCGGCTCGCGTGTCTGTCTCGTCTCGATGCGCTGCTCGAGGCCTTCGATTCCCTTCGCGAAGCGCTGGCCGCGAAGGGGAGGGAGTTCGACGACGTGGTGAAGGCCGGGAGAACGCATCTGCAGGATGCGATGCCGATCCGACTGGGGCAGGAGTTCACCGCGTATGCGGGCTCCATCGAGCGAGGCGTCCGCCGCGTGAAGGAGGCGGCGGACTATCTCCGTGACCTCGGCATCGGAGGCAGCGCAGTCGGCACCGGTGTCACCGTCGAGAAGGAATACCCGGCGCTGATGGTCGAGAATCTGAAAGCGATCACTGGACTGAAGCTCCGTGTCGGCAGCGATCGGATTCAGCTGATGCAGAGCATGGGGGACGTCGCCGGGTTCAGCGCGTCGCTGCGAGTGCTGGCCGTTGACCTGAGCAAGATCGCCAGCGATCTGCGCCTGATGGCGATGGGTCCGCGGACCGGCATCGACGAGATTCGCCTGCCGGCAGTGCAGCCCGGCTCGTCGATCATGCCCGGCAAGGTGAACCCGTCCATCCCCGAGATGGTCAATCAGGTGTGCTTCCAGGTGATGGGGTGCGACACGACGGTCGCGATCTCGGCGGAACATGGCCAGCTGGAGCTGAACGTCATGATGCCGGTCATCGCGTTCAACGTCCTGCTGTCCGAGCAGATCCTCACCAGCGCTGCGCGGGTGTTCGCCGAGAAGTGCGTCGGGGGCATCGAAGCAAATCGCGAGATGAACTCGTACTGGGTGGAGCGGTCCGCCGCGCTGGCGACCGCGCTCGCGCCACAGATCGGCTACGCACGGGCGGCCGAGATCAGCAAGCGCTCGGTGAAGGAAGGCATCCTGATCCGCGAGCTCGTACGCAAGGAAGGCCTGTTGCCCGAGGACCAGATCGACGATGTGCTCGACCTCAAGAAGATGACGGAGATCGGCGTGCCCGGCGGCGTGCACGGCAGCGTGGCCGCGGGTTAACTGGACGTTCACTCATTCCTGTTCTATCCTGAGACGTGCGCATCACCACACTTGCTGAATACGGTGTCATCTGCGCGCTGCACCTCGCGCGGCGTGTCGGCGAAGGGCCGGTCACGGGGCGCGACATCGCCGCCAGCGAGCGTCTGCCGGTCGATTACGTCGAACAGATCCTGCTGCGCATGCGGCGCGCGGGTATCGTGAACAGTACGCGCGGCGCCCGCGGCGGCTACGCATTGGCGCGACCGCCGGAAGAGGTGTCGGTGCGTGACGTCATCGCCGCGTCCGAGCTTCAGACGTTCGACCTCCATTGTGTGACGCATCCGGTCGAGGAGGAGCGCTGCTCCGCCTCGCACGCGTGCAGCATTCGTCCCGTGTGGATGCTGCTCCAGCAGAAGATCGACAATGTGCTCGAGGGCGTTCGCCTCGCCGACCTGCTGCATGAGGAAAGCGAGGTCCGCCAGCGCGTGGGGCTTGCCGAAACGCCCGCTGCGACGAGCGCACGCGGGCTGCCAGTGCTGCAGACACGCTGATCGCCGTATGACGCTCTTCCAGCGATGGCGCGCGGAGCGTCAGTTGCAGCGCAAGGCGGACCAATACGCCTCGGCGCTCCTCGAGGAGCCAGCGGACGATGACGTTGCGTGGCTCGCGGCCAACGCGACACGCGGCGACACCGATCATGCACGGTGGGAACTGCGATACGCGCGCCGCGCGCTGGGACTCCTGGTGGCACAGCGCGATGCGCTGGACGACCGCACCGGTTCGTTCGTGGCCCACGCGATCACCGACGCCTTCGAGCGCGACGCGAACATCGATCGCGATCGCCGAGAGCTCGCGGAGCGGCAGTTCAATGCTCGACTGAGTGCCTATCGTGACGCGCTCGGCGCCCGGCTGGCGGATTCGTCGGGTCGGCTCGGTCAAACGCTCCTGGCGTTCTCGGGAGGTTCGTTTCGCGAAGTCGACGCCAATGTTCGCCGCGCGGGCGACACTCTGTCCGCGTACGAGAAGGACGCGAATGCATCCCTGCGCGAGATCTTCGGTACCGCCGCCCTTCCCGAGCACATCCCGCCCTCGGCACTGGCGGGGGGCAACGCGACCTGACCGGTCGTTGAGGTCAGGAGTGGCGCAGGAGTGCCGAAGGGGGGACTCGAACCCCCACGAGCTTGCGCTCACTGGCTCCTGAAGCCAGCGCGTCTACCAGTTCCACCACTTCGGCGGGGAAAGGCAACGTAGTTTTGCTGATACGTAAAGTCAACGCAGATAGGGACTTTGACCGCCAACGACGCACAGAAAACCGAGGAGAGAATCTCAATCGCGCGTAACAAGCGCGCGCGCTTCGACTACGCCATCCTCGAAACGTTCGAGGCCGGACTCGTGCTGAAGGGCACCGAGGTAAAATCGCTGCGCGAGGGCAAGGCGAGCATAACCGATGCGTATGGCATCGTGCGGGATGGCGAGATCTTCCTCCTGAATGCGCACATTCAGCCCTATTCGCGCGGCGGATATGTCAACCACGAGCCTGCGGCCAATCGCAAACTGTTGCTCCACCGGCGGGAAATCCGTCGTTTGATCGGGGCCGTGGAGCGTCAGGGGCTGACACTGATCCCGCTGGAACTCTACTTCAAGAACGGCGTAGCCAAGGTGGCCCTCGCGCTCGCCAAGGGAAAGAAACTGCACGACAAGCGCGAGACGGAGCGGCAACGAGATGCAGAGCGAGAGATGGCGCGGGTGAGTCGCACGCGATGATGCTGACGTTTGTCCTTGCCGCGGTGATGCAGGCCGGATCACTGCCGGTTCAGTCAGTCGTGCAATCCGGGTCCGCGAGCTCGCGGCCACGGGCCGTGATGGAGCGTTCCACGCCGCGCTCGATGCCGAGATCGGTGCCACGGCGTGCGGCGACACCTGGTGTCGCGCGGGTCGTCATCGACGCTGGTCATGGCGGCGTCGATCCGGGTGGCCCGATGAAGCTTGGCGACCGGCTGCACGAGAAGGACGTGACACTGCAGGTCGCGCTCAAGCTCGGAAGCATGCTGAAGGAGCGCGGTATCGAGGTGGTGTACACGCGCACGACGGACACGCTCATCGCGCTGGCAGATCGAGGCAGGATCGCGAACGACGCGAATGGCGATCTCTTCATCTCCATCCACGTCAACGCCGCGAATCCCAACTGGAAGGAGCCGTCGGCGGCGCGCGGTTTCGAGACGTATTTCCTCGCCGAAGCGAAAACGGAAGACGCGCAGCGCGTCGAGGAGATGGAAAACGAATCCGTCCGGTTCGAGACCGTATCCAATGTGGCGCCGGACGACCCGCTCAATTTCATTTTGAGCGACATGCAGCAGAACGAGCACCTTCGAGAGAGCGCCGACCTTGCCGGCATCGTCCAGCGGCATCTGTCCCAGGTGCATCCCGGTCCCAGTCGGGGAGTGAAGCAGGCGGGCTTCCGTGTCCTGGTCACGGCATTCATGCCCGCGGTCCTCGTCGAGATTGGGTTCGGCACGAACTCGCCCGAGGCGGAGTTCCTGAGCTCGCCGTCGAAGCAGCGGTCGCTCGCGGATGCCATCGCGGATGCCACCATGGAGTATCTCGGCCGCCATCAGCGTCGCGTTGGCGGCGGCGCCGCCTCCAGCGGACATGAGTGACGGGCGTCTCGCCGTCACTGTAGCCCACCTTCACTTCCGCAATCCCATTCTCCTCGCCGCCGGCACGGCCGGTTATGGCGAGGAGCTCGAGCGCGTCGTCGATCTGAATGCCGTCGGCGGCATCGTCACCAAGGCGGTAAGCCTGGAGCCGCGGTCGGGCGCGCCTGAACCACGTGTCGCCGAGTTCGAGGGCGGCATGATCAACGCGGTGGGTCTCGCCAATCCGGGTCTCGACGAGGTGACGCGGCATCACGTGCCGTGGCTCGCGACGCACTACGGCGATACGCGGAAGGTGTATAACGTCGTTGGGTTCGCGACGGACGAGTTCGCGCGTGTCGTGGCGGGGCTCGAGTTGGCCGCAGCGACAAATCCTCGCGGCGTCGACGGCTTCGAGCTGAATGTCAGTTGTCCCAACGTGAAGCAGGGCGGGACGGAGTTCGGCTCCGATCCGGCGTCGCTGCGCGCGGTCGTGGCTGGCGCCCGGGCGGAGACCCGGCGGCCGCTGTTCGTGAAGCTCTCGCCCACGCTGTCGAACATCGCCGACGCCGCCCGCATCGCCGTGGACGCTGGCGCGGACGGCGTCACGGTGGTGAACACGGTGCCGGGTCTCGTCGTCGACGTCGAACGTCGGCGCCCGGCGCTGGGATTCGGCACCGGTGGCGTCAGCGGACCAGCGATTCTTCCCGTCGGCGTGCTCGCGACCTGGCGGGTTTCCCAGGCAATCTCTGTCCCGGTCATCGGCGTCGGAGGCGTGTCACAGGCCAGCGACGTCCTGCAGTACGTGATGGCGGGTGCGTCGCTCGTCGCGATGGGTACGGCCGTGCTGCGTGATCCGGATACGCCCCGTCGCATCGTTCGGGATCTCGAGCGCTGGTGCGAACGACATGGCGTGCGCAGCATCGTCGAGCTGCGCGGGTCGCTGGAGATGCCCGCATGACTCGGGCGCTTCCCATCGTCGCCCTCGACGTGCCGGATTCAGGCCGGGCGCTCGGGATTGTCGATCTGCTCGGGGACCAGTGCCGCTTCTACAAGATCGGAAGCGAGTTATTCGCGGCAGCAGGACCGGACGTCGTACGTGCGGTGAAGGAGCGCGGAGCTGAGGTCTTCCTGGACCTCAAGTTCCACGATATACCGCACACCGTTCGAGGCGCCGTCGCGTCCGCGGCTTCCCTCGGAGTGCGGCTGCTCACGGTGCACGCATCGGGTGGCCCCGCGATGCTGCGGGCCGCCGTCGAGGCGGCCGGGCCGGAATGCCGGATCCTGGCGGTCACGGTGCTGACGTCACTGGATGCGGCGGCTTTGGCGCAATGCTGGGGCAAGCCGGTCCCGGACGTCGCGGCGGAGGTGCTGAGGCTGGCCGGTCTGGCTCGGGACGCCGGTGCACACGGGATCGTATGCAGCGGGCTGGAGGCCGGAATGATCCGCGACCGGTACGGCGCTGCGTTGGCAACGCTGGTTCCCGGGGTACGGCTTGCGGGGACAGCCTCGCAGGATCAGGCCCGGGTCGTGACACCTCGCCAGGCGGCGGACGCGGGCGCCCGCTATGTGGTGCTGGGTCGGGCCGTAACCGGTGCGAAATCGCCACGGGACGCCATGTCGGATGTGCTGACGGACTTGTCTTAAGTAGCTGCCCTTTTTACTGTTAGAGTCTGTCCAGGATATGGACGTTTTCTGTCCGACACGGTCTTCGAGGTTTTTCGTGAAAGTACGCACCAGCGTGAAGCCGATCTGCGAACACTGCAAGGTGGTCAAGCGCAACGGCGTGACGCGAGTCATCTGCAAGCGCAACCCCAAGCACAAGCAGCGTCAGGGCTAATACATGGCACGCATCTCGGGCGTGGATCTTCCGCGCGACAAGAAAGTCGAAGTCGGCCTCACGTACATCTACGGGATTGGCCGTCACAATGCCGCCGAAATCATGCAGAAGGCGGGCATCGATGCGAACCTTCGCATTCGTGAGCTGTCGGACGCCGACGTCAACCGTCTGCGCCAGGTGATCGAGCGCGATCACAAGGTGGAAGGTGCGTTGCGGACCGAGGTCGCGATGAACATCAAGCGACTGATGGACATCGGGTCGTACCGCGGTATCCGCCACCGTCGCGGTCTCCCGGTTCGCGGCCAGCGCACTCACACGAACGCGCGCACGAAGAAGGGACCGCGTCGCGCCATCGCCGGCAAGAAGAAGGTGACGAAGTAATGGCTACGGGAAAGAAGGCAAAGCGCGCGGTGGAGCCGGAAGGCATCGCGCACATCGCGGCGACGTTCAACAACACGACCGTCACGATCACGGACATGCACGGGAACGCCATCTCCTGGGGTTCGTCGGGCAAGGCCGGCTTCAAGGGCTCCAAGAAGAGCACGCCGTTCGCGGCGACCGTCGCGGCGGAGCAGGCGGCTCGCGAGGCGCTCAGCGCCGGCGTGAAGCGCGTGCACGTTCGCGTGCAGGGCCCGGGCAGTGGTCGAGAGTCAGCTATCCAGGCGCTCGCCGCCGCGGGATTGCAGGTGAAGTCCATCAAGGACGTCACTCCGATTCCGCACAACGGCTGTCGTCCGCCCAAGCGACGTCGCGTCTAAAACTGTAGTTCGGAGTTCGGTCGGGACCTTCACTCCCATTCGAGTCTGCCGCGCGTGAAGGGCGGGGCAGAGCGATGCCGGGCAACCGGCAAGACCCCAATTCATCAATGCCAACCATCGATCTTCGCGGACTTGTACGTCCGCAGCTCGTCGAGAGCACCAAGCGCGACGATAATCCCAACGTCGCCGAATTCCGTCTCCAGCCCCTCGAGCGTGGCTTCGGCCACACCCTCGGCAACGCGATGCGGCGCATGCTGCTGTCGTCGCTCCGCGGCTCCGCCGTCTGGGCGTTCCGCATCGACGGGGTGGTGCATGAGCACCAGACCATCCCGGGCGTCGTGGAAGACGTTCACCAGATCATCGGCAACCTGAAGGCGCTCACGCTGTCGCTGGACGAGGGGGTGGAGGACGTCGTCCTCCGCGTCACCAAGGGCGAATCCGGTCCGGTCACCGCCGCGGATATCCAGCAGGACACCGCCGGCGTGAGCGTGGTCAGCCCGGCGCAGCACCTCTTCACGCTCCAGGACGATCGCGACATCTCCATGGAGCTCTACGTGAACAAGGGTCGCGGCTACATCGAAGCGGACCAGCATCCGCTCGATCGCGGCCTCCCGGTGGATCTCGTGCGAGTGGACTCGATCTACAATCCGGTGCGCCGCGCGAACTTCTCCGTCGCGGAGACCCGCGTGGGTCAGCGCACGGACTACGATCGCCTGACGCTGACGGTCGAGACGAACGGCACGATCTCGCCCGAGGAAGCGGTGAGCTACGCGGCCGCGCTCGCGCAGACGCACTTCCAGTACTTCGTCGAGTTCGGCACGCATGCCTCGGCGCCGCTCGGCCTCGCGATGGACACCGGAGACGGCGACGCGGGCAAGCTCGCGTCCAAGCTGCGTACACCGATCGACGATCTCGAGCTGTCGGTGCGTTCCGTGAACTCGCTGAAGAACTCGAACATCCGGACGCTCGGAGATCTCGTGCGTCAGACGGAGAGCCAGATCCTGCAGGTCAAGAATTTCGGAAAGAAGTCGCTCCAGGAGATCGCGGATCTGCTCGAGCGTGAGCGGCTCAATTTCGGGATGCGGTTCGAGGAAGCGGATGGCGGGTTGCGCGTGATGGATTGGGGCACGCCGCCGAGTCAGGCCGCGGCTGCCGCTCCTGACGACATGGAGGAGTGAGGCAATGCGGCATCGCAAGGCGGGGCGCCAGCTTCGCCGCACGAGCGAGCAGAAGCTCGCGCTGATGCGGAATCTCGCGACGTCGCTCATCGAGAGCGGCGCCATCGTGACGACCGAAGCCAAGGCGAAGGAGCTTCGGCCGTTCGTCGAGAAGCTCATCACCAAGGCGAAGACCGGCACGCTGCACGCGCGCCGGCTC
>Ga0066652_100000416_pt1 | contig 20758 bp, 14 predicted proteins | sample GraSoiAngelo_101_FD_71413 | JGI IMG/M metagenome (GOLD analysis project Ga0066652, IMG submission 71413) | Grasslands soil microbial communities from the Angelo Coastal Reserve, California, USA - 14_0903_02_30cm | ecosystem: Environmental > Terrestrial > Soil > Grasslands | place: USA... | reverse complement strand
ACCCCGCGCCACGGCGAGCGAGCCGAAGCTCTTGTCCAAACCGCGCGTGGCCAGCGCCGGCACGCTCATGCCGCCCTCCGCTCGAGCCGCACGAGCCGCGCCATCCCGCCGAGGATGCCGTTCGGCAGAAACATCACCACGGCGATGAGCAGCATGCCGATCCAGAAATACCAATACTGCGGATTGATGCCGGAGAACTGGTCGCGCGCGACCATGTAGATGATCGCCCCGATAATGCCGCCGTAGAGCCGCCCTGCCCCGCCGAGGATCAGAATTACCAGCACGTCCGCCGATCGCTGGAAGCTCAGCGTCTCGAGAGAAACGGTTTCGGTCGTCTGCGCCAGCAAGGCGCCGGCGATGCCGGCCATCACCGCGGCGATGGTGAAGACCTTGCGAATGTGGGCGGGGCTCGCCGCCCCGATCGCGGGCATGCGCACGGCGTTCTCGCGAATGCCGCGCAACGCAAGGCCGAACGGCGAATTGATAAGCCGGCGCGCGAGCAGGAAGCCGAGGAACAAAACGATCAGCGAATAGGTGTAGGCGGCGGTGCCGTAGAGGTCGAATTGGAAGAGGCCGAGGAGCTTCCACATGCGCACGCCCTGCAGGCCGTCGGCGCCGCCGGTCAGCCAGCCTGCGCTGTTGGCCGCCTCGGCGAGCAACAGGCCGAGCCCGAGCGTGATCATGATCAAGGCGAGATGGCGGAAGCGGGCAATGATGAAGCTCGTGGCGTAGCCGAGCGCGCCGGCGGCGGCGGCGGCGATCAGCAAGCCCGTGAGCGGCTCGCCCCAACCCCATTTGGCAATCAGGCCCGCGGTGTAAGAGCCGAAACCGAAATAGGCGGCATGGCCGAGCGAGATGATGCCGGCATAGCCCAGGATGAGATCGAGCGACAACGCGAACAGCGCGGTGATGGCGATCTGGCTTGCCAGCACGAGATAGTTGGGAGTGAGCACGAACGGCAGCAGCGTGGCGAGCCAGAAGGCAATTTCGAGAGGGTGCCAGCGGATTTGCGCCTCGAGATGGCGCTGCGGTTCGCTGAGCGTCGAGGCCATGGCCTAGCGTTTCCCGAACAGGCCGAGCGGGCGCCACATCAACAGCGCCACCATGACGAAATAGATGAGAAACGCGCCGAGCTCGGGAAAATAATATTTGCCGGCCATGTCGCTGATCCCGAGCAGGCTCGCGGCGAGGAACGAGCCGCCGATCGAGCCCAGTCCTCCGACCGAGACGACGATCAGGACGTAGATCAGGTACGTGAAGGCGAACGCGTGATCGAGCCCGACGATCTCGATGGCGAGCGCCCCGCCGAGACCGGCGAGCCCGCTGCCCAGCGCAAACGTGACGGCGAACACCCGATCGACGTCGATCCCCAGCCCCCGCGCCATGCGCTGGTTGTCGACCGCGGCGCGCACCTGCGCGCCGAAGCGCGTGTATTCGAGCGCGGCAACCAGCACCGCCGTGATCACGATCGACACGCCGATCAGGAACAGCCGGTAGACGCCGAAGCTGTGGCCGAAGATCGAGACCGAGCCGCGCAGGTACGCCGGCAGGCTCAGCGGCTGCTGGATCGTGCCGTAGATGTAAGCTGCGACCGCGACCGAGGCGAAGACGATGCCGATCGTCAGCAGGCACTGGTCGAGCTCGCTCGCGCCATAGAGACGCCGGTAGAGCAGGCGTTCGAACGCCACGCTGACCAGCGCCGCCGACGCGAACGCCACAGGCAGGCTCGCCAAGAACGGCCAGCCGAGCTCGTTGGTCAAGCTCACCGTGACGAAGCCGCCGAGCATGGCGAAGCTGCAGTGCGCCAGGTTGACGAAATTCATCATTCCCAGCGTCACCGACAGGCCGACCGACAGGACGAACAGCAGCATGCCGTAGGCGAAGCCGTCGAACAGAACGCCGAAGGCCGAGCCAATCATGCCGCAAACGCAACCAGCGTCTTTCGCATCGTCGTCCTCGGGGCCCCAGTCAAATTCATTGGGTCATGCCCGCGCTTGTCGCGGGCATCCACGTCTTATTGACACGGGGGAGAGAAGACGTGGATGGCCGGGACAAGCCCGGCCATGACGCGTATGGCATGTCTTCCAACGCGCCATGCCGACCCATGACGCCTTCGTTCGACGGAACATGGACTAGCCGCCACGCGCGCGGGTCGGATCTTTCACGTTCTCGATCTTGTCGAAGGGGACGTTGACGAGCTCGCCGCCGACCTTTTCGACGCGGCGGATGTAGATGGTCTGCACCACGTCACGCGTATCTGGGTCGATCGACATCGGTCCGCGCGGGCTCTCCCATTTGAGCCCCTTGGCGGCCGTGATCAAAGCCTCGGCGTCGGTGTTGCCGTTCGTTTTTTTCAACGCCTCGTAAATCGCGTGCATACCGTCATAGCCGCCGATCGAGAAGAAGTCCGGATTGCGGCCGTGCATCTCATTGAACAGCTTTACGAACTCGACATTGAGGGGGGCGTTGCTCTTGTAGTCGTAGTGCCACGCCGAGATCAGGCCGAGCCCGGCGTCGCCCATCGCCTTGAGCGCCTGCTCCGCCGTCGTCTCGCCCGATCCCAGGACCTTGGTCTTGCTAAAATCGATTCCCCGCTCGGCGAGCGCCTTGCCCAACGCCGCCGGCTGCGCGCCCCCGGGGATGAAGACGAAGATGCACTCAGGATTGACGTCCTTGGCGCGCTGCACGAACGCCGAGAAATCGGGATTGGCGACGGGAAAGCGCACCGAGCCGACGATCTCGCCGCCCGCCTCCTTGAAGGCGCGTTGGAATGCCGCCTCCGAATCGTGCCCCGGGCCGTAATCGGTGACCATCGTGTAGCATTTCTTGAGCCCGTTCTTGGCCGCCCAGGTTCCGAACGTGTCCATCACTTGCGGCAGCGTCACCGAGGTGCGGATCATGTACGGCGACTTGGTGATGATGACCGACGTGGCGGCGTTCATGACCACCATGAACTTCTTCGCCTGCGCCGAGACGTCGGCGGCGGCGAGCGCGTTGGGGGTGAGCAGGAATCCGGCCAGGATGTCGACGCCGTCGCGCACGACCAACTCCTGCGCGAAGCGCTTGGCGACGTCGGGGGCCGGGCCGCCGACATCGCGGCGGATGATCTCGATCTTTTTGCCGGCGACGGTGTCGCCGTGCTGCTTCATGTAGGTCTTGACGCCATTGTCGAGCTGGATGCCGGCATTGGCGAACTGGCCCGAGAGAACATTGATCAGGCCGATCTTGACCGTGCCTTGTGCGTGCGCGGATGCGACGCCGAAAAGTAGCGCGACGGCGCAGCCAAGTCCCACGCGTGTTCGCTTCATTGCCATCCTCCCGGTTTGCTCGGCTCGTTTGGCAAAAATTCTACTCATGAAAATTTGCGCGGTCGAGAAAGTTCGGCCCCGAAGCGGTGGGCGCGGCCCCACCGCTTGAGCGGCGGCCGTCCTTAGGCTTGCACCCACGGCGCCCGGCAAGGGTCCGCGCCCTGGTGCGGCGGATCGGCGCGGCCGCGCGAGGCATCCGCGTCAATTTGCGTTGACCCAAACGCGAGGGGGCGGCCGCGGCGGAATGACGAAAACCACTGGCGCGATGCGGGTTTAGCCGCGAGGGCCGGTTCCGGCGAGCCTCACATTTCCGCCCCATCCGGCATGCTAATCATGGGCGCGCTCGATCGCGGCAGACGCCATGCGCCCTGTTTTTGTCCTCGCCTTTCTCGTCCTCGTCGCATGCTGCGGCGGCAATCCCGCGCGGGCGGAGCCGAGCACCGCCGGCGCGCCGCACATCGAGTGGGAAGTGAAAAGCCGCTTTCGCCTGTTCCGCAGCGAGGCCGACTTCCAGCGCCACGTCGATGCGATGCGCGGCGATGGCGTGCTCGCGGCCGAGCGGCGCCTGGCCAACGACAGCGACGGCCGCGGCTGGGCGCGCGACATCGTCGAGCGGCTCTGCGTCGATCGCGCCGGCCGGCTGTTGGAATCCTGCGAGCGCGACGGCGAGCGCGAGATCTATGTGGCGCCGCGCGATCACCGCGTCGGCGTGACGCTGGGCGGAACCTTGCCGGCCAATGAAGGCTGCGTGTGGAGCTTCGACGACGGCGACGGTCACCCGCGGCAAGTCAATGCCGCCTGCGACGAGGAGGTAAAGGCTCGCCTCATCGCCAGCCGACCGACGGTCGCCAGCGTCGACATCGCTCTACCGGACGGCACCGCGCTGAGACTGGTCAGCGAGATCGTGGTGCGCGATCTGCTTATCGCCGGCATGGGAGACTCGATCGCCGCCGGCGAGGGCAACCCCGACCGTGCCGTGCGCTTGTCGGATCAGGGCTTTTGCTTCAAGCGCTTCGGGGGCGGCGACGAATATTTCCGGCCGGGACGAGCAGGATTCAGCGGCAACAAATCATGCACCACCTTGGTGGACGATGACAGCCGCGCCGGCGACTGGGCGCGGCACAGCGCGCGTTGGCTCAGCGCTCCCTGCCACCGCTCGCTCTACGGCTATCAGATGCGCACCGCGCTCGCGCTGGCGGTGGAGAATACGCATGTTGCCGTGACGTTTCTTCCGCTCGGTTGCACCGGTGCCACCATCAATACGGGATTCCTCGGCAGCCAACGGGCGCGCGAGTGTCCGAACCCGGGCACGAGCGCGCCGTGCTCGGGAACAGTCCGCGCCCAGATCGCCGAATTGACGGAGCTGTTGGCGGCGGCGCGTCGCCAACAGGCCGACCGCGGTCTCGATCTGGTGCTGCTCACCATCGGCGCCAACGACATCCTTTTTTCCGGGCTGGTCGCCGATTTAATGATCGAGCCGGGAACGGAACGAAGCCTGCTCAGCCAAGGCGGCATCATCGCTTCGGTCGAGGACGCGCAGACCATTCTCGAGCGCGAGCTGCCGGGGAATTTCGCCCGCGCGCGCGCGGCGCTCAAGCCGCTCTTGGGCGGAAATCTGTCGCGCGTCGTTTACGTGAGCTACGGCAATCCCGCGCTTGCCGGCCCCGACACGCCCTGCCCCGGCGGACGCGACGGCTTCGACGTGCATCCGGCGTTCGCGGTCGATGGCGAACGGCTGCGCCAAGCCGTGGATTTCATCTCGCACCGGTTCCTGCCCACTATCAAGGCGCTCGCGCGCTGCGAAGACGGCAAGGCTTGCCGCAATCCCTCGACCGACCGCATGACCTTCGTCGAGGATCACCAGCCGGCCTTTGCCGCGCATGGCGCCTGCGCACGCGCCGCCGACGATCCGGAGTTCGACCGGGAATGCTTCGCGCGCACAGGTGACTCCTTCGAGAACAGCCTGACGAAAGGCGCGACCGACCCGATGGCCTGCGGTTATGCCGCGAGCGAGTTTCGCCCCTACGCCTCGCGCGCGCGTTGGATCCGCACGGCAAACGACAGCTATTTCACCGCCATGACCTATCCCGAGGGGCTCCCTGCCGTGCTGCAGCCGAGCGACATCCATGATGCGACCTGGGGAATATTCGCGGCGGTCTATGGCGGCGCGATTCACCCGACCGCCGAGGGCCACGCCGCCATGGCGGATGCCGCGCTGCCGGCCGCGCGCGAGGCGCTCGGCTTGGCGGCGCCGGCCGCGCCGGTGCGCGGCGAGCCGCTGCCGGCGCTGCCGAACGCGCTCGCGCCGCCGCCGCCCGCGCCCGGGCGATAGAAAAATTCACTCGGCGTCATGCGCGGGCAGAAGCGCGTCGAAAAGGGCGTTCACGCCCGTCTTCGACGGGCCTATGGACGCGCGCAGACGCGCTTATGACCCGCGCATCCATCTCCTTCGCAAGAATGGTGTTCCGAATATGGATGGGTTGCCGGGCATAAGCGCGTTTACGCGCGTCTTTGACGCGCTATGCCCGGCAATGACAGCGCCGGAACGCTGCTCTCACGCCACGCCGAGTTTCTTTTGCAGGCTGGTGGACGACGTCGTGTATTGGAACACTAGTCGCTTGCCGGGATAGACGTAATGGTAGGCCTTTTGCGCCATCAGCGCGCCCTCGTGAAAGCCCGACAAGATCAGCTTGAGCTTGCCCGGATACCAACTGATGTCGCCGATCGCAAAAATTCCCGGCACGCTCGATTCGAACGCCGCGGTGTCGACCACAATGTACTCGCCGTCCTTCATCGCCATGCCCCAGTCGGCGACCGGGCCGAGCTTCATCGTCAATCCGAAGAACGGCAGGAGGGCGTCGCAGACGATTTCAAAATTCGAGCCGTCGCTGCCCTTGACGATGGCCTTGGCTAGGCGGCCGCCCTCCCCTGCGAGCGCCGAGATCTGACCGAGGACGAAATCGATTTTGCCCTCGCCGACGAGCTTCATCATCTTGTTGACGCTGTCGGGCGCGGCGCGGAACTCGCTGCGCCGGTGCACCAGGGTGAGGTGGCGCGCGACGGGCGCGAGGTTGAGCGTCCAATCGAGCGCGGAATCCCCGCCGCCGGCGATGACCACGCGCTGATTGCGCAGCGCCTCGATCTGTCGCACCGAATAGAACACCGAGCTGCCTTCGTAAGCCTCGATGCCCGGGATCGGCGGGCGCTTGGGCTGGAACGACCCGCCGCCGGCCGCGATCACGATGACCTTGACCTCGAACTGACGGCCGCGATCGGTCGTCACGCGGAACAGCGGATCGCCGATCTTCTCGACCGTCTGCACCATCTCTTGCAGATGAAACGTGGCCCCGAACGGCTTGATCTGCGCCAGCAGTGCGTCGGTGAGGCCCTGCCCCGTGACGTAAGGCAATCCTGGTATGTCGTAGATCGGCTTCTCCGGGTAGAGCTCGGCGCACTGGCCGCCGATCTTGTCGAGGATGTCGATCACGTGCGCTTTCATATCGAGTAGGCCGAGCTCGAACACGGCGAAGAGGCCGCACGGCCCGCCGCCGATGATCAGCGCGTCGGTCTTGATCGGTTCGCTCATGCGTGTTCGCGGCGCCTCGTTTGCGTCTCTGATATGGGATGATCGGCGCGAATGTGTAGCCGGCGCGCGTCTTCGCTAGGCTTGGCGCTCGGGTGTGCGCACCACCAGGCCTTCAAGCTCGGCGGTGACCTTGATCTGACAGGACAGGCGCGAATCCGCTTGCACGTCGTAGCCGAAGTCGAGCATGTCCTCCTCCATCGGTGACGGCTCGCCCACCACGGCGCGCCACGCCCCGTCGACATGCACATGGCAGGTGGCGCAAGCGCACGCTCCGCCGCATTCCGCTTCGATGCCGGGAATGCCGTGCTTGATCGCGGTCTCCATCACGGTCGAGCCGATCTCGCCCTCGACGGTGCGAGCGGTGCCTTCGTGATCGATGTAGGTGATCTTCGGCATGTGGCTGGGGCGAACGAGCATAAGCGGCGTGCGGGCGTCCTATAGCCGCTGGCGCCGCAGCGCGCCAGATGACGACGCGGAATCGACCGGAGCCGATCAAGTTCCAAGCGGCCGACGTGTCGCGGGCAGCGCCACGTCCAGCCTGCGGGCGGCTGCGCGCGTCTACGGTCGATGCGGGCATCGATGCCGGTCAGCGCGCGGCATGACGCGAGCATGGGGCAACGATGCGCGGCCACGAAGTGGCGCGCGACAGTTGCGAATGCTGCCTAGGCCGGCTCTGCGCTGCGCGGATCTGTGGGTTCCTGCGCTGCGGGAGGCTCACCGCCAAGGACGCGGTAGCCTGCCGACGTGAGCCGGCAAACCAGCCAGTCGGGCTTGATGGGATTGTGGACCCAGGGGGTCGCCCAGCCGTGGGCCACACAGGATTCAACCGTCTTCCTCGCCACTTCGCGCCCCTGCAGGTCGAACAGCGGCAATTTCCCGCCCGCTTGCGTCAGTCCGCGCTCGAGGTAGCGCCGCTGCGCCTCGCTCGGGCGGATGCCCAAGGCGATATGACCGGATAAAGCCACGTCGGGCGCACGGACGGCGTCCTTGCCCTGCGGTGCTCGAGCCATGCCGGCCTGCCGTTAACGATGATTAAAGACGCCTTAACAAGCAGTTTTCTTCGGTATGCCAAGCCGATAGGATACCCCAACGGCGGTAAAATGTCTGGGCGGCGGGGCGCGCACGGCCGCTCGCCCGATGGGGGTCGGAAGGAATCTTTAGGCTAACGCGCTCGTGGCGCGGTCAGGGTCTGGTCCTGCCGCTGCTCTAGTCCAGCGTAATACGAGGCGACGACGGACATGGCAAACACTCCGACCAAGATCAAGGATCCGACCGAAGCGGCGCTTTCGGCGATCCAGGACGCACTCTCCGCGCGCGATGCCGCGGTGGCGGAGCCGCAAGCTCCGGCCGCTGCGCCGGTAGCCGCGGCCGAGGAGCCGACTTCGGAGTGGCGCACCATCAAATCCGCCACGCTCGACACCGAGCCGGGCAAGGCAGAAGAGCCGAGCCTGCCGCGCCGCGCCGCCAATGACGATCGTGAATCGATCGGCCAGATCTTGCGGACGCTGCAGCGCCGCCCGGCACGCACGTCCTACCTCACCGCGACGGTCTTTACCGGGCTGTGGGTGCTGGCGGGCCTCGTGCTCGGCTGGATGTACGTGCCGGAGGTGCAATCGGCGCTCGGCCCGACCGGCCTGAGCGCGCCGGTGCTCATCATGCTCGCCGCCGTGTTCTTCGTGCCCATCATCTTCTTCTATGTGCTCGCCCACATCGCCTGGCGCGCGCAGGAGCTGCGTCTCGTCACCCAGTCCATGGCCGAGGTCGCCATGCGCCTGGCCGAACCCGAGACGGTCGCGCGCGAGTCGATCGTCACCGTCGGCCAAGCGATCCGCCGTGAGGTAGCGGCGATGGGCGACGGGGTCGAGCGCGCGCTCGCCCGCGCGGCGGAGCTCGAGACATTGGTGGCGAACGAAGTGTCCGCCCTCGAGCACGCCTACAACGACAACGAAGTGCGCATCCGGGCGCTGCTGCAGGACTTGGGTACCCAGCGCGACACCCTGGTCGGCCAGGCCGGGCAGATCCGCGACGCCATCAACAGCGTCCACCTCGATCTCAGCCACGACATTGCGCAGATCAGCGAGCTCGTCGCCGAGCAGGTCGACGAAGCGTCGCGGCGGATCACCCATAGCCTTTCCGAGAAGGCCGAGCACATCACGCGCGCGCTCGGAAACGCCGGCGACACGATGATTCAGACGCTCGGCGAGCGCGGGGGCGACCTGCTCGGCCGGCTGGAGAACACGAGCCGCGATACGTCGCAGGCGATTTCCGCCGCCAGCGACCGCCTGGCCACGACGCTGAATTTCAAGACCGATCACATCGGCGACGAGTTCGGCGAAATCACCGCCAATATCCAGCGCACGATGTCGGAGCGGCTCGACCGAGTAACCGACAGCTTCGCGCAGAAGGCCACCGAAATCATCGACATAATGGGCAACCGCTCGCAGGAGCTGACCGAGCTCGTGATCGATACCGGCAACCAACTGGCCGAGACGATCTCCAGCCGCGTCGAGGAGGTCAATACCACGCTCAAGAACACCGGCGACTCGCTCGTGCTCGATCTCAGCCTGCGCGGCGACGACGTGGTCTCCAAGCTCGAGCAGACCGGCACGCGCATCAGCGATACCCTCGTGCAGCGCGGCAATCGGACCACCGAGCAATTCCAGGAGAGCGCCGAGGCGCTCGCCGAGGTGATTACCAGCCGCGGCGAGGCGGCGCGCGACATGCTCGCGGCGCGGCTGCGATCGTTCGAGGACATGTTCAATCGCGGCGGAAGCGAGCTCGCCGCGACCCTCGGCAACCGTGGCGACGCGCTACGCGAGGTCTTGGAGACTCGGCTGCAGTCTTTCGAGGACATGTTCAATCGCCGCGGAAACGACCTCGCGGAGACGATTGCCGGCCGCAGCGACGTGCTGCGCGACCTGCTGGAGACGCACCTGCAGTCGTTCGATGACACGTTCAACCGGGGCGGGACCGAGCTCGCCGAAACCATCACCGGCCGCAGCGACGCGATGCGCGAACTGCTCGGCACGCGGCTGCAATCGTTCGAGGAGATGTTCAATCGCGGCGGCACCGAGCTCGCGGAGCGCATCGCTCGCGATGCCGGCACGCTCGGCAATCTCATCACGCGGCATCTCGCCGAGTTCGACCGCACCGTGCGGACCTACGGCGGCGAGATGGTCGAGCGTCTCGGCGATCGCACGCACGAGATTTCCGGGGCGATGCGCGAGTACCTGGACAATTTCGACACCCGCGTCACCGTCAAGTCGGCCGAGATCACCGCGAGCCTCGACCAGCAGTTCAATCGCTTTCGCGACGCTCTCGACAACCGTACTCAGTCGGTCGGCGCGGCGCTCTCCGCGCGCGTCATGGACGTGGCCAAGCGGATGAGCGAGAGCGGAACGGAAGTGATCGGCGCGCTCGACCAGCGCATCGCCGACGTCACCGGCGTCATCGACGCGCGCGGGGCGCAGCTCGCGCAAAGCATCAGCGCCAGGATCGAGGATGTCGACAGGACGCTGGGCGTGAAGGCGACCGAGGTGGCCGATAACCTGGATACGCGCATCGGCCGGTTCGAGAACCTGCTGAGCGGCCGCGCCGAGAACATGACCAGGGAGATCGAGACGCGCAGCCAATCCGCCGCCGAATTGCTCACCGCGCGCACCGACAGCTTGACCAAGGCGATCGATACGCGCAGCCAATCGGCTGTCGATCTCATCGCCGCGCGCACCGAGAGCCTGACCAAGGCGATCGATACGCGCAGCCAATCGGCCGTCGATCTCATCGTTGCGCGCACGGACACTCTGACCAAGGAGCTCGACGCCCGCAGCCTTTCCGCGGTCGATCTCATCACCGCGCGCACCGACAGCCTGGCCAAGGAAATCGACACACGCAGCCTATCGGCCGCCGAACTGCTCGCCGGGCGCACCGATCACCTGGCCAAGGAAATCGACGCGCGCAGCCAATCCGCCGCCGAATTGCTCATCGCGCGCACCGACAGCCTGACCAAGGAGATCGACGCACGCAGCCTATCCGCCGCCGAGCTGCTCGCCGCGCGCACCGAGCATCTGAGCGGGGCGATCAGGACCAATGCCGGCGATGCCGCGCAAGCGATCGAGAAACTGACCGCGGTTTCGGTGGAGGCGATCGGCTCGCGCGCCGAGCACCTGCGCACGAGCATCAGGACGGCGACCGAGGAGGCGGAGCGCTCGCTTGGCAATCTGTCGACGTCGGCGTCCAGCACCGTCAACTCGCGCATCACCGAGCTGGCCGAGGCGGTGAAGACCAACAGCGCCGAGGCGGAGCGCGCGCTCACCCAGCTCGCGGCCGATACCACGAGCGCGATCCGCGCCAGCACGCACGACGCCGAGCGCGTCATCAGCGGGATGTCGACCGGCGTGAGCAACGTCCTTAAGCAGAACGCGGGCGACGTCGAGCGCATGCTGCTTTCGGTCAGCGCCGAGGTAGCGCGCAACTTCGTCGGCAAGGCGGAGGAGATTTCGAGCACGGTGCGCCAGCGCGCCGCGGAAATGACGGAGATCGTCGACGAGAAATCGAGCGGCCTGCTCGCCGCGCTTAGCCGCAAGGGCGAGGAATTCGTGAGCGAGGTCGGCCGGGTGACCGAGCAGGCGGTCAAGGCGGTCGAGGCCAAGGGATTCAATTTCACCCAGACCATGACGGACAACAGCGCGCAGATCGCGCGCCTGATCAGCGAGGCGAGCGAGACCGCGACCGGCGCCGTCAATCAATCGCTCAAGGACTTGCAGACGAGCCACATCGCCGCGACCGAAACCACGAGCGAGGCGGTCAACCGCGCGGTCAGGGAATTGCGCGAGACTGCGGAAATGGTGACGCAAAGCGCGGCCAAGACCATCAGCCGCACGCTCAAAGAGCTGCAGGACACGACCCACGGCGCGGTCGAGCAGTCCAAGCAGACGGCGTCCGCCGCCGTCACCGAAATGCAAGAGACGCACAACATGCTGCGCTCCGACACGACCGCGCTGTACGAGCGCCTGCGCGAGGCGAATATTCTCCTGCAGGAAGTGTTGAGCGGTGCGCACGAGAACATGAGCGACATCGAAAGCACGCTGGTCGCGCGCGTCGCCGATTTCGTCGCCGCCATGAACGACGTCTCAGAGAAGGCCGGCACGGCCAACAGCGAGGTGGAGCGCAACGTCGCGAGCTTCAGGGAGATGTCGGTCGCCACTCTCAGCGATCTCAGTCAGATCGCCGGTCAGTTCGACACGCACGCCCGCTCGCTGGCGGACGCGGTCGCCTCGATTGAGGGCAGCAACCGGCAGACCGAGAGCGCGCTCGCCGAGCGCAGCGCCGCGCTGGAGCAACTGGTCGCCACCCTCGACAGCAAAGCCGGAGATCTCGAAGAGCGGCTGACGCGGTTTGCCGGTGTGCTCGACCAGTCGCTCGAAGGCGCCGGCGAGCGGGCGCGCGAAATCGCCCGCCTGACCGCGGAGTCGGCGGGCTCCGGCGCACAAGCCATCCGCGAGAATTTCGAGGCGATCCGCAGCGGCACCGAGGAGGAACGCACGCGCCTGAGCGAGGCGATGCAGAGCATCTACGAGCAGGCGAGCGAGGAGTCGCATTCCATGCTCACCCAGGCGGCGCAGCGGTTCGCCGAGGTGCTCGACGAGCTCAAGCAGATGAGCTCCGACATGCGCCGCGAGCTGGAGGGCACGCGCGCCGAGCTGCGCAAAGGCATTCTCGAGCTGCCGCAGGAGACGGCGGACACCGCTTCGCACATGCGGCGCGTCATCGTCGATCAGATCGAGGCGCTGGCGGAGCTCAATCGCATCGTTGCCCGCCACAGCCGCAGCCTCGACGCGGTGGAGCCGACCGAATCCGCTCCCCGCCGGGCGCTCGCGCGTGAGGAGGCGCTGCGCGCCAACGGCAACCCGCGCGCGGAGCCGGTGCGCGCGCGCTCCGACATCACCGGCATGGGGGCGCCCCCTATTCCGGCGCGCCGCGCCGAGGCGTCCGCGCTCACCCCGGCCCAAGTCGCCGGCGGCGGGCGCACGGGCTGGCTCTCCGAGCTGCTCACGCGGGCGTCGCACGAGGCCGAAGCGCCCGCGCCGCGGGAGGCGCCACCGCCGCGTAGCGTTCCCGCCGAGGCCGCGCGCCCCGAGCGCCACGGCATCGACTCGCTCGAGTCGCTCGCCGTCGACATCGCCCGCATGATCGATCACGACGCCGCAGCCGAGCTATGGGACCGCTACAAGCGCGGCGAGCGCAACGTGTTCACGCGCAAGCTCTACACCATGCAGGGCCAGAAGGCATTCGAGGAAATCCGCAAGCGCTATCGCGGCGACGGCGATTTCAAGCGCACCGTCGACCGCTACATCGGCGAGTTCGAGCGGCTGCTCGAGGAGGTGTCGCGCGAGGAGCGCGGGCAGATGCTGGCGCGGACCTATCTCACCTCGGAAACAGGCAAGGTCTATACCATGCTCGCCCACGCGGCCGGACGCTTCGACTAAGCGCCGCGGGCGCCGAATGCAAACGGGCGCGCGAGGGGCGCGCCCGTTTCGTTTCGGAGCTGAGAAAACCTATAGCCGCAGGCGCCGCGCTCATGCGAGCCTGAGCGGCAGAACCCGACCCAAGCAACGAAGCAAGTTGCGCTTGCAAGCGCCTGGACCCGCGCGTCATGAGCGCCGCGCCGGCCCGGGATGCGAAGACGAAGCGGACGCCGAGCGTAAAAGACCATGGCGCCGGCGATTTGGGACGGCCGCGCGTGCAAGCGGGGCTGGCGCTGCGGGCATCGCTACGTCAGCGGCTCACGCGCGGGACCGGGTCACCTGGCCGTTCGTGCCGGCCTCACACGAGGAAATATTCACCGCGCCAGGGTGTTTCCCCATGGAGTCCTCCCAGCCCCCTGGTGAGGGTTCCCCGAGACCCCGCCCGGGACAAGACCTCTCTTTCGATGCCACACCCGGGCGGGGCTCTCGTCGGGCGAACGACCCGCCTGACCGACGCGGCAGGGGCGACGGCCGCTTTCGCCACCATCCTTGGAACGTTCGTGTTTACGCCCGCGTTATCCTTCGGGCGACGCATTTGTCCAAGGGAGGACAAGGATGAAACGTGCTCTAATCGTCGCAGCCATGGGCATTTTGGCTTCCACCGGCTGGGCGGTGTCGGCGAATGCACAAGCCAATATGAACCCGAACCTCTACCCCAACCGCGCCGCGGCCGCGCAACAGGGATGGGAATGGCAGGCCGCTCCAGGCCCCAATAAACGCGGGGGTATGTGCGTTACCCACACCGACGCCCTGCGCGGTTATGGGTTCCAATCGCCATGCCCGACGCCAAAGGCCAACCCTCGCCACGCCATCCGCCGCTGAGGTGGAAGGCCGGCTCACGCGGGGGCAAGCCCAAAGCGCAGCCCTCAACCCATAAATCCCTCGTAAATAGCTCGAGGAGTGGAGCCCGCCGTGGTTCGTCTCCTCGAGCCACCGTCGAGCTTTCAGGTTTGGTCCCACGCATTCCGACGGCAATGGTCGAGGTAAGCGGCCTCGTGCGAGGCCATCAGCTCGACGACGCTAAGCCAAAGCCACGACGGGGCGTCCAGTGTTTTGGAGCGGTTGCGGGCCAATTCCGCTCTCCAACTGCGGCGCGTCGCTCCATCCATCTGGCGCGCATGGGCGCGCCCGACGACGCCCGCCAGGTATCCTGCGATCGCCGTCGCCTGCTCTCGGCTGAGTTGGTCGATCTCGATCTTGAGGTCTTGCGGCATCAACTCCCGCACCGTGACGCTCTTGTCGAATAGTCGGCCGGCCATCATCCGCTCGCCCAAGTTCGGAGAAAGCGCGCGCGCTCCCGCGACGACGCGCTCGGCGTTGTCGCGCGGCATTTTCGCATCCGGCGCGCGGGGCGCCGCAGCCAGAATGCCCTCCTTGATGTCGATGAGGCAGAGATTGTTCGCCTCAGGCTCGCCGTCGGCTACCCGGACGAGCGCCGCATAGCGCAGGCGGCCAAGCGAGCTGCAGCCTTTCATCCAATAAGCCGCATCCAAGACCTCGATCTTGTCGTCGCCGCGACGGCCCTTGAGCGCCGTGATGAGTTCGCGCGCGCCGTCGCTCTTCAGCAGGTCTTTGAGCGCTTTGCGCTCGCGTTTCGTTAGCGCCAGAATCGCTTACCGAGTGGGATCGAGGGCTGTGCGTTCTCGATGCGCTCTTCCGCCAATTGCCGCCACTTGCGGTGAACCGCGCGGTCCAGGATATCGCGGATCAGTTTCGGCCGGTGGTTCTTTTCCGCTTGGCCGCCGAATCTTCCCGCCAGCGCTCCTTCGTAGCCGGTCATCATCTCTTCAAGCATCCTGGCCGTCGTCACGCCCGGCAGATCGGACCCCCGCGCCGCCGACGCCAACGACAACGCCAGTCGGACGAGATCGTGGACGGGATTGCCGATGACGGTCTGATCGAGATCACGGATCTGCACGTCGACGTGGCCCTCGGCATCGGCGAGAGGTCCGAGATTTCCGAGGTGGCAATCGCCGCAGATCCACACCGACGGACCCGCTGGCAGCTTCCTGCCCCCGTCCTCCAGCCACTCGTAGAACTTCACCGTGCTTCCGCGGACGTACGCGTGCGCGTTGCGCGCCATTTTCAAATTACGCGTGCGGAGAAGAACGTTCGCCCGCCGCTTGGGGCTGGAGATTTTCGCGTAATCGAATGCCATGGCTGCCCAACAACGGTCCAGGAACGGAAATTGAATTAAGGCGAGCGCGCCGGGCGCACAAGCGTGCGGCCCTCGGCGGCCGTACAGGCGCGCTATCGCTCCCCTGCGGCGGTGAAGAACTTTTCGCCATAAGCGAAGCGGTTCGGCTTGAGGAAGAAGCCGAGCAGCACCGCGCCGTTGGGCGCGACCGCCTCGTGTTGGTTGCCGGCCGGGCGCCAAACGAACTGGCCAGGTCCGCATTTGCCCTCGTGATCCTCGAGCGAGCCCTCGATCACGTAGGTCTGTTCGAGCGCGGTGTGCTCGTGCAGCGGCACGACAGCGCCCGGTTCGAGCTTGAACAAGGCGGTGGTGATGCCACTGGCGTCGGTATAGAGCACCTTGATCTTGATGCCGGGAAACTTGGTCGCCTCCCAAGGCATGTTGGGCACGTCCAGAAAGTGCGCGGCGCGCTCCGGCGGATTGTCCGGCGTGATGTCGGGGTGCACGAGCTTGCGGCTTTGCCTTGACATGGCGGGCTCCTTCTCTGCCCAGGTTGCAACGCAGGGGTTCGAGCATATTGCCCCCAACGCCTCCGCGAAAGTGCGCCGTGGGACGTCCCGGCTGCTACGTTAATGCTGAACCAATCCATGGCTCTCGATGCGAATAGTGCTCGGAAGCGACGGACCATCGCCATGCCGCGCAAACACCGTGAGCGAGCCGGATCTGCGATAGAAGTCCTGCTGGCTTTCGCCAAGCTCGGCGTGAGCTCATTCGGCGGGCCCATCGCTCACATCGGCTATTTCCGGCAAGAGTTCGTCGTTCGCCGCCGCTGGCTCGGCGAGCAGGCTTACGCAGACCTCGTCGCGTTGTGCCAATTCCTACCGGGCCCCGCTAGCAGTCAAGTCGGATTCTCGCTCGGCCTTATGCGCGCCGGCTACCTCGGCGGCCTCGCGGCCTGGGTCGCCTTCACGCTGCCCTCGGCGATCGCGCTTTTGCTCTTCGCCTACGGCGCAACGGCCCTCACGGGGGAGATTGGGTCGGGTCTTCTGCACGGCCTTAAGCTGGTGGCGGTCGCCATCGTCGCCCAGGCCGTATGGGGCATGGCCCGTACGCTCTGTCCCGATCGGGAGCGCGCTTCGATCGCACTCGTCGCCGCGTTGGTCATCCTGTTGAGTTCGTCTTCGATCGCTCAGATGGGCGCCATTGTTTTCGGCGCCATCGCCGGGCTTTGGCTCCGCCGTGCTCCGGTAAGCACGCCGTCCGAGCAATCCCACGCATCAGTGCCGGTTTCTCGGCGGGCCGGCCTGCTCGCGCTTGCCATCTTCTTCCTGCTCCTCTTCGGCCTGCCGATTTTGAAAAGCTTGACGCACTCCCAAGCTGTCGCGTTGTTCGAGGCATTCTATCGCTCCGGCGCCCTCGTCTTTGGCGGCGGGCACGTGGTGCTACCGCTCTTGCGCGAGGCGACGGTCGCGCAAGGCTGGGTGAGCGACGACGTGTTTCTCGCGGGGTATGGCGCCGCCCAAGCCGTGCCCGGACCGCTGTTCACCTTTGCGGCTTATCTCGGGGCTGTTATGGACGCGCCTCCGCATGGCCCGGCCGGCGCCGCCATCAGTCTCGTCGGAATTTTCGTGCCAGGATTCCTTGCCTTGGTTGCCGCACTGCCCTTCTGGGAGACGTTTCGCAAACGCCCAAGAGCCCAGGCCGTCATGCGTGGCGTGAACGCCGCGGTGGTCGGACTGCTGGGGGCGGCGCTTTACAACCCTGTTTGGACCACGTCGGTCAAAGGTCCGGGAGATTTTGGACTCGCTCTCATCGGCTTTGTGCTCCTCACCGTCTGGCAGGCCCCGCCGCTGTTGGTCGTTGTGGTGACCGCGGTCGGGGGCATCGTGCTTGCGATCGCAGGTCTACGCTGACTCTGTTGCCACGATTTGCGGTAGTGTCGGCAAACCGTTGATGCCGCGGTCGCCTCGCAGATGGGAGGCAAAGGATGAAACTTCCGCGCCGCAAATTTCTCCGTCTGGCCGCGAGCGCCGCCGCGCTGCCGGGCCTGTCGCGCGGCGCTTGGGCGCAAGCCTATCCAAATCGGCCGGTGCGCGCGGTGGTGGCCTTCGCGCCAGGGGGCGTGACCGACACCTTCGGACGGCTGATGGCGCAGAAGCTCACGGAGCAGTTCGGCAAGCAGTTCTATGTCGAGAACATCGCCGGCGCGACCGGAAACATCGGCACCGCCCAGGTGGCGAAAACCGCGCCCGACGGCTACACGATCCTGTTCGCGTTCAGCTCGCATGTGGTCAATCCGACGCTCTTCGCGCGGCTGCCCTACGACCCGATCAACGATTTCAAACCGGTCACGCTCGCCGTCGCCTCGACGACCGTACTCACCGTCAACCCCGCCGTTCCGGCGAAGACGCTCAACGAACTCATCGCGCTGATCAGAGCCAATCCCGGCAAGTACAGCTTCGGTTCGGCGGGCGCCGGCACGCAAGCTCATCTCGCCGGCGAACAATTTCGCCTCTCGCTCGGTCTCGACCTCGTTCACGTTCCCTTTGGCGGCGGCGGCCCCGCCGTGGCCGCGGTCGTCGCCGGGCACACGCCGATCAGCTTCGGCTCGCCGCAGGCCGCCATGCAGCACGTCAAGGAAGGGACCGTGCGCGCGCTTGCAGTGACCAGCAAAGCGCGCTCGCAACTTTTTCCCGACGTGCCGACCATGACCGAGGCCGGCTATCCGGAGATCGAGGGCGACAGCTGGGTGGGCATCCTCGTTCCCGCCGGCACGCCGGCGGACACCGTCGGCGCGTTGCACCGCGAGAGCATGAATATCCTGGCGCAGCCGGACATGAAGGAACGGCTCGCCGCGCTCGGCTACGAGGTGGTGGCGAGCACGCCGGAGGAGTTCGCCGTCCGCATCAAGACCGAGATCGACATGTGGGCCAAAGTCATCCGCGCCGCGAATATCAAGGCCGAATAGCCTGCGCGCCGCCCCCGCGCGTGACCTACTTCAAGAACAGCTCGGTCCACGTCTTGTCCCATTTCGGGCGCTCGTCGAGCCACTTGACGGGGTCGACCATGACGTGCCGGTGCTGATCGAGCAGCGTCTTCTGCGTCCGGCTCGACGGCACGCGCCCCATGTCGGCAAGCAGCTTTTGGCCCTGCGGTGAGAGCATGAAGTCCGCGAACAGGAGCGCCGCGTGGGGATGCGGCGCGTTCTTCGCCAGCGCGATCGCCTGCGGCCGGCCGATCAGCGGTTCGACCACGGTCCAATCGATCGGGCCGCCCTTCGCTTTGATCGATTCGGCGTTGCCGCTGTAGATCGTCAGGCACACCGGCAATTCTCCGGCCGCCACCAGCTGCGCCACCAGGATGTGTCCTTTGCGCATCTCGGGCTTGAGCGCCGCGAGTTTGCGCAAGAGCGCAAGCCCCCGCTCCTCGCCCATGAAGGCGATGAGGCCGTACATCCAGTCGCTGTCGGTCGCCTCGAGCGACAGCCGCGCTTTCCATCGCGCATCGGCGAAGCCCTCGAGCTCGGCCGGCAGCTCCTCGCGCCTGATCTTGTCGGTGTTATAACCGGCGACCCAGAGGTTCGCCCGGTCGGCCAACCAGCGCCGGTGCGGCGGGATCGCCCACGGCGGCAGATCGGCGAGGTAGGGACTATTAAATTGCGCCACCACCTCCTCGCGTGCGAGCGCCTCGACCTCGGGGGCATTCGTTTCTACCGCGTCCATGCCGCGGCGGCCGCCGCGCGCTTCGGTCAACGCCCGCTGCACCACATTCTCGCTGAGCGCGCGCCAGAGCTGGACCTTGACGCCGTACTTCGTCTCGAAAGCCTGGGCGAGCGGCGCGGATTCGCTCGGCGCGATCGAGGTGTAGAGCGTGAGCGTGCCCTCCGCGCGCGCCTTTGCGATCAGCCGCTGCTCGCGGTCGGCGCCAGTATCGAGATAGATGGCGGAATTGTCGGCGCCGGGCGCCTGCGCGCCAGCGCGCGTGTTGCCAGCGGCCGCAATCACGCAAACCACGATCGCGACGTAAGCAACCGTGCGCCGCATCGCGCGACGCTTCGTCGAGAGACGGACGCGGGGCACCGTTTGCGACGTCTGCTCCATGGCCCATCGTTGTAGGCCGTTTTCTACTGACGTAGAAGATGCGCGGATGAGCCCCCTCGCCCTCTGCGTCCGCGTGGAACGCTGGCCGATCGCCGGCTCGTTCACCATCAGCCGCGGCGCCAAGACCGAGGCCGTCGTGGTCGTCGCCGAGCTCTCCGACGGCACCCATCGCGGCCGCGGCGAATGCGTGCCCTACGCGCGCTACGGCGAGACGGTCGCGGGGGTGGCGGCCGCCATCGAGGCAATGGGCCCGGAGATATCCAGCGGTCTCGATCGCGAGCAGCTGCAGTCGGCCATGGCGCCGGGCGCGGCGCGCAACGCGCTCGATTGCGCGTTCTGGGATTTGGCCGCCAAACGCGCGGGACGCCCCGTGCACGAACTCATCGGCCTTCCCGCGCCAAAGACGGTGACGACCGCCTACACCATCTCGCTGGCCACCCCCGAGGCGATGGCGCAGGCCACCGCCGCCGCCGCCGGGCGAGCGCTGCTCAAGGTCAAGCTCGGCGCTCCCGGAGATCCCGCGCGCATCGCCGCCGTGCGGCGCGCCGCGCCGAACGCCGAGCTGATCGTCGATGCCAATGAAGGTTGGATGCCGGAGGATCTCGCGGCAAACCTCGCCGCGTGCGCGCAAGCGGGCGTGACCCTGGTCGAGCAGCCGCTGCCCGCGAATGCCGACGAGGCGCTCGCGCATATGCTCCGGCCGCTGCCGATTTGCGCCGACGAAAGCGCGCACGGGCGCGCCTCGCTCTCCGCGCTGGTCGGCAAGTACGATGCCGTCAACGTCAAGCTCGACAAGACCGGCGGATTGACCGAGGCCCTCGCCCTGGCCGGCGACGCCGAGCGGCTCGGATTGGCCATCATGGCCGGCTGCATGGTGGCGACCTCGTTGGCGATGGCGCCGGCGATGTTGCTGGCGCAGCGCGCGCGCGTGGTCGATCTCGACGGTCCGCTCCTGCTCGCGCGCGACCGGCCGGACGGGCTGCGCTACGAGGAGAGCCGAGTGCACCCGCCCGCCCCCGCGCTGTGGGGGTGAAGGGCGCACAGGCAAGCGCACCCAGAGCCGTACATCGTGCCCGGCTCTGATGCGGAATGGCTGGAACCCG
>Ga0066652_100000414_pt1 | contig 20823 bp, 20 predicted proteins | sample GraSoiAngelo_101_FD_71413 | JGI IMG/M metagenome (GOLD analysis project Ga0066652, IMG submission 71413) | Grasslands soil microbial communities from the Angelo Coastal Reserve, California, USA - 14_0903_02_30cm | ecosystem: Environmental > Terrestrial > Soil > Grasslands | place: USA... | reverse complement strand
AGTGTGTATTTTCGCAGCTGACTCGGTTCTCTAAGGAGTAGTCGAGCAGAATATTAGCTGAAATAACGATTTCCATACCCGTCGACGGCGATCGAGCAATCGCCGTTCCTTAATCGGCCGTAGTTGCCGGTTCGTCATTTGGGTCGGATCAAATTAAATGCGACACTCATAGGGCGCAGCTACAGTCGAACTATTAATGAAAGTCGAGATTGAAACGAAGCCCGGGTCTGTTTCCACGCTGCAGATCGAGTTGCCGTCCGAGGAAGTTTCAAAGGAATGGGATTCAATCGCAAACAGGTTCGCCCGACTTGCCAAGATTCCCGGGTATCGCCCGGGGAAGGCGCCGCGCTCGATTATTGAAAAGAGATTTCGCAAGGAAATTCAGGAAGAGCTAACTAAAAAACTCGTCTCGAAAAGTTATCATGATGCCATTGAGCAGGAGCAGTTGCGCGTAGCCTCATTGGCCAACATCGAAGACGTCCAGTTCAGCGAGGACAAGTCGATGCGCTTTCGCGCGACTGTGGTGACGGCGCCGGAGTTCGAACTGCCGGAATACAAGAATATTTCCGTGCAGTTGCCTGAGACGAAAGTGTCCGACGCAGAAGTCAGTGCGGCGCTCGAGCGCTTGCGTGATCAATCAGCTGACTTTGTCGATGCGCCGGAGCGCGGACTGCAAATGGGAGATTTTGGCGTGATCGATTTTGAAGGTTCAATCGATGGCAAGCTGATCAGCGAAATCGCACCCCAGGCGAGCAAGAATCTACAGGGTGGCAAAAAATTCTGGCTACATCTCGCGGCCGATAATTTCCTCCCGAAGTTTTGCGACCAAATGATTGGGCAGAAACGCGACGAGACGCGGAAGATTACGATTGCATTTCCGGCGGATTTTCAGGTCAAAGAGCTCGTGGCCAAAGAGGCAAGCTACACGATCACTTTGCGAGAGATTAAAGAAAAGGTGCTGCCGCCGGTTGATGACGCTTTGGCGAGCAAGCTGATTCCAGAAAAGACGCTTGCCGATCTTCGCCAGATGGTCGAGCACGATCTCGAACACGAGAAAGAGCATGAGCGCGAACGAGCAAAAGAAGCACAGGTCGTGAAGTATTTGCACGAGCGCACCCAGTTCGAGTTGCCGCCTGCTTTGTTGAAAAATGAAACGCGACGCGTTTTAGCAGAGCTGGTGCAACGAAATCGGGAACGCGGCATTCCTGATGAGATGTTGAAGGACAAAGAGAAGGATCTCATCGAGAGCGCCGCGGCGCTCGCCTCTCACCGGTTGAAGAGCAACTTCATTTTGCATCGGATCGCTGAGCGCGAAAACATCGAAACATCGCGTCAGGATATCGATGCACGAATCCGTGAGGAAGCCGCACGGTACAACGTTTCTGTGGAGAAAATGCGTCAGGAGCTGCACGAGCATGAGGGCCTGAATACGCTCGCGGAACAGATTCTGCTTGGGAAGGCTCTTGATTTCCTGAAGGCGAATGTTAGCGTCGAAAAGATCGAAGAACCCGCTGTGGTGAAAGAGAAATTATGAGCGTATCCAGTGAAAATCTATCGCAATCCGTGCTGATTCCGATGGTTGTGGAGCAGACAGGCCGGGGCGAGCGCAGCTACGACATTTACTCGCGGCTGCTTAAAGATCGGATCGTTTTCATCGGAACGCCGATGGACGATCACATCGCCAACCTTGTTATTGCCCAGTTGCTTTTTCTGCAAATGGAGGACTCGAAAAAGGATATCAACATTTATATCAATTCGCCGGGCGGATCGGTAACGGCAGGACTCGCCGTTTACGACACCATGCAGTTTCTCACATGCGATGTGACGACTTATTGCCTCGGCATGGCTGCGAGCATGGCTGCGGTTTTGCTTTGCGCCGGCACAAAGGGTAAACGCTTTGCTCTCCCGAATTCAGATATCATGATCCATCAGGTTTCCGGAGGCGCGCAGGGGGCGGCGAGCGACGTCGAGCGTCAGGTCGATTACATGTTCAAGCTAAAGAAACGCCTCATCAAAATCATCGCTCAACACACCGGCAAGTCCGAGGAACAGGTGCGGATTGACTCGGACCGCGACTATTACATGTCCGCGCAGGAGGCGAGGGCGTATGGTCTGGTGGACGAAGTGATCAAATCACGAAAGGAAGTGAAGCTGCTTGATGGCGCGACACCTCCTTCCGGAGACCGATCGGTAGCCGTTGCCGAGGCTGCTTTACCGCGCAAGGCCGGGGGATAACAACTCCTTTTTCTAACAAGCAAATATGGCCCGCGCTTCCAATCTCACCATGTGCTCGTTTTGTGGCAAGAGCCATGCCGAGGTGCGCAAATTAATCGCGGGGCCGGGCGTTTATATTTGCGACAGTTGCATAAACGTTTGCAAAAACATCCTCGATAAGGAGCTCAATGAGGATGCCAAGCGCCAGTCCTCCAACATCCGCGTGCCGAAACCGGCGGAAATCCGGCGCTCGCTCGACCAATACGTAATCGGCCAAGAGATCGCCAAGAAAACGCTTTCGGTGGCAGTGCATAATCATTACAAACGCGTGCTGCAAACTTCGGCTCCGGCCGATGCGTCAGCGGCGTTTCAGCCGGATCCGCTTGCAGAAGTTGAAATTGAGAAGAGCAACATTTTGCTAATCGGGCCGACTGGCTCCGGCAAAACTTTGCTGGCCAAGACGCTGGCCAGGATTCTCGACGTCCCATTTTGCATCGCCGATGCGACGACGCTGACCGAAGCCGGCTATGTTGGCGAAGACGTCGAGAACATCATCCTGCGCTTGCTACAAAATGCCGATTACGACGTGAAACGGGCCGAGATCGGCATCGTTTACATCGACGAGATCGACAAGATCGGTCGCAAAACCGATAACGTGAGCATCACTCGCGATGTCTCCGGCGAAGGCGTTCAGCAGGCGCTTCTGAAGATTCTCGAAGGCAGCACGTGCAATGTTCCGCCGCAGGGCGGGCGCAAACATCCGCACCAGGAATATATCCAGGTCAACACTGAGAAAATCCTTTTCATTTGCGGTGGCGCCTTCATCGGGCTGGACAAAATTATCCAAAAACGCATCGGCCAGAAAGTGATGGGCTTTGGCAGCCCGACTCTCGAGGTCGAAGAAGCGTTGCGAAAGCAGGCCATCCGCCATGTTGAGCCGGAAGACTTGCTCGCTTTCGGGATGATTCCGGAGTTCATCGGGCGATTGCCGGTTCTCAGTTCTCTCGACGCCCTGACGGAGGAAGAAATGGTGGCGATTTTGACCGAGACGAAAAATGCGATGGTCAAGCAGTACACGAAGCTTTTCTCGATGGAAGGCGTGCGGTTGGCGGTGACAAAAGACGCCTTGCGCGCCCTGGCGGCGCAAGCGGTCACGAAGGGAACCGGGGCGCGCGCGTTGCGATCGCTGCTCGAACGGATCATGCTCGACATCATGTACGAGGTGCCGAGCCGCGAAGATATTGCCGAAGTCACGATCAATCGCGCAGTCGTGGAAGGCAAAAAGCTCCCGCTCATTCGTAAGAAGCAAGACAAAGACGCGGCGTAGCGGCCTACGGCCGGACGTTAAAAGGGTTACAAGGTTAAAAAGGCCGTAGCGCGGGATCGGTAAGCAGGCGGCTATTCTGTTGTAACGTTGTAACTCTTTTAACGGTTCACGCTCCCACATGCGCGTCGTCGTTTTAAATACCGGTACGGAGCTTTTGCTCGGTGATGTGCACGACGCGCATCTTGCGTTCATTGCGCGGGAGATTTTCCCTTTGGGTTTGCGCATCGAGGAGCGACGCACGGTTCCCGACGGCCAGGCGATTCGGCATACACTCGCGGAGCTATTTTCGAGCACCGAAATTCTATTCGTGACCGGAGGGCTGGGTCCGACCACGGATGACATCACGCGGGAAATCGTCGCGGATGTACTTGGATTGGAGATGCATCAGAATCCGCAGCTACTGGTTTCGCTTAGGCAGAGACTCGCAGCGCGCGGAATCAAATGGACGTCGCGCATCGCCCGGCAGGCTCATGTTCCTGTAGGGGCGCAGATTCTTCCAAACGAAAACGGAAGCGCATCCGGATTGTATTTGAAGGCAAACATCAAACGGCACATCCTTTCGCCGCACCTCTTTATCCTGCCGGGGCCGCCGCGCGAACTTCAGCCGATGTTTCGCGCGTCAGTAATGCCGATCCTGCGTTCGTTCGTGCAAGTTGCCGCCTCGATCGAACGGCGCCTCTACAAAATTGCGTGCACTGGTGAATCGACCGTCGAGGAAGCGATCGGTGAGAAAGTTCTCGCAATCCCGGGCATTGAACTCGGTTACTGTGCGCGTCCTGGAGAAGTCGATGTTCGGATTATCGGGAAATCCGACGCGGTCTCTCGCGTGGACGCGATCATCAAAAGCGAACTCGGACCTTCCATCTTTTCTGTGACCGACGAAACCCTCGAAGAAGTGATCGTGAAACTTCTCACAGCAAGAAACGAAACACTCGCTCTGGCGGAGTCGTGCACGGGCGGATTGCTTGCGAACCGGATCACGAATGTGCCAGGCGCCTCGAAAGTGTTTGTTGCCGGCTACGTTTGTTACGCCAACCAAGCCAAGATCGACATATTAGATGTGGAGCCGAAGTTAATCGAGAAGCACGGTGCCGCCAGCGACGCAGTCGCGCGTGCGCTGGTCGAGCGTGCTCGCGCATGCGCAGCATCGACACATGCTCTTGCTACAACTGGAATTGCTGGGCCAACCGGTGGTTCGCCGGAAAAACCCGTTGGAACGCTTTACATTGCACTGGCTGGGCCGGACGACATCCTGGCGAAGAAGTTATTTTTCCCGAGCGATCGGGAGACGTTCAAGGAGCTTGCCGCGCAAGCAGCCTTTGATTTGCTGCGGCGGAAATTAATCCGATAATCCGACAAGCAGGATGCCCGTTGACCCCACAGCCTGGAAGCCTGTGCTACGTTAATAATCGCCTACGTCGACTGGCGTGCCAACCTTCACGTGATCGTAAAATAGCTTTGCGCCGTCGGGCGATTCGCGAATGCAGCCATGGGAGGCCGGATATCCCGGCAGAATGCCAATATGCATGCCGACGCCTTCCTCGGTCAGCCGCAGAAACCATTTCATCGCGGCCCCAGAGAAATGGGTGCCACTCGGCGCCGAATCAATCCGCGCGCTAACGCCCGCGCGGACGACACGACCGGAGGAATCGACGAAATCGCCGTAGAGATTGGAGTGATGATTGGGGTCTTTTTCCAACACTTTCAAGTGGCCGGTCGGCGAGCTGTGGCCGCGTTTGCCAGATGAGATGGGGCCATCAGCCGCGATTTGGTCGGCAACCGTTAAATAGGCGCGCTGTTTTGGAATCGACACCAAGATATGGACGTTGTCTGGCGTGACTTGTTTCAGGACCGATTGATTGATTTTTAGCGGCTCTTGCTTGTGAATGAGGTCAGCTGGCTTGCGCATTGTTTGGGGCGGGTTCGGCGCGGCGTGGAAGAGACGGAGCTGACCGCTGACCGAAGACATTAGCCCAATCAGTAGCGCTGCGAAAAGGCGTATCGGGAATTTTGTTGGCATGAATCAGCCGCCACTGTAGCTGTTTACGCGCCGAATCCAACCCGATAACCATCGTGATTCGCGCCGTTCGGCGGGGGCGTTCTGCACGCGCCGAATCAAAACCGCCTTCGCGGAGCGAACGAATTCATCGACTGCGCCGGCATCGCCAGCCGTGCGATGCATACCTACGAGGACCTGAAGCAAGCCCCAGCCGTGACCGTGATACCGCTCTGTGTGCAGGACTCCTTCTCCCTTGAAATTCACATAATCGACGAGGGCATAACAGCCCCGTGGCGTTTTTGCCATGCGCTCGAATTGTTGCTGCACGTTCGCGCGATCAGAAGGCGCGGCTTCACGCAACATTTTCGGCAGGGCGCTTTGCAACCGGGCAATAAGAAATTCTGTCTGAAGATCGACCGTGTCGGCAAGAAACTGACGTAACTGATTCATCTCTGCTGTGTGTTGGGCGCCAAGAAATTCAGCGCGTGAGTTCCACGGACACGGCTGCTCGGCGTCTCCCGAAAGCAATTTTGGCAATTTAGCGCCCCGGCCCGAAATGAAGCTTACGAGTTTTGGAAAACTTTCCTCGAACGGGCCACGCTGGTCCTTCGGGTACCAAATAAAATGGCCAATGCCCAGCGATGCGAAATTTTCGCCTTCGTTCCATGAGGTGAGACCGGCAATGGTTCCATTGCATTCGTTTTGCCAGATTCTTTTTCCGATCCTCAGCGCATCGCTGTGCGAAACGGTGACCGCTACAAGGGTCTGTAACCCAGTGCAAATAGACGTGACAAAGGCAAGAGAAAGGAGAACGCGCGTTCGACGGTTTTCCCCATAGCGCTGCTCTCTTGACGAATCACGTTTATCCATTAGCGTGCGACTTCCTGCGGCGCTCAATTTAAAGCAAACCCGCGTGGAAAATACCATCTTATGAAACGTCTTATCCTCATTTTCGCCGCGGGCTCACTTGCATTGCCTTTGTTCGGGCAAGAGAAATCGCCACAGCTCAAAGACCAGAAGGACAAGGTCAGCTATAGCATTGGCCTGAATATCGGATTCAACCTCAACCGCCAAAATGTGCAGATCAACCCCGACGTGCTCAGCGCTGGCATAAAGGACGCGATCGCAGGCAAACCGCAACTTACGACCGATCAGGTTAAAGAGGTTATGGCGACATTTGAAAAAGACATGCAGCAAAAACAGAAGGCAGCGGGAGAAAAGAACGCTTCGGAAGGTACGAAGTTTCTCGAGGAGAATAAAAAGAAAGAAGGCGTGAAGACAACGGCAAGTGGACTGCAGTACAAAGCCATTAAGGATGGAACGGGAGCGCAGCCCAAAGCAACTGACACCGTGACGGTTAATTATCGCGGGACGCTTATCAATGGCACCGAGTTCGACAGTTCATATAAGCGCGGGGAACCTGCGAGTTTCCCCCTTAACGGCGTAATCAAAGGTTGGACGGAAGGGCTGCAACTGATGAAAGTCGGATCAAAATATCAGTTCTTCGTTCCGCCGAATCTTGCGTATGGCGAGCGCACCGTCGGTCCTGATATCGCTCCCAACTCGACGTTAATTTTTGAAGTGGAATTGCTGGACGCCAAACCGGCTCCGACGCCTGCGCCGCCAGTTTCGCCAAAAGCCTCTCCTCCTGCCCCGCCATCGCCAAAGCCGTCTCCAAAATAGTGTAGAAGCAGTCAAGGCTTGTTGAGAATAGCCCCGCGCCTTTAGGCTGGGTCTCGCCGCGAGATGAATCCGAGTCCGGGAAGGGAGGAGGGAGTCGCGTATGCCGTTTTATGGACTCGCTGCGGCGAGTTTGCGGGACGGAGAGTTTTTTCGTCCCTCTCGGGCCTCACATTTTCTATACGAAAAGCCCAGCGTTGAAATGCCGGGCTTTTTCCAAAGCGACCACTCCAAGCTAAGACAACTAGTCCAAAAAGCGCCCTTTCGTGATCCAATCAGGGTGCGGCGGCCGTTTCCCAACGAATCAGCGGCGCGTCGCCCCAGAGATCTTCCAAACTGTAAAAGGCGCGTTTGTCCCGGTGAAAGATGTGGACCACCACTTGCAGATAATCGAGCACGATCCATTGGCTGGCTGGAAATCCGTCAATTGCAACGGATCGAATGGAATGGTCCTCTCGCAAGCGTGTTTCGATTTCGCTTGCGATGGCTTTTAACTGTGGCTCCGAGGCGGCCGAGCAAATCACAAAAAAATCCGTGAACGTCGAGATCGCACGCAGGTCCAAGACAACAATCTCTTCCGCCTTTTTGTTCGAGGCGAGTTCCGCGCAGGTTCTTGCTAGGTCTTCCGGGATTATTTCGATTGCTCCAGGTAAAGTTTTTCGCGATGGATTATTTCTGCCACTGCCGGTGGTACGAAATAGCGAATGGACCGGCCAGAGGCAACTCTCTTTCTGATTTCCGTAGCAGAAATGTCTATTTTGCGGCGGATGATCTGATAAGAGTGGCTGGGTCGTTGGCCGGTTCGATCCAGAACAACGAAATGAACCATCCTTTCCAGGTCGGTGAAACGGTGCCATTTTGTAAGCTCATTCACATTGTCTTCGCCGATCAGGCAGTAAATCTCTGCATCACTTTTGCGTCGCCGAATTCCCTCGACGGTATCAATGGTGTAAGAAGGCGCCGGACGACGTAGCTCGCAATCGTCCACTGCAAATCCAATTTCATTTTCAATTGCGGCGCGCAGCATCAGCAATCGTATTTCGCCACTCGCAACGGGCGTGGTCTTTTTGAAGGGGGATACTCGAGCCGGAACAAAGATGACTTCGTCGGGGCCGAGCGTCTCAAGGGCTTCGCGTGCGATAATAAGATGCCCGTGATGAATCGGATCAAACGTGCCGCCGTAGATTGCGAGCTTCATCAAAAACAAAGCACGCCTAGGGCGCCTTTTTCATTTTCTCCGGGCAAGATCGGCATCTACTTTCCGAAAGTATGAAGAGTGACTTGCTCGGTCAATTGATTCTCACGGGCGTTTCCGGCCAGCGCCTGGACCCCGGCACGGAGAAGCTATTTCGGAAAATCCAGCCCGGCGGCTACATTCTATTTGCTCGCAATATTGAGAGCGCCTCGCAACTGCGCAAGCTGATCGATGATTTGCGGGATCTGAGCGAGGTCGAGCCCATCATTACCATCGATCAAGAGGGCGGACGCGTTTCACGCCTCCGTTTGATTGGCAACGAGCCGCCAAATGCACAGCAATTGCGCGGCAGGGGTGATGTCGATCTTATCCGGCGCCACGGTGACATCACAGGACGCTTGCTTCGACTGTTTGGTTTTAATCTCGATCTTTGCCCCGTGCTGGACATTTCTTTCGATGACGATGCCGACAATTCACTGCGCGGCCGCTGTTATGGCAAAACTGTCGAACAAGTTGTGGGCAACGCCGGCGCTTTCAATAAAGCGATGAGAGGGCAGGGGATCGCAAGCTGCGGCAAACATTTTCCGGGTTATTCGGCGGCAACGGTCGATGCGCATCACGAATTGCCGCAGATCAATCGCACACGTGAGGAATTGGATAGCGAAGAACTCGCCGTATTCCATCAATTTGTCGACAAGATCGACAGCATGATGATCTGCCACGGCTCGTATCCGTGTTTAGAGCCAAAGAGAACGCCTGCGACATTATCGCGCCGCGTCGTCACACAACTCCTGCGCGAAGAAATGGGTTTCCATGGTTTGATCATGACCGATGATCTCGACATGGGCGCGATCTTGAATGAGTACGGTCTCGACGAAACAATTCGTCTCGCGGTTGCTGCTGGGAATGATCTGGCCATGATCTGCCATCGCATTCCTGAGATCGAGAACGTGCATCGCATTCTTGGGAAATTGCCGCGCACTCAAATCGATCGCGCATTGCAAAACGTCTCGCGCTTCAAGAAAAACCTCACGCCGCCGGACGAATTCTCCGAAGCTGCCTTTCGCAAGATCGACAACGAAATCTGGGATCTGCGCGTAGCGGTGCTCGGTGAAGAGTACGCCGCTGTGCGAAGCCCGGAAGACGGAAAGCGTTCGCCAGTGGAGATGTTCTGATCTGGGGAGTCCACGCAGCGCGGTCCGTGTGGCAGATTGAACTACAGCATCTTGACCGGTTTTGCCATTCCACACTATTCTCGCTCGCGTTGGTCGGGCAGGGAGCCGGGCCACGCAATTGAATTGGAAGTCGCATCGTGAACGGCAATCAACAAACCCGCGCGAATAATCGCGCCGAACTTACGGTCCGCGGCCTAATCGTCGGCGTCATCATCACGTTGGTGTTCACAGCGGCCAATGTGTATTTTGGCCTCAAGGCCGGTCTCACCTTTTCTACATCTATTCCCGCGGCCGTGATTTCGATGGCGATCCTGCGCGGCTTCCGGGATGTGACCGTTCAGGAAAACAACATTGTGCAGACGGTTGCGTCCGCGGCGGGCACGCTGTCGTCGATCATTTTCGTGCTGCCCGGATTAATCATGATCGGTTGGTGGACTGGTTTTCCATTTTGGATCTCTTTCGCGATCTGCGCGTTGGGCGGCATTCTGGGCGTGATGTACTCAATCCCGCTGCGCCGCGCTCTAGTGACTACTTCGGACCTGCCGTACCCCGAAGGTGTCGCCTGCGCCGAAGTGCTGAAGGTTGGCAGCAGCGGCGATTCGGAGCACGCCTCCGACATCGAACACGGTCGCGCAGGTCTGCTCGCGGTGTTATGGGGATCAATCGTTGCAGCCGTCTTTGCGGTCGTTGTAGCCACACAAGTCTTTGCGTCTGACGTCGCGCAGACGTTCCGAATCGGCCGCAAGGGTGCCGTGAGCGGTTATGACTTCGCGTTGTCATTCGCATTGTTGGCCATCGGACACTTGGTCGGTCTCTCAGTTGGTATTGCGATGCTCATAGGCGCGGTGATTGGATGGGGCTGGGGAGTGCCGCACTACTCCTCGCTCGTTCCCGATCTCACCAGCAGCGCCGCCGCGCTGGCGCAAACTACTTGGAGCCATAAAGTGCGTTTCATCGGCGCGGGTGCGATCGGCGTCTCGGCGATCTGGACGCTGCTAAAACTGGTAAAGCCGGTTGCGAGCGGCCTCGCTGGCGCGATGGCTGCCTCGCGTGCGCGCAAGGCCGGAAAGGCCGACACGCTGCCGATCACCGAGCGTGACATTCCAATCGGCATTGTCGGTGTTGTCACATTGGTCTGCATGGTGCCGATCGGTTGGCTGCTCGGCTATTTTGGCACCAGCAGCGGCCTCGGCGCGCATGTGGGAACGCTTATCATCGGCGGCGTCGCCTACGTTGTTTTGATGAGCTTCTTCGTCTCGGCAGTCTGCGGTTACATGGCGGGTCTGATTGGTTCCTCCAACAGTCCGCTATCGGGCATTGGCATTCTGGTGGTGATTGGCGCTGCCTTGCTGCTTGTACTCGGCGTAAAACCGTACGTGTCGCCGGATGCGGGCAAATCGCTGATGGCATTCGCGCTCTTCACTACCGCAGTCATCTTCAACGTTGCCGCAATTGCGAACAATAATCTGCAGGACCTCAAGACCGGCCAATTGGTCGATGCAACGCCGTGGAAGCAACAGGTAGCGCTCGTGATCGGCGTAATCGCGGGCGCGTTCGTGATTCCGCCGGTGCTCGATCTTGTGAATCATGCCTACGGTTTCGTCGGCGCGCCGGGTGCCGAACTGCGCCCGAATCCATTACCGGCGCCTCAGGCGGGCCTGATCTCCTCGCTGGCGCAAGGCGTGATCGCGGGTGACATCGACTGGAGCCTGATCCGCACGGGTGGTTTGATCGGGGTCTGTATCATTTTGCTAGACGAGATCCTCGCACGGACGACGCGACATATGCGCGTTCCGCCGCTGGCAGTTGGTCTTGGGATCTATCTGCCCACGCAAAGCACTCTAATGATCGTGGTCGGAGCGGCCGCTGGCTGGTTCTTCGACCAAAGAGCTAACCGCAATCCCCGGCCGGAAGCGACGAAGCAACTTGGCGTGCTCCTCGCGTCAGGCCTGATCGTCGGCGAGAGCGTGATCGGTGTGGTGATCTCCGCGATTGTCGTTTTCTCCGGCGTCGCCGCACCGTTGGCGCTGGTCGGGCCAGGTTTTGAAACGGCCGGGAAGATCATCGGCGGCCTGGCGTTCGCAGTTATCGCGGCAGTGCTTTATCGATGGATCTGGCGGTTGGCGACGGCAAACAGTAACGCCCGCTGAAGTGCGCGGTTATCGATCCTGAAAGGATTCGATGAAATGGTGCGAGGCGCCACACCTTAGAAAATATTCAAAATCGCGCACGATTGACGGCGCTCCGCCGAATTACTACCTTCAGCGCGCGTGTATCCCGAATTGGAACAGCTGCTCGTTCTTCAGGATCGAGAGCAAAAGATCAGGCAGATTCACATCGAGATAGAAACCGTGCCGCTACAGCGCAAGAGTCTTGCAGCGCAATTGGCGGCAAGCATGGCAGGAGTCGAAGCGCTTAAGCAAAAATCGCGACGGGTCGAAATGGACCGTAAGAAACTTGAGCTTGATGTGGGGACTCGCGCCGAGACTATCTCGCGTCTCAAGACTCAGCAATATCAAACGCGCAAGAACGATGAATTTCAGGCAATCGGGCACGAGATCGAGCGCTACGAAAACGAAATTAGTAAAATCGAGGACGACGAGCTCGAACTGATGGTACAAGCCGACAAGATCAAGATGGATCTTTCCGAAGAGGAAAAGAAAGCCGTCGGGGTTAAAGAATCAGTCGGTCGACAAACGGCTGACCTCGATGAAAAAGCAAAAGCTCTGGAGTCGCGGGTAGAAGAATTGACTAGAGAACGCGCGGAGGTGGCCGGCAAAATCGATGAGGATTTGCTCGCTCGTTTCGAACGTCTTTTTAAAAGCAAAGGCGATGCGGTGGTTGTCGCGCTTGAACACGAAGTTTGCACTGGCTGTCACATGAAAGTGACCGCGCAAACGGCGCATCGTGTAAAAGCGGGAAGAGAAATCGTCAGCTGCGAAAACTGCGGCCGCATCTTGTACGACGCAGCCTGAGCTGATGGGCGACTCTGTCGAGCCGGCGATAATGACTCTTGCTCTCAATCGCAGTCGAGATCAGCGCCAGCAGGGTGCCGGGCCCAGGCCCGATTGGCTCAGACATTAAAACGGAAGAAAATCACGTCGCCATCTTGCACGACGTAATCTTTTCCTTCAAGCCGGAGTTTGCCCGCTTCACGAGCTTTCGCCAAAGAACCGAGCGCCACCAGATCGTCGTAATGAATTGTTTCTGCCGCGATGAAACCGCGCTCGAAATCGGAATGGATAACGCCCGCGGCGGTAAGGGCCTTGTCACTGGCGTGGATAGTCCAGGCGCGCGATTCTTTTTCGCCCGTAGTAAGAAAAGTGCGCAGGCCAAGCAAATGATAAACGGCGCGAATGAGCGCATTGACGCCGCTACCTTCAATGCCCAACCCGCGCAGATATTCCATCGCTTCATTTTCGCCAAGATCAACAAGTTCGCTTTCGATCTGCGCGCTGATCACGACAGCCTCCGTTCCAAAATGATGTCGAGCATAATCCCGAACTGCTTCGACGTGTTTGGCGGCATTGTAACCGGGGTCGGTGACCCCGGCCTCGATGGATTGAACAGACTCGTTGTGGCCGCGCTCAACGCCCGCGCCTATAACAGCGAGATCTGATTCCGCAACGTTGCACGCGAAAATTGTTGGCTTTGACGTAAGCAGAAAAAATTCGCGCGCGATTACTTTTTCTTCCGGAGTTAATTTGGTGGTAATCGCCGGCTTTCCGGCGTCGAGATGGGGAAATAGCTTTTCGATAATCCCACTTTCAATCTTTGCTGCCTTATCACCGGCGCGCACTTCTTTCTGCAATCGATCACGCCGTTTCTGGAGCGAAGCTATGTCGGCGAGCACAAGCTCTGTATTGATGACTTCGATGTCGCGAATTGGATCAATCGCCGCGCTGACGTGGTGAACATCACTGCTCTCGAAACAGCGCACGACCTGCACGATGGCATCTACTTCGCGGATATGACTGAGGAATTGATTGCCGAGACCTTCCCCCGTGTTCGCGCCCTTTACGAGTCCGGCAATATCGACGAACTCAATCGCGGTCGGAACGATTTTTTGTGAGTGCGATATCTCCGCGAGTCGTGCCAGGCGCGAATCGGGCACCGTCACGATGCCGACATTCGGATTGATTGTGCAAAAAGGATAATTTGCCGCCGGTGCTTTGTGTGTGCGGGTCAGCGCGTTAAAAAGAGTGGATTTGCCGACGTTCGGCAACCCCACGATTCCGGCGCTTAACATAAGCGCGGACGCTAGCGCGAGAGAGCCGGTGTCGCAATTGACGCAAATCGTTAGCGGATGTCACGCCGACATCGGAAGATAGGCATTTTACTTGGGGCCCAGCGGAGATGTCGCCGGCTGCGAAAAGCAAAACTCTGCTGGCTGCCCAGCGATGTTCCTTTGGCAGCGAAATTTCCTCGGGCCGGCGGGATTTGAACCCGCGACCTCTTGAACCCCATTCAAGCGCACTACCAAGCTGTGCTACGGCCCGCTCTGCTCGCGAATCATTCACCAACGCTGGAGAAATCGCCACTGATGAGCGTGGATTATTTTTTACGTGTTAATCGGCGACGTTACTACGTTCAAATTTTGCGCACGTTGAATTGAATTGAGCAGTTCCCCCTTGGTCTGCAAAATACGCTCGCTCACCCGTGAGAATCAGAAATCGAGGAATAGTGACCGCATTTTTTGTCGCAGCGTGCGTCTTTTTCTACGCCATTCCCGCAACGGTTGGCAGCGACCGAGAAAAAAATAATGCGGTAACGCTAAACATTGGCGCCTTCGAGTATGCTAAAGAACTCATCAAGGAGGGACAGGTAATCGCGGACGGTAGGGGCGCGTGGGGTGAACATCAACCGTCGGCAGAGGCAGAGAATGAGTTCATCCGCCTGCATGGATTCGGTGAATATGCAAAATGGCATCTTGGGATCGACGATCGGTACGCCGAGAACACAAAACGAAGATACAGATTTCCTTACGGCGATTTCAAAAATATTCATCGCTGTGGGGTGCTTGCTGCGCAGAGCAGAGCGGGCCAATATCAATATCACGAAATTGAAAATGCAGCCGCGCAACTGAAAGCGATGATCGACATGACAAGGAAGGCGCATGCAAAACCCTGAGCGGAGCGATTCTCCAAGTGCCTCATTTCGACGTCCAGCCAGTTAAAAAAGCGTCAATGAGCTCCGGCAGTTCGTAGCTGTAACCCCCTTCTAGAATTGCCGCCGCGGGAATGTCGATTTCGCGCAGCCATTCCCCAAACTTCGCGAAATCCTCCTGCTCGAGCGTCATCTGGATCAGTGGATCGCCGGAGTACGCATCGAAGCCCGCGGAAACGAGAACCAAATCGGGCTTGAACTTTAAGAGCTTTTGCAGAGCGCGTTCGGCAACATCGACATGCTGGGCGCGCGGGGTGTATGGGGCTACCGGATAATTTTCGACGTTCCCAAAAGATTGTGCGCCTGTCCCCGGATACGCGGGGAATTGATGGATGGATGCAAACGCAATCTGTGAGTTGTGCGCGACGATTGCCTCCGTGCCGTTGCCATGATGCGCGTCAAAATCCCAGATTGCGACACGTTCAGCGCGATTCGCCAATGCATCGAGCGCAGCGATGGCAACGTTGTTAAAATAACAGAATCCCATGGCGCGATCGCGCGTGGCGTGATGTCCGGGCGGGCGCATCAAAGAAAACGCGGACTCTCCATGCAATGCCGCGCGCGCGGTTTCAATGGCCGCGCCGGCGGATTTTTTCGCATACTTGTCGATGTTTGGATGAGCAGGCGTGTCGAGATCGAAATCCTGGGCGGCCCTTGCAACTCGCTCGATGTGTTCCGCCGAATGGGCTCGCAACAATTCTTCTTTTGTCGCGGCGCGTGGCTCGCGCCATTCCCATTTTCGATGCCGATCCTTCAGTGGCAGAACCGTGCGGGTAATACGCTCCGGCCGTTCCGGATGTCCCGGGCTTAAGTATTCCAGGCAGCGTGCGTCGTGAAAAATAATCATCGAAGTTGCAAGGTGGCACTTCAACGCATATTCGACTACGGCGATGCTAAACGGCCAGAAAATTGTCGTGGTGATGCCCGCCTATAATGCGGCGCGTACTTTGCGTCAGACTTACGATGAAGTAATGGCGCACGGCATTGTCGATCTTGTGATTGTGGTGGACGACGCCAGCCAGGATGAAACTGTGGCCGTCGCGCGCACTCTTGATCGCGTCCAAGTGGAGGTCCATCCGGTAAATCGCGGCTACGGGGCAAATCAAAAGACTTGTTACCGTCTCGCGCTCGCCGCGGGAGGAAACATTATCATCATGATTCATCCTGACTATCAGTACACGCCGCAGCTGATCCCCGCGATGGCGACGCTCGTAGCGAGCGGGCTTTATCCGTGTGTACTTGCTTCCCGCATTCTGGGCGGTGGCGCGCTGCGAGGGGGCATGCCTTGGTGGAAATACATCTCAAACCGGTTCCTCACTTTCATGGAAAACATTCTCCTCGGTGCGAAGCTCTCAGAGTATCATACTGGATATCGCGCCTTTTCGCGCCAGCTGCTGCAACGACTCCCACTGGAAGCGAATTCCGATGACTTTGTTTTCGACAATCAGATCCTTGCGCAGGTCATCGCGCTTGGCTGTCCAATCGGCGAAGTAACATGCCCAGCGCGGTACTTGCCCGAGGCTTCGTCGATCAATTTTCGCAGAAGCGTGCGCTACGGATTGGGCTGTCTTGGCACCGCCTTGCGGTTCCGCTTTGCGCGTTGGGGGCTAGCTCGCCCGATCGCTTAGCGAACGAGTAGTGAGGCTAATCAGGCGCGTTCACGGCGCAATGAGCGGTTCTTCTGATTATCATCTCACAACGTAATGACCGTGAATCCAGACTCGTTGCCCGTTGCGCCTTACCCAATGTCCCGGCTTCCAGACGTAATAGGCGCGGCCCACGTAATAACCAGCACCGCGAGTGTAATACGGCCGATCGCCAACCTCAACTGTAACGGAGCCCGGGCCTCCGTAGTACGGCGCAGGTCCATAATAAGGTCCGTACCCAGGATAACCAGCGTAATATCCATCGCATCCACCCGCACCGAATACGAGAGAAATCAGAAGCAAAAGGAACGCCAACCATTTCAGTCTCCTTTTTGTTTCATTCCCGATGGAACCTGTTTTCGCGTCCGCATGATCAACAATGTTTGTTTTCATATAATGATATTTCGGATTCGACTGAGCTTTCACGCGCCTGCATTTACCCGCAGCGCGACCTCCCGAGTAATTCCTACACGAGGCGCGCATCGCTGTCACAATCAATCTCATTCAACAGACGCTACATAAAATCAAAAAGTAGAACTGAGTTCCCGTTCGAAAACGAAACTTCAAACCCGCAATTTAACACGCTCAGATCAAGCGTTACACGACGCCTTGGTCGAGCATCGCGTCCGCAACTTTCACAAAGCCGGCGATGTTCGCGCCGACTACAAGATTACCTGGCTCCTCATATTCCGCAGCCGTGTCCGACGCATTCTTGTGAATGGTAGCCATGATTTGGCGGAGCCGGTGATCGACTTCAGCGCGCGGCCACGGCAAACGCATCGAATTTTGCGCCATCTCCAATCCGGAAACCGCTACGCCACCGGCATTGGCAGCTTTGCCCGGGCCGTAAAGAATTCCTTTAGCGAGGAAGAGATCAACTCCTGCCGGTGCGGTCGGCATATTGGCCGCTTCTGAGACAAGAAAGCAGCCATTGTCGAGGAGCATTTTTGCATCTTCAGGGCTGATTTCGTTTTGCGTCGCGCACGGGAAAGCACATTCACACGGAATACTCCACGGCCGCTGACCACTCACATAAGTGGCATCGAATTGATCGGCATATTCTTTGATACGGCGGCGGCGCACGTTTTTCAGATCCATGATCCAACTCAGCTTTTCTTCCGTGATGCCTTCTTTGTCGTAAATGAACCCACCTGAATCGGACATGGTCAAAACTTTGGCACCGACCTGATGCAATTTCGAAACCGTATACTGCGCAGCGTTGCCAGAACCGGAGACGGTGCAAACTCGGCCTTCAAGACCTTCGCTGCGGGTCTTGAGCATCTCCTCGGCGAAATAGACGGCGCCATAACCGGTGGCTTGGGCGCGAATGAGCGATCCACCCCAACTGAGCGCTTTTCCGGTTAACACGCCGGTGAATTCATTGGCAAGCCGCTTGTATTGGCCAAATAGGTAACCAATTTCGCGGCCACCCACGCCGATGTCCCCGGCGGGCACATCGGTGTCGGGCCCAACATGATGAAACAGCTCGGTCATAAACGATTGGCAGAAGCGCATGACTTCGTTGTCGGATTTCCCCTTTGGGTCGAAATCTGCCCCCCCTTTGCCGCCGCCCATCGGCAGAGTGGTGAGCGAGTTTTTGAAAACTTGCTCAAAGGCGAGGAACTTGAGGATGCTGGCGTTAACGGTCGGGTGGAAGCGCAGCCCGCCCTTGTAAGGTCCGAGAGCGCTATTCATTTGGATGCGGAAACCGCGGTTGACTTGAATCTGGCCTTTATCATCAATCCACGGGACGCGGAACTGAATCACGCGCTCCGGTTCGACGATGCGTTCGAGGATTTTGCCGTCGCGATACTTCTTGTGCCGCTGGACAGCCGGTTCGATCGATTCGAGAACTTCAGTTACCGCCTGAAGGAACTCAGGCTCGTTAGGGTTACGCCTTTTGACGATATCGAGAACCTTCTTAACTAGACCCATAGGATTATTTTTGGAAGCTATTCCACTCGCGGCACAAACAAAATGTGCGCGATACAGGGTCCGAACCTGTACGATCTCTCTTCAACATAAAGCGCTTACAGTAGCAGACTCACAAATAGACGCACAAAAAATTTGGTCGGGCGCGGGTCTGATCGAATTCATGCGTCGGTGGCGGCGGCTAAGCGGTGATATGCAGCGCCCGTTGCTCGATACGGCCCGCACATCGGCCGTGAACGTCGAAAGGCGACCATAACGGAGAATGAGCTTTTAAAGGAGGTGCTCCAGGGTGTGCTGCTGATCGTCGGGGAGTGTCGAGGCTCTCATGCTGAAATGGCAGGTTATGTAGGGGATTTTAAGGGGACGCGATGAGTCCCCTTATTCTCTCTTGCCGTTAGGCCGGAGCCATAAATTCCCCGGCCGGACCCACGCGCCTTGTTGTTGGCCTCGACGAGTCCAATCAGGGCTGCATGAATTGTGTTCGCCTTTTGAGTAATTCCTGACGCAGTCCTGGCGTTATTAAGGATTGCGGCATCAAGCCCGGCCGCTCAAGCCACAAGACAAATGTTCTTAACAGGACGCATAGCGCTAAAACAATGGTGATTCCAAGAACCGTATGTAATAGAGTCTTGAACCACCGAGGCGGGGGAATTTCTTTTGATCTTCCCCATGGGAAGAATAGGATTATCGGAATAAAAAGCACCAGGCCAGCTACGAGGCACAGCATTCCTTTAAGCACCAAACTAACGAACCAATCGGTTTGGCGGACCGAAAAAATGGCAATATGCTTCTGCCCTTCGATGACGCCACTCGGTACGAATCGAGTTTCACTTGGACCTGCGAAAATTAGCTGAATTTGGAAGCCGTCATCCTGTTCCAAAAGATCCCATGTTATCGTTATGCGTCCATTTGCCGCATCCCTCGTGTCAAGGTCAGCGTTGATGATGTTCTCGCGCTCCGGAGTCGAGGCGCGGATGGTTGATTCAAGGATAGGTCGCGAAGGATCTGTGGCGATGGCGACCGGCTCACGAATATGCTCCGGCTTTATTGGCAACTTGCCAGCATTCCAAAGAACAATTTGCGCGGCAACGACGTCGGTGGCGATCGGTTGACCTTCGTAACTGACTAGAAGTTTTGAAGTCTGGCCGGCTTTGACGATCAACGCCGACGCCGGGTCCGCGTAGAATGTCAGTCGCCTGACCGGTAGGCAATTTAGATATGCGTAGATCGCGAATAGGAAACCGAGTATGCCAACCAGGGCGCCGACTCTATTCAACCATGTCCAAAGCGTCGAGAGCAAAGTGCAGAAACCATGTCCAAAATTGAAGAATAGGTCAACGTTACACGTGAGACGAAATTGTTAGCTTCTGGAGATCAAACGTTTAGTCCATTAGAGTCCGCATCTGTCCCGCGGAGTCGAGAACCTGGAGAAAATGCGCGATGCAGGGTTCGAATCGGCAAAAACCTGATTCAACATCAACAAGTTACGCTGAATCACCCACAAATAGCCCCACAAATTTCTGACATTGAGAAGCAACAACTGGCGCAATTATTCAACGCTTGGCCGAAATTGTCGAATAGTTTGAAAGCCGCGATTTTGACAATTGCGGGCTTCGAATGACGGCTTGGAGGGTTCAGTTCCGCACAAATACGCACACAACGATTGCTGCTCCCTTCGACGCCGCATTAAGACTGGCAAACTGCTCTGGCCGAGAAAGAGAGATTTAAACCTGCCAGTGAACGCTCTGGAAGCCCCGCTAACAAATGTTTAAATTTCTTCGGCGTCTTTACCGCTTGGGTTCTTTCAAAAGATTTAATTATAAAGCATCGGCACCAGGGCAAACGGCTTTGCTCGCCTTTGCACTATGGCACGCAAGTTTGCCGAATCTCGAAATTGTAGTCTTGCGCGCGCGTATATTTGGCCGATTTGCGTTCAACTGCCCCGAAGCGGCTCGCGATCTCCAATGGCACATTTAGATCGGCGGCAGAGCTTTTGTCTCGGCGGGTGCTTCGATTTGGCTCAGCTTCGCGTCGAACTTGGTCAACGTCCTCTCTGTATCGGCGTAACTACCTTGAGCGTTTGTCAGGTGTTTGCCGAGGACGCGGAAATTTTCTTGCAATTTTTCGAAGTCCGCGCGCAAACGGGCGAGCGTGTTCAAAATCTCGTGTGCGCGTTCCTCCACTTTCATGCCGCGCAAACCAAGCAGGATGGTTTGCAAATATGCATAAAAGCTGTTGGGCGACACGGGAATGACACGTTTTCCCAGTGCATAACCGAAAAGCTGTCGCTCGTCGCCCGCGTTGTCCTCTTTGATGATCGTCTCGTAATAAACGTTCTCGGCGGGGACGTACATGAGCGCGAAATCGTAAGTGCCTTCGTCGCACAAAATGTATTTGGTGGCGATAGCGTCCACATGTCTTTTCACGTCTCGCAAGAATTGTTTGCGGGCGGCGATCCGTTCGCTCTCAGTGGCGGCCTCGACGACGCG
>Ga0066652_100000410_pt1 | contig 20884 bp, 18 predicted proteins | sample GraSoiAngelo_101_FD_71413 | JGI IMG/M metagenome (GOLD analysis project Ga0066652, IMG submission 71413) | Grasslands soil microbial communities from the Angelo Coastal Reserve, California, USA - 14_0903_02_30cm | ecosystem: Environmental > Terrestrial > Soil > Grasslands | place: USA... | reverse complement strand
CTCCTTAGGGAACGAGAACGTGAAGATTGTCGATGCGGTGATGGGTGGGGAAGATTTTTCTGAATACAGCCTGTCGGACCACTCTATTCCGGCGGTTAATTTCCACATCGGCGCAGTCGAACCGGTGAAGATCGCGGAGTACAAACAGGCAGGAAAAGAATTGCCAACCCTGCATTCGAGTAAATTCGCGCCGGTTCCCGAACCAACGATCCGTGTTGGAATCATCGGAATGGCGAGCGCCGTCCTCGAACTGATGAAGAAGTAGGGTTCGTCGTTACTCATCGTCTGTAGACCAATAGTCTACGACGCTGTTAGGTGGTTCCCCAATGACAGGGGATGGCGAGGGACGAACAATCTGGATTGTTGATGCGCATCGCGACGACAGAAAGCGTCTCAGTGTGCGCGCAGATGAAAAGTTAACTGCATTTATCGAGCTTGAATGGGTGATTGGCTTGACGCCAAAATCAGGCAGGTGGACAATGCCGCCTTTCGCAGAAGAGAGTGAAATCGAAAATTCAAGCTAAGGAGATGGATCATGTTCGCCGTTATTCGTCACTATCACTTTAATCCAAAGGACGGTGCAGAGATCGACCGCCGAATACGCGAGGAGTTCGTGCCAATCGTTAAGAAGGCGAAGGGATTTGTACGCTACTATTGGCTTGATACTGGTGGGGGCGAAGGCGCGTCCGTCGGCGTGTTTAAGGACAAAGCTGGTGCTGATGAGTCGGTGCATCTAGCTGCGGACTATGTTCGAGAGCATCTGTCTAAACTTCTCACTCAGAAACCCGAGATTATTGAAGGGCCGATCAAAGCTCACGATTGAGCATTGAGAATCTCAGCAAAGCCAGTTGGAGTTTGGGCTAGGTTTCAGCCCCGGATTCGTGTAGGCGTCATCGGAATGACGAGCGCCGTGCTCGAATTGATGAATGAGTGACCGCTAGGTCATCCCGAGCGGAGCGTAGCGGCGTCGAGGGATCCCGTGGGACGGCCGCAAGGTTTCGCAGCCGGATTCCTCGACTTCGCTCGGAATGACTGGTTCGGTTACTTCACCTTAATTTTTTTCCGCAGATACGTCGGAACGTCGAGATCTTCACCTTCGACAATTGTCGGCTCGCTTTTTTCAAAGCGGCCGCGTGTGACAGGCTCGAATTGCAAGACTTCCTGTTTCGCCTGTGCAGATTTTTCGGCCGATGGTTTTTCTTCCTTTATTGGCGCCGGCTTCTTGTGCGGTGTACTTACAATCGGTTCAGGCTTGTTAAAAGCCGGTATCGGTTCCACCCGCGGCGGCGGTACAGTTTCACTCGGCGCGGATTCCTTAAACGGAGTCATCTCCGCAGGCTGGAAAACTTCCATCGGCATTGGTTCCGATTCGATCTCGATCTCAGGCGAGATCTCATGGGGTTGCTCCCAGACTGGCGGCATCGCGGGCGCGCTGCTCTGAGTAGGCTGGCTCTGCTGTGAGATAAAATCTTCATCCGCCCTGAGCGAACTAACGATGGTGACGCTTAGGCGATCTCCCAATCGTCCGTCCACGGCAGCGCCGAATAGAATCTGTGTTTGCTCGCTAATGTGACGGCCAAGTTCCTGCATCAGGATTTCGACCTCGGACAACGTCATGCCGGGTCCACCTGCCACCTGCACGAGCACGCGCGCCGCGTCCGCCAGCATACGGCCACGGTCCATCAACGGATTCTTGAGCGCCTGCGTGAGCGCCTCGTGCGCGCGATTGTCCGAATCGGATTCACCGAAGCCGAACAAGCAACGCCCGTTGGGGCTGCGCAACGCGGCAAGTAAATCATCGAATCCTATGCGGATGAGTCCCGGCCGCTGAATCAGGTTCACAACCGAACGAACGCTTTGGCTGATGGTGATATCGGCCATGGCAAAGGCCTGATGAATCCCTGCTTGCGGCGCGACGATGTCGCCCATCTTATCGTTCTCGAAACAGATTACCCCATTGGCAACCTCGTTCAGCCGAGTGAGCGCCTCGCGCGCCTGCGCGTTGCGGCGTTTGCCCTCGAATGAAAATGGAAGAGTTGCGAACGCGACCACAAGCGCACCGGCTTCATGGGCAAGTTGCGCCACGTATGGCGCCGCGCCTGAGCCGGTGCCGCCACCGAGCCCTGCGCAAACGAAAATCATTCGGGCGTCGGCTAGCGCCTCGCGGATTTCATCAGCCGATTCCACGGCTGCTTGATAGCCGAGTTCCGGATCGCCGCCCGCGCCCAACCCACGCGTCACACTGCGACCGAGCTGCACTTTATGCGCCGCCACGGAACTCGCCAGCGACTGGACATCGGTGTTGATCGCAACCACCTCGGCTCTCTCCAAGCCATCGAGCACAATCCGATCGAGCGCATTTAAGCCGGCGCCACCAACACTTATAATTTTAATCGGAATAAATTCCGCTGCACGTTCTGGCAGACTGTAATTCTTGCTGAGTTGAATCATTAGGACGGTACTGGTAAGGACAGACCGCCGGGCTGTCCGAGATCGAGCGTTCGCGGCGCGGCCGGCGGTCGCGCCCTACCACGAAATGAAATCATTCTCATCGCCTTCCGCTAAAGAACTTGCCGAAGATTCGCCCAATTCCCCGCGGCGGCCGATCGGTCTGCACGGCTTGCGCGTATTTGATCAACCCAATTGCAGTCGAAAATTGCGGGTTTTCCACCGCAGACGTCACACCTGAGGTGGTTTGTGCGTGCGCCACGTGCGCGGGCATTTCGAAAATTTCCGTAGCGAGATGATCGATGCCGTTGAGGAGACTGCATCCGCCGGTGATGCAAATGCCGGCCCCGAGATAATTGATGAATGGTTCCTTTTCGAGCCTGCGTTTGAGGAGTTCAAACGTTTCTTGCAGTCGCAAGTGGATGATCGTGTTCAGCGTCTCTCGCTCGATCTCCTTCCCGGCAAAACCGGAATCGTCCTTTAGCAAAATCACTTCGCCGGGCAGACAATTGCCGAGGATGCAACTGCCTTCCTCGACTTTTAATTTCTCCGCGCGCGCCATCGGGATGCGTAACCCCATCGAAATATCATTGGTGATATGGTCGCCGCCGATCGCAATGCAACCGCTTTGTTTGACTGCGCCGTCAGCGTATAAAATATAATCGGTCGTCCCACCGCCGATATCGATCACCAGCGCCCCGAGATCTTTTTGGTGCTGAGTGAGGATCACTTGCGCCGAAGCAAGCCCGCCGAAGACGACGTCCTCAACGTCAAGCGGCAACTCTTTCACGCACCGGATGGTGTTCTGAATGCGCGTGCGCAGGCCGTGGATGATATGAAAATCGGCTTCCAATTTTTGCCCAAGCATCCCGATCGGATTGAGCACGCCGTTCTGACCATCGACATGATAATGCTGGATGATGGAATGCAGGAAAGCGTTTTGCGCAGGGATGCTCACCTCGCGTGCGTTGATCTTTACATCCTCGACGTCCTGCTCATCAATCTCATCGCGATCTTCGGGCAACATCACACACCCGCGATTATTGAAACTTTTAAGGTGCGACCCAGCGATGGCGACGTAAACGCTTCGGATCATGACGTCGCTTTTCTGTTCGGCATCGACCACCGCTTCGTGCACGCATTTCATCGCGGTTTCAAAATCAACGATCTCGCCTTTACGTACGCCGCGCGATGGCGTCTGACCAACACCGAGGATTTTGACTGTGCCATCAGGCCGGCTTTCCCCGACGACGACGCAAATTTTGGACGTGCCAATCTCAAGGCCAATCATCAAATTATTGCTCGCCATCTTTGTTAGTCCTTTCTCTGGCGTTGGGTCGGAATTGCTTTGGCGATCGGCGTCGAACTGGCGCGCGCTTTCGCCGGCGACGCTGCGGTCTTTGCCGGCGAATGCACCGGGATTGCTTTTAGAATCCGCGGTTCCACAGGGGGCTCGATCGTGTCGTTGATAACTGCCGCCGGAGGGGTGGCGAAGGTGACGGGGATATTTCGTTGCACGAGCAAATTCACAGTTTCCAGTTCCTGCTTTGAGTCATCGCAGTAAACAAGAAATTGTTCCAGCCGCTGTAATTGCGTCTCGAGGTCATTTAACCCAAACGTGACGCGCGTGTGATTTTTGTCCGTCACTAGCAGGCAATAATTCCTAGAAATATTGATCTCGCGAATCTGAAAGCGCATTTGCATGAAACTGCGCGTGCTTAAGCGCAGCAGCTCCAGCGCCGTTTTGACTTCTGGCGATTCGACGACTTTCCCAGCCTCGAGCGATTCGCTCGAGAATCCCAAAATGAGCGGCAATCCCAGATATTCTGGCAACAACTTCTTTTCTCTCATCAAAACGCCTCGCGCGTCCACTAGAAAAGCAGCATCTGACACAAAAGGATCGGAAATTTCTTTGTCACTTGTGATCCACGCAACCGGCTTACGTTCCACGACACGGATGTCGATTTCAGTAGGCAACTTTCGCACCACCTGGACCTCATCGACTTGGGGGAGCTGCTGTATGCGGTCATGGACGCGCGCCAGGTTCACGCTGAAAATGTTTTCGCCCGCTTGCAGATCGGCTACTTTCAAAACGTGCTCGCGCTGCAACGTGCCGTCAGTCTGCAGTTCAATTGTCTTCAACTGATAATCCCGATTCTCGAAAAAGAGGCGCTTGGCAGCTTCACGCCCCCCGACATAAACGGCACCGCAGAGCCCAGCGAGCAACACCACTCTGGAAAGAACAACCAGAGCCCTTCGGATTCGATGCTGCGTTACCCTGCGGGAGCGGACCTTCACATCGAGCAAGTGCTGCTGGCGCCTGTGGCGCACATTGGACACACGCCGATTTCGCGACCGGGAGCTTTTTTGGACGAAGTTCATCTCCGGGTCCCTTCTGTTCTGGCGCGGGAAAGCGCGATGATGCGCGCACAAAGATCGACGTAGCTGATCCCGGCGGCCGCGGCGGCTTCGGGCAACAGACTCGCCTCTGTCATTCCGGGAATCGTGTTGATCTCCAGCACAAACGGCTGACCGGTTTCCGATAAAATCGCATCGACGCGCGAATACACCTCCAAGCCCAGAGCGCGATATGCGCGCAATGCCAAGTCTTGAATCTCTTTTGTCTTGCCAGGGTCGATCTTCGCCGGGCAAACATGTTGTGCTCCGCCGCCGGCCTTGGGATTTAAGAATGGATACTTATTCGTGAAATCGTAAAAGCCGCCCTTCGGAATTATCTCGAGAATGGGCAAGACCTGGTCACCGAGAATACCAACCGTCAACTCCCGGCCCGGCACAAATCTTTCTATCAACAATTCGCGGTCATACTCGGCAGCATCAGCAATTGCCGACTCGAGCTCCTCCGCCTTTTTTACGATGTGAACGCCGACGGTGGACCCTTGTCGCGGCGCCTTAACTACAATAGGCAGTTGCATGCGAGGACGCTGATGCGCTCCGATGGTTTCCCATTCCGGAGTGATCACCTGGTGCTCGCGGAATTTCTCCTTCGATCGAATTTTATCGAAAGCCAGCCTACTCTCTTCAACCCCTTCGCCGGTGTAAACAACACCGCGCGCTTCCAGAATTCGCTGCACCTGGCCGTCTTCGCCAAAAGTTCCGTGCAGCGCAATGAACGCAAGGTCCACATCGTCCGGCAGTTCAAACTTCGCGTCCCTTACATCGACCTCGACGACATCCGCGCCGAGCGAGCGCAACGCTTTTGAGATTCCGCGGCCGGTCGCCAGCGAAACGTCGCGCTCGCTGCTTGGCCCGCCCATGAGCACCGCAATTTTTTTTGGAATGGTCCTCTTCCGTTTCACGCCATCTCTCCCACGACTTGCACTTCCGTTTCCAATTCGATCCCGCGCTTCGCACGCGCCACGCTTTTAATCCTCTCTATCAACTCGAGCATGTCCGCTGCCGTCGCGCCGCCGTCATTAACGATGAAATTGCCGTGCACCTCCGACACTCGTGCTTTTCCGACGCGCGAATTTTTTAATCCCAATTCATCAACCAGTTTTCCTGCCGGGCACGAATTGGGATTTTTGAAAATGCACCCTGCGCTCTTGGCCGCCGGCTGCGAAGTACGGCGCTTCTCCTGAGAAGCCTCCAACTTGCGGACGATTTCTTCAGTTGGCGCGGGTTGCCCGCGAAAGACCGCCGAGACCGCAAAATTATTCTCGAGCAATGGGAAATTTCGATAATGCACTTCCAGCTCATCGCGTGTTTTTGTGTGCGCCTCGCCATTTGCATCGAGATAACGAACGCGCACGATGTTTTCAAACGTTTGCGCCCCCATCGCTCCAGCGTTCATGCGCAGGCCGCCGCCGACTGCACCCGGAATTCCCTCCATCCACTCCAGTCCACCGAGGCCGGCCGCCTTACCTGCATAGGCGACCTCTTTTAATTTCGCGCCGACGCCCGCGATGATCTCGTTGCCATTTACCTCGATCCTGTCGAAGTCGCCACCACAGGGATGGACCACAACACCACGAATGCCACCATCGCGGACGAGCAAATTTGAGCCACGCCCGATGACGAAAAGCGGGAGACTTTCGCGCCGGCAAGAGCGAATCAGTTCCGCAAATGCGTTCTCGTTACGCGGCTCCACCAAAAATTGCGCTGGGCCGCCCACGCGCAAGGTGGTGTGTTTCGAGAGCGGCTCGTAGAGCCGGACATCGGCTTCCTCACCAACGATTGCTATTAATCTCTCGGCAATCACGAGATCGGCGGCCAACACGGACAATTGTTCATGAATGTTGCCCGCACCCAGGCTCAAAACGAGATCGCCGACGTCCAGCATGTTGCCGACATCGCGATGAACCCATTCCAAACGCGGCTGATAACTGACGCCGCGATGACCATGCGTCGCGATTTCATCCGCTATCGTTTTACCGCTGGTTCCAGGAATCGGCGCCTCATTGGCGGGATAAACGTCGGTCACGACCACACGGTCGGCGTCATCGAAGGCGCGGCCAAATTCTTTGCGCAGCGCTTTGGTGCGCGAATAGCGATGTGGTTGAAACATGGTCAGCACGCGTTTGCGACCGGTCGATTTCGCGGCTTTCAACGTCGCGCGGATCTCGGTGGGGTGATGGGCATAGTCGTCAACAAGCAAAAAACGATCGCTCTGATACTTGATTTCGAAGCGGCGGCGCGCGTGTTCGAACTTGCGCAGCGAAGCCGCAATTTTTTCAAACGGAATTCCAAGCTCGGTGGCGAGGGCAATCACACCAACAGCATTCTGGACGTTGTGCTGCCCGGGAACATTCAGAATCGCTTCGCCCAGTTGCTGCCCGCGCCGATAAACGCAAAAGACCGAAGCGAAATCCCGCAGCTCGACATCGGCGCCGCGATAATCCGCCTTTTCGAAGAACCCGAACGAGATCGCCCCCTTCCGTTTTGCGCATAATCGCGCCGTGTTCGCATCATCGACGTTGTAAAAAACCGTTTCGCTGGTTTGCTCGATAAGCTGCGCAAAAGCTTTTTCGATCGCGTCGAGATCGACATAAAAATCGAGATGCTCTTCCTCAATATTTAGAATGAGGCAGTGCTCGGAATGAAAGCAGCGCAGGGTCCCATCGCTTTCGTCTCCTTCCGCCACGAAATATTCGCCGCGTGGATCCCAGTGCGCGTTCGTCCCAAGAATCGGAATCTCGGCCCCGACGTAATGCGATGGATGCAACCCGCCTTCGCGCAAAACGTGCGCCGTCATCGCAGAGGTTGTTGTTTTGCCGTGCATCCCTGCGATGACAACGCCGCGCTTGCCGCGCATGACTGCTGCGAGGGCTTCAGCGCGGCGCACGACTGGCTTGCTCGAATCTCGCGCGCTCACCAGAATCGGATTATCGATCTTGATCGCAGAGGAAAACACGATCAGATCGGCGTCGCTGGCATCCTCCGCGCGATGCTGTGGAAAGAAACGCAGACCTAAGCGTTGCAATCGATCCGTCTCGAGCGTGCTTACTTTGTCTGAGCCGCTGACATTGTGCCCAAGCTCGAGCAAAAGCGCAGCGATCCCGCTCATGCCGCTCCCGGCCACGCCGATGAGATGAATCCTATGTCGCTCACCCGTCAGCAATTTTGGCAGATCGACCTCAGAGACGAGCTTCATGAGTCGTATATTTTTCCATGGTCGTGACCACGCGTCCGGCCGCATCTGTCGGTGCGAGACGCGAACAATTCGCAGCCATTCGTTGAATTTGCTCGGGATTCTCGATTAACTCTCGAATCTTGCGTGCGAGCAATTCACCGGAGAGCTCCGATTCCTTGAGGAGAATCGCTGCCTGAGCGCGCGCATAAATTTCTGCGTTGCGCGTTTGATGATCGTCGGTGGCATAGGGAAACGGAATCAAAATGCTCGGCAATGAAAACGCGGCGAATTCGGCGAGGCTCGCCGCGCCGGACCGTGCAACGAGGAGATCGGCAACGCTATAAACTTCCTCCATTCGATGATAAAAGGCGGCAACATAAGCAGGGACATTTTCGCGGTGATAATTATCGGCAACGAGACGCTCATCCCGCGCGCCGGAAAGATGAATCACCTGCAGCGAGGCGCCTTGCAAAAATGGCAACGATTTGATCATGGCTTGATTAATCCCGCTCGCGCCCTGGCTACCTCCCATCACCAGCAACGTGGTGAGATCGTGACGCAGTCCGAACTTTTGACGCACAATCTGTCGATCCAAAGGTTTTAGTTCGGTTCGGATCGGCGTGCCGGTAAATTCCGTGCGCGCTTTTGGAAAGAAGGGCGCGCATTCCTTGAAGCCGAGCATGACGGCGCGCACCATGCGTGCGGTCAATCGATTCGCTTTTCCTGGGACGGCGTTCGATTCGTGAATAAAGGTGGTAACGCCGCGCATCCGTCCGGCCAACACGGGCGCCGTGGAAGTGAAGCCGCCCATACCGAGGACCACCTGGGGTTTGAAATTGCGGTAGATAGATCGACAAAGCGACAGGCTTTCGTAGAAACGGCGAACGAATCCGAGAATCGCCGGCGAAAATGGCGAAGGCAGTCCTACGGTCGGCAATTTTTCGAACCGAAAACTTGCGCGGCCGGAAAGTGCGAGTGCGTCAATGTCCTTTTCGGAGACCAGCAACATGACTTCGTGCCCGCGATCGCGCAGCACTTCCGCCACGGCGATGCCGGGAAAAAGATGTCCACCGGTCCCTCCGCATGCAATCACTGCATTCATAAGAGTTGGTTTTCGATCTTCGGCTGACCCATAAGCCTTATAGAACTCATCAGTCACATCTAAATTCGCGGCGTCATCCTCACATGCATGGTCGCGCGTTTCTTATGCACTGGTTCAAGAATGCCCTGCCGATAAATATTCAGCAACAAACCGATCCCGAACATACAAGCGACGAGATTCGAGCCTCCATAACTAATAAAAGGCAGCGGCAGCCCCTTGTTCGGCAGGAGCGATGTAGTCACGCCGATGTTCACGGCGGCTTGCAGAGCCAGGAGCGAAACAACGCCGCAGCCGAGGAGCAAGCCGAAGCGGTCTTTGGCGTGGAGCGCGATCATGATCCCGCAAGCAATGATGACCACGAATAAAAAGACCACGAGCAGACTGACCCGCAGACCGAGCTCTTCGCCGATGATCGGAAAAATGAAATCGGTGTGCGCGTAAGGCAAATAAAGCATCTTCTGGCGACCATTGCCCAGGCCAAGGCCTTCCATTCCGCCGCTACCCCACGCGATCAAAGCCTGCATCTGCTGCAAGCCAGCATCTTCCTTGAAATCTTGCGGATGAAGAAAGGCCGAGAGGCGTCCCATCCGTTCCGAGATTTGGGTAGCAACGATGAGAATAGCGCCGAGGCCAGCCAATGATACAATTCCAAGCCATAGGGGGTTTGCTCCAGCGACGAACATTACGACAAACGCCGTCGTTCCGAGCAGGGCCGTCGTCCCAAGATCGACTTCACCTAGAACAAGTCCAGCCAGCAAACTGATGATTGCAAGAGGAAGGACCAATCCGAAGAGCACATTGCCATCCGCCTTTTCGTACCGCGTAAACCAGGTGGCGAGGAAAAAGATTGCGGCGAGCTTTCCCAGCTCGGAGGGCTGAAACGTAACTGGTCCGAGTCCGACCCAACGGCGAGAGCCGTTGATGCGCATCCCTATGTGCGGGAAATAGCAAAGCGACAAAGCGACAAGCGCGAGCGCAAACCAAAGCCACCATGTCCGTTGCCAGAAGTGATAGTCGATCAGCGCAGCAAAGGTGCAAACGACAAGTCCGATCCCGAACCAAACCGCCTGTCGTTTTATAAAAAAATAAACATCGCCGTGACTGTCGCGGGCAAATGCGCTCGTACTGAAAAGCATGACAATGCCGATGACGAGCAGTCCCAGCACCGCAAGGAAAAGAATATAGGCGCTTTTACGATGCATGATTATTATGCGGCAGCGTGCTCGTTGTTCTGGGTAGTGCACGCGTCCCGCGTGCTGGCGATGGAGTCCCACCATCGCGACCTTTTCTAAAAACCCAGGCGGAATGCGCAGCGTAGCACAGCGAAAGATTCTTGCGGCGAGACACCGAAACTAACACGGCAGACTTGTGCGCTCCCCAGAATTTTGCGTCAGAACTCACTCGTGAGATTTTTTCCTTCTCGTTGATTTCGTTGATTTCGGGATCAAAAGCTTTTGGCCAATCTGCAATTTGCGCGGGTCCTCGATGTGGTTGAGCGCGATCAGATCGTCGTAAGGGACCTTTAGTTTTTTTGCGATCGTCACTGGGTTATCGCCTTTGACCACCGTGTAAACTTTCCCCGATGGTGCGGGCAAGTTCCCGTTGTCGGTTGATTTCACGTGCTCGTCTTTCGCAGGCGGTTTCGAAACCGAACGGAACGTTTTCGCCTCATCACGCGGCACGTTTTCCTTTTGCGCGAACCCCGATCGCGGATTCGAAGCATCGGAGCTGATTGCCGATCCAACGATGGTGGTGGGATTATTTTCCGCATTTTCCAGGGCTGCCGGTACAAACGAGCTCTGTCGCGCCTTAATCGCGTTGAAAGCGATGATTCCGGAGACAGCAACGACGTGAAGGAGTAAAACAATCAGCAATGCCCGAGACAACTTCATGTTCGGCTCCGACATCTCCTCGTAATTCATTTCGGCAGATGCACCGACGGAACGGCGCGCAGTTGCAGCCCGAAGTTTTTTGCGTCTAAGAAGCTTAGGGATTTTCACTTTCATTTGGGGAGAGCTCGCACCAGCGCGCGAAATTGATCGCCGCGATCGGCGTAGCTTTTAAACATGTCGAAAGACGATGTGCCCGGGGAAAAAAGGACGACCTCGCCTGGTTTGGCAATGGCATGCGCGCGCTCGACTGCATCCGCGAGCGAGTTCGCGATTTCCGATGTGACCATGCCGTTCCAGGAGCGCCTGATGCTCTCGGCCATTTCGCCGATTAAGATTGTCGATCTAACTTTCTCTTTCACGAGGACTCGAAGCGGATCGAAAGTGAAACCCTTGTCCTTGCCACCCGCGATGAGGACGACCGGTTTGCTTTGCGCGCGCAACGCCTTCTCCATTGCGTCGAGATTGGTCGCCTTGGAATCGTTCACGTAGCCGACGCCGCCGACTTCACGCACGAATTCGCACCGATGCGGACGCGGCTCATAAGCGCAAAGCGGCGGCACCATCTCCCGAAATGACAACCCTCGCGCCATCCCTGCGGCGAGCGTTGCCATCAAGTTCTCGATGTTATGCAAGCCACGCAGTTTCGTGTCGGATAACCGCAGAACGGCCTCGTTTCGATAAACGATCGCCCCTTCGGAGAGGCGAAAGTCCGCTTGATCGACATAAGCACTAAACGTGATCGTGCGGGCGCGAATCCCGGGCACTTTTTGAATCGCATTAACAACTGCAACATCGGCGGCGGTTTGATTTTCGAAAATGCGCAGTTTAGCCGCGCGATAATCGGCCACCGAGCGATAACGATCGAGATGATCGGGCGCGAAGTTAAGCCACAGACTGATCGATGGGCGAAAGCTGCGGATGGCTTCCAGTTGAAACGAGCTGACCTCGAGCGTCAGCACATCGAATGGTCTCTTTTCCCGTGCCACTTCGGAGAGCGGTTTGCCGATATTGCCGCAAGCGATTGTTCGCTGGCCGCAGACGTTCAACATCTGAGCAAGCAATTCGGTCGTCGTCGTTTTGCCGTTCGTGCCAGTAACAGCGAGGACTGGAGTTTCACAAGACTGCCAACCGAGTTCGAGTTCGCCGATCATGTCGATCTGGCGCGAGGAAAAATTGCGCGCGAGCCGACAGGCAGGATCGAGGCCCGGACTTAAAACAGCCATTTGGTAAGCAGACGAATCGCCATCAGCCGCCGCCCCACAGATCACGCGAACCGCTTGTGCCCGGAGATTGTCGATGGTTGATTTGAGTAGATTTTTTTCCTCAGCGCTATCGAGCACCGTGACGTGTGCGCCCTCCGACTTAAGCAAGAGTGCCGCAGAAGTCCCGCTCAGGCCCGCACCAAGAACGGCGATATTTTGATTTTTGTAGCGCACCGTTACCTCAATTTCAGTGTCGCCAAGCCAAGCAAGGCGAAGATTATCGAGAGAATCCAAAACCGAACGATGACGGTGTTTTCTTTCCAACCAGTCAGTTCGAAATGGTGATGAAGGGGGGACATGACGAAAATCCGCCTGCCCGTCGTTTTGAAACTGATCACCTGCAAAATCACCGAGACCGCTTCAATAACGAAAACGCCGCCCACGACGATCAAGAGCACCTCCTGTTTACAGCAGATTGCGACGACGCCGATCACGCCGCCGATGGCGAGCGAGCCAGTGTCCCCCATGAAAACTTTGGCCGGGTGACAGTTAAACCAGAGAAAGCCGAGACCCGCGCCGACCAGTGCAGAGCAGACGACAGTTAGCTCTCCAGCAAACGGGTAAAATGGGACCTGCAAATATTCCGCGATCCGGAAATTTCCTGCCGCATAAGAAAGTAGCGCATATGCAAACGCGACGGTGATCGTGCAGCCAATCGCGAGGCCATCGAGCCCGTCGGTGAGGTTGGCCGCGTTCGATGAGCCTACAATGACGAGCGCAAAAAAAACGAAAGTAAACCAGCTCATGTTAGCGATGACAGGCGCTTTGATAAACGGCACGTAGAGCGAACGCGCTTGCACCTCGAGCAACGGACTGCTGAGGAAAACGCTCGTGACAATAGCCGCCAGGGCGATTTGAAAAACGAGTTTGAGCCGGCCGCTAATCCCTTCGGACTTCTTCTTCGTGACCTTGAGGTAATCATCGACGAAGCCGAGCGCGCCGAGGTAAATCATGCTAAACAAGGCGAGCCAAACGAACCGATTGCCCGGACGAGCCCAGATGAAGCTGGACACAAAGACCGCTCCAATGAGGAGCACGCCCCCCATGGTTGGCGTGCCTTGTTTACCGCCATGCAGTTCGGCAAGACGGTGAACTTCTGCCGCTGCGCGAATGGGTTGTCCCAGCTTCAGCGCGGTCAGTTTTCGAATGATGAAATTTCCAAAAACCAACGTGACTAGGAAAGCCGTCACCGCGGCAGCAATGGCGCGGAACGTGACATAAAAGAAAACGTTGAAGCCGATGAAGTGATCGCTCAGGCGATGGAGGTAGTACATCATGGCGAAGTCTCTATGCGGAAATGATTCCTCTTCTCGCGATCGTTTGACAAAGCTGCAGATCGGCGATTCCCGAATTCCTCCATCACGCGTTCCGTTCGCGCGGCGCGGCTTCCTTTAATGAGCACAAGGTCACCCGGTTCTGCGATCTCAGCCAAAATTTCCGCGGCTTCAGTTGGCGAATTAACCGTTCTGCTGTTTCGCAATCCGGCGTGTTCCGCCGCGCTTGCAATTGCGGCTGCCACGCTTCCGATTGCTATCAAGTGATCGACCCCGAGGGCGGCCGCAGTTTCACCGACTTCTCGATGCCCGTGTTCCGATTCGGAACCAAGTTCTCTCATTTCTCCGAGCACGGCGACGCGTTTCCCATCGACGTCCAGTTCCACCAACGTGTGCAATGCCGCTTTCATAGAATCGGGATTTGCGTTGTAGCTGTCGTCGATAAACTGCACGCCGTGAATTTCCTTGATCTGCAAACGCGCCTTTGTGAGCGGTGCGGCGATCAGACCGGCGGCGCAATCCTCAAGGGAAAGACCAAAGACGCGACCGGCAGCGACTGCGAGCAGCGCGTTTTGGACCATGTGCAGACCAGGCACAGGCAACTGCGCCCGGCAGCGATGAGCGCCCTCCAGGATTGTAAAATCTGTTCCGCTCCCGCTCTGACTAATTTCGTCGGCGCGGATCGTCCCTGCAGTCGTGCCGGCTAAAATCACTTTGGCGCCTGCGCGCAACATGATGCTCTTCGTAAATGGATCATCCGCATTTAAAATGACCGTTCCCTGAGGGCCAACGGCTTCCACAAGTGCGCCTTTCTCCGCTGCAATCGTTTCGAGAGATCCCATAAACTCGATATGCGCGACACCAATGTTTGTAATAATGGCGACGTCCGGTGCGGCCAGCCTCGCCAACGCCGCAACTTCGCCGGGATGATTCATGCCGACCTCCCAAACAGCGACTTCATCCTGCGACGTCGCCTCCAAAATTGTTCGAGGAAGGCCAACATGATTGTTGAAATTTCCTTCTGTTCTTGTGACTCGAAAACAGCGCGCTAGGACCGCCGCGGCAAAGTCTTTCGTGCTTGTCTTGCCATTGCTTCCAGTAATCGCGACCACCTTGAGCGACAGCGACTTCCGGTAGTTGGCAGCGAGCTTTTGGTACGCCTGCAACGTATCTTTCACTCGGATCAGCGCGAAGTTTTCTGGAACTTTTCCCTTCCAATTGGAATCCACGACTGCCCCGGCTGCACTGGCGTTTGCGGCGGATTCAACGAAATTGTGGCCATCGAATTTTTCGCCACGCAAAGCAACAAATAATTCGCCGCGTTTCACCGCGCGCGAATCCGTGCTGATCTTGTCAATGAAGACTTTGCCGTCTCCGGAAAAAATCTCCGCGCCAGCAAACTTCGCGATCTGCTCGAGCGGAGTTGGATTCATGACATGGATCACGCGCTCCGTGCGCGATAATGATGGCGGCAAAGCCGCGTCGAATTACCATCGAGCGCGGAGCGTTCGATCCACCACGTTTGAGCAATGCATGATTTTGTCATAATCAAAATTCCACCGGATGGTCCTCCACTGCGCGCCGCGCGACTTGGATATCATCGAACGGGATCGTGTAGTCCGCGAACTCCTGATAATTTTCGTGCCCCTTGCCCGCGATCAACACAATGTCGCGCGGCTGTGCAAGTGTGATTGCGCGACCAATCGCTTGCGTTCGATCGGCAATTTTCACATAACGACTCGATCGAAAGCCTTTTTCGATCTCCGCGATGATCGCGTTCGGATCTTCTTTGCGCGGATTATCGGAGGTGACAATAGCGTAGTCAGCATGTCGATCCACGATTTCGCCCATCAACGGACGCTTTTGCCGATCGCGATTGCCGCCGCAGCCAAAAACGACAATCAAGCGATGCGGTTCGAGTTCCCTCAAAGTTTTGAGAACATTCCGAAGCGCATCTGGTGTGTGCGCGTAATCGACGAAAACTTGAAATTGTCGTTTCGCCGGAACTAATTCCAAGCGTCCCGGCACTTGCGGCGATTTGCCGAGGCCGAGAACGGCGTCGCGCAGACTAATTCCCAAAGCGTTGGCCGCGGCCAGCGCCGCCACGGAGTTTGCGACGTTAAACCGGCCGATCAACGGCACACGAACCAAATAACTCTTGCCGTGCGCATCGAGCTGATAGGAAGTGCCGCTGAACTCCACGCGATAATTTGAAGCGCGAAAATCCGCGCGCGCACTCATGCCATAAGTGACGACCGCGACGCGCTTGTCGATCTTGTTGAGCAGTTGTTCGCCATGGCGGTCATCGATATTCACAATTGCAACCGGCTTCGGCTTTTCCCGCTGGCTGCCAAGTTGTGCGAAAAGCTTCGCCTTGGAATCGAAGTAGCTCTCCATCGTCCCGTGAAAATCGAGATGGTCCTGCGTGAGATTGGTAAAGACAGCCACGTTCCATTCGAGGCCGCGCGTGCGATTCTGCGCGAGCGCATGCGACGAAACTTCCATCGCGGCAGCCCTACAACCCGCGTTAACGATCTGTGCCAGCAGTTCCTGTAAATCGAGCGATTCCGGCGTTGTGCGAATGGCAGGCAGAATGCGTTCACCGATTTCGTAGCGCACCGTTCCAATCAATCCGCAGCGCAAGCCGGCCTTTTCACAGATGTGCTTGATGAGAAATGTCGTCGTGGTTTTTCCGTTCGTCCCAGTAACTGCCGCCAGTCTTAATTTCCGCGCGGGATGTCCGTAAAAATTCGCCGAAAGATCAGCGAGTGCATTGCGCGTGTTTTCGACAAGAAGACAGGTAACGCGCGAATGTTGTTCGTCGCGTTCCGTAGCGATCACCGATGCGCCTTTTTCGATAGCCTGGCCGATGAATTCGTGGCCATCGCTGGTTTCGCCCCGCAGTGCCACGAACAGGCCATTCCTTTGCACGCGCCGCGAGTCATACGCGATGCTTTCCACCGTGCGATCAAGTGTCCCGATGACGTGGCGAATTGGAATCGCGGCGACGAGAGTTTTGAGCTGCATGAGGTTTCAACATTCCGGGCAAGGCGTTCAATGGTGTGAAGCATTGGTTAAGGCGACTCGTTCCGCTGGCACAGCCTTGCGAACTCGCTCCGCCGGCATGGGTTTTTCGACGCGCTGTACGGGAATCGCTTTGCGAATCTCCTCATGCGGCTCAAGATCGAGATACTGGGCAGCCTTCTCGGCGACCCGGGAAAAGATCGGTCCCGCAATGAGTCCGCCGTAATTCAACTCCGGTTTGCTCGTGTGCGCATCGTCGAGCACCACAAGACCGACAAACTCGGGACGCTCGGCCGGCAGATAGCCGACGAAAGAAACAACGTACTTTCCCTGTTCATATCCGCCTCTGGGATCAACCTTCTGCGCGGTTCCGGTTTTGCCGGCAATTGTAAAACCTGGGACGGCAGCGGCGGCCGCCGTGCCGCGATCACTCACGACGCCACGCAGCGCATCACCAATTTCCCTGGCTGTCTCAGGGGAAATCACCTGACGCAACACGACCGGGGAAGGCGAGCTGATGGTTTTGCCCTCCGAAGTGGTAATCGATTTCACAATGCGCGGTGTGATCAATTTGCCGCCGTTGGCAATCGCCGCCATTGCCACCGTCATTTGTAATGGCGTGACCCCGATTTCGTGCCCCATCGGGATGCGCGTGATCGAAATTTTGCTCCACGATTGCGGAGGACGAATGAGCCCGTTGATCTCGCCCGGAAGCTCAACTCCCGTGCGCTCGCCAAATCCGAAGCGGCGAATGTATTCGTAAAACTTTTGTTCTCCAACATTGAGCGCGAGCTTGGCTGCCCCGATGTTGCTCGACCTAATGAGAATGTCGCGCACGCTTAGATACGAAAACGCGCGATGATCGTGCAGGGCGGAGCCGCCGAAATTCCAGAGACCATTTTCGCAGAAGATCGTCGAATCGGGGCGGACCTTGCGTTCATTGAGCGCGGCGGCCGCTGCCACGATCTTGAAAGTAGAACCCGGTTCCATCATGTCGATGATGGCGCGGTTTTTCATTTCCTCGGGCTTCGCTTCGGAGCGAAGATTTAAATCGAAATTCGGGCGATTAGCTATCGCGAGGATTTCGCCCGTCTGCGGCCGCATCAGAATAATCGTAGCTTTTTGAGGAGTGTACTCCTTCATCGCGGCGTCGATTTCGTTCTCCACAATGTTCTGCAAACTAAGATCGACAGTAAGATGGACCTGGTAGCCGTCGCGCGGCGCACGCTCCTGTCCTCGATAAGGCACGATCTCCTGGCCAACGCGGTTGTGCTCGATGAAGCGATAACCGTCCTGTCCATGAAGGTATTCTTCCATCGAAGCTTCCACGCCTTGAATACCGTGATGTTCGAAGTCGGTGAATCCGATGACGTGGCAAAGCATCGAGCCATTCGGGTAAATACGCGTGGCGTCATGCTCGAAATAAATTCCACGCAAACTTCTGACGCGGAGTTTTTCGCCCAGCGCGGTCGCTAGTGCCTCGGGCACTTCACGCTTTATCACGATGTATCGACGTTCGCTGCTTAATTTTTCCGCGAGCTGCTCAACCGGAATGCCGAGTTCATTGCTGACAAGATCCACAACCGCTTGCCGATTATTAAGATGTGTGGCGTCAGCCACTACCGTTTCGACAGGGATGTTGTGCGCGAGAACTTCATTGTTCGCGTCAAGGATCGTGCCGCGCTCGGCATAGATAACCTGTTTGTAAACGTGTTTTTCAGCAGCCAGACCGGCGTATTCGTCGTGCTTTACTACCTGCAGGTAAATCAGACGAAACGAGAAGGCGCTGAAGAGCGCGATAAAAGCAGCGCAAACCAGGGCACAGCGGCTTCGGCTATTCGCCTTCATCTTGTGCCAGATGGATTTGCCACAGGTTGAATTGCGTCTTCGTCCGCTGCTCGGGCCGGAATTGTAAGCCGTACGATGTTGTTCTCGGAAATCGGGACCATTTTCAAGTAGCCTTCCTTCAAACGGCGCTGCAACGCCGAGCGTGAGGTCAAGGCGGCGATTTGTACGCCGGCAACATCATTTTGCGTGCGGAGACTGACGAGTTCATTCTCGACCGCCTTCCTGCGCTCACCCAGATGATAGAGTTGCAGCGTCAAATAGACATAGCTCAATCCTACAAGTGCGAGAAACACAGTCACAACAATCCAGCGCGCGAGCGAGGCCGCGTTTACTGCATTCCAGTTTCTTCGGCGCGAACGATTCATCTAAATTTTCTCAGCCACGCGCAACTTTGCGCTGCGCGAGCGGGGATTGGCGTGTTGCTCATCTTCACTCGGCTCAACCGGTTTCGGCGTAACCAACTTGAGGTCGTAATCGGGGTTGCGCTGCGGCGCAGGCCACTCCGGTTTGTCGAGCCATTCCCGGCTGTGATCGCGAAAGAAGTTTTTCACGATCCGATCTTCCAGTGAATGAAAAGCGATGACGGCAATGCGCGCACCGGGCTGGAGTCGCGCAGTCAAAACACGCAGACCGTCTTCGAGCGCACCAAGCTCGTCATTCACTTCCATGCGCAGCGCTTGAAAGACCTGGGTGGCCGGATGACGCCGACCGTGCCGGCCGACAAGTTTTTCGATCGCGCGCGCCAGCGGGAGAGTTTCGCGGAACGGGCATGTCTTGCGCATCTTTACGATCAAGCTTGCGATCCGGCGCGCAGCCGGTTCCTCTCCAAGTTCGCGAAACAATCGAGTCAGTTCTTCTCCGCTGTACTCATTTACGATAGTAGCTGCAGTAAGCTCATTCCGTGGATCCATGCGCATGTCGAGCGGACCGCCGCGGACCAGGCTAAAGCCGCGCTCCGCGTTTTCGAGTTGCCGGGACGAGACACCAAGATCAAGAAGCGCGCCACCGATGGTGCGAATTCCAAGCTCATCGAGAACCTTCGCCGCGTGCCGAAAATTCACGTTGCATACCGTGACGCGCCGGCCGAAGCGTGCCAGTTGCTCGCTCACATGTTGGACTGCATCGGGGTCCTGATCCAAGGCCAGAACATCGGCATCGCTTCCCAAAAGCGCTTCAGTGTGGCCACCACCGCCACAGGTTGCATCGACGATGAGAGAACCTGGCTTCGGCTCGAGCAACTCCACCACTTCCCGCTCGAGCACTGGACGATGATAAATAAAATCCTCCATTTCGTGGGCCTCCTCTTTGGCCATGAGCGGATCAGTGGCAAACCAGATAGGCCGCTCAAACAACAATGTATTCATAACGTTTGATCGAATCATCCGCTTACAAACCAATTACATTCGCGACGTGCTCATAAGTAGGCGTTTCCTCCTCGTGCGCCCGTTTCCAGCGTTGCAAATTCCAGATCTCAAAACGCCCGCGGCCGCCCACGAGAGCGACCTCACCTTTCAGTCCAACCTTCTTGCAAAGCTCTTCCGGCAAGACAAGGCGCCCTTGTCGATCCGCAACGGCGTGCTGCGCGCGGGAGTGCAACTGGCGCAGGAAAACCCGACGATCGCGCGCGGAAACACCTTCGTTCGATTCCACCGCTGCGCTCATCCGGGCAAAATCCTCCGGCGAGATCACGAGCAAGAATTGGTGATTTGCCTGGGGCAAAAGGATGAACTCCTCCGCCTGGTCGCGCCGCCAACGGGACGGAATCGTGACGCGATTCTTCTCGTCAAGGGAATGGCGGAACTCTCCGGCGTAAAAACGTTCAGATAAAGGAAGGGAATCCATACGTCGGTGGAGGATTAATCCATTTTGCCCCACTTGTCCCCATCTTTAACCACTTCCCGAACCGGCGGTCAATAAAAAATTTATGCTCATTTGCAGCCCCTGCCCTTAACCGTAAGCTCCTCAAGCCATGAAGCTTTTCCAAGTGGGGGCGATAATCGTCTGTGCTGTTTTTGTGTGGGGCGTTAATATCGGATTTGGCCAGGCTCCCGAGACGGCTGAAAACCACGGCGTCCGAGTAACCGTGTCGATTAGCACGGACGGCTCACGCACCGTTTACAAATTCGATGACGCGCAGCACAAGGCTGTTGCAACGATCACCGATCAAGATGGCAAACTCCGTCAGACAATTCGTTATGAACTGGATGATGCGGGACGTTTTACCAGCGGACAAATTTTCGGACCCGATGGCCGCCTTCGGTTCAATAGCCAATACAATTACGACAGCGTCGGCCGTCTGCAGGAAGAAACCCAAAGCGCAGAAGACGGCAGCCTTCTGCATAAGATCGTTTACAGCTACGATCAAAACGGCAAACGAACAGGCTATTCCATTTTCGATGCGTCCGGCAAATTGTTGGGCCGGACGACTCCGCTAATCACCGGCC
>Ga0066652_100000408_pt1 | contig 20984 bp, 13 predicted proteins | sample GraSoiAngelo_101_FD_71413 | JGI IMG/M metagenome (GOLD analysis project Ga0066652, IMG submission 71413) | Grasslands soil microbial communities from the Angelo Coastal Reserve, California, USA - 14_0903_02_30cm | ecosystem: Environmental > Terrestrial > Soil > Grasslands | place: USA... | reverse complement strand
GCCTTCATAGTCGCTGTCATAACCGGCTTCGATCAGGGCACCCACTTTCTTTTCTTCTTCTACTTTCCAGTTGATGAACTCAACGATTTCCGGGTGATCGAGATCCAGGCAAACCATTTTGGCGGCTCTCCTGGTGGTACCTCCTGATTTAATTGCGCCGGCGGCACGATCACCGATCTTCAGGAAACTCATCAAACCGGAAGACGTACCACCACCGCTCAATTTTTCTCCTTCGCCGCGAAGATTGGAAAAATTGGTCCCTACGCCCGATCCGTATTTGAATATCCTTGCTTCACGAACCCAGAGGTCCATGATACCACCATCGTTCACGAGATCATCATTCACACTTAATATAAAACAGGCATGAGGTTGGGGACGCTCGTAGGCTGAAGTGGATTTCTTTAATTCACCGTCTGCAGGATCTACATAATAATGTCCCTGTGGCTTGCCCTTGATACCATAGCTTTCATATAAACCAGTATTGAACCATTGTGGTGAATTGGGAACACACATCTGGTTCAGGATAGAATAGACCAACTCTTCATAAAAGACCTGGGCATCTTTTGGCGAGGCGAAATAATCATATTTTTCACCCCATACTTTCCAGCAGTTGGCCAGGCGGTGAGCTACCTGTTTTGCTGATGTTTCCCTGCCGAGACTTCCATCGGCTTGCGGAACACCTGCTTTGCGGAAATATTTTTGCGCCAATATATCGGTTGCGATTTGGCTCCATTGCCTCGGCACCTCTACATTGTTCATTTCAAATACAACTTCACCGGTAGGATTGCGGATAACAGAAGTACGGTAATCGTACTCAAACATATCAAAAACATTAATGCCTTCGGAAGTATAGCGGCGACGAAATTGCAAACCGCTTTTGGCGGGGTGTTCCATACTTAGCATAACTAAAAAGAATTTACGGGTTATTGGCCTTAGTTCCAGAATCGACGCTCAGGCGAGTGTCGATTACGAAAATATTTTTTCATTACATTATTTCAAACCTTCAAATTTGCACATTGTGTGAATAAAGAATGTGTATAATCCTGTAGCCCTTTACTGTGCTGGATTACATAACTTCTGCACACCCGGTTACTTTTTTTTGAAGAATTTTTTTTGGAAAATTCATCCTCAACTCGTAAAAAATTTTTTTTGTCCGCCTGCCCGGAATAAAAGGTCAACCGGAAGCGAGTTTAGTGACTTCAATCCGCTGAAACCCCTGATTTCACTGGTGTTTCAGCAAATTTGCTGCCGCAAAGGCTTGCCCCGCCGTTAATACAGCCATAACACAACCATAAAAAAAAGGTAATACCTGGTTTCGCTGTTTTTCCCTATTCAATGTTGGACACTGATTGCACAGAATTATGTTATTGTTCCTGTTTTTCTTTTATGTGCTATGACCGGTATTTTCAATTTTGTTACTATCGATATCCTGAAGTTGCAGGTTTGTTTGATCGCAGTACGATTAAAACACCGTCATCCTGGGAAAAAATTTGCGCAGTTTTATCGGATACCCTTGGGGAAATAACTAAAAATGAGCTTTTAATCAATAAGAATGATTTCTAACTCAAAAACTTTTCGCATTTTTGCAAATATCCAAGTATACCGGATGAAGATGCACATTTACTCATCATTGGCGGAGAAAAAAAAGCTGGGAAAAAAGTCCTTTGCCGTACTGATCGACCCTGATAAAGTCAACGATCTTTTACTGGATGAGTTAATCAAATTGTCGTTGGTAGCCAAAGTAGATTACTTTTTAGTCGGCGGCAGCCTGGTCATTTCCAACCACCTCGACCAATGTGTGCAGCATATCAAGCATAACTGCGATATTCCCGTGATCCTCTTTCCGGGCAGTGCCTCACAGATCAGCAAATACGCCGATGCCCTGCTTTACTTATCATTGATTTCGGGTCGCAATCCTGAATTATTGATCGGGCAGCATGTGGTATCTGCTCCTTTTGTGAGAAAAAGCGGGCTGGAGATCATGTCAACCGGCTATATCGTGATTGATGGCGGCGCTCCAACCACCGTTTCTTACATCAGCAATGCCACTCCCGTTCCCTGGGATAAGAACGAGATAGCTATGTGTACAGCGATGGCTGGAGAAATGCTGGGCATGAAACTGATCTATATGGATTCGGGTAGCGGCGCTAAACGGCCGATCACGGAAAGTATGATCAAGATCGTGGCCGATCATATCGAAGTCCCCCTCATTATCGGCGGTGGTATCGTTCATCCCGAAAAAGCTTATCTAAATTGTAAAGCCGGCGCCGATGTGATCGTTGTTGGCAATGCGATCGAAAAAGACGCTTCGCTGATCAAAGAAATGAGCGACGCCGTGCATTCGGTTGTCGTCAAGGTGTAACACCTGCAGGCAATGGTTCGCATTTTTCTTCTTCTTCTTCTTCCTCAACCATAAACACTATCGGCAGCTTGTGATAAGAAATTGATGGACGGCCATTGAAGATAGCAGGTTGCCTTCTTTCTTTATATCGCGACAATACATCTTTGACCCTAAGCCATAACCCGGGTCCATTATGATTTTAATATCGTCAAGCTGGCCCGAGCTCCTGCTTACAAACTGAACCATTACTCTGTAAGTGCCGGCACAAATAGTGTCAAACGAAGCATCATCAAGAGTCAGGTTCATAATCAAAAACTCTTTCCATTTTTCAGGATTGCCGGGATGGGCTTCCGGACCTAGTCCGCAAAATAAAATCTCCATGGGTGTTTCTTTTCTTTCTTCGCTCATTCGAGGAGCTAACACATCTTTTTCAATAATACCCTGTGAACTGGAAGAATAAAAAAAATAAAAACAATGGAATAGCCAGGAAATGTCTCATAACCTAAATGACATTGCCTGATCCGCGATTTCCATAAAAAGCTTTTATTGTTTTGGCTCCTCAGAAGACGCGTCGTTGAACAAAGAAATGAGCGATGCCGTTCATAGCGTGATAGTCAAATTATAATCTTTGACTTAGTATATTTCCCTTCCAAAGAAAATCTCTTCCCAGTTACCACACCGGCAAAGCAGTTTAAAAGCCAAAGAAGTTCCACAGTTCATCCAAACGTCCCGTTATTTTCTGATAAGATCATGGTGCTTTTCCCATGGTTTCGATCTACCTGCAAACGATATTTGTATTCGATGTAGATTATAGTCAACCATCTTATTTTGAGCGTTTGTCTGTATCCATGAGAATCAGTTGAGGTAATTTACCATACAACTGATAATACCTGTTTATCGGGATAAAGAATCCCGGTGCAAGTAATGGTCGCTCATTGCTGCCGTAGCAATGAGCGACGGCGACGGCGGTGGCGGCGGGGCGGGCCCAGAACGGGCCTATAGGCACTGTTGGCGCTAAAACCCAAAGGAGTTTATTACATTTAACCATTACCTGGTAACCAAACACTATCAGGCTTTACAATACTTGCCCATTACTCTCTTCACAAGTCATTTCATCATCCTCAATCACAAATGTTACCAGTTGTTTTCGATAAGACTTGTAAATTTCCATAACTCTACAGGAAGGAACTGACGGATTCTTATAAAACATGATAACATCCCGGGCTCTTTTTCCCAAACCATATCCTGGGTCTTTTTCAATTGTAACCTCCGACAACTGCCCATTCGTGTTCACCACAAACACGATCATTACAGTGTATTTTCCTGGCGGAATAGTATCCAACGAAGCAGAATCCAGTACCAGGTTATCCTGGAGATATTTTACCCACTCCTCCATGTTTAGAATATCCGGTTCCACGGAGTACCTGCAAACAAAATCATTATCCTCTCTTACAACAGAGTCACCCTTCTGCTGCCTTTCGGTATTTGAACGGACTGTTGTTCCAATGATCTTATTACAACCTGCAAGGGACATCATCACAAACAGGAGGATAACTAATCTCATAACCAATTAGATCATTTATTCCCCCATTTCCATAAACTACTGCTTATTGTTTTGGCTCTTCAATCTTTACTTCATCAGGATCTGTCCTTCGCGGAGTTGCTTCACCATTGATTAGCGGACGGGCTGCTGCCGCAATAGCATTAATTATCCTTGTCATATTTGCTATATTAATACGTTTTACCTCATCGCAGGGTTGATGGTAGCAGGCATCGTCATCATCACTTGACATGATGGTATGAAAGGGTATTCCCTTCAGGGCGAAATAGTAATTGTCGCTGCGTTGGAACAGTTGCTTTTCCAGAGAAGGTTCGCGGGTGATGACAATACCCCGATTTTTAAAGCCCCTGCTCAACAGTCGGGGCAGATCGGAGTATTTTTCACCGATGATCGTTATTTTGTTTTTACCGTACTGCGGCACTCCAATCATTTCAATATTGATCCCGGCAATGATTTTTACCGGGTCGATGTATTCAACAAAATCTTTCGATCCCAGCAAACCCAATTCCTCTGCAGCGAATGCGCAAAACAGGATCGTACGTTCATTGTCCTTTCTTTTACAAAAATAATCGGCGAGTAATAACAAAGCCGTTGTTCCCGATGCGTTATCATTCGCTCCATTCAGGATAGAATCACCTTTGGCCCCATATACACCTTCGTGATCATAATGCGCTGAGAAGATGATCACTTCCTCGGGCTTTGAACGGCCTGGCAGCAATCCAACTACATTATATTCGGTCATTAGGTATTGCGAAGGAAAACCGGCCAATGATAGCGACTGAGGTGAACTTTCATTATATACAACCAGCACATTTCGTTTCAGGCCTTCTGCGGGCATTGTGATTTTTGCAGGGAAAATCTTTCCACCGGGTTGCTTCTGATCTGTCCATAAAAGCAATGACGATGTATCGTCGGAATAATGTTCAAGTATATCGCCGGTGATGAAACTGTCCAGTTTTATGACCTTAAAATTATCCAGCTTTTTATCTGAGTAGTTTCCAGGCCTGGGATGGAAATAAGAAAATTGAGCCGGCGAAAGTTTTTTACCATTCAAAGTCAGCTGGTCCAATATCACCACGCTCTTTCCGCTAAAAGGATGGAAAGGAAAATAATAGCCGGCAGCGCCGGGCATAACCTGCAAGCCATCTTTCCTGAATTCGTTGCCGATGAACAGCGCCACTTTTAATAGGTCAGGTGAAACATTCCCTCTCCCCTTTAATGAATCGGCTGCCAGGTAACGGATGACCCTTCCCGCATCCTTTTCGGTAATCGTATCCTTTTGTTGTGAAAATGAAAATGGTTGTGTTGTTAAGAACACAACCATTAATAAAAATAATTTCGGTGGCATAGCTAAATCATCGAACGATATCACTGAAAATGGTACTCACTTTTTGATCATTTCAAATCATCCACTTTTACCCGCGTTGGTGAATCCTTACCATTGATAATGGTTTGTGCACTTAATGCAATGGATTTAATGATCTCGGCCATATTCTCCATGTTCAGCGTTTCGATCTGATCGGACTGTTTATGATAATTCGGTTCGCTATCCATTTTCGAAGTAGAAATAGTATGAGCCGGTACGCCTAATTCCGCAAGCGTAGCATTGTCCGACCGGAAGAACAGGTTTTGCGAGGGATAGGGATCCGGATAAAACGTAAAACCGGTGCCCTGCAAATTCTTTTGAAGTATACTTCCCATATCTGTCCGTTCATACCCGGTAATATATGCCGAGTTCTTTCCCCATTTGCTTTCCGTTCCGATCATTTCAATATTGAACATAGCCATGACCTTATCAGGGTTGAACTGTTTACTGAAATAACGGCTTCCAAACCCACCGAGCTCTTCCGCAGTGAATGTGACAAACACCAGGGTGCGTTCATTGTTTTTTAAGCGGCTGTAATAATTTGCCAGCATGATGACTGCCGTGGTACCGGCTGCATCATCATTGGCTCCGTTAAAGATGCTGTCCCGGTTCTTATCAGGCCTGCCGACGCCTAAATGATCATAATGGCCGCTGAAAATGACGTATTCTTCTTTTTTACTCTTGCCCGGCAACACACCTACCACATTTTTTAAATGTTGTTCAGTTAATTCATTTTTGACACGCAGGTTTATCGAAGTGGGATTGGGATTCGTAGTTAAAATAAATACCTGGGACACCGGTGAAGCGAACTTTGCATTCCCGCCGAAACGTTGCATGCCCCTAAAGCGGCGGGTAAAAGATGTGTCCACAAATACCAGCACATTTGTTTCCTTGTCGAAGATGGGAAAAACAACTTTGGAAAAATCATCGCCCTTCCTGACAAAAACCACTTCGTAATCTTTTAACGAGCTTATATTTATTTCTGCCGAAGTTGTGTTGAGCGCGACATTGTTTTCATTTAATACTTCTCCATCCAGGCTCCCGGTTATTTCCTTAGCCTTTGCTTTTGTCATCACGAACTCCTGGAAATAGGATTTTGAATCTTTCCAGAATACCAATTTGCTTTTGGCAAATTCGCTGGCAATAAAATCGGCTGCCCTGTCTATAGCAGGCGTAAACGTTTTACGTCCCTGCATTTCATCTGATGCCAGAACTCTTTCGATCCTATCTACTTCTTTGGCGTTGATAACGGCGTCAATGTTCTTTTGCGCGAATAAAAAAGAGGTTGTTGAAATCAACAACCCCGTAACGAATAATTTCCTCATTGTATGTATTTCTGTGTTTGAATTGTATGATTGATTTTGTTCAGGAAGGCAATGATACATCTTTATTGATTAAGGCACCACCGACATTTTGCCCCGATTGGGCAAGTCCAACATCCGGCCTCACCCTCTGACTCCCTCTCCAAAGGAGAGGGAGAGTAGCAGCATCCAAGTGCTTCGCTACGCCTGCCTGCCTGCCGGCAGGCTCGCAATGACGCCTATATTATGAAGCATCCAGAATCCAACAATCACTATCGACTCCAGACTATCGACTTCCTCAAAGGCTCATCATCTCCTTAAACTTCACCGTCTGTCTCCTGCTGACCTCGATCTTTTCACCGCCCTTCAATTCGAGAAGAAGGCCGCCATTGAAATAAGGTTCTATCTTTTCTATCATCCGCAGATTGACAATATGCTTGCGGTTGGCACGGAAAAAGAATTTTTCATCCAGCCTTTCTTCCAGTGCATTCAGTGATTTCAGGATAAGCGGCTTGTTAGTGCCAAAGAAAACCTTGGCGTAATTGCCTACACTTTCAAATAAGCGGATATCCCCCAACTTGACAAACCAGCAACGTTCCCCATCCTTGACAAACACCTGATCATTTTCATGCAGGATGCTGTTATTGACGTTTTCTGTTTCGTGTTTTATTTCACGGCTTTCTCCCGGCTGTAATTTCTGGATAGCATCGGCCAGCCGTTTGGGCTCAACCGGCTTCAACAGGTAATCCAGCGCATTTACTTCAAAAGCTTTTAACGCAAACTCATCGTACGCGGTGGTAAATATTACCTGGGGCGTTCGCTCCAGCTCCGATAGCATGTCAAACCCGGTCTTCCCGGGCATCTGGATATCGAGGAAGATAAGATCGGGGTGCTGGCTCTCAATTTTGGCGATACCTTCCTCGGCGTTCGCAGCTTCATCAATCACCTCTACCTCCGGGAAGTCCTGAAGGAGTTTTTTTAATTCCGCCCTGGCCAGTCTTTCATCATCAATGATAATTGCTCGCATGTGAATTTTTTTTAACGAAGAATGGTTTCAGATGGTATAGATACCTTGGCTTCTACCAATGTGGGTGTAGCCTGCCTGATCTCAAATTTAGCTTTATTTCCATACAACAGGCTCAGGCGGTCATTTGTACTGGAAATCCCGAAACCTTCGCCATTGACTTTGCCGTTTAGGCGACCGGTGTTTTGTACTGCCAATTCGTGAAAATTATTTTTAAATTCTGAGATTACCCTTACCACACCACCGTTTATCTGCCTGCTGATACCATGCTTGATGGCGTTTTCGACCAGGGTCTGCAACATCATCGGTGGCACAGGCTGGTTCAATGTCTCCTCATCTACTTTATACTCTATTCTCAGCCTGTCTTCAAAACGCATGTTCTCCAACGCGAGATAATCTTTGACGATATAAAGCTCCTTTTCCAGCGTTACGGTTTCCGATTTTTCGGCCTGCATACTGCTGCGAAGAATATTGCTTAGCTCGGTTATCGCTTTCCTCGCCCGCTCCGGGTTCTCGTCTACCAGGGCTCTTATGCTGTTGAGAGAATTGAAGATAAAATGTGGGTTGATATGAGCTTTGATCGTTTTTAATTCCAGCTCCTTGATCAGTGCTTCAAGTTTTAACGCATCGAGTTGCTGGCGCCGGCTCTTTTCGATGTAGTGGTAAATAAAATAGATGCAATTCCACATGAACAGGTACACGAACGAATGAAAAGAATTGTCTAGAAGGCGCTTGAAAATTAACTCCTTTGCATTGGTGAGCGACAGATTAAAAATGTCCTGGGAGTAAGTTTCTGAAATACCCAGCAATAGCCCGAAAATAAAAGTAATAATGACCAGGTTTACGATCTGTTCCTGGATCGGTTTGATCAATACGTTGGCCCTGCGGATCACCCATCGCATAAAATGCGTAAGCAGGAGACCCAGGCCAATGAACAGGAACAGGCGATAGTAATAATTCGTGTCGAGTTTGTCGAATACAAAACCGACAAAGAGGAAGATGAGCGCAAACAGCCCCCAGCCTACAACCTGAAATAGCCAATATCTTGAGTTACCAAATCGCATAAAGGGCAAAACTAGCTGATTCCATCCCTGCAGAACCCTGTAAATATACCAGTGGACAATAAGTTTTACAAATGGGAGTTCTTATAACAATATTGTCAAATGACACCGTTCATCCCTGTTTTTGCGGCAAACGGCTTGTTAAAACGGGTGGAAATAGCATAGCAGACTGGAAAATATTACTTTTGCTGCGTAAAATTGTAAAATGGAAATCATTCCGGGTCCGCTGTTGAAAACGATTGATTCCCCGGCCGATCTCAAGAAGCTGCCAAGGGAAAAACTCCACCAGGTCTGTGACGAACTTCGCCAGTATATTATTGATGTCGTTAGCGTGCACGGCGGCCATTTCGGGGCCAGCCTCGGCGTAGTGGAATTGACCACTGCACTTCATTACGTCTATAATACCCCTTACGATCAGCTGGTTTGGGATGTAGGTCACCAGGCTTATGGGCATAAAATATTGACCGGTCGCAGAGACAATTTTGCCACAAACCGCAAATATCATGGTTTAAGCGGTTTTCCAAAGAGATCGGAAAGCGAGTACGACAGTTTTGGCGTAGGCCATTCTTCCACATCGATCTCCGCCGCCCTGGGCATGGCGATGGCCGCAAAGTATAAAGGAGAGCTGGACCGTAAGATGATCGCAGTGATCGGAGATGGAGCAATGACTGCCGGTCTTGCGTTTGAAGGAATGAATCATGCAGGTGTTGCCGATACTGACCTGTTGATTGTATTAAACGACAATTGCATGGGCATCGATCCCAATGTTGGTGCGCTAAAAGAATACCTGACTGATATTACTACCTCACCTACTTATAATAAGGTAAAGGATGACGTTTGGAAGCTGTTGGGCAAATTGCCTGTCGGTAAGAATTTTTCCCGGGCAATGGGCCATAAGCTGAGCGAGGGATTGAAAGGCATGGTAAGCAGCAGCGCCAACTTATTCGAGGCATTGAAGCTTCGCTACTTCGGTCCGATCGATGGACATAACGTAGCCAAGCTGGTAGATACTTTGAAAGATCTTCGCGAGATACCCGGTCCCAAGTTGTTACATGTACTTACCGTGAAAGGTAAAGGCTATGCCCTGGCAGAAAAAGATCAAACCAAATGGCATGCACCCGGTTTGTTTGATAAGATGACCGGCGAAATACATAAAAAGAAATTTGAAACTCCGCAGCCGCCCAAATACCAGGATGTATTTGGTCATACCATTATCGAGCTGGCCGAGCAAAATAAAAAGATCTTCGGAATTACTCCCGCGATGCCTTCGGGCTCTTCATTGAAATATATGATGGAAAAAATGCCGGACCGTGCATTTGATGTCGGTATTGCTGAACAGCACGCCGTCACCGTCAGCGCTGGAATGGCGACGCAGGGTATGAAAGTGTTTTGCAATATTTATTCTTCGTTCATGCAAAGGGCTTATGACCAGGTGGTGCATGATGTAGCTATTCAAAAGCTGCCGGTAATTTTTTGCCTTGACAGGGCCGGCCTTGTAGGCGATGACGGACCAACACATCATGGCGCCTATGATATACCCTATATGCGTTGCGTGCCTAATATGATCGTAAGTGCACCAATGAATGAAAGCCAGTTGCGCAACCTGATGTACACGGCCCAGTTGGATTCGACTGTTCTGCCTTTTGTCATTCGCTACCCGAGAGGTGAAGGAGTAATGCCAGATTGGAAAACTCCATTTGAAGAAATAAAGATCGGCACCGGCAGAAAACTGAGAGATGGAAAAGACATTGCCATTCTTTCCTTTGGTCATCCTGGCAATTTTGCCGCAGCTGCTATAAGAGAATTAAAAAATGATGGGCTGAACCCCGCGCATTACGACATGCGTTTTGCCAAGCCGCTGGACGAAGAACTGCTGCATGAGGCATTGAAGAACTATGATAAGATCATTACAGTGGAAGATGGAACAGTGGAAGGCGGTTTTGGAAGTGCGATACTGGAATTCATGGCCCAGCATGGTCATAAAAATGAGGTCAGGATACTGGGTATACCGGATACGATTGTAGAGCATGGTACGCCGAAAGAGCTGCATCATGAATGTGGATATGATGCAACTGCCATTGCCGATGCGGTGAGAAAGATGATGAAGGATAAAATATCCGTCAATTCCCTCCTCCAGTAACCGTTAGGTAAACATTCATCCTCGCCAACCAACATCCAGTATGAGATACTGCAGATGAAAAGAATAGTAATTTCCATTGGGATTGTTTTCATTGTTTTTCTTTCCTGCAGTCGAAAGAAAAACAGCAATTCTTCATCATCACCAGCTCAACCAGAACTTACCGCAAGCCCCTGGGCCGACAGTAGTCTTTTTATTTCGCCTTTCTCCTGGTTTAGTTTCCGGCGGTCGTATTCAAACGCACAGTTTATGGACAATGATAAAGAGATTGAACGATATCTAGATGAACAGAACAGGGCGAGCCCCTGGTTGACCTCCGTTAAATATGATACGGCTATGCTGAAACAGCTTCAAAAGTTTAAACTGGTAAAAAATGAAGAATTGCTCGAGCACCGTTTCAGTAAAATGAAAAAAGGCTATTTTGATTTTACGGATGTGTCCGGCAAAAAATTGCACGTATCGTTCAATACAGTTTTTTCCGTCAGGCAGAGTACTAAAATTATCAATAGGGATTCCTGCCAGATACTAACCTTTTCAACTAATGAAAGCAGTTATACAATAAAAGATGTTATTCCCGGGGGAAATCCGGAAATCATTGTTGTAGATAAATACTATTTTATGCTTGGCTACATTTTTGATCTGACGATCTATGAAATTTGTTATAAGTAAAATAAAGATGAACCGAATTCAATCAATTAATTTTTTTCCTTGTGATACTCTTGGGTGGAAAAAGGTCTTACTCGTTTTATTTGCATTTTTCATTGCAGCTAGCTCCTTTTCCCAAACCAGTACGGTAAAAACAAAAGTCCAGGGCTGGCATTTACTCGACGAGCAGAACGATGGATACATGGGTATCAGCCTTCAGAAAGCTTATGATCTGCTGAAGGGAAGAAAAAGTCAAACAGTTATTGTGGCTGTGATCGACAGCGGCATTGATACGGCCCAAGAAGACCTCAAAGCAGTATTATGGAGAAATCCCGGGGAAATAAATGGCAATGGTGTTGATGATGATAAGAACGGTTATGTGGATGATGTATATGGCTGGAATTTTTGCGGCAGCAAAGAAGGTGAAAACCTGGTCCACAATTCATACGAGGTAGCCAGAGTATACCATGGATGGAAAAATGAATTTGAAGGAAAGACAGAGAACGAAATACCTGCGGGTAGAAAATTTCTATACGGTCAATGGGTGAGAGCATCCCGGATAATCAATAAAGATTATGAATCTGCCATAAAAGAAAAACCCGCGGTAGAGCGTTATCTCGCCGCCGTGACCCAGACATCAAAAACGATCTGCGACCGACTCTCGGTAAAAGAGTTTACGACAAAGGACATAAAGCCGCTGCTGGGCAACGCCGATCAGGATATATCCCGGGCCGCCGACCTGTGGAATGATCTTTTTAAGCAGGTTCCCGATTCTTCCATAAAAAATACACTGTTTATTGACGAGGCCACCCGCTTTCTTGATCAGTTGAATACAAAGATCGATCGCAAGTTAAAAGCCCCCGAAGATTGGAGAGGGCAGCTTACAAAAGACAATTACACTGATATCAACGACCGTTTTTATGGCAATAACAACCTGAAGATCGGGAGCGGTCATCATGGCACCATGGTAGCAGGTACTATTGGGGCCATCCGCAACAACGGGATTGGTGTGGATGGTATCGCAGATAATGTTCGCATCATGGCTATCCGCGCAATGCCCGGTGGCGACGAACACGATAAAGATATTGCATTGGCTATACGTTATGCTGTCGATAACGGCGCAAAGATCATCAACATGAGCTTTGGCAAACCGGTATCGCCTTACAAACAATTTGTAGACGATGCCGTACGGTATGCTGCATCAAAAGGAGTGTTGCTGGTGCATGGGTCGGGGAATGATGGAGCGGATATTACAAATGATGTTTTTTATCCTACTGCAACGTTTATCAACGGTGAAAAAGCAACCAATTTAATTAATGTCGGCGCCAGTGGCGATAGAAGCACCGGCGGTTTAGCTGCGTCTTTTTCCAATTACAGCAATAAGGAGGTCGACATATTTGCTCCCGGTGTATACATTCATTCGACTGCCAGCAGCAATAGTTACCAGGACGCAGATGGCACCAGTCTTGCCTGCCCCGTCGTTAGCGGTGTAGCCGCCCTGCTTAAATCCTATTTTCCTGATCTTACACCCGGCCAGATAATATCTATTCTTACAACTTCGGGAAAACCGATTGACGAAGTAGCAGTTGAACCTGGCACAACAGATAAAAAAGTAAAGTTCTCATCGCTTTCTTCCAGTGGCAGGATCGTTAATGCCTATGAAGCGGTGAAGCTTGCGCTGGCAAGGGAAAAGAATTAGCTCCTGACCAGTTCCGGTTTTCGAAGTAAATTTAAGTATGCAAAAGAAGATTCTCTTTCTTGCATGCTTTTTTGTTTGCGGTGGGCTTGCTGCACAGCGATATCCTTTCGTTCGTTTTAGTACAGAGAATGGCCTTTCCAATAACGTCGTGTATTCTATTTTCCAGGACCACAAAGGTTATTTGTGGATCGCCACCCACGATGGGCTGAACCGCTATGATGGCTATGAATTCAAAAAATTCCTGCACAATCCTTTTAATAAAAAAAGCCTTGCCGGCAATATGACCATTGATATCACCGAAGATGAACAAGGCAGGCTTTGGGTACTGACCAATACAGACCTTCACCGGTACAACGAAAAAGATGAATCCTTTGAACGCTATGTTCTTCCCGTGGGCCCGGTCAATCACAGCAATCAAAGTGCTTCAAAGATGATCAATGCCAACAACCGCTTTTTATTGTTGAATCTTTTCAATGGATTATTTGCTTTCGATAAGACCACCGGCAGGTTTAACCCGGTTGCCGTTCTTGCCACCCCGAACGAAAAACCGGACCTGTTTGCCCTTCCTTTTTTTAAAGATAATGAAGGAAATATCCTTGTTGGCGAAGCGCCGGCAACAGGTGTTGTAGCTTTTGATTCAGCTACGGTGAGCTTTACTAAAAAATTACCCGCCTTTTATCAGCGCGCAAAATGGGAAAATGAAACTGTAACTTCTGTTTATAAGAATAAAAAGCACGACCTCGTGTATGGCATTCAGCAGGGCAATAAATTTTTATTAGCGACGCAAACAGGTAAAAAACATTTTTTATTGAATCGCTCCATTAGCGGCCCCACGGTTTTCATCGAATCAATGTCCGAAGATGAACAGGGCGATATCTGGATCGGCTATGGCAATCGCTTATTTGAATATGTTCCCGGTACAGATTCGGTGATCGATCTTTCTCGCAACCTGTACAACACTTCTATCGGTGACAATTTTATCATCAAACATGCCCGGATTGACAATTTCAGCAATCTCTGGATAGGATTATATGAGGCAGGGCTGTTAAAAGCCAGTATACGCAAATCCCTTTTTTTAAACTATGCCATAAATCAGCCCGGAACCTTTAAACTCCCCTACTCCTCCATTTATGGTCTTATCAAAAATCCGGATGAAACTGTCATCGTGCGCTATTTCGGTACTCCAATGGCTTCTGTAATTGATCCTATCCATAAAAAGATTCTGACACCCGAATTTAAATTCAACCCTGCTGATACTACCACGATAAAAAAACTGTTCCCGCAATTCTCGCAGGTACGATCGGCGGAGCCCTTTTATAAATACTTTGATGCCTCCACGCGTTTAACCTTTAATAACGGCCAGCGCCAGTATGGATTATATAAAGACCGCCAGCAAAATTTCTGGGCGGTTAATTTTAACGAGTTCAAGCGAATCAGCGACGGGCGCAGCTTTAATACAGGCGATCATATTAATTGTTTTTATGAAGGTGACAATGCTACTTTCTGGATCGGCAGCGATGGTGGTGGTTTGATGCAACTGAACTATGGAACCGGTTCATTGAGAAGCTATTTACCCCGTGAATCAGACCATCAAAGCATCAGCAGCAAATTTGTGAATGCTATTATTGCCGACAGCAACACGGGGCTTTGGCTGGCCACGCGTTACGGGTTGAACCATTTTGATTTTAAAACCGGGCTGTTTAAGATGTTTTCGGAAGAAAACGGGCTATGTAGCAATACGATCTATACGATGGAAAAAGATGCCGACGGCAAACTATGGCTGGGCACCAGCAATGGGTTGAGCTGTTATGATCCACACACCAATGAGTTTACCAATTATTCAAAGGACAATGGGCTTATCAACTCGGAATATAACAGGAATGGAACAATTGCATTATCCAATGGCTGGATATTGATGGGAGGAACAGAAGGGATTGATGTGGTAATGCCTGACAGCATTAAATACCGGAGTGAGAATGAAAAAAGATCACCGCCATTACTTATCAGTTTTCTTAAGTCGCCAGATAGCCTATATTATTCCCTGAATGAGACGGTAAGGCTGAAGCACAGCCAAAACAATATAACGATCTCTTTCGCTGCGCTTGATTTCACCCAGCCCTACAATAATAAATATCTCTGGAAGCTTGAGCCCGTTGAAAGTAAATGGATATACGGGCTTGGCAAACATGAAGTAAACTATGCAGGGTTGCCACCGGGTCATTACACGTTTAAAATAAAAGCGGCCGGCGCCGATGGAATATGGAATGAAAAAGAAACGTCCCTGTCTTTTACTATCACAGCACCCTGGTGGCGAAGCGCATGGGCACTCGTCGCGTTAGTTGCAATCGGAATCGGCATACTGACCGGCATTCTTCGTCTCTATTATTACCGGAAATTTAAAAGACAATTGGAAAAACAGCGTGTCTTGCTGGAAAAGCAACAGGCGGTAGAAAAAGAAAGGACACGCATTGCCACAGATATTCACGACGATTTGGGATCCGGATTATCAAGAATACGCTATCTCGGTGAAATCGTAAAGCTGAAATCAACCCAGCAACAAAACTTTTTACCCGACATAGAAAAGATTGCGGTGTTCAGTGACGAAATGGTGGACAAAATGAATGAGATCGTATGGGCTCTGAATGAAAAAAATGACAGCCTGGAATCGATCATTTCCTATATCCGGTCATTCGCTGTTGAATATTTAACCAACAACAATATTGACTGCAAAGTTGTGTCGCCTGACCAGGTGCCCGTGCGAATAGTCAAGGGAGAAACGCGGCGAAATATTTTTCTTTCGGTAAAGGAATGCCTGCATAATATTGTAAAGCATGCCGGCGCCACGGAAGCAAACATACAGATCTCGGTTATGGATAAGCTGGTCATCAGGATACATGATAATGGGAAAGGAATTGATTGGGAAAACAGGAGACCTTTCAGCAATGGCATACAAAACATCAGCAAACGGATGAAGGAAGCCGGCGGAGCCGTTGAATTCAGAAATGAGAACGGAACAAGCGTCGTTCTGGCGATCCCGCTGTAATGGGAAATATCGTTTAAAATTGATCGGCGCCAGGAATAACCCCTTTGTACTATTGTTCCGGTACAGCCGCTACGATAAATTTATAAAAGTAATATGTCCATCCAGGTTGCAATAGTAGAGGACTTAAAAGAGATCAGGGAAGCCCTGCAGAGCTTTATTGCTATCGATAAAGACCTGCTACTGACCGGTTGTTTTTCTAATGCGGAACAGGCTACTGAAGAATTACCGGGTTTGGCGCCGGATATCGTGATCATGGACATCAATCTTCCAGGCATGAGTGGGATTGAATGTATCCGCAGGGTGAAGCCTCTTTGTGCTTCGTGCCAGTTTATGATGTTTACGGTCTATGAAGAGGATGAGAAAGTTTTTGAAGCGTTGAAGGCCGGCGCCAGCGGTTATATATTAAAGAAGCACGGGTCGCAAAAGATCATTGAAGCCCTGAAAGAGTTATACAATGGCGGTTCGCCCATGAGCGCCGATATTGCCCGTAAGGTTGTAAAAGCTTTTCACCAGGAAGATACCCCGCAGGATTATAAGCTTACAAAAAGAGAGTTGGACATTTTACAGTTATTGGCGAAAGGAATGTTATATAAAGAAATTTCGCAGCAATTATTCATCAGCAACAACACCGTGAAGCAGCATATTCACAATATTTATGAAAAACTGCATGTGCAAAACCGCACGGAAGCACTGAACAAGTACTTTGGCGGACACTGATCTCCTATTCACGACCTGGCTGCCGGTCTCCGGTCGCCTGCGCAATAGCTTCAGCGACGACGCATGGTCAAAGCCTTTGGCGACGGCACGCAGGCAGACTATCGACTCTCCTTAACTTCCCACGAATGTACTATTGACCTGTGTTTAGGCTGAGAGTAGCTTTAAGAAAAGCTGTATTATGGTCAATATTAAAACAAAGCCTGTCATGAGGGAAATGATGTGTTTCTTCTTTACCTCCCTGTTTATCTTTTTATCTGTAAATAACGCCTGTGCGCAAAATGTCGGAATCGGTACTAATACACCAGATGCAAGCGCAGAACTGGATATCAGCAGTACCAGTAAAGGCATACTGGTCCCAAGAATGACACAGGCACAGCGAATCGCTATTGTGAATCCTGCTAAAGGCTTACTGATATATCAAACCGATCTTGATTCAGGATTTTATTATAATGCGGGAACTTCTTCTACTGCTAACTGGATATCTTTCCAGTCTCAACTGACAGGCTGGAACACAAAGGGGAACAACAGTACTGATCCCACTCTCAACTTTATTGGTACCACAGATGCAAAGCCTTTACAGTTCAGGATAAACAATATTAAGGCAGGTATTCTTGATTCTGTAAGTTTTAACACTGGTTTTGGCTTCCGGGCTTTTGATTCAATTACAACCGGCACTTTCAATACCGCGATCGGTTATAAAGCGTTTACCACAAACAGCACAGGCAACCGGAATGTAGCGTTAGGCTCAAATGTGCTTCGGTTCAATACCAGCGGAAACTATAATGTCGGTGCGGGGATGCAGGCATTGAATTTTAATTCGACAGGAAATTCAAATGTTGCTATTGGCCAGAACGCACTGGCATGGAACACGGATCGCAGCAACCTGGTTGCAATTGGTGATTCGGCGCTCGTTCACAATGGCTTTAGCGCTTCCACACCATTCGAAGCGACAGGTAATACTGCTATCGGGTCCAAAACACTTGTGACCAATGATAGAGGTTATTACAATACGGCAATTGGCTTCCAGGCCATGTTCGGAAACAGTTCGGGCAATCGTAACACTGCGGTGGGTACGCATGCGCTGTTGTTCAATAATTCGGCCAGCGATAATACCGCATTGGGTTATTCTGCCTTATACTCAAACTCCGCCAGCCAAAACACGGCTGTTGGAAGCAATGCTCTTTTATACAATTCAACAGGAAATGCCAATACGGCTGTTGGATTAAGTGCGCTCGAAAGAAATACCACCGGCAACTCAAATACCGCTGTGGGAGTAATGGCTGGTCTGCAGTTGACAACCGGCTTCGTTAATACAGCTGTAGGCTCAACCGCATTATATTCACAAAAAACAGGTCAGCGCAATACAGCAGTAGGCATTGGCGCACTATATGCTGATACCAGTGTCGGTTTTAATACGGCAATAGGCGCTTATTCACTTGTTTCGAATACATGGGGTAATGCCAACACGGCTGTGGGAAGCTCTTCATTGTATAGCAACACAACCGGCCAGGGAAATACCGTTGTTGGTAACCAGGCCATGTTTGCCAATACAACCGGGCTGTATAACACTGCTATCGGCATCAGCGCATTGCAGAATAATGTGACGGGGTCCTACAATACTGCCAACGGCACCAGCACAATGGGATTGAATACATCGGGAAGCTTCAATCTTGCCAGCGGCTATGGTGCACTTAATCATAATTCGACGGGAGTTCACAACACAGCAACAGGATCAAATACATTAAATTTCAATCAATCCGGGAATGGCAATACAGCCAGCGGTTCTTTTGCTCTATATAATAATACAAGCGGTTATAGCAATGTGGCCATAGGCATGTATGCATTGACAAGCAATGTGGATCGTTCTAACCTGGTTGCTGTTGGTGATTCAGCATTGTTTAATAATGGGATAGGTGGAACTAGTGGCAACCAGACTGCTGCTTTCAATACAGCTGTCGGATCCAAATCTCTTTTCTCCAATACCCTCGGTTATGAAAATACAGCGACCGGGCATACAACTCTTTATTCTAATACGACGGGTATCTATAACACAGCTTTTGGAAGAAGCGCTTTATATTCCAATACAACCGGCCAATCTAATACGTCGGTGGGCTATGGAACGCTTTATTCTAATACTACAGGACAATATAATGTGGGCGTGGGTGGTTCATCCTTATTTTTCAATACAAATGGCATCGGGAATACGGCAACTGGGACAGCATCTTTGTCATACAACAGTACTGGCGCTTATAATGCCGCCTTTGGATATAGCGCTCTCAATAAGAATACGACCGGTTATAGCAATGTGGCTATAGGGAATAATGCGTTATACAATAATACCAGTCTTTCTAATCTGGTCGCCATTGGCGACTCTGCCCTATACAACAATGGTGTTGGAGCGACTTCTACACAAGGTATTTTAAATACTGCTGTTGGCTCCAAGGCTTTATATTCAAATAATACCGGCTCATATAATTCGGCTCTCGGTTCACAGGCGCTTTTTTATAATACTACCGGATTTGATAATACAGCGCTAGGCTCACAGGCGCTTTTTAATAATACCACCGGGTATCGGAATACGGCTGTAGGTTCACAGGTACTTACGGCTAATGCTACCGGGTATTTTAATACAGCGGTAGGCTCACAGGTGCTTCTTAATAATTCTACGGGTTCTGGAAATACAGCGTTAGGCATAGGTGTGCTTGCTTATAATACTATCGGGAATAGTAATATAGCAATAGGTTCGAATGGGCTTTATTGGAATGTAACTGGCAATAATAACACCGCAATAGGGGTCTTTGCGTTGGAAAATAACATTAACGGTTCGGGAAATACCGGGATCGGTTATTCGGCCACTGTTAGCAGCGGCAATTTAACTAATGCTACCGCGATTGGTGCCCTGGCCTATGCGGATTGCAGCAATTGTATGGTATTGGGTTCGGTGAATGGCGTCAATGGTGCTACATCCGGGGTAAAAGTAGGCATCGGTACCACAACTCCGCAGGCAGAGCTCCAGGTTACCGGGTATACAATGCTGGGAAGTTCCTCACCAAAAATCCAGATAAAGAAACTGACCGGTGTTACCAGCGCTACGCAGGGCGGCTCAGTTGCATTCGTCCACGGATTGAATCCATCAAAAATAATCTCCGTTGATGTGCTGGTGGAATGGTCAGCTAACAGTTTTTTGCACGCAGCATACAGGTTTAACCCGGGCTACGAATTTGACTTTTTTACTGACGCTTCCACCATTACCATCGCCAATGTAGGTAGCAATTCAATAAATATATTGTCACGACCTTTTAAGGTATTAATTACATACGAAGAATAAACTAAGATGAAACACCCAGGTTTACCGTTAGGCAGCTGACATCAGTAGTGGTGAAAACCATAAGGGAAAAGCAAAAAATAGGGTCGGCAGCCCGTGAATCGCTGAAATGGAAAAAGGCGCGCCGTATAAAACATTTTTTGGCAACAAATAAAACCTTTCTTTAATACTACCTGTTGCCATAGCCGGTCCCAGTATAAATCTTCCCCTTGCTACCTAACTTTTATACTATTGTTCATCATCCCATGAGAAAATAATTTTGCGAGCAGGTAACCACCTCATTACCGGACTTTGTTAGTAGCCCAATATCCCGATACTGCATCCCATTTCAAACCTGAAATACCTGTTTATGAAAAAATATTACACAATTATTTTCTGCCTATCTTCCCTGTTGCTCACGCATGTTTCAACCGCACAGCCCAGACTGGTTGGCACGCTGGCGTATACCGGTCCTCAAAACGGCGGTATTGTTTTCAGAAATGATCTTCCGTCAACGACACCCTCGATCATTCATGCTTTCAATAACCTGGCCCCTCATGGTGCTATGGCAGGAGTAGTTGCAGGAGATAATAATTGGTTGTATGGCATTCTGAATTACAACGGCGCCACTGGTGATGGAGGTTTATTCCGCATACAAAGGGACGGCTCTGGCTTTACTCTATTGTACAACTTTACGGGAAATAGCCAGGTGATGCCAGTCTACCATACAGATGGTTCCATTTATTTTACCGATGATTATCAAATCAAGAAATTTAACCCCGCCA
>Ga0066652_100000406_pt1 | contig 20999 bp, 16 predicted proteins | sample GraSoiAngelo_101_FD_71413 | JGI IMG/M metagenome (GOLD analysis project Ga0066652, IMG submission 71413) | Grasslands soil microbial communities from the Angelo Coastal Reserve, California, USA - 14_0903_02_30cm | ecosystem: Environmental > Terrestrial > Soil > Grasslands | place: USA... | reverse complement strand
CGATGAATGATTCGGCGAACGCGGTGATCGCCGCCGGGCTGACGCGCCTGGGGCTCATCGAGTCGCCGACCGCCATGTTCGACTACTCGCAGGACGGGGTGACGCAGCAGATGCCGCAGTATCGGCTGTACTACATGCACGGCCTCGGACACGGCATCGGGCTCGAGGTGCACGATCCCGATCAGTATTACTTCGCGCCGAACCTGCTGGCCGAGGGCAGCGCGTTCACGATCGAGCCGGGTATCTACGTGCGCGCCAACGTGCTGGAGACGCTGCCGGACACGCCGCGCAATCGCGCGCTGATCGCGAAGCTCCGGCCTGCCGTGGACAAGTACAGGAATGTCGGTGTCCGCATCGAGGACGACTACATCATCACCGACAAGGGTCTCGAGTGGATCTCCCGCGCGCCGCGCGAGATGAACGAGATCGAGGCCCTGATGCGCCGCCCGACTCCCTGACTATCATCAGAAGACCTCGAATAATCCGGCCGCGCCCATGCCGCCACCGATGCACATGGTCACCAGGCCGATGCCACCGCCGCGTCGTCCGAGCTCATGCACCAGCTGCGTGGTGAGCTTCGATCCGGTGGCGCCGAGCGGGTGACCGAGCGCGATCGCGCCGCCGTTCACATTGACGCGATCCTCCGGCATCTCCAGGTCGCGCACCACTGCAACGACCTGCGCCGCGAACGCTTCATTGAACTCGATCAGCTGGACGTCCTGCATCTTCAAGCCCGCCCGCTTGAGCGCCTTGGGAACGGCCTTGATCGGCGCGATACCCATGACATCCGGCTCGACACCCGCCGTCGCGAACGTGATGAAGCGGGCGAGCGGCTCGAGACCCAGCTGTTTCGCCCGGTCGCCGCTCATCAGCACGAGCGCCGCGGCGCCGTCGGAGTACGGGCTCGCGTTTCCAGCCGTCACGGTTCCATTCACCTTGAATGCCGGCTTCAGCTTCGCGAGGCCCTCCATCGAAGCGTCGGCACGCGGCAGCTCGTCGCGATCGAATTGCGACACGCATTCCTCTTTCTTCGAGCCGTTCCAGGTGACCGACGTTACGGGAATGGGCGTGATCTGACCATCGAACCGTTTCGCGTTCCACGCGGACAAGGCCTTCTGCTGGCTGTCGAGCGCCCAGCGATCCTGGTCATCGCGAGTCACCTTCCAGCGCTCGGCGACGCGCTCCGCCGTGAAGCCCATGCCGATGTACGACTCCGTGATCTCCGGGGAGAGTCGCGTGTGGTAGCCCGACATCGGGACCTGGCTCATCATCTCGACGCCGCCGGCGATGGTGACGTCGGCATTGCCCAGCATGATCTCGTGCGCCGCGAGCGCGACGGTCTGAAGTCCGGACGAGCAGAAGCGATTGATCGTCGCCGACGGCACCTCCACGGGAATGCCCGCGCGCAGCGACGACAGCCGCGAGACGTTGAGACCCTGCGACGCTTCCGGCATCGCGCAGCCCCAGAAGATGTCGTCCACGATTTTCGCATCGATGCCGGCCGCGTCGATGGCGCCGCGCATGACGCACGCGGAAAGCTCGGTGGGATGCACGCTCGACAGCGCTCCGTCCTTCTTCCCCTTTCCGACCGCGGATCGAACCGCGGAAACGATCACTGCTTCCTTCATCGTGCCTCCCGTCATCCTGAGCGTCGCCCTCCAGTCATCCTGAGCGTTGCCCTCCAGTCATCCTGAGCGAAGCGAAGGATCTACTGTGAGCTGAGGAGATTCTTCGTCGCTCCGCTCCTCAGGTTGACTAATTGCGTAATGGTTTCCCCGTCTTCAGCATGTGCGCGATGCGCTCCTGCGTCTCCTTCGTACCCAACAGCCGCAGGAATGCCTCGCGCTCGAGATCGAGAATGTCCTGTTCGCTCACTTGCCTGCGGGGACCGTCACCGCCGCAGAGCACGTACGCGATCTCGTTCGCCAGCCGAACCTCGAAGTCGGTGATCTGACCGGCCTCGCGCATCGCCCATGCGGCGTACTTGAGATTGCCCATCCCCTCCGAGCCCAGCGCCGTGATACGCTGCTCTGTCGGCGCCACGTAGCTGCGGGCGAGGTCGAGCACGCGCTCCTTCGCGTCGGCGATGAGCAGGTCGCGATTCATCGTGATCCGGTCGCGGTCGCGCAGGAACCCCAGCTTTCGCGCCTCGAGCGCGCTCGCGCTCGTCGTCGCCATCGCGATGAGCTTGAACGCGCGCTTCAGCGCCTCGAACGGGTCGGCCTCCTCGTAGGGCTCGAGGTCTCGCGTGAACCGGAACAGCAGCTCCTTGGTTCCACCGCCGGCGGGCAGGATGCCCACGCCGACTTCGACGAGCCCCATGTACAGCTCCGCGTGAGGCTGTACGGCGTCCGCGTGCAGTGAGAATTCGCAGCCGCCGCCCAGCGTCAGCCCGAACGGCGCGATGACCACCGGGAATGGAGCAAAGCGGATCGACATCGAGCACTGCTGGAACCGCGACACCGCCGCTTCCATCTGCTTCCAGTCCCCCTTCTGCACCAGACCCGCAACCATGCCCAGGTCCGCGCCGGCCGTGAACGTTCGCGGGTCGTCGTTGCCGATCACGAGTCCCGCCAGCCGTTCGCGTTCCACGCGCTCGAGGGCGGAATACAGCGCCTTGATCACGCCCTCGCCCAGCGTGTTCATCTTGCTGTGGAACTCGAGACACACGACGCCGTCGCCGAGATCCAGCAGGCTCGCGTCGCGCGATTCCTCGAGGGCGCGTCGCTGCGCGTGCAGCGTCGCCATGGAGATGACACCCGGACGATCTTCGACCGGACCATCCGATCCGTCGAGTTGCAGCACCTTGGCGCCATGCTCCGTGTAGAACCCGGTCCTGGCCTGCTGCAGCAGCGGCGGCGGCTCGAGCTTCATCCGCGAGAAGCCATCCCGCAGGAAGTCGAGCCCCAGCATGTCCATCTGCTTGAATGGTCCCGCTTCCCACGCGTAGCCCCACTCCATGGCGGCATCGACGCTTGGCAGGTCGTACGCGATCTCCGGCGTGCGCTGCAGCACGAAGTGCGAAAGACGCAGCAGGTAGGTGCGCGCGAACTCGCCGTACGTCCCCTCGAGATCGCGCACCTTCGCGAGCCGGTCCGCAAGCGGCAGCTTGTTCAGCTCCGCGAGCTCGCGCGAGTCGACCTTCTTCTGGGGCGCATACTGCAGCGTATTGCGATCGAGCGTATGGATCTCCTTGCCGACTTTCTTGTAGAAGCCGGCGCCACTCTTCTCGCCGAACTGTCCCTTCGCCACGAGCTGCTTCACCCAGTCCGGCAGCTCGAAGTCCTCACCGGTCGCGCGAGTGAGCTCCGCGGCGACATGATCGAGCACGTCGAGACCGGTGAGGTCCGCGGTGCGGAAGGTGGCCGACTTCGCTCGGCCGAGCACGGGTCCGGTGAGCGCATCCACCTCGTCGATGGTGAGCTTGAACTCATCGAGCATCCGGAGCGCCAGCACCATCCCGTACACGCCGAGCCGGTTCGCCACGAACCCGGGAACGTCCTTCGCGCGGATCGTCCCCTTGCCGAAGACGCGCTCGCTGAACGCGCGCGCTTCCTTCAGCGTCTCGGCGGAAGTGTCCGGCGCCGAGATGATCTCGAGGAGGTGCAGGTAGCGCGGCGGATTGAAGAAGTGCATGCCGAGGAAGCGCTGTCCGAACGCCCTGCCGCGGCCCTCGACGAGCTGCTTCATGGGAATGCCCGACGTGTTCGACGCGACGATCGCTCCGGGCCTCAGGAGTGGCTCGAGTCGCGCGTACAGCTCGCGTTTCGGCTCGAGCTGCTCGATGATCGCCTCGATCACGAGATCGCACTCGCCCAGCAAGGCCAGATCGTCCCGCGTGTTCCCGGTGCGGATCAGTGCGGCGCGATCCGAGTCCATGAAGGCCGCGGGGCGCGCCTTCAGTTGGCGCTCGAGGCCCTTCTTCGCCGGCGCGCTCGGATCGCCGTCCTTCGCCGGGATGTCCAGCAGGACCACCGGCACGCCGGCGGACGCGGCCAGCGCGCCGATGCCGGCACCCATGGTTCCGGCGCCTACGATCCCTACGCGACGAATCCGCATGTTCAGTTCTCGGGTAGACCGAATGGATCGCCGGGAGGAGCCACCAGCGCTGGCGAGAGCGCGGGCACTTCCCGCTTCTCGATCCACCGCCCGATGTCATCCGCCACGGCGGACCAGTGCGCGCGAGCCTCGATTGCCGAGCCGGACATGCCAGCGCGGGTCCGCGCCACCGCTCGAAGCTCGGCGAGCTTCAGATCGGCGATTCCACGCACCTCTGGTGCCGCGGCGGAATCGGCGGCAAGCAGGATCAGTCGATCGGTGAGCGCGCGCTGCGCAACTCGTTGCAGCGCGGCCAGCTTGGGGCTGCCCGCCTCGCCGCGCCGCCAGGTGGCCGCAACGAGCGAGTCGATGACTGTGCTGAGCGACAGCTGGTTCGGCCGCGTGGAGAACTGGACGAGACGCGCTGCCCGCTCGCGTTGCAGGACCATGTCGACGACCATCTGCGCCAGTGTGCGCGCGGCACCCAGCTCGTCGAACGCGGGGCGTGTCCGCGATCCGAACAGCTCCACCTGCGGCGTCAGCACGTTCGCGCCCGGCGCCATCAGCGTGAGCACCGTGTCGGGAATCGCGAGCTCCTGCGGCTGGAGCGCGCGCTCCAGGAGCGCGAGGGCCTCGAGCTGTTGTGCCCGGCCGATCGGTTTCGTCGCCTGCTGCACGTCGCCCCGCACCGCGTTGCTGTACTCCATCCCGCCGATGGTCTTGGACAGCGAGTTGAGCGCGAATCGATGCATGAAGTACACGGGCGCGAAGCGTTCCTGCAGCAGCGCGATCGGCTCGCCCGCGCGAATGTTCCGCAGGCCGAACCGCTGGATCGCTACGCGCCGCACCCCCATCTCGTGCCGCAGGAATTCCGCAGACGTGGCAGCGTCGTCCCACAGGTTGGTCCGCGGATCGGACGCGAATTCCGGTCGCGCGTCCGCGTCGGAGAGGTACAGATATCCGCGTCGCAGTCCATCCGCGACGATTGCCCTGAGCGAATCCTTCTCGCTCTCCGGTGGAAAGATGCCGTACCCCCACCGGATCACCCACACATCGTATGGCCCCGGTCCGGAGGCGTACGCGGATGCGATATCGATATCCCCGTTCGCGGCGAGTCGGACGCGCGGGGGCGGATAGTCCATCACCGAGCCGCGCTCGTAGGTCGAGGCGATGTAGTTGTGCTGCAGGCCCAGCGTGTGGCCGATCTCATGTGACGTCACCTGGCGCACGCGTGCGAGCACGAAGTGGGTGTCCGCCGCGGCGGGCTCCGCCCCCATCAGGCCGGCGTACAGGTTGTAATCGGTGCGCGCGCGGTGCGAGTCGAGTCGCGCCATTCCCTTGAGGATCTCACCGGTGCGTGGATCCTCGAGTGCGCCGCCCACGGACCATCCACGCTCGTTGCGGTTCTCCCACTGCACGACGTTGTATCTCGCGTCCATGGGATCGACGCCGTCCGGCAGCAGTTCGGCGCGGAATCCGCCTTTCAGCCCGGCTTGATCGAACGCCTGCTCCCAGAATTTCGCCCCCTCGAGTGACGCCGTGCGCAACGGCTCGGGTATGCCGGGATCGAGGTAGTACACGATCGGATTCTTGATAGGCGAGGACGGATCCCGCGGGTTCACGCGTTCCAGCCGATGTCGCGCGATCCAACGCACCTGCAGGGGCTGCTGGATCGGCTGCGCGTAATCCTGGAACGTGACGCCGAAGTAGCCGACGCGCGGATCCCACTCTCGCGGCTGATAGTTCGCGTCGGGCAGGCGATGCAGCGTCAGGTGCTGCCGCAGCGTGAACGCGCGCGGATCCGGCACGACTCCCGACAGGATGAATCCGGGCCGGCCGCCGGCCAGCGCGTACGTCACCGACACGTCGATCTCGGTGTTGTCCGGGAAGTTCCTGGTGAACGCGCGCGTGATCCCCGAGCGATCCCGCGCCATCGAATAGTTGCCCTGCTGCGCCCGCGCGATCGTGCCCACGACGTCCGTCCAGTCGCGTACGGCGAAATCCGTGGCATCCACGAGCAGCCGGCCGCCCTCCTCCGCTACGAGCGGCATGGCCGCCATGGTGCTGGCGGGAAACGCCTCGCTGATGCTGCGTTGGTGCGCGGCGTGGTCGAGCGCGCTGCTCCGGTATTTCCAGTTCTCGAGGAGGGCCAGCACCCGGTCGCCGTCGCGATCGAAGCGCACGACATACGAGGCGTCGCTGGCCCCGCGGTCGACGCCGATGGGATTGGATCCCAGGCCCGTCGCCTGGGATATCAGGAGTAGCGCGCGCGTGGAGTCGCGCGGAATTTCCAGCAGCAGCTTGCCGGTTCGTCCATCGAGGTAGAGCGGCAGGAACCCTTCTCGGCGTTCCAACCCGGTAGTTTTCGTGGCGATCGTCGCCGGCGGTGTTCCTTGCGCGAGCGCGGTCGAGGGGATGCCCGACAGGTATGCAGCGGCGGCGCAGAGCCGCGTCAGCGTCGTCGATGGGGTCATGTTCATTACGGTAGCACGGTGAGGTGATGCTTGCGAACTGCCATGTGGGGCTCGATTGCCGCGACGATATCGGCGCTAGCGTGTGCGAGCACGCCGGCGGCGGGGCCGCTTGCCGACGGATCGACCGCGGTACCGCGAATCACCGCCGTCGACACCACGCGGCCGCCGCGGTCGGCATGGGTGCAGCTCGATCAGCAGGCTTACGCGGTGCTCGTCCTCGTCGCGCCGGGACACAGCGCCACGCTCTTGTACCCCGTCGATTCGTCCATCGACAATCACCTGAGCGCGGGCGCGCATCAGCTTTCCTTCAGCCTGCCGGGGATGATGGTCCTCGATGACACCGCGAGGAATCCCGACCGGAGCCGCCGTACGCAGCGGGACAGCTCGCTGCGATATCCCGGTGGTGTCGGTCCCTCGTCGCGTACGCGCACGTATCCGCCGCTCGAGCCGGCGACTCCGACATTCCTGCTGCTCGTCACGTCGCCGCAGCCGCTCGTGTACCGACGCGTGGTCGAGAAGACCGCGGGCGTGTCGATTCCGTCGATGGAGACCGAGGCGCTCAACGCGGTCGCGAAGGCGATCAAGGCGACGCTGGTGACCGAGCCGCGCGAATGGGCCGGCTACTACCAGCGCGTGGAGCTGCGGCGCCAGCGCTGAACCGGCGCTCGATTCCTATCGGCCGGTCGTTCCCTTCAGGATGCCGTTGCGGATACGGACTGCTTTTGCGGACGCATCCGGGTCGACGCTGATCATGGACTCGCCTTCGCCGAGTCGGATGGCACCGCTCATCGTCATGGTCTCGGTGCCGCGCCTCACGCGCAAAGTCAGCGGCGATCCTTCGCTCGCGCCGGCGAACGCCGCGCGGAACTTCGTCCCGAAGCTCTGATCCTCCACCGAGATGCCGTTCACCTCGAGCAGATAGTCGCCTTCCCGCACGCCCGCGGCCGCGGCGGCCCCGGTTGGATCTACCGAGGCGATGAGCACCCCGCGGTCATCCTGCGTGGTGGACACTCCGAGCCGCGGCACTTTCATGACGGTGGCGCGCAGACCCGCGAGCCGCAGCGTCTCGTTCCACGGGAAGGGCTCACGACCGTCGATGTAGCGGCGTTCGAAATCCGCGAACGACTTGCCTCCCGCCGCGCGACTCACCGCGCGCCACCAGTCGTCGCGTGTGAAGCCGCGCCCCTGCTTGTACGCCGACGTGTACAGCTCGCGCATCACGCCGTCCAGCGAACCGCGGTTGTCCGACGCGTCCCGGATCAGCACGTCGAGCAGCAATCCCGCGAGCGAGCCCTTGGGATAGTAGATGTAGCCGGTGCCGTCGACCGGATGCACCCACGTGTTCAGCGACGCATCCTCCAGCGCCACCGCCGGCACGGCGCTGACTTCGTTGATCTTGCCGGCCGTGAGCGCATAGAAGCCGCTGTCCGGGATGATGCCCCCGCGCACCTCCGCAAGGTCGGCGTAATAATCCGTGATCCCTTCGCTCACCCATAGCCACGTGGTGGGCTGCGGCACGTCGTAGCGATACGGCCACATGTCCGCCGGCCGCAGTCGCTTGACGTTCCACGCATGGAAGATCTCGTGAGCGTACAACGACGGCTGGAAGTCGCTCGACACGTACACGGGCGACAGCACGTCGACGTGCGAGCTCTGATGTTCGAGACCGCTCGCGCCCTGGAACGTCGAATCGACGATCTGGAATACGGTATAGCTGTCCCACGGCGTCTCGCCGAACACGGCGACCTCGGGCGGGACAGCCTTCTTGAGCTGGTCCCACACCTGGAATCGTGCGACGCCGCGGACGGCACCGGCAGGGTACGACGCGAAACGCATCCATCGTCCCGCGATCTGTGCACTGTCCACATCCAGGCGCCCCACGAAGAACGGCATGTCGACGAGGTCGTGATAGTTCGCCGTGCCGAACGTGAGGGCCGGCGAGCCTGCCGCGTCCGCGGCGCGCGGCATCGACGTCACCACCTTCCAGTCCGGCTGCGTCTCGACGGTCACCCGCGCGGCGAACGTGAGCGGCCGCCCCTCGGGGTACATGAACACGTTCGTCCCGTTGAACAGCAGGAAATCCGGCCGCGCCCATGACATTGCGTTGTCGAGCGAATCGGCGCGAAAATCGAATGACACGACGATCGGACCGGTTGAGCCCGCGTCACGCCGGATCCGCCAGGTGTCGAAGTCCAGCTTGTCCCACTGCAGCGGCTTGCCCGTCGCGGTCGCGGAAAAGTTCTCGACCCAGCGCGCGAAGTTGCTGATCTCGTACGCACCAGGCGTCCACGCGGGGAGCGACAACAGCACCGGATCTGAACCCGACGCTGTGAGCGTCGTGACGACGTGCATGCGCCGCTCCAGCGCCGTCGCGCTCGTGAACGTCACCTGATAGCGGATATCCGTCACCGGCGCGGAAATCGCACTCGAGGCAGGTACGGCGGCCGCACCCTGTGCGCCGAGCTTTACCGCCAGCGCAAGGATCGGGAGCAACGGCGCACGTGCCATGGTACGCATTTCGGCCTCTGCCAAGTGTCGATTTTCGGGCTCGTCTGCACAAACCTAGCCGGTCACTTTCGTCTTGCCCCGCGAGCCGCAGCCGCCCATAGTGCGGAAGAGGCCGCGTCACGCGGCGGGTGGGAACGGAGCGGGGGCATGCGCGAACGGTACGTCTCGAGGGAACGGCAAGGCTGGCGGGATCAGCGGTGGTGCCGCTCCCTGGTGCTCATCGTGGGCCTCGCCGACGCCGCTGCCGCGCAGTCGACTGGCCGGCTCTGGGGCACCGTGCGTGACACGAGCGGGCGTCCGATTGCGATGGTCCGCCTGACATCCGGCGCGACACATTCGCTCACCGATTCCTCGGGGCGCTTCGCGTTCGGGGGGCTGGCGCCGGGCTCGGCACCGCTGCTGATCCGGCGGCTCGGCTTTCAACCCATCGATACCACACTGTTGCTCGTGTCCGGCCGCTTCGACACGCTGTCGTTCGTGCTCGCGATGCTGCCGCAGGATCTGCCCGGCGTCACGGTCGACATGGACGCCATCCTGCGCGAGCGTCTCCCCGACTTCTATCGGCATCGCACGGGTGGAGGCGGCGGCTTCTACTTCGACCGGCGCGACATCGACGCCCGACATCCGCAACTCCTCAGCGATCTGCTTCGCGCCCTGCCCGGTACCCGTGTCCTGACCGACCGCAGCGGCCGGGGCACGATGCGCATGAATCGCAGCAGCAGCGGCCCGCGGGACTGTCCGCCTGACGTGTGGATCGACGGCGTGCGCGCCGAAGGGATGAACGTGGATGACGTCGGTATCCACGATGTGGAAGCAGTGGAGCTGTATCGCGGACCCGCAGGTTTGCCCCCCGAGTACAACGATCGCCTCGGCCGTCCGAACTGCGGCGCCATCGTGATCTGGACGCGATTGCCCGGCTGACGTCTTATTGGCGGATGCCACTGCGACATGCATTCGCCCTCTGCCTGTTGTCTGCGACCCTCGCGACCGCGCAAAGCCCCGCGACGCCCGCAGATCTGATCGTACAGAACGCGCGTATCTACACGGTCGACGAAGGTCGTCCCATGGCCGAAGCCATGGCGATTCGCGCCGGCCGTGTCGTATTCGTCGGTTCACACCGCGGGGCGCTCCTCTTCCGGGGCGGGCAGACACAGCTGCTGGACGCGTCGGGCGCGACGATCATCCCGGGAATTACGGACGCCCACGCGCACCTCATCAGCCTCGGATTCACCCTCAGTCAGGTGGATCTCGTCGGCACGCGCTCCTACGAGGAAGTCGTCGCGCGCGTCGCCGCCCGGGCGCGTGAGGTTCCTGCCGGGACATGGATACTCGGCCACGGCTGGGATCAGAACGATTGGCCGGACACGCGCAATCCGACGCACGACGCGTTGTCGCGGGCGGTGCCGAACAATCCAGTCTCGCTGTCCCGCATCGACGGGCATGCGCTGCTCGTCAACGCCGCGGCGATGCGTGCCGCCGCGGTCACCTCGTCCACGGCGGATCCCGCAGGGGGCCGGCTCGAGCGCGCGACCGGCGCAGCGCCCACCGGCGTCTTTGTCGACAACGCGATGGACATCATCGAGTCGCGGATCCCGGCGCCGAACCACGACCAGCTGCGCGCCGCCGTTCTCGCCGCCGTGAGAGAAGCCAACCGGTTCGGGCTGACGTCCATCCACGATGCCGGCGTCGCGCCGGAGGTGATCGATGTGTACGAGGAGCTGGCCCATGCCGGTCAGTACACCTTGCGCAATTACGTGATGATTCGCGGCGACGACTCCACGCTCGCGAAATACTTCCGCCGTGGCACACAGAACGCGCTCTACGATGGCCACATCTGGATCCGGTCCATCAAGCTCGTCGCTGACGGCGCCATGGGATCGCGCGGCGCGGCGCTGCTGGATCCCTACACCGATGATCCGACGAACACCGGACTGTTGCTCGAGCCATCGGGCCGCATCCAGGACGTCGCGGTGCGCGCGTTGCGGAACGGATTCCAGCTCAACGTCCATGCGATCGGCGATCGCGGCAACCGCATCGTGCTCGACGCCTTCGAGGCGGCGCTCAAGCTGGTCCCCACCGCCGACCACCGCTTCCGTATCGAGCACGTGCAGCTGCTCAACTACGCCGACGTTCCGCGTTTCGCGCAGCTCGACGTCATCCCGTCGATGCAGACCTCGCATCAGTCCAGCGACATGTACTGGACACCGAACCGGATCGGGTACGCGCGCACGCTCGGCTCCTACGCCTGGCGCTCACTCCTCAACACGGGCGTTGTGATCGCCAACGGTACCGACTTTCCCGTCGAGGAAGTGGACCCGATGCGGACCTTTCACGCCGCCGTGACGCGCCAGGACGAGAACAACTGGCCTGCAGGCGGCTGGTTCCCCGATCAGCGGATGACGCGCGATGAGGCGCTGAAATCGATGACGATATGGGCGGCCTACGCGGCCTTTCAGGAAAAGGATCTCGGATCGCTGTCGCCGGGCAAGTACGCCGACTTCGTCATCCTCGATCGGGACATCATGACAGTCGCCCCGACCGACATTCTCGCGACGAAGGTCGTCGCGACATACATCGGGGGCCGTCCGGTCTACCAGAAAAGCAAATGACCGCCGCGAAATTCGCGGCGGTCATTGGCAGTCGTCCAGTGGGACGAAGGTCTTACGGAATGTCCGAGACGATGCAGAGGTCCCGGTCGCCCGAACGAACGTAGTAACCGCTGCGGCAGGTCTCGCCGCCGATGTCGATCAACGTCTCGAGCGGCGCCACTGTGCTCACCATGTTCGCCTTATCAGCGGCGGCCGGGCTTCCGTTCCGTGGCGTGCTCGGTGCCGTCGCGTCGCTGCACGCGGCGAGCAGGAGAACAGCGCCGCCGAGAAATAGAGCCTTCTTCCAAGCCATGTCGCCTCCAAGAGCGAGTTGCGCGTCCTTAGTAACGTTCTGCGCAGTCATTATTTAAGTCGCGACAGACGATTAATCAAACGGCCAGTATATTGGCCCAAGTCGATTTTTGGAGCCGTAGCGTGAGTCACATTGCACCAGGTCCTTCAGCCACAACGCTTTCTGCAACCGGACGCGGCAGTTGGCTCACACCTGAACGGTTACCGAAAGTTCGAAACATTCTCCTCGGCGCGACGCTTTTCGTCGCACTGCTGGTTTGGGTGTCCTTTACGCTCGGGCTTGTTCCGCGCGGTACACACCTGGTCACCAAGCTCCAGGTCATCGGCGTGATGACCTGGTTGTATGCCCTTGTGCAGATAGTGGACCTTCGGTTCATGCGCAGCCGGTTTGTTCAACGGCGTCGGGCGGGTTCGCGACTTCCAGAGGCCGTCGAGGGCTGGTTGTTCGGTCAGATGATCGCGTGGTTCGGCATCGTTTACTATGTGCTCACCGATGACGCGCGCTGGTTCGTCGCCGGTATGGTCTTGTTTCTCATCAGCTTCGTGGTCTTCCCGATTACTCAATCTCGCGCCGATTGATGCTGAGCTCCGCGGCGATTGCATTCCTGAAGCGGCTTCTCGACGCGCCCGGCCCTTCCGGGTTCGAAACACTGGCGGGTCGGTCCTGGCGCTCTGAAGCGCAGACATTCGCGGAGAAGGTTCGCGTCGACGTCGCCGGCAACTGCCTGGCGGAGATCAACCCCGCCGGCTCGCCCACCATCCTCATCGACGGTCATATCGACGAGATCGGCGTCATCGTGCAATACGTCGACGATGACGGCTTCCTCTACATCTCGCCGATCGGCGGGTGGGACGCGACGGTGCTCGTCGGACAACGCATCCGGTTTCTCGCGGCCACCGGCGACGTCATCGGCGTCGTGGGACGGAAGGCGCCGCACCTGATGAAGGACAGCGATCGCGAGACCGCCGTGAAGTTCATCGATCTGTGGGTCGATATCGGTGCGAAGAACCGCGCCGAGGCAGAGGCCCGCATCTCGATTGGCGATCCCGGCGTCATCGACGCGCGAACGCACGATTTCCCCGGCAACCGCATCGTCTCGCGGTCCATCGACGATCGCATCGGCGCGTTCGCGGCGCTCGAGGCGCTGCGACGGTACGCCGAAAAGCCGGGCACCGCACGCGTGGTGGCCGCGGCCACGACGCAGGAAGAGATCGCCTGGCACGGTGGCGGCGCGCTGGTCGCAGCGAATGCGGTACGTCCCAGGTTGGCCATCGTCGTGGATGTCACGCATGCCACCGATCACCCGACGATGGAAAAGAAGGAGATTGGAGACCACCGCCTCGGCGGCGGCCCGGTGTTCGCGCGCGGCGCGCTGCTCTCGCCAGTCGCGTTCGAGCTGCTTCGCGCCGCCGCGCGCCAGCGCAACATCCCCTTCTCCCTGCACGCCATCGGCCGCGACACCGCCACGAACGCCGACGCCATTCACATCGCGCAGGAAGGCGTCGCGACGGCCCTGGTCTCGATCCCGAATCGCTACATGCACTCACCCAACGAGATGGTGAGCCTCGACGACGTCGACAACACCGCGGAGCTGATCGCGGAGGTGTGCCGGATGGTGGATCAGAAGACCGACTTCACGGCACGCTGACGCTCAGCGCGCCTGCGCGAGCGCGCGCGAGGCGGTCTCGCGCACTTCGCGGTCCTTGTCGGCGGACAGCTCCTCCAGCGCGACCACGGCCGCCGGCGTCTTCGCGTCGCCCAGCGCCTCTACGGCAGCGACGCGCAGCGACCTCGACTTCTTGCGGAACAGCCGGCCATCCGGCTCGGCCAGCCTGATGAGCTTCTGCACCGCATCCGGCGTGGCCACCCTGCCCAGCGCGGCGACCATCGCGAGCTGCACGTCCGCGTCGTCCTCGTCCTCGATCGCGCGGATCAGTGTCGTCGACGTGCGGCTGTCCTTCCGTGTCGCGATCGCGACGGTGGCCTGCATGCGCACTTCCGGCGACGCGTCGGCCACGGCGTCATAGATGCCTTTCATGGCGCGCGGCGTCCCGAGCCGCAGCAGCGCATTCGTCGCGGCGCGCCGCACGCGGTCATCCGTATGTCGGAGCAATCCGATGAGATCCGTTTCCGCGGTGGCGGCCTGCATCTCCCCGAGCAGATCCGCGGCATTGCGCACGACGAACCAGCGTGAATCGCCGAGCATGCGACGCAGCGCGGACACCGCATCGGTCAGCTCGCGGAACAGATCCACGAGCATTCGACGGTCCTCCGCCCGCGGCGCCTGGTTTATCTGCTCGACGACGGCATCGGCGCCCTCCTCTCCCGCCCGCTCGAGCACCTCGAGGTAGGCCTGCTTTCCCGCCGGCCGCTTCAGAATGAGCGAGGCGACCGCGCGCAACACGGCGGGCTTCGACATGCGACGGATCGCGAGCACATACGCGCGCTTGAGCTCCGCGTCCCGCAACCCGGCGGTATCGCGCGCGACGACGCCATGAAAGATCTCGGTCACGACCGTCGGCTTGCCGGTGCGCACGCAGTGCTCCGTGAGCAGGACGAGGTCGTCGAGCACGCGCGTCGCGACATCGACGCTCGCTGTCGCGTCGAGCGCGGCGAAGAGCTCCTCGGGCGTGAACTTCGACACATCCTGCGTGCCGCTGAGCTCCGCCAGCAGCGCCGCGGCCTGCCGCGTGGCGCGTGGCCGCTCGGGCTCCACGATCTCCGTCGGCGCTTCGGCGAGCGCGGACGCTGGAATCGCTTCGGTCGGCGCCTCTGTCGCTGACGGCGGCGCCACCGCTTCCGTCGGTGCTTCCTCGGGCCGATCGGGAAGTGGCTCCGGCGTGACGAAGGCGATCGATCTCGGCTTCAACGCCGCGAGCTTCTTCCTGGCGTGGGCGCCGCCGTCGCCGGGAACACCGTGCGCCACGAGGATACGCGCCGCGCCAAGGAGGTCGGCGGCCTTCGAGCCGGCGCCGATCTCGACGCGGAGCACCGAATGCTCGATCAGACGCGCGACGATGTCGTGGACACCGGTCAGCGCCGACGGCACCACGTACTCGTTCGCGCGCAATGTCGTGCCTTCGGGCGTGAGCGCGACCGGACCGTTGCGGCTCAGCGTGACGAGCGCGCGCAGCGACACCTTCTGCTCGTCGATGTTGCCCGAGTCGTGCTGCAGCAGCGAGATGAGGCGGGCGAAATGACGAGCGAATGTCGCGGAATAATCCATACGCGAGGACGGTGTCCCGGCGTCGGAACACGGGAGTAGGCGGGAAGGAGCGTGTGAAGTTAGAAATGGTGCGACGCGCCCGCCAGAATCGCGCGCTAGACTACATCACATGTTTCTCCGATCACACGCGGCGATCTGCGCCGCGACGTTGCTCGCGGTCGCCTGCGCGCCCGGGTCGCGCGGACCTTCCGCCATCGCCGCCGCGGATTCCAGTCGCATTCGCGCGGACGTGTCCTATCTCGCCTCCGACGCGCTCGAGGGACGTGGCACCGGCACCGCGGGCAATGATTCCGCCGCCGCCTTCATCGCGCGCCGCTACGCGACGCTCGGGCTCCAGGCGCTGTCGCCCGGCTATCTGCAACCGTTCGACGTGCGGTCCGCCGTGCTCGCGCACAGCGGCGGAGCGACCGGCGCGGGCACGCGAACCCAGAATGTCATGGCGCTGCTCCGCGGCGCGGATGCCGCGCTGCGTGGTCAGGTGATCGTTGTCGGAGGGCATTCGACCACCTGGGCCGCAGCACGTTCGGTGCGCTCGACGCCGAGGCCGGCGACGCGATCCGGAATGGGGCGGACGACAACGCGTCCGGCACCGCCGCCGTGCTGGAGCTCGCGCGGCTCTTCTCACTGCACCCTACGCGGCGCTCGCTCCTGTTCGCGAACTTCAGCGGCGAGGAGCTCGGGCTGCTCGGCTCCCAGTATCTCGTCGAGCATGCGCCGCTGCCTCTCGACAGCATGGTCGCCATGCTGAACTTCGACATGGTCGGGCGCCTGCGTGGCGACAGCCTCGTCGTGTACGGCGTCGCGACCGCTCGTGAGTTTCCGGCTCTCCTCGACAGTGCCAACGTGCCTCTTCGACTCGCGATTCGCGGACTCGGCGACGGCTTCGGCCCGTCGGATCACAGCTCCTTCTTCGCGCGCAGCATTCCGGTCCTTCATTTCTTCACCAACCTGCACGACGACTACCACCGGGCGTCGGACGACGCGGCAAAGCTGAATGCCGCCGGCGAGGCGCGCGTGATCATGCTCGCGGAACGCGTGATCCGCGCCCTCGACGCCTCGGATGCGCGACCGACGTTTCTTCGCGGCGTGGCCGCGCCCCTCGCGACCGGAGCACGGTCGAACACCGGTGTGTATCTCGGATCGATACCGGACATGAGCGCGCCGGACGTTGCCGGGCTGCGCCTGACGGGCGTTCGCGCAGGCAGCCCGGCCGATTCCGCGGGTCTCAGGGCCGGCGACATCGTGGTGGAGCTCGGCGGTGTCGCCGTCACCGATCTTCAGACGTATTCGGACGCGCTCTATGCCCACAGCCCTGGCGACGAGGTCCGCATCGTCATTCTGCGCGGCGGTGCACGCATGAACGTGACGGTGAAGCTCGGCAAGCGGGGCTGATGCCGCCTCGTCCCATCCCGGCGCCGGCGTCCGCCGGCACCACACGCTCGACCGACGTTCCACTCTACTGGTGCACGTACGGATCGCCCCGCGATTCGCGGGTGCTCGTCCTGCACGGCGGCCCGGGCGCGCATCACGACTATCTGCTGCCGCAGATGCTGGCGTTGACGGAAAGCGCCGGCGGCCGCGAGCTGCTCTTCTACGACCAGCGCGGCGGCGGGCGGTCGAAGACCTCGGACCCGCGGCCCATCACGTGGCAGACGCAGGTCGGCGATGTCGCCGCGCTGCTCACGGAATTCGAGATGCCCGATCCCGTGATCGTGGGTTACTCGTGGGGCGGCCTGCTCGCGCTGCTCTACACAGCCTGGGCGGTGCGGAATTCCGGATCACGGCCTCGCGCGCTCGTCCTGATCGATCCTGCACCCGTATCGCGACGCTTTCGCGGCCAGTTCGAGGCGGAGTTCGCACGTCGGCAGGCCGGTCCCGACCTGCAGCGAATGCGGCAGGACCTGGCGGAATCCGGCCTGCGCGATCGCGACATGGAGGCGTACCGCCAGCGCAATTTCGAGCTCAGTGTCGCCGGCTATTTCGCGCATCCGCGCCTCGCGACGGACCTCACTCCATTTCGCGTGATGGCGCGGGTGCAGCAGGGCGTCTGGGACAGTTTGGGCGACTTTGACCTCGCCGCTGACGGTCGCCTCGCGTCGATCACGACGTCCACGCTCATCGTGCACGGCCGGCAAGACCCGATTCCGCTCGCCTCGTCCGAGGAGTGCGCACGGGCGATGCCCGACGCCCGGCTGGTGGTGCTCGAGGACTGCGGTCACGTGCCGTACGTGGAGCAGCCTGCCGCGCTGTTCGGGACGGTGAACGACTTTCTGGCGCGCGACGCCGGAGTGTCGTAGCGTCTTGGCTCATGGCCGCCCTGCACGACATCATCCAGCCGCACGTCGCCACGATCGAGCACGATGGCAAGAAGCTGGACGTGACGTGCCGCATCGCGTTTGATGGCATCGAGTACGTAGGCCGGCTCTGGTTCGCGGACGTGACGCTCGAGGACTCCGGCGTGCCGGACCGCGGCGCGCTCCCCGGCCGCAGCCGCGACGAGGTGATCGGCCTGGCGGATCGTCTCACGCATCCCGAACTGGCGCTGCGCTACCGTCGCGCCGTCGCCGAACGCCGCCGATACATCGCGCTGCGCCGAGCCACCGAGGAGATACTCACCAAGATCCGCTATCTGAATCAGGTGGCCATCTCGATGCGCGCCGGCCTGCTCGATCGCGACGGCGCCGCCCAGGAGATCGACCTCACCGAAAAGCAGCTCCACGACCAGGTCGAGCAGCTGCGGTTCCACGCCGGCGTCGAGGACGAGAATTAGCGCCCGAGTCTAACTTCCCCGCATGGATTCACGCACCGCCGCGCACGCGTTGTCGCAGATCGCTGCGTACATGGAGCTCGGCGGAGAGAACCGGTTCAAGGCGCGAGCGTACCATCGCGCCGCCCGGAGTCTGCTGGCGCTCGCTGTGGACGATCTCGCCCCGATGCTGCGCTCCGGCGAGCTCGCCCAGGTGCGCGGGCTCGGACCGGCGACGGTGAACGTCGTGCGCGATCTCGTCGAGACGGGCGAGTCGCGATACCTCGAGCAGCTGAAGGAACGGACGCCCGAGGGTTTGCTCGAGCTCGTGAACGTGCCGGGCCTCGGGATCGAGAAGATCCACAAGTTGTACGCCGAGCTCGGGATTCAGTCCGTCGCCGATCTCGAGGCGGCGGTCCGCGATGGCCGCCTGCTGAAGATGAAGGGCATGGGGCCGAAGACCGCGCAGAAGCTGCTTGCGGGGATCGACTTCATGCGGAGCGCGGTGACGCGCAAGTTGTATCCCCACGCCATCGTCGAAGCGAACGCGATTCTCGCTGCGGTGCGCTCGCACCCGGACGTCGTGCGCGCGGAGATTGCGGGCTCGCTGCGCCGCCGGCGGGAAGTGGTTGCGGACGTGGACATCGTCGCCGCATGCAACGGTGATGCGGCCGCCGTGGCGCAGTCGTTCACGCGGCTCGCCGGCATCCGCTCGAGCGAGGGTGACGGTCCGTCGGTGAGCATCCGCTTCGTGGACGGCACGCGGCTCGATCTCGCGTGCGTGCCCGTCAATGACTTCGCGATGGAGCTGTTCCGCGCCACGGGGACGCCGGAGCACGTGGACGCGGTGCTCGGCCGCCTCGCCGGAAAGGGGGTGAGAGGTCTCGACGAGGACGCGCTGTATCGCGCCGCCGGGCTGTCCTGGGTGCCGCCGGAGCTGCGCGAGAATCAGGGAGAGGTCGAAGCCGCCGCGCGACATGCGCTCCCGCAGCTGCTGCGCCTCACTGATCTGCGCGGCGTGCTGCACTGTCACACGAGCTACTCCGACGGCAAGTCCACGGTCGCCGAGATGGCGGCCGCTGCGCGCGCGCTCGGCTGGAGCTATCTCGGCATCTCGGATCATTCTGAGGCCGCGTTCTACGCGTCCGGCGTCGCGCGCGATCGCATGCTCGAGCAACACGAGGAAATCGACCGGCTCAACGCCACGCTCGACGGCTTCCGCGTGCTCAAGGGTGTGGAGGCCGACATTCTCGCGGACGGACGGCTGGACTACGACGCGGATTTTCTCGGCCACTTCGACTACGTCATCGCGTCCATCCACTCGCGATTCAAGATGGACGGCGATGCGATGACGGCGCGCGTGTTGCGCGCCATGGACGATCCTCACATGACGATACTCGCGCACCCCACGGGCCGGCTGCTGTTGTCGCGCGAACCGTACGCGCTCGACGTCGAGGCGGTGCTCGAGAAGGCGGCGGCCTCCGGTGTGGCGATCGAAGTCAACGCCGACCCGCACCGGATGGACCTCGACTGGCGCTACCTCAAGCGCGCGAAAGAGCTTGGCGTCATCATCGAGATCGGCCCGGATGCGCATTCACGCGGTGGACTCGAGTGGACGGAGCTCGGCGTCGCGATGGCACGCAAAGGCTGGATGGAAGCGGCCGATGTCCTCAACACGCGCGACGCCGCTGCCGTGGTGGCGTTCGCGAAGCGCCGACTCACATGAAAAAGAAAGCCGCCCCGCGCGCATCGGGTCGCGCCGCTCGTGCGCCGGCCGCATCCGGCAAGACCACAAACAAGGCGAGAAGCGCTCCGCGTCGCACGCGACGAATGGCGCCGGCGGCACAGCGCGCGCCCGAGATCTACGAGCGGCTCTCCGCGGAGTACCCGGACGCGAAATGTGCCCTCGACTTCCGCAACCCCTACGAGCTGCTCGTCGCGACGATCCTGAGCGCGCAGTGCACGGACGTGCGCGTGAACATGGTGACGCCCGCACTGTTCGCGAAGTATCCGGATGCGCAGGCGCTGTCGGTCGCACAGCCCGAAGACGTCGAGGAGCTCATCAGGAGCACGGGATTCTTCCGCAACAAGACGAAGAGCCTTCTCGGCATGTCGGGCAGAGTGACGGAAACGCACGGCGGTGCGATTCCCGATTCCATGGATGCGCTGGTGCAATTGCCAGGCGTCGGCCGCAAGACCGCGAACGTGGTCCTCGGTAACGCCTTTGACCGTAACGAGGGTGTAGTCGTCGACACGCACGTGACGCGGCTGAGTCAGCGTCTCGCGCTGAGCAGGGAAACCGATCCGGTGAAGATCGAGCAGGATCTCTCGAAGCTGTTCCCGCGCGAACGATGGACGATGCTCTCACACCTGCTCATCTCGCACGGGCGCGCGGTCTGTGACGCGCGCAAGCCGCGTTGCGAAGCGTGCGTCGTGAGCCAACTCTGTCCCTCATCGCGAGTCTAGACGTGCAACCGACGAAGGTTTGCTCCGCTCTCCTGCTGTGTGCCGCACTCGGATGTCATCGTGACCCCGGTCTGGAGGTCGCCAGCGTGCGGCCGGCGGCCGCGACCGGCGTGACCTACGGGGATTGCGTCGAGGCACGGAAGCGGGCCGCCCGGCAGCCCGACCTCGATGTCGATCGGCTGCCTGCGCCCATCGTCCAGAAGCCGGCGCCCTTCTCGAGGATGCCGGCCGCGGTGCGCAGCGAGATCGCGAAGGCAGGCGCCGTCGTGAAGCTCGACGTGCTCGTCGACACCCTCGGACGCGCGGACATGAAGACCTTCAGGATCCTGGAGAGCTCGCATCCCTGGCTCGCCGCAAACATGAAAGGCACGCTGCCGCGCTGGACGTTCGCGCCGGCGCAGCTCGCCGGATGCAAGGTGCCGCGCGTCTACAAGTTTTCCGCGACCGCGAAAGCGCGTATCTCGAAAGCGCGTATGTAGATTGGTTTCATGACCAAACAAGCCACCTTCGAGACGAATCGCGGAACGATCGTCGCCGAGATGTATGAGAAGGACGCACCGAATACCGTCGCCAACTTCGAGAAGCTCGCCAATACCGGCTTCTACGACGGCGTGAAGTTCCACCGCGTCATTCCCGGGTT
>Ga0066652_100000404_pt1 | contig 21017 bp, 30 predicted proteins | sample GraSoiAngelo_101_FD_71413 | JGI IMG/M metagenome (GOLD analysis project Ga0066652, IMG submission 71413) | Grasslands soil microbial communities from the Angelo Coastal Reserve, California, USA - 14_0903_02_30cm | ecosystem: Environmental > Terrestrial > Soil > Grasslands | place: USA... | reverse complement strand
TGCGGTGGCGAGTTCGTGCCCTCCAGGGATGCTCGGAAGTGTTCCTCCGGCATTGGCGCCGAAATCGGTGGATTCGTGACTGCCGTCGGCGGAACTGAACTCGCTTGCCAGCAATCGATGGCTCCGCGGGGGCTTGAAGTTGAGGACGCAACGGGCAGGACCGTGAGGCCCCGGTTTGGAATCGCGGTGGAGTAGTCGCGCACGAGACCGCCGATGAGGCGAGCGCTCGACGCCGGGCCGACCTCAACGCCGCATTCGACCGCATCGAGGCTACGATGGGCGATCGATGAGCGCCAAGATCGTCTCCGACGGAGTGGCACATACGGTGCCGGCTGATCTGAGACGTGTCCTGATTGCCAACCCAAAAGTTCTGGCGACATGGGAAGACCTCACCCCTCTTGCCCGCAATGAGTGGATCTGTTGGGTGCTCTGGCCCAAGAGGGCCGAAACGAGGAGTCAGCACATCGAGAGGCTGCGCACCGAGCTTTTGGCGGGGAAGCGACGACCCTGCTGCTGGCTTGGCTGCATCCACCGCAAGGACAAGGAACTCAGCCCTTCGGTCCGCTGGGTGGTAAGCAGCCGCAGCAAAGCGTCGGCATGAGCGACGCATCCGCGTCCCAACAGATAGATGACATCGTCCGCAGGATGGCCGGCTGGAGGGGTGAGAGGTTGAGCCAACTGCGGGGTCTCATCAGGGGCGCCGATCCGGGCGTAATCGAAGAAGTGAAGTGGAAGAAGCCCTCCCGCCCCGAGGGGGTTCCCGTCTGGTCGCACGACGGCATCGTCTGCATCGGCGAGGCCCTCAAGAACGCGGTGAGGCTGACGTTTCCGAAGGGTGCCCAACTGAAGGATCCGAAGGGCCTCTTCAACACGCGTCTGGACAGCAAGACGGTTCGTGCCATCGACTTCCACGAGGGTGACGCGATCAAAGAATCCGCCTTGAGGGCGCTCATTGTCGAAGGTGTCCGTCTCAATCGAAGCTGAGATCGGCGACGGACGTCCACATCCTAAGGGTGGAATCAGGGGCTTCGTAAGAGACGGCGACGGGCACAGCCGGGGCACAGATCCCTGGCACCAGGCGGCTCTACGAGAACACGGATGGACACCGAGGAGGGGCAATTTGAGTTCAGGCGGACCTCTGCGGAGCCAGCGGGACACGCGGGGCCACTCCACCAGGACGGTTCGGGAGCATGAGGCCCCGGGTTCAAATCCCGGGCCCCCGACCATTCTTGTATTTGAAATCGGCGATTTCCCTTGTGGTTGGAGTCAGCTTCATACCGCCGTATCACAATTTCCTGCAGACCAACCAAACCGGGGCGGTGTAACGGCGTCTTTCGTAGGCAATGTGAGATCACGCGACTGGGAATCGTTGGATAGGCAGCGCCCCATGCCGGCGGACGCACGGGTCAGGACCGTGAGGCACCCTACGCAGAATTCCAAGCTCGATCGGCATTAGTAATTGCCCCAGCCCTGTGGCTCGCATTCTTGAGCTCGTCGAGAAACTCCCCTGAAATCTGGCCCGTGGAGGCGGTGATGTCGGGCGCTGGGTACCGGACGTCTAGCCAAAGTCGGCAGCGGTGATCCCATAGGCGTGACCTGGTGGCCACTGCACCAGCTCGATCCGGTAGCCGTCGGGGTCGCGGAGCCATGACGTTTGTGCCCCATCAAGGCCGCCCGGGCGTTCGACTGGGTCGGCATTCAGTCCTGCCTTCGTAACAGCCTCGATCATGCCGCTGAGGTCATCGACTTGCACCGCGAGGTGGCTGAACCCGCTGCCGATGACCACTGGTCCGTCGGGCGGCCGGTGCACCAGTTCGAGCGTAACCACTTCATCCGCCGGCAACTTGAGCATCGTTAAAGTCACACCGTCGCCCAGATCAACGCGACCGACCTGCTCGAACCCGATTGCCCCGTAGAAGGCCAGTGAGGTGGCCAGGTCAGTGATGCGGTACGCCGGATGCAACGTCCTCATGCCTAGACAGTAGGCACTACGGGGACCGTGAGGCAGCAGGCCTCATTCCTGAGAAAAGATCGAGTACCTGACAAAGCGCTAGACCGGCTCGGGGCATGTCAACCTCGAGTCGGTGGTTAGAGAGTATTGCCTTCACTACAACGACGAGCGGCCGCATCGGAGCCGCGCGCTCCGACCACCAACCGCTAATTGCGATCCCGTGAAAATCGCAGGCAGTCCTATCTCGCGGCGCACGCGCCTCGGCGGTCTGCTAAGCGACTATCGCCAACTGCTGGCGGCGGCATGACCTCATTTTCGAACCGAACAGGCTCCAGGCGATTGGCTTGGTCGGAAAGTTCACTCTTCCAGACGGCGGCTTTACCGAGTTCGTGTTGCGCCGCGAGTTGGACGCATTTCTTAATTCGCACTACCGGCGTCATGAGACGTGCCCTAACAGGACTCGTCTTGATCCAATTCAATGCACAGAACGCAGTCTTTCGCGAGGGAACCTAGATGCGTCTCAGGTTCGGGCACCAGTCTCGTGCCACAGACTCGAAGGATTTGACGTTGTCCGGACGGCGCGAGGTTGAATCCCTGCGGACCCGTAGCCCACGACACCAGCGAACTCACCATTGCCGCCGGGGAAAACTCTGCGTCTTTGACGTCGGCGCCATGCCTTACCTGGAGCTTGATATGGCGACAACTACAAATATGGAGATGGTCATTCTCCATAACGCCGAATTCGACCAGGAAATCATCAGCTGCCAAGGGTTCGGTCGCCGACCGCCATACTTGTGAGTTCTTATCTCCAAACTGGCGAATTAGGGTTCCGGTAGTGTCGACCAGTTCGACGCGATGACGCTTCACTTCAGTCGTTCCGTCGAGGTGAACGAAGACCTCCATGGCTCGCCTCCACTTGCTCCTCTCCACGAACCTTTCGCGCTTTGACGGTAGTCGGGCAGGTCGTCTCAACCGGTGATTACGGCCGAGCGCATCGCTCAACCTATCACTGCAGCCAGCGCCATCTCACCTACCCAGGCCAGCCACCATTGCGGTCCCACGGTCAGTGTTCCCCGGTCATGAGCGGAGGCTCAAGGCTCGGACTGCACTCGGGGGAAGTCTGTCGCCGCCAGGTTCGGCTAAGTTGCACGACAGGATGTACCAGTTTCATGATGGCTCTCATAGTCCCGACCATAAACCGCCTTTCGCGGTCGGCGGGGACGGTCTACCGAGGGGGTCAAATTCGAGTCACTTCGATGAAGTTGCTGGATCGCGTGTACCTCGTGGGCTCAGGAGCGAATGGGTTTGATCTGAGCGATCCCTTTGATTGCCACATCTACCTGCTCGATGGTGGAGGAGAACTCGCCCTTATCGACGTTGGTGCCGGCCTGGGCACTGAGGATGTCGTCGCCAACGTTGAGAGAGAAGGGTTTGATCCTCGTTTGATCCGGCACTTGGTGCTGACGCACGGACACGCCGACCATGCTGGCGGCGCGTATCGGATGAAGCGTCGATTACATGGTCCGGCGGTTTACGCCTCTGCGTTCATTGCCGACAGCCTGCGCGAAGGCGACGAAGCGGCAATCAGCCTCGACGTCGCGAAGCAGGCAGGCGTCTACCCCATGGACTATCGATTCGAACCGTGCGCGGTCGACTGCGAGCTGCAGGAAGGAGCCACGATCGACGTGGGTAGCATTCGGCTGTCCGTGATTGACACCCCTGGTCACTCGGATGGCCATGTGTCCCTGATGTCCGACGATGGTCACGATCGAGTGCTATTTGCCGGCGATGTGGTCTTCTTTGGCGGCAAAGTCCTCCTTCAGAACATTCATGACTGCCGGCTAGACGCCTTGACAAGCTCGTTGCGGAAGCTCCGTCAACTTCAGATCTCCGCATTGCTTCCGGGTCATCTCGGGGTTTCTCTGAAGAATGGACAGCGACACATCGAGCGTGCCAACGTTGCCCTGGATAAGCTCCTCATCCCGGAACAGATGCTGTCAGCTTGGTGAGCTAGCGGATTGCGGTGCCGGCGCAACTATGATGGCGCGCCTGCGCTGAGGAACCTCAACGCCGTGAGGGCGTGGATGCGGGAGGCAACGACAATGTCCTCGACTGCGACGTTCTCGTTTGGCCGGTGAGCGGCAAGCAAGGAACCCGGTCCGAAGGCCGGAATGCAGGGAATCCCCGCCTCGGCCCAAAACGATCCATCCGTAAAGGCCGGCATGGTTCCCAATGGCACGTCGCGACCCAGGACGTCTCGGGCGGCGGATTGCGCGGCCCTGACCAAGGCGTGGCCAGGCTCGATGGAGCACGGAGGCATCCAGTCCAGACCAGCGACAGACTCAGCGGTCACCACGAGCTGTGGATCTTCGCGCCGGAGCCGCTCGAGGAAGACCTCAAGGTCGGCTTTCAGACCCGAAAGAGTCATGCCCGGCACGGTGCGAATGTCGACTCCGAATTCGGCCTCACCTGGGTAGACGCCAAAGTAGACCCCTCCCTTCAGGGTCACGCCCGGATTGACGGTCACGTGGCCGCCGGCGCCACCGTCTTGCGTACGGCTCGGCCGGAATTCCCCGGCCATCCGCGAGAGCACGCCCGCTAGCTTGACACTAGCGTTGATCGAATCCACCTGATCGCTCAGACCCGAGTGCATCTGCGTGCCGTGGACGCGGATTACGAAGCATGAAAGGCCACGCGATGCGACAGCGACATAGGCCCAACCCGACTTCATTCCTGTTGGTTCGCCAACAAGAACGGCGTCCGATGAGAATTCTTCGCGGTGAGCAACAAATCTCACGCCGAAATGGCTTCCAGCCTCCTCGTCTGCCGTAAGACCGATCTTGAGCGAGCCGGCCGGAACATCGAGTTGGCCGAGTGCTGCCCCTGCATAAACCATCGCTGCGACGCCACCTTTCATGTCCGCCGCGCCAAGTCCGTAGAGATGTCCGTCACGGAGCACCGGGTCATAAGGGTCGGTTTCCCATTCGGTTCGATCACCGGCGGGCTTCGTATCAAGGTGGCCATTCAGCATCAGGACACGCCCTGGAGAGCCTCCAACAATTTCGCCTACGAGGTTTGGACGGGCGGCTTCAATCGCGACGCTTTTCAAGTTCTTGTATCCCAGAGCTGCCAGGCGCTCGCGTGAAAGCGCAATCACATCGCGCTCGTCGCCCGGTGGGTTCGGACTTGGTGTTGCCACCAGTTCGCGTGCGAAGTCGATCAGCTGAACTTCGTACGAGGCAAGAAACCGCAGGGCATCGCGCTCAAGCCGGGCGCGACCCCCCTCAGACCGATGCGTGGGCCTCTTCGTAGCTCGGGCCGCCTGAGTCTTCAACCCAGTAATGCCGAGCCCATCCGACGCCCTGCCAGGTCTTGATCATTTCTGGCCTGATCCTGAACAGCCAGCGGGGTTGGGCCATCGTCGACTCCAGATAGGTCGGACCGTTCTTGCCCAAGTATCTATAGCTCATGCGCGTGGCAATCGGTACCCAGGCGCCGCCGACGTTGGGCCGCTCGATCACCTCGGCGGTCCCTCTCCCGACGACCTTGCCGAGGGTCTTCGGTTGTTCGATGACGAATGAGACCCTGGGATCCTTGGCCAAGTATTCCGCCCATTGCGAGCGCTGACGTGGGATCACCCAGAAATAGCCGTCGCGCCACTCATGCCAGCAGACCGTGGCGTAGGGGTATCCCTCGGGCGTGAGACATGCCAGGTACATGTTGACCCCGAGCGAGAGAAACTCGGCCACTTCGCTGTCGGTCATGCCGCGGACTTTTCCGCGCCAGGTCTCCTCGTTCTCTCTCACTGACCCCGTCTAGGCACTTTGGCACCCCGCTGTGGCCCCGTCAAGCGACTCATTGGGGATCAGTTTCGCCGGCCTGAATGACCAGCCCGGTCCGACGTCCGAACCAGCTGACCGCTTCCCCGAGTGGCGGCCTTGATTTTCTTCCCGACCAGAGTTACGGTTGTCACAGTCATGATGTGCGTTCACATACGTGAACAATGACTAGAATCGTTTCGCTCCACGGGCACCCAGCTGATCCGGCCGAATTCGACCGATACTACCGCGAGGTCCACACGCCATTGGTTCAGCGGATCCCTGGTGTGCGCAACATCCGGTTCGGGCGCGTCGTGCGCATGGAGGATGGCTCTCCGCCGCCCTTCTATCTGGTGTCAGATGTTTATTTCGACAATCCTCAAGCGCTGGATGCGGCGCAAACGACACCGGAGATGGCGGCAGCGCTCGCGGACGTCCCGCGCTTTGCTAGCGGGGGAGTGACGATCATGATCTGCGAGTACGAAGACTTCCCTCCCGAGGCTGGCATGCGCGCGGACGAACCGCGCTCGCGGTAGCTCGTCGTGGGAGCCAGACCATCTGACACACTACCGGTCAAGTCTGCGGACAGGACCCTCGACATTCTCGAGCTGCTGGCCGGCGAGCAGCGCGGCCTGACAATCTCCGAGATCAGTAGCCGGCTGAGCTTCGCCCGCAGCAGCACTCATGGTCTGGTCCACACGCTCGAATCGCGCGGTTACCTGTCGCAGGACGGCGGCCGGCGTTATCAGCTCGGAGCGCGGCTCGTGCAAATGGGAATGAACGCAGGTGATCGTATCGAGCTTCGCTCTGCGGCGCACGCAACGCTTCAGAGCCTGGTCGCCGCCACTCATGACACGGCCATGCTCGCGGTGCCGGCGCACGGCGAGCTGCTGTATGTGGACAAGGTCCTGAGCGATGCCCGTGACGTGCGCACCGATCCACGCGTCACTTCGCGAGTGCCGTTGCACTGTTCGAGCCTGGGCAAGGCGCTCCTCGCCGCAGTCGACGACGCCGCAGTCATCCGTCTTCTCGGTAGGACTGCCCTTCGAAGTGTCACTGCATTCACGATCCCCGACGTACGGCGCCTGTTGACTGATCTGGCGCAGACACGTGGGCGCGGCTATTCGGTCGACCAGCAAGAGGGGATCCTTGGCGTGTTCTGCGTCGGCGCGCCGGTCCGCGACCACACGGGCAGATCCGTCGCGGCGATCAGCCTGTCGACCATCAAGGACTTCTTCAAGCCAGAAAGGACGGGTCCCCTCGTTGCCGCCGCTGCGGTCGAGGTCTCGCGGGCAATGGGCTGGAAAGGCGATCGCTCGACGCTCTTCTCGCCGGTCGCGGGCTCAGAAGTGCTGCTCCTCGATTCCTCTTCTCGCGGTGCGGGACGAGGGAGATGAAGGCATTCGATTGGTTGGCCGCCGGGCTTCGCCTAAGCGCCTTCAGTGCGTCGCCAAAGCCGGAGAACTCCGACGCCCCGTCCCTGAGTCGGTCATCACCCGCAACCAGTCCCACCCGACCTCCATCCCGTCTGCGCTCGGGATATCAGGCGATCTCATCGTCGTGGCTGCGGATTCCGGCTACTGTGCGCGGCTATGGCCTTCCCGTCGGTGCCACGGCGATCGTGGCGGCCGTCATAGCGGTCGTCGAACCAGGCTTTTATCGGCCGGCGAATCTTCACGTGGTCATGCAGCAGTACGCGGTTCTAGGCCTTGTCACAATCGGCCAGGTTCTCGTTCTGCTGGTCAGTGGAATCGATCTTTCGGTCGGGGCAGTGATGAACGCCGCGCTAATCGTCATCGCGCTCATGAACCACTACAACGAGAACCTCCTCCTCCTCTCTCTCGTGCTTTGCATCTTGTTGGGAGCCGGAGTCGGCGTCACGAATGGGTTGCTCGTGTCACTTCGTGACGTACCGCCGTTTGCCGCAACGCTCGGCATGACAGCGTGCGTGCAGGGGGCGATTCTCGTCTATACCTTGGGCATACCGGCTGGCAACATCCCGGCAGCACTGAGGCCGGTGGCCCTAGATGGCATCGGCATCGTTCCGTATTCGCTGCTGATCTGCCTCGCAATCGGACTGATAGTGGTCGCCTTTCTGTCCAGAGGAACTTACGGCCGGATGATCTATGCGGTAGGGCGTTCGCCAGAAGTGGCGCGGCGAGTCGGAATCTCTACCACGACCGTGCGAGTCTCCGCCTACACACTCTGCGGAATCTTCGCGGCCTTGGCCGGAATCATCCTCAGTGCATATATCGGGTACGTCGATCCCGCCATCGGTGGCACGTACAACCTGCAGTCGATCGCAGCGGCCGTGGTAGGCGGGGTTTCGTTCGTCGGCGGCGAGGGCAAGCCGGCCGGTGCGCTGATCGGCGCTCTCTTTCTACTCGCGCTGCTCAACGTGACCACTCTTTCTTCGCTCAATCCGTTCGCCCAGCTCATCGTGCAGGGGGTGGTGATGTTAGTCGCGGTGTCGCTGTTTCATCTGGTCAAGAGAGGTTCATTTGCATAGGGGAAAAAGGAGGTCGTGATGTCAAGAGATTTAGTCCGCATCTGGTCGAGGCGTTCACGAGCGGGCTTCGCGGGAGTCGCTGCTGTGCTGCTCGCATTGACAGCGTGTGGCGGCTCGTCCGGCTCGTCTGGAGGGACGAAAACATACACGATCGCTTTCATTTCACAGGGCACGTCCAATAGTTGGGCCGCGCAACTAGACGCTGTGGCGCGCAAGACGGCGAAGGCAGATGGTATCAAGCTGGTCTATTTCAACGGCCAGGGAGACGCGACGAAGCAGTTGCCTGAAATCGACACCGCAATTGCCCAGAAGCCTGACGCGATCGTGCTGGTGCCACTCGGTGGGGCCGCGGACACCGGACCGGTCGAGCGAGCGATGGGGCAAAACATCAAGGTCATCCTCTGCGATAGCACCATCACGTCGACAAACTACACGTCGTTGGTGACGCCGCATGCTGAGACGGCCACGGTGCCGCTGGCGCAGTGGTTGGCAGACAAGATGAACCACCAAGGAAACTTGCTTTATATCGGGGGACTGCCCGGCAACACCACCACGACCACCTATGACCAGGGATTCAATTCAGTAATGCAGAAGTATCCAGACATCCACATCATCAACGCCGGCAACGCGAACTACTCGATCAGCACCGCCAAGCAGTTGGCGGCGACGGCCATCGCTTCCGGCAGGACATTCGCTGGTGCCTGGGGAGTTGGCGGTGAAGCCGTCACAGGGATGATGCAGGCGTACGTCGACGCTGGGGTGACGTCTATACCACCAATCGGAGGCAACTCCGCGACCAACGGCACTATGCGCCTGGCAATTCAACATACCATTCAGGTTGCTTCGTTGCAGTTTCCACCGACCAGCTCACAGGTCTGCATCGATACAGCATTCAAGGCGGCTAAGGGCGAGTCTGTCCCGAAGAGCATCAACCTCTCCGATCTGCCCCAGTACGGCCCAATCTTTCCGCCGCTGGACAAGTACTACAAGTCTCAATACAGCGACGACATGTACGTTGGAACCGACTCGGTTCTGACGTTCGACGAGCTGAAGGCTATAAACCTGGTGAAGTAAAGAGCAGAAAGGCCCACGGGTATGAAAGCTGAGCGGGCGCTCGTCTCCGCAGTTGGCATATACAAGCACTACGGCGGAATTCGAGCGCTCGCCGACGTTTCCCTCGAGATCGCGCCTGCGGAAGTCCATGCCCTGGTCGGCGAGAACGGGGCAGGCAAGTCGACACTCGTCAAGATCATGACGGGGGCTGAGAAGCAAGACGCCGGGCAGGTGCTTATCGATGGTACCGAGGCGGCGCTAAACCCCGAGAAGGCTCGCGAGCTCGGGATCGGCGCGGTCTATCAAGAACCCAGCCTGATTCCGGCCCTGACCGTACTCGAAAACGTATTTCTCGGCTCGGAGAAGCAGGTTGGGCTGCGCCTGCTCGACCACCGGCGAATGAGGCGGGAAGCAGCGGCTGCGCTTGACAGGATCGGCGCGCGCATCCGTCTCGAAACCGAGGTCGCCAGCTTGAGCGTGGCAGACCGGCAGCTGGTCGAGATCGCGCGCGCTCTGGTCCTGCAAGCTCGTGTGCTCATCTTTGACGAACCATCGGCGGTCCTATCAGGAATCGAGCTCGAACGAGTATTCCGCGTGATCAAGGAGCTCCGCTCGCATGGTCTCGGGATCCTGTACATCTCCCATCGGCTGGCCGAGATCTTCGAGCTCGCCGATCGCGCCACCGTGCTAAAGGATGGCCGCGTGGTGGCGAGCCGACCCGTCCGGGAGCTGTCGATGCCAGACCTAATTCGGTTGATGGTCGGACGCGACATTGGAGGGCGTCCTCCGAGGCCGGAATTGTCGAGGGCCAAGGTTGTTCTGACCGTGGAAAATCTCGTGCTCGGCCAGGACCGGGAGCCGATCAGCTTCCAGCTCCACGCGGGTGAGGTGCTTGGCCTCGCGGGGCTTGTTGGTTCCGGTCGCACACGACTGGCCAATGCGTTGGGCGGAATCCGCGCCGCCCGAGGCGGCGTTGTGACCAGGAATGGCCGGCCGGTCAGGCTCAAACGCCCAAGCGACGCCATGCGGAGCGGAATCGCCGTGATACCCGAGGACCGGAAGCGCGAGGGCCTGATCCTTGGTCATTCCGTTCGCGAGAATCTCGCTCTCCCGTCTCTGAGGGACCTTTCGGCGATGGGGATGGTGAGATCGAGGACCGAACGTCGCCTTGCCTCAGAGGCGGTAAGGGCATTCGGCGTCCGGCCCCCCCTGATCGATATAGCGTCTGGAACGTTGAGCGGCGGCAACCAGCAGAAGGTCGTGCTGGGCAAGTGGCTCGTGCGCGAGCCGGCTGCCGAGGTGGTGGTTCTCGACGAACCTACTCGGGGCGTCGACGTGGGGGCCAAATACGAGATCTACAACCTGATCGATAAACTCGTGTCTCGGGGAAGCGGCGTCCTGCTGATCTCGTCTGAGCTGCCGGAAATCATCGCGATGAGCGATCGAGTCCTTGTCATGAGCGCCGGCAACATCGTAGGCGAGCTCGACCGCAGTGAGTTCAGCGAGGAGCGAATCCTCAGGCTGGCCGTGCTCGGTCGAGAGCAGGAGGTGGCGACTTCTGAAGGCGGCGGGCATGCAGCTTGACCGGCGGCGGAGGGCGCGAGCGTGAGTGCACAGCCGGTTGCCTCGAGGTGGACGGTAGGCCGGCCCAGCGAGTGGGTGCGGCGTCAGGCACGCACCCTGCTGGCATGGTCGCTGCTCGTCGCGCTTTTATTGTTGACGACGGCGCTTTCGGAGACGTTCCGCTCACCGGCGGTCGTGCTCGAAACCTTCAAGGGCGCAACTTTCGTCAGCATGGCGGCGGCGGCCGAGTTCTTCGTCGTCGTCACCGGAGGAATCGACCTGTCGATCGGCTCAGTCGCGACGATAAGCGGGATGGCCGCGGCGGTCCTTATGAATGGCCGGGATCCCAACATCCCGCTTGCGGTCGGGGCGGCGTTGGGCATCGGACTCGTCGTAGGCGTGATCAATGGCCTGTTGGTGACGTGGGTGAAGATCACGCCGTTCGTGGCGACCTTCGGCATGCTCTACGTCCTGCAGGGCCTTGCCTTTACCTACAGCGTCAACCCGGTAGGTCAGGCGGCGCCCACGTTCTACGGCCTCTACGAGGACTCAATCGCCGGTGTGCCGGTCCTGCTTCTGCTGATGGCGGGGTTCTGGGCGATCTGCTGGTATGTAGCAAGGCAGACAGCCTTCGGCAAGCATCTGTACGCCGTGGGTGGCGACAGCGAGGCGGCCCGCCTAGCCGGTGTCCGCACCACCCGAGTCAGCTTTGCGTCTTACGTGATCTGTTCACTGCTCGCTGCTGCGGCGGGCCTCCTCGAGTTGACGCAGACCTACGTCGGCACTCCCGATCTTGGAGCCACACTCCTGCTGACCACGATCTCAGCGGTCGTCATTGGCGGTGTGAGCCTTTTTGGGGGTGAAGGATCGCTGATCGGCGTCCTGGGTGGCGCCCTGGTTTTAGCCTTTCTGGGCCAGTTCTTCGATAGCGTCCAGGTCAACGCTTTCTATCAGCAGCTGATCGAGGGCCTGATCATCCTGGCGCTGTTGGGCATATACCGTCAGAAAGTCAAGAGGTAGCGATGACCGAAAACAAAGCGGGTGGGGAGAAGTTGCCTCTGTACCTGGCGGAGTGCACCCTGCTCGAGGTGAAGTCACATCTCGCGCGAAGTGCGAAGGTAGTGATCCCTGTCGGTTCTACCGAACAGCATGGACCACATTCGCCGTACGGGACGGATGCGATCCTCGCAAGCGAAGTGGCGGCGCGACTGGGGCGGCGAATCGGCGCGCTCGTCGCGCCTGCTTTCTCCTATGGGTTGTCGGGGGATCACAAGGGGTATCCGGGCATCCCGTTTCTCAGAGCGGAGACGATGATGCACTTCGTCCAGGATGTGGTCATGTCGCTGGCCGAAGGCGGCTTTCGCGAGATCATCTTGGTCAACGGTCACTACACCAACTCGATCGTCCTCTCGGCCGCGCTGATGGAGATTGGCGAGAAGCTGCCAAAAGGCGCCATCGCATTTCCATTCAATTACTGGGATGCGCTGCCGCCGGACCAGCTCGGCGGATACCTGAGCTCGGAGGTCGGCCTTCATGCGAACATCGGCGAGACCTCGGCGGTCCTCGCGATCGATCCGTCGCTTGTCAAGCTCGAGCACGCAGTGCGCGAATACCCAGCGTTTCCCGTCGACCCCTCGCCCGCGATGATCTCCGCCTACTTCTTTTCCACTCTTGGAACTTTGCCGAGAGCCAGCCAGTCCGGAGTGTGGGGCGACCCGTCGCAGTCCACGGAAGAGCGCGGGCGGGAATACCTCGACCAGATCGAAGAGGCGAGTGTCCGTTTCGTCGAGAACGTAGAGGCGATGTTCAAAGCCTTTCCCGAGGAAGGAAGATGAACGAGGAGACAGTTCGAGAGTGGGCGCGCATGCTCACTATCCGCCTGCCTGAGGACCGAGTCGAGACTGTCACAGCTCAGCTCGAAGGGCAGATCGCGGAGCATGGTGGACTCTCGCCGGAGGAGCTCGAGGGAATCGAACCTGCGATCGTCTTCGAGCCTGAGTGGGCCGAATGACAGCGGCACCGTGGTCGCTGAGCGTGGTCCAGGCCGCGGAGCTGATCAAGACCAAACGGCTCAAGCCGTCTGAGCTGGCCGAATCGGCTCTTGAGCGGTATCGGGTTGTCGAACCGCTGGTTCATGCCTTTGTCTCGGTCGACGAAGACCGTGTGATGCGCGATGCAAAGGCGCAGGACGGACATTCAGGAGGTCCGCTCCATGGAATACCGGTCGCAATCAAGGACATCTTCGACATCAACGGCTCGAAAACAGGTTGCGGATCGAAGGCGATGCAGGACGCACCCCCGGCGACACGTGATTCGGCGGCGGTGGCGAGGCTAAGAGCGGCGGGAGCGATCATCTTCGGCAAGACGACGACACACGAGCTGGCCTGCGGCGTCTACACGCCGCCGACCCGAAACCCATGGGACCTCGAACGGAGCGCTGGCGGGTCGAGTGGTGGAACTGGCGCATCCGTCGCGGCGGGCATCGTGGCCGGTGGCATCGGCTCTGACACCGGCGGATCGATCAGAATTCCGGCCTCCCACTGTGGTCTCGTCGGCCTCAAGCCCACGTATGCCCGTATCAGCCGGGCCGGCGCACTAACGCTCAGCTGGTCACTGGACCATGTCGGCACTCTTACGCGCACAGTCGCCGATGCGGCGCTGATGCTGTCGGTGCTGGCAGGTCCCGACCCGGCCGATCCGACCACCATCGGCCGGCCGCCGGTGCCAGGCCCAAACATCCCTGACGATGGAGTCCGGGGAATGCGAATTGCGATCCTGAGAGGAAGCCCGTTTGATCCCATCGAAGATGAGATGGACGACGCCCTCAAAAGTGTGGCGGCACACATACGAGCTGCCGGCGCCGACGTCAGCGATGCAACACTGCCCGAACTCGAAGCTGGGCTGGCCGCCGAGTTCTCCATAGTCGCTGCAGAAGCCGCGTCATATCACGAGGCGCGAATGCCCATCAGTGCCGCACTGATCGGGGAGGACGTGCGCGGGCTGCTCGAGACAGGTCTTCTCCTTCCGGCCGCCTTGTACCTCCGGGCCCAGAGGACACGCAGGGTGATCCAGGAAGCGTTCAAGACGCTGTTCCGCGAACGCGGGCTTGACGCGGTGATCGCGCCGACAGTTCCGGCCAAGGCGCAGAGGGTCGACCAGATGGAATATCAGTACGACGGCACCTCGGAACCGGTCATCACTGGACTTGTTCGAACAACGGCGCCCTTCAACCTTTCCGGTCTTCCGACCGTCGCTGTCCCGAGCGGAATCGGAGCGTCTGGCTTTCCGACTAGCGTGCAGATTGCCACGCGGCCATTTGCGGAGCAGACGGCGTTGCGAATCGCGCAGGAGGTACAGCGGGCCGCTGGTTCGGTATTTATTCCGAAGGGCCTTGAGACGGCACTTAAGACCTAAGCAGAGGAGGCGACATGGAGCGGACGTACCTGAAGCCGGCCGGGATCGCGGCTGCGCCTGAGCCGTACAGTCATGCGATCCGATGCGGCAACACAGTCTATATCGCCGGTCAGGTCGCCTTTGACGAATCGAATCGCGTGGTTGGCGTAGGTGATGCTCGGAAGCAGGCTGAGCGGGTCTGGCACAACATCCGGCTTGCGGTCGAGGCAGCGGGAGGCAAGGTCACCGACGTCGTGAAGATCACGATCTTTATCAAGGACATACGCCACGCGCCTGACGAGATTGCGGTTCGCCAGAAGCTCTTCGAGCCGGGACGGTTTCCAATCTGCACCCAGGTCCAGGTAGCCAACCTGGGCCTACCCGACCTGCTGATGGAAGTCGACGCAGTCGCGGTACTCAAGTAAACCCGAGATTCTGTGATCAATGAACGGCCTACGTGGCAAGGTGGCGATCGTCACCGGTGGCGGACGCGGTCTTGGCTACGCGATTGTCGAGCGCCTCGTGACTGAAGGAGTGTCAGTTGCCATTCTCGCCCTGCATGCGGAATCTGTCCACGACGCCATAAACAACCTTGGAGCGGATCGCAAGGATGTGATCGGGCTGGTCGCGGACGTGACCCTCGAGGAAGAAGTAAGGGATGCGGTAGCGCGAACCGTCGCAGCCTTCGGACACCTCGACATCATGGTCAACAATGCCGGCACCATCGTGATCAGCCCTCTGGTGGACATGACCACAGAAGCTTGGGATCATGTTGTCGATGTGAACCTACGCGGCGTTTTCCTTGGGTGTCGGGAAGCTGCGCGACAGATGATCGCTCAAGGTCGTGGAGGTCGCATCATCAATGGCGCCTCGGGAGCCGGACGCCGAGGAGGCAGCCTCATCAGCGCCTACTCGGCGACCAAGTTCGGTGTGATCGGACTGACCCAGAGCCTTGCTGTGGAGCTTGCTCCCCATGGGATCACGGTCAACGCGTACTGCCCAGGACACGTAACGTCGACCCCAATGTGGGACTTCATCGACCGGGAGATGGCGTCAATTACCGGCGAAGAAATCGGATCGGCAAGACGAGCGGCGGAGAGCGAAGCGCCATTGGGTCGCGCAGGCAAACCCGAGGAAGTTGCCGCCGCTGTCGCATTTCTCGCTTCTGATGAAGCTCCGTTCATAACCGGTGAGTCGTTGTTGATCGATGGCGGACTGGTTCGGTTCTAGAGATTCGCATATGGCATTTGTGGAGACGGCCTACGAGTTCAACAGCCTGAAGCTCGACATCTTGGCGAGGCACTCCGCGTAACAATGCCCTACCTTCAGCTGCCCGATGGCGTGCCGTTGTACTACGAAGAGCATGGTGCCGGCAAGCCGATCCTCCTGCTTCCCGGCTGGACGGTCACTACGGGTTTCTGGCAGCGGCAGATCGTTGATCTCAGTCGCGACCACCGTGTCCTGACGTTCGACTTACGCGGGCAAGGGGCCTCTGGCAAGACGCCCGATGGACATACGTTGAGTGGATACGCGGCGGACCTGGCCAGGTTTTTGACGGAGAAGAACCTAGAGAACGTGACGCTCATTGCTTGGGCAATGGGGGTTTCAGTGTCCGTTCACTATCTGGCAGCATTTGGCACAGACCGGGTCTCGCGGTTCGTCTGGGTCGACCACAGCCCCCGCTTCTTCGCGAACCCTGACTGGCCTTTTGCGCTGTCCGGGAACTTCAGCCCTCAGGCGCTGGATACAACGTTGCACCAGCTCCGCCACGATCGGCGATCCGCAACCTTGGAGATGCTCAAGATCATGTTTCCCAACGGTCTCACCGAATCCGAAGAAGAGTGGATGTACGGCGAGATGCTCAAGACCCCGACCGAGGTGGCGATTGCGATGTTAGGCGCCGTGGCGGGAACGGATCTGCGGCCGCTGCTGTCAGGTCTGAAACTCCCTGTCCTGCTCGTCAACGGGACTCGGAGCGCGGTTCCTTACGACGTCGGCGGCTGGCTTCAGGACCACCTTCAGGACAGCCGACGCCTGGTCCTGGAGGGCGCTGGCCACTCCCCCAACTGGGACGCCTCCGAAGGCTTTAACAAGGGAATACGGAAGTTCATTGACGAAACGTCGTGAAAATCATTTGACACGGGCCCATAGACGGTAACCTGCGTGTGGGGCTCACATATTCGTAGGTGGGTTGGCTACCCGGAGCGGCGGTAGCTAGCCGCTACGATCGCCATCGGATGCTATTCGCTTTCGCCTACTCGGTGCTGCGCCTGCTCCTTGACATCTTCGACGTGCGGCTGCGGGTGCGGGATCCCGAGGCGGAATTGCTGCTCCTGCGCACCAGCTGCGCGTAGTGCGGCGCCAGGTGAAGAGGCCGCAACTGGACATGGCGGACCGGACGATCATGGCCGCACTGAGCCGGCGCTTGGGCCGGGCATCGCTGGTCGGGATGCTGGTCCAACCGGAAGCGGTTATCGGTTCGCATCGTGAGCTGGTGAGGAGAAAGTGGGCGGCCTTCAGTCGCCGCCGAGGCCCGGGCCGACCAGCAGGAAGCCGCTGCGTTGAGCGGAGCCCGCGACCAGGCTCGGCGATTTTGGCCCTGGGGGCACAGGGGGCCACGGAGTTGCAGGAAGCCTGAACGGCAGCCCGCAGATTCGTGCTTTCCAACGAGCTGCGACTCTTGCCTTCCTGCCGCGGAGCCCGGCCAGCGAACTCAAAGAGCAGTTTTGGCACGGCCCCTCCTTTGTTCGTGACGCAGTCGCACTCAGGTTCCGGCCAGCTTAGCGACGACCGGCGCAAGTGAGTCGGAGACCTCGGCGCCGAAGACGAAGTAGGAGAAGCCGAGCTCCTCCCGACGCCGCTGGATTTCCTCGGCCGCGGCCACCGGGGTCATCCGGAAGGATCTCCAGCGAGTCCGCGGCACGCAGCGCAGCCGGGTCGTATCGGGAGATGCCATGAACGGCGCGACAGCGTTGCCGATGACCGCGACGTGCTGCGACAGCTCAACGTCCCGGATGGCGTGGAAGTCGCGCACCCGGCGTTGACGTCGGCTCGTGCCTCACCGGGCATCAGTGCGAACGTGACCGTGTCGGCGATGTCGGCCGCGAGCGCCTGTGCCTTTGGTCCGTGCACGGCCATTACCACGGGCGTGTAAAGGGCGGAGCCGTCGAGCTCTCGCAGCATCGTCACCGTTTCGCGCACCTGGGTCAGCCGCTCGCTCGGGGGTACGACCGGCATGCCCAGATCACGGAGCTCGTCTTCGATCCCCGGCCTTCCGGTGCCGATACCCATCTCGAAGCGTCGCTCGGTCAGCACCGACAGGGAATGAGCTTCCCAGGCCGTGCTCCTCGTCGGACGCAGGGGCGAGGCATACACCCAGGTGCCCACGCGCATGCCCGTGAGCGTGGCGGCGGCGGCAAGCGTCGGGCCGGGCGAGGGCTGAAGTTGCCGGAAGTCGGGCATCAGTAGCGTCGAGTAACCGCTGTCGGCGAAGCGGAGAATGCGGTCTCGCCAGGTTGGCAGATCCGTTCTGATCGGCACGGTGACTCCGAATCGAAATGGTCGAGTGCGGACGGTTGTCCTCGAATCGGCCATCGCTTGTCTCCTCGAGTGGTTGACCACTGAAGAGAAAGACGGCCGAGGACGGCAAAACTCATCTGTCAGAGAGGGCGGGACACGTCCTAGTTCTCGGCGGGTACTGCCGTGGTCGGTGTTCGAGGGGTCGTAAGCAACGACCCGAGACGTGACGCGGTCGTAAGATCGAGTGTGGTCTGGACGTAATCGCGGCCCAGGCGCTCGCTCACGGTCTTGACGTAGACACCTGCCTCGGCGAGCAGGTCGGCAACCTGGACTGGTGCGATCGTGATTGACGCGGAGGCGTTCATTGCGTTCCGACCGCTGTGGTGGTGGATGTGTGAGTCATGATGATCTCCTCATCGGTTAGTGGCTGACACGCGGCCAGCCGCATTAGACGAACGGAGGTAGCGATGAACTTCAACAGCATCATGATCGGATCGGAGGATCCCAAGCGGCTCGTCGATTACTACACGAAGATCCTCGGCAAGCCGGCCATGTCGGAAGGGGGCTATGACGGCTGGCAGATCGGCAGCGGACGGATAACGATCGGCCCCCATGACGAGGTCAAGGGCAAGAACCCGACGCCGGGCCGGCTTATCCTCAACATCGAGAGCGAAGACGTAAAGGGGGACTTTGAGAAGTTCAGGGCTGCAGGCGCCAAAGTCGTCCGCGAGCCATACAACGTCGGAGGTGAGTCGCCCTATTGGATCGCGACCTTCGCCGATCCCGACGACAACTACTTCCAGCTCATGAGCCCGATGTAACTGATTTCCTGTTCATCGCCCGCCCAATCAGAGAGTGCGGGCCGGTTCGTGGCCGACGATCAGGTCTAGCGCTCACACCTTCCGCTGGCACTGACTGCCTTTTCAAGCCGGTCGCAATGGGTCCTGATTAGGTCGAGGAGGCCGCTGCCGAGTTCAATTCGAGAGTTCAAATAGTGTCCCCTCCCCCCGACCAGTTGTCGAACACGAATCCGATGATCCCGACCGTCGCATCTGTGAGCCTGCGGCTGTCATTACGGTGCGCCCACTATCGCTTCCCCGCTAAGTGCTGCCGAATCAGGCGAACGGTGCGTCCTTGAGGCCGAGCTGACGGCCCAATTGAAGCGCCTGGTTCTCCCGTCGGCGGCTTTCGGATGCACGGCCCAGGCCGCGCAGCGCCTTCGACCGGTCCAGCAGCGCGCGAGCCACGGACGGCCGCGCTTCCATGCCCTCGAACAACTCCGGCGGGTAGGTCGCCCAGCTGGGCCCGCGTCGAGGCAAGCAGGCCCTTGGTTTTGTGGCGCAGCGGACCAGTTGCGGCGGTGGAAGACTTTCGCTGGATCCGAGAAACTGGGGTTACCATGGCCTCAAACGCATGTTTGGGGGACTGCGCTTAGCTCCGAGCGTCCGGCTTGCGCTCGAGCGCCGGTGCGCGGGAGCCTGCGAGGCGTGCAGGCTGGACTGGCGGTGGGCCCTTTTCGTCTTCAAGATCGAGGCGGCCCGGCCGGCGACTGCTGACAACCTGATTGTCCTCTGCGGCACCTGCTCGGCGAGCCGCGAAGACGGATTCGCCCCCTTCGTAGGAAGGCGCACCACCCGCGACCGGATGCGAACCGCCAACAACCGACGGGCCGGCGCCCAGCCGCTCACGGACGGTCGCCGACGCGCGCTGATCAAGGCCCGCGGCAGCGCGTGTGAGGTGTGCGGGGCGGCGGCCGCGGAACGTGTGCTGCAGGTGCATCATCGGCTTGCCGTACTGCAGGGCGGCAGCGATGACGAGGCAAACCTCCAGGTCCTCTGTTTCGCCTGCCACCACGTGCTGCAGCCGTGCAACACCGGCTGCGGCGCCTGGGCGAGCAAGAAAAGAGGCATCTGCCACAACTGTCAGATGCGTGCACAGCTAGAGAGACTGATGCCCGGCGCTACCTGGGATGAGATTAAAGCCCGCTTTCCGGGCTTCGTCCAGCAGTGGAAGCCCGGTTATGAACCCAAGCCGCTGCCGCGAGCAATGGGCGAGGCATAAACACCGCCTCGGTCCACGTCCTGAACCTGTAGTACGACCACGCACACGAAGGTTCGCTCTAAGTTGCCACCGCGGCACGGCAAATCTACCGAGACGCCGGCTGCCCGACAAGGACGCACCACACGCTATCGATAAGCCAGTGCTTATCTGCATCCGGATATCAATCGGAGTGGGCTCCCGATAACTACCTCCTATCGCGAGCCGGAAGGCCATACCGTTAAGACGCCGCATGAGAGGCTTGCTCGAGTTGGTGCTGGAGGTCAACGATCTGGAGAAGTCGTTGGCTTTCTACTGCGGTGCTCTTGAGCTGGCTGAAGTTGAACATTGGCCGCCGCCTCGCGTGGCGACGTGGCTCTCAATCGGCCGAAACGCCGTTCTCGGCCTTTGGCCTAGTGCCTCGGGGGGAGAGGGGGTTGCCATTGCCGGCTCCCGGGGTGGTTCGCACGTCCATTTCGCAATCTACGTCGAGCCAGGCAGCCTATCCATGTGGCAAGAGAGACTAGTTGCGGCCGACTTCAAGGTGGTGGGGCCGATCGCATTCGCTCATGGCAACCGGTCCGTATTTGTCTCGGATCCGGATGGCAATGTCGTGGAGCTAGCAGACTGGACTGTTGATTGGTCTGGGGAGGGAATACAAAGGCCGGGTTGACTCTGCCTGAGTATGGCCGGCTGAAGGGCGGCAAAAGTCGATCTCGGATCGTCCAGACCGCGGCGCGCCCTGCCCTGATATGCTCCCGCGCCGGTGCTGGGCTTCCTCTCGATGCTGCTTCGCATCCTGATTGATTTCTGTCGTTCCCGCAAAGACCTCGCGCTCGAGAACCTCGTCCTGCGCCACCAACTCGATGTCCTCCTACGCCGTAAGCCAAAGCCACGTCTACACAAACGGGATCGGATCCTTTGCATCTGCGTCCGGCGGCTCTGGCCGGTTGGACGAGTAGCTTGGCCGCGACTGCGGAAGGCAAATCGAAGGAGCGATTTCTCTCTGACGCGCTGAATTCTGTCAGTCGAAGTAGATGCCGCCATTGACGTCGATCACTTCGCCGGTCACATAGCTTGCCTCTGCGGAGGCTAGGAATAGCGCCGCGTTAGCAACATCTTCGGGTACCCCGCTTCGGCGCACCGGCGCCGTGTCGCTAATGGTGCGGTCGAG
>Ga0066652_100000403_pt1 | contig 21145 bp, 17 predicted proteins | sample GraSoiAngelo_101_FD_71413 | JGI IMG/M metagenome (GOLD analysis project Ga0066652, IMG submission 71413) | Grasslands soil microbial communities from the Angelo Coastal Reserve, California, USA - 14_0903_02_30cm | ecosystem: Environmental > Terrestrial > Soil > Grasslands | place: USA... | reverse complement strand
CCGGTTGCAACGCCATCCTCCGCTCCTTCCAATGCTGCGATCTTATCAATGAATTCATCCACTGTTGGATTGGAGAAACGGGAATAGATATTTACATCGAGAGTATCGTCTGCAAAGGCCGAAGCCATTTCCTCTGCTGAATCATACGTAAAACTGCTGGTGAGAAATAAGGGTGTGGCATGCTCCTTCTCTCCTGTTTTCGGGGTCTGAATGCGAATGGCTTTTGTTTCCGGGCGTTGTGACATAGCGAGTAGTATCTTTTGTGATAAATAAACCACGAAGATACGATGCGCTGAACTCTTTTGAAGCGAGAATGATTAACGGCAAACACCTGTTCGTTCAAAGCGTCTTGTCTACATCATGATGCCCCATTTTCCCTTTTGAAGCGTGATAAAGATCATACCAATCCTGCCTGTCAAGATTTACGTCAAAGGCATTAATGATATTTTTTATTCTTTGCTCGCTGACTGTGCCTATGAGAGGCAACGCACCCAGCTTGATCAACCAGGCCACCGCGATAGATTCGATATGGGCGTTATATTTTTTGCTTAGTTCCTCCAGCTTGTAGTGAACTCTTACTGCCAGCGGATCAGTTCCGTTCTCTATTCTTCCGCCGGCTAATGGCGCTGCTGCTAATGGACGCATATAACGTTGCTTAATATAATCCAGTTGCCCATTGTCAAGCGCAGTCGTGTTTAAGATGTTTAATTCAATATAATTGGTAACGATAGGCACATGAAGGTATGAAGCAAGCAACTGGTGTTGGAATACGGAAAAATTGGCGACTCCGATATTCCTGATTTTCCCCGAGCCTCTCAGTCTTTCCAACGTGAGCGCAGTTTCCTCGAGATCAGATAAAGGATCTAGCTGGTCAAGCAGGAAAATATCCACGTAATCTGTACGAAGTTTACGCAGTGAATTCTCAAGGCTTTCCGTAACGTGTTTGGCCGATGTGTCATAATTCTGCACCCGTATGTCAGGACGATTCACATGTGGTACATTGATGCCGCACTTGGTAAATAGTACAATGTCTTCACGCTTAAAAGAATTTTTCTTTAAGATATTTCCAAAAAATTCCTCGCACTGGTAACCTCCGTACACATCTGCATGATCAAAAGTGTTGATACCCTGCTCGAGACAATAATTGACGATGCGCTCCATTGCCGCTGCCCCGGTAGCGCTGAAATCATCCCATCTCCAGAAACCGTAGATGGCCGGTGAAACTTTGGGACCTGAATCGCTTAAAAAGATTTTATCCATAGCCTGCCAATTGTTATGCAAATTAAACCCGTTTACTGGTTGGCTAAATTTATTTTTTCGGTCATTACGTCCCAATGGGCTATCAACAATTCAAACCTGTGCTGCTCATCTTTTGCCAGCTTGTCAAGGTCTGGATAAAGCTGCTTCTTATAAGGGGTTGTCAGGTTGTCATCAAATGCCGCTTTAGCATCCTTAAAAACAATGATCACCCTGAAATCCCAGCGGGTATCCTCCCCACTATGCAATATCGGCTCTGCAGCTTCGACCGAAATAATATCGCCTTTTTCGATCGCTTTTTTCAGCAAAGGATAGTGATTTGTCTTCCATAAAGTGATAAATTCTTCGGCATAACCCCATTTGACTTTGTAATAATTTTCAACAGTGAAATGATCGGTCTTGCCCTGCGCCCGAACATTTATGGTTAAAAGGATAAACGCAGCAAAGAATATGATGCTGGTATACTTTTTTGTTTGCATAAAACATCTTTTAATAGTTAAAGTAAGGAAAGCCTGTCCAAACCAGGGCCTGTTTATTTGCGATCTCGTCTCAGGTCGAGGTTATGAAAATAATATACCCTTGCCATATGAATGCTCCTGTATTGATTACCAGCCGGCAGCTGCTGAAAAACATTCATATACCCAAATTGTACATTGTCGTGTGAGTTGACATGATAAGCAAACCCAAGGAAAAAACGGTTCTGGTCAAAATAATTGTTGACGATCTGTTTCCCGAAATTGATATGAATTTCATCATTCAACACAAACGAAAGGGTCTTGGACTGAAAAGCTCTTTTGCTCAGCGGAAATTGAGATAGAAAATTATAACGTAACCGGAAATTAAAGTTATAACCTTCAGCCAACTGGTCATTGCTGGCGATCTTCCTGCGGAACCGTTCTTCAAGCCTGAGCCATTGCATGAGCCTTAGTTTCGGCTACCGTGTATGCCATTGCAACTGTTGCCAGGGCCGATGCTCGGGTTGCGAAATATTTTTGTGATTGTCCGCGGGAAAATGATTCACATAGGCATAACCAACCGTAACTTTTACTTCGTCCTTCAAATAATAAGTAAGTCCCAGGCGAATGATGGACTGCGAGAAATTAGTAAAAAAATCTTCCTTGGTCCTGAGATGCAGGTCTGCCCATGCTCCCCATTTATTACTGAAACGGGTTTGGTTATTATAAGCTAACCAAACCTGCTGAATATGTTCCGTGTGTTTGGTTTGTGCACCCAGAACACTCGTGATGAATAAAAGTGATAATAATAATCCCGCCTGCTTCATGTTCAAAAATAGTAAAGATGTTGACGCCCTGATCAGATTTGAAATAACGTAGAAGATGTTGCAGACCTTCACTTATTCCTCCCGACCACAGGGCTGATATTAGTTAATAAAGACTATTTGAATAGCCCATCGATCGTAACCGCAGCATAGTAGATTGCCCCGATGGTAGGGCCACCGGCATATTGGAGATAGCGATGATTCAAAAGATCGGATCCTCCCAATTTGAGTTGTGAGCCCAGCTTTGGAAACCGGAACGTGATCTGCGCATCAAGTGTGTTGTAAGCCGCAATACGTCCTGTCACCAGCGGGCTTTCCCACAAAAATGCATCCTGCCATCTCCAGGTAAGATTAAACCCAATATTCTTTACAACCTCGCGATTGCCAAAGGAAAGATTTGTTGACCATTGAGGTGTGTTGAAGCCTGTTACAAATATGTCATCAGCTTTACCTGACTTCATTTTGTTGAAGTTAATATTGCCTCTAATAGTATATTTTTTATAGAAATTATAAGTAATACCAAGAGCAGAACCATAGTTACGATAACGATTCTTTGCATTGGTGTATACACGGTAACGATCCTGTCCCTTACTGGCCGCGTTGGGAACCGGGGATGTCGGGTTTCTTGCATCCCGATTGATATCGAGCATCGCCAATACAGCTGCATCAGACCCTACCGTTTCGCCTTTTGGAACGAATACCTGCACCTGTCCTAAAAATCCATCATACTGGTTGATGTATGCATCAATGTCAACGACAAGTTTATTCTCCAGCAAAACACTTTCATAACCTACTTCAAATGAATTGATCCTTTCAGGGCGAGCCTTTGGCAAGTTTGCCCATGCCAGTAAATTCCTGTTGGCCAGTGCCGCTGAATCGGAGTTGCCGGCTGCACTGACGACTGCATTAAAATTAACCACTGATTGTTGCGTATAGCTGTTATCGAGATATCCTAGACCTTCATTAATGTATGGCAGGCTGCCTACACGTTTCACTCTCCCGTTATTTACATAGGACAATGCTTCAAATAAAGCGGGAAAGCGATATCCCATCTGCCAGGTGAAACGAAAATTATGATTTTGCTTTAACGTGTACACAGCTGCAAGACGCGGTGTAAACTTCGGATCGAACTCCGGGTTATAATCGAACCGAATTGAGCCAAACAATTTCAACTTATCGTCGAAACCCGTTTTGGTTACCTGTGTGAAGGCTCCAAACTTTTTATAATAAACATCATCTCCAAAACTTCCGTCTTTCAGGGGTCTATTCCTTTCATCGATCGGGCGTGAAAAATCAACGAAATTATTGCCGTCAGGAATGACCTGGTACACACGTGCATCAGCCCCGATCAGCAGGTTAAAAATTTTTATTTTACTGGAAATATCCCATTGTGCTTCGGTGTGATACAGCCGGCTCTTTTGTACCAACGCGGCACCGCCTGTTATGGGTGCATCCGGTATAGAACCCGATTGAATATCCCAGTTGTTTATCTTAATGATCGTATTCTTTAGTGCATCAAATTCTGGTGTTCCCGGTTTGACACGGCTTGCATCAGCTTCCTGGCGGGCGTATTGTGTTGCGGCAGCAAGATTGCCAGAATTCAGGCCGCCATTAGCATTTCCATAAGCAAGCAACGCAGTTTTAAACTTGGTTCCCCAGCTTGTTGGTGTTTTCGTATCCGTCGCACCACCACTGTAGAGGTCCAAATTATCGGCTAACGGTTTCACGTTATAAGAGTCACCTGTATTTTCGATGGAAACATAACTACGGACCACATAGTTGGTGCCTTTCAGTTCGAAGTGATGATTTTGAACGACCACATTATCCAGCTTGATCTTGTTACCTCTTTGAAAAACACCATCGAGTTTACCAATGCGGTAGGAGTAAGACAGTTCGGTCTTATCATTTAACCGGTAATCTAATGTCGCATCGAATTTCAGGTTATCGATCTTCGGATCCACAAGATCGGTTTCCCAATAACCGGTTCGAGCCACGCGCAGGGTTTTATTAGCTACGCCGTCGATGTTAAGGCCGCTGATAGAAACAACATTGCTGCCAGCCAGCGCGTCATCTCCGTATTTATTCCATCCGTCAAAAGCCACATTGGCCGCTCCATTGAGAGATGGAAAATTCGGGTTAGCACTTTTCAAATTGTTGGTATTCTGGTCGAGCCTGGTATTCGACCGCCAGTCGATCCCCTGCAGGTAGCTGACATTAACTTTAAAAGCAAATTTGTTATAGAAAGCTTTGGCATAACGGATAGCTGTCTCGGTCAGTATAGCCGGATCATGATCAATACCGTCAACATGGTTGATCCCTGTGCGCTGGTAAACACTTAATCCCTGGTGAATGAACGGGCTTTTTGTCAGCAAATTCGCCATCCCATTAATGGCATTCATTCCATAAAGCGCGGAAGCCGCACCCGGAGTTATTTCCACGCTTTGAATATCCAGTTCTGTCGGCCCGATTGCATTTCCTAAAGGAACACCCAGGGTAGCGGCCTGCATATCCACTCCGTCGACCAGTTGCATAAAACGAAAATTGTTGGGAATATTAAAACCTCTTGTATTCGGTACTTTGAATGTAAGGCTCGAAGTAGTCATCTGCACGCCCTTTACATTTTCAAGGGCGTCATAAAAACTGGGAGCCGCAGTTTCCTTAATAGCCCGTATATCCAGCTTCTCGATTGCAACAGGAGATTTTAGAATATTTTCCGCAACCCGGCTTGCAGTAACCACCACTTCATTCCCCAGGACAGTCTGGGTCACCAACGCTACCTGGAGATCTGAACCCAGTGTTTTCACTTCAAGTTCCTGCGGTTTGAACCCAATAGAGCTAAAAACCAGTGTAAATGGAAGTTTGGTTTTTGTGCGTAAGACAAAATTTCCGGAAGAATTGGTAACGGCGCCGGTAACTGTTCCTTTTACCTGTACGCTTACATCAGGTAATGGCTGCTGCTTTTCCTGGTCGGTAACACGACCCGATATTTGAATGGTAGTATTATCCTGCGCGATAAGTTTGTGGCTGAAAAAAAAGAATGCGATAAATCCTGCAAATAAAATCCTTTTCATCTTTGGTGCTGGTTTAGTTGAGACAATAGTTATCCGTTAGCAGTCATGACTGCTTTAGAAAAGATAGCAAGCATATATCAGGGTATCAGCAACATCGCTGCATGGAATTTCTGATGCGATGTGTCGTTTGTATCAGATCGTTCTTCATAAATATTGTTGAAGTTTTATCTGGCGATTCGTTTAAGATGCGAAGCTGCAAAGAATATTAGCTTTTAACTGAACTATTCTACATCTCTGCGAGGAACATCTTTCATTCGACACCAAAACTAGGACAAAAATAATACCCTACCAATTTTATAGACTAATTTTTCATAAGTTTTTTATATTCCATTCGTAAGAAATTCATAGCCTCGTTTAAAAAGGTCACCGAACGATATCAATAAGAATTTTTATACTCCAGAAAATTACCAGCACTCCAAGTAAAAAGAACGCTGTTTTTTTTGGAAGCTTACCTGCCAGCTTTGCCGCAAGGGGAGCAGCAATCAAACCCCCGATGATCAATGCAACGATGGTTTGCCAATGGGTTACGCCTATAAGGGTAAAAAAGGTAAATGCGCTTGCCAGGGTAACAAAAAACTCGGTAAGGCTGACCGTACCTACTGCGTATTTGTGACTTCTTCCCGTATTGATCAATGTTGAGGTCACAATTGGACCCCATCCTCCACCGGCAAATGAATCAAAGAAGCCACCAACACCTGCGAGAGTTTTATACTGCTTGAATTTTTTATTTTTTCTTACTGTCGTGAACGCATTGATAATAAACTTAACGCCCAGGAACAAAGTATAGCAGGCAATGAACGGTCGAACGTAACCTCCATATTCACGACCGGCAAATACCAGCAAGATGGCCCCGGCAATTGCCCCCAGCACTCCTGGTATCACTAATGCCTTAAAAAGTTTTTTATTGACATTACCGAATTTATAATGGCTATATCCCGATGCACCGCTGGCAAACATTTCTGCAGTATGAATGCTGGCACTAATGGCTGCGGGATTCACACCAGCTGATAATAATATTGTAGCACTGGTAACGCCATATCCCATTCCCAGTGCCCCGTCGACCATTTGCGCAAGAAAGCCGGCCAGCAACATCCAGGGAAAATCCTTGTCGAGAGATTTAGACCAATCGGAGACACTTGTGGCCAGTTCCTTAATTGGCAGGTACGAAAAAATAAAATGACCGATGAGCATAAGCGCAAAGCCTATTAACGAATAAGTTGCAACTTTTCTCCAGCGTTTCTCATTAACAGCATTCTCCTTTTCAACCAGGATCCTGGTAATATCATTCAGCTTTTTGACCTTGTATTCGAAATTCCCATTCAGATTATTCCGAACCTTGTGCAGATTTTCAATTACATCATCCAATTCGCCCGGTAATGCATCGTGCAACACCTCCTTGATCCGTTTGGCCGCCGTAGGCGATTTTCCATTGGTAGAAATGGCGATCTTCAGGTTTCCTTTCTGAACTATGCTTCCCAGGTAAAAATCGCAGAGATCAGGTGTATCTGCCACATTAATGAGTATCTTTTTATCGGTAGCCAGGTTGCGGATATATTCATGCAACTTCTTGTCGTCAGTGGCAAGGATCACCAGTTCTTTATCATTCAAATCGGCCTCTTCAAACTGCCTTTGAACGATGCTACACGAAGGATGTTTATATACCAGTCTCCTAACATCTTCTTTTATTTCCGGCGCAATTATAGTGATCCGCGCCTCGGGGGAATTGGAAAGAAGAGAATGCAGTTTCTCTAAGCCAACATTACCTGCACCGACCAATAACACGTTAAGTTGATCCAGTTTGAGAAACACAGGGTATAGCTGGTTTTTCAAGTCCGCCGTAGTCCCTTTATCGATGACCTTATTTTCAGAATAACCGTCCATCATTGACCATTTTATATTGCTGCATGATTGATCCATTCCCTTGCGTTCTTCGCAGCGTAAGAAATTATGATATCAGCACCACTTCTTTGAAGAGCCGCCCATATTTCGAGGTGAGCTGCCTCGCGATCGAGTAATTTTTTTTCCGCCAATGCTTCTACTGCGGCGTATTCGCCGCTGACATGGTAGGCAGCAACCGGTTTCAAAGTTTGTTGTTTCAGCCGGGCGATGACATCGCCGTATAATGCGGCCGGTTTAACCATTAGTATATCAGCTCCTTCCTTTTCGTCGCGTAATGCGCTGGCTATAGCATCATTGACATTAAAAGGAGATACCTGATAGGTCTTCCGGTTTCCTAATCCTTTGGCAGCAGGCGTAGAATGACAGGCATCCCGGAAAGGCCCGTAGAACTGAGAACTGAATTTTGCCGCATAACTCATGATAGCGGTCTCTTCAAAACCCAACGCGTTCAGCGTATTTCTTATAGCTCCAATGCGTCCGTCCATCATGTCGCTGGGTGCAATGCAATCCGCACCAGCATTGGCCAGTAACGAAGAATAGTGACTTATGACTTCAACTGTTTTACTATTCAACAACCGTGTATGATCTTCGTTTAAAATACCGCAATGGCCATGTGAAGTGTAACTGCACAGGCAAACATCAGTTGCTATCCAAACATCTTCTCCGAATGACTCCTTTATTTTTTTGACCGTATTAACTGCAAATGAAAAGTCAAACTCCTTCTCTTTTTTATTTGCCGGAACAGGAAATAAAAGAAATTTGGTGATCCCGGATTTCAAATCCTGGTCAATTTCGGCCAGGATCGAGCCAATAGTGTCGACCTGTACACCATTCAGCCCGTTTACTTGCCTGGGTGAGCTTATACCTTCATCTACAAACAATGGCTGGATAAAACTTTTATGCGACAGTTTTACCGATGCCGTTAATTCGCGTATGTGTGTATCAGCTCTCAGGCGACGCTGTGTGAGCGGGTGGAAATTTGTTTCCATTGTTGAAATGCTTTGATGTTGGGAAATATGACCGGCTCGATACCTGCCAGCTTAAATTGCTGCGCCGTTTCTCCATATGCGCACACATGGGTCGCATTTTGTTTTATGACGACTTTGTATTGCAAATACTGGCGGTAACTCGTCCAGAAAATAATGTCGGCTTCTCTTATCTGTTGTTCAGTATTAGCTGAATATTTTTCTACGGTTGAATAAGTCCCGTATGCTTTCCATCCCTTCGATCGCCATATTTCTGCAGCTTCGTTATTAGTTATAACGGCAATTTCGCTTTTGGAAATGTTCAGTAGTGGCATCTGTAGGACTTTTCCGAGAAACTCCAGCCCGAAAGCATCGGCTGAACCCTCGACCCAGGTACCATTCGCGGATAATTCAAGCCAGGTTTTGGTGCCGGCTGCCAATACCCTTTTTGTCTTCAACTGATCGATCAACTCTTTTTTCTGAACGGCCTTATAATTTGCTACATAAACAACCGGTTCAGTTATCGTCAACTCATCATCGTTATACTCATAATGAAAAAAACTTCCCATATGATCTGTCGTGCTAAACAGCTTATGCCCTTCCAATTTCAACGCGGGCAATCCGTCCCATTTTGTAAAGACCGTGCCCTCGCTGTCTCTACCCGCAGCATACAACACTTCCTGGTTACCGTACCGGATAGTTGTAACGCCAAATCTTTGCAGGCATCCAATCCCGTACTGCTGGGCTGTTTTTTTCTCAAGAACACATGCATTTAAAAGTTCGGCATTGTTGATAACATCCAACACTTCTACGGCTTTTTTATTCAGTGGGCTTCCTTCTGCTACAATAGCTCCCTGGCAGGGTGCAGGAACACATTCAATCAATGGAAGCAGGATGATTTCTTTATTTTCCAGCAGTTCTCGCACGCCCGGGCCATATTCCTTGCTGTTCAATAAACGATTCAGGCCTGCGGTCGCTAAAATAGTTCCATCGTAGTCCCCGGTGTCCAGTTTTCGTAATCTCGTATCTATGTTTCCTCGGATACTCTTTGTTTCAATTGCTGGGCGGTTCTTCACCTGTGGTAAAGCTTTTTGCAAAAATCCTATCGCCATCTCCTCTCTTCTTGGTGAACACGTCCCGATAATCAGGGTCTCCCCCTTTTCACGTTTCACTTTTGATGTTTGACTTAGCACAACGACATCTCTTGTATCATCGCGATCCACAACCGCAAATTTGTTGCTACCAAAGAAATGTTCACTGCTCATATCCTTTAGGGAATGCACAGCTATATCTGCTTCTCCGTGTGCAAGCGCATCAAAAATGTCCCGGGTAAAAAAATCGTTTCCTTCTACTGTATGAAGAGGTATCTCGGTCAAGGCGTCTCCGCGACTATCACGGGTAATGACCTGTACATCTGTCCCAGGAAAAGCATCCAGTATTTTCTGCTTTACTATTTGCAGTTGAAGCAACGAGAGTTTCGAGCCCCGGCCAATAAGCCGGATCGTTTCCCCTTCCCCATATTTTTCAGACGTTTGCTTCATTGTATTTAATTACCGGCCGGGCATTTAAGATTTTATTCAGACTATAAGCAAGGTGGTTTATATGTTTGGGCTGATGCCTGGCCGTGATGACGATCCGAAGGCATTCTTCACCCACCGGTACTGTAGGATAATTGATGGGTTGGAGGTAAATTGATTGCTTTTGCAATAATTCATGAGCCACTTCGCGGCAGCGGTTCGCATCTCCCACTGGAACCGAAGTTATATGTGAATCGTTAGGTGTATACTTTACACCATATTCTTTTAATGTTTTTCTTAGCAATAAGACATTCTGGTGGAATACCTGTCTTTCTTCGCGCTCTTCGCGGATAAGCTGTATGCTCTTATTGGCCGCGCTGCAAACAGCGGGAGGCAATGAAGTGGTGAAAATGAAACCACTTCCAAAACTGCGGATAAAATCAATAACCGTAGCCGAAGCTGCAATATACCCTCCAAAAACGCCAACCGCTTTGGAGAGTGTTCCGTTGAGTATGTCTATTTCGTGCTCCAGGCTTTCTTTTTCAAACAGACCTGCACCTGTTTCACCATACAAACCGACGGCATGCACTTCGTCGACATAAGTCAGTGCATTGTATTCTTTTGTCAGCTCAATAATTTCTTTGATGGGAGCTACGGTGCCCGTTATGGAATAAACAGACTCGAATACTACCAGCTTCGGTTGTTCAGCCGGCAATGACGATAAGATCTCCCTTAAATGATCCATGTCATTATGCCTGAAGATCATCTTTGGGTTCTTGCAGCCTCTCATTCCTTCAATGATCGATGCGTGATTTCTTTCGTCGGAGATAAAAATCAGCCCGGAAATATTCCTGGCCAATGTCTGTAATGCAGTTACGTTCGCAGCATAAGCTCCATTGAACAACAGCGCGGCTTCTTTTTTATGCCATTCAGCCAGGGTCTTTTCCAGTTCTTTATGGTAAATAGTTGTTCCGGAGATATTGCGTGTGCCGCTGCTACCCGTGCCGCTGCGATGAGTTACAAATCCGAGTTTGGCGATCACTTCTTCCCGTGTACTCATGCAGAGGTAATCATTGCTACACCAATTGACTCCCGATCGCTGTACGCCTTCATTATTGAGATAATGAAAGTGAGGGAAATGCTGTGCGCTCTTATTTACTTCCAAAAAATACCGGTATGAACCCGCATCCTTCAGCTCCCGTAGTTTGTTCTTAAGAAATGAATCGTAATTGAACATGCCTGTTTTTTGTCGTCTATTTGCAAACATACCAATTTCCTACTATTTTTGTAGACTAATTTGATTTTAATTTCCAAATACGAACACTCATTCATACAACCATCGATCGCCGGTCTTTTGTTGTAAACATGCAAATTGATTTTGAATGTCGCGGGTTCAGGTTTGGGTGCAAGCAATCAATTCATGGCCAATTATTACCGAACTTCAGCGATCAAATCTTTCATATATGAAACCAACCATTATTATTGAGTACTGTCCTAAATGCGGGTGGCTGCTTCGGGCAGCCTACATGGCACAGGAGTTCCTGACTACTTTTACTGAAGACCTGAAAGCAGTGACACTGCAGCCAAGCGAGATCAATGGCAACTTCCACATCACAATTGGAGACAAAAAAGTATTCGATCGCAAGGATTATGGAGGCTTCCCGGAAATAAAAGAACTGAAACAGCTGGTCAGAGATGTTGCGGCGCCCGGTAAGAACCTTGGACATACTGATACGAGAACACATCATCGTGAGGAGTGAATGGTGAGTGGTTAATGATGAATGACGAGTGTTGAAGAATGTTTATCACCGACCACTTACCACTCACCATCATCAGAATTCTCAATTTATGACAGGCTTAGTACTCTGTGGCGGACAAAGTAGCAGAATGGGCACCGACAAAGGACTGTTGAAATTGCAGGCGAATTCCTGGGCCCAAACAGCGGTAAACAAACTACTGGAATTACAAATCCCGGTATTGATTTCAGTTAACAAGAATCAGTACGCAGAATATGGAACTGTTTTTCCCCCTCAACAATTAATTGTAGATAATGAATCGTTGCGACTGAAGGGACCTCTTTGTGGGGTATTGACTACGCACTTACAATTGCCACAGGAGGACCTTGTTGTTCTCGCCTGTGATATGCCTTTACTCGAAATCGGGTTAGTCAAAGAACTCGTAATACAGTACCGATTGAACGACAAAAACGATGCATTTATTTACACTAACGATGGCGAACCCGAACCCCTTTGTGGAATTTATAAATCAAGGGGTCTTGCTCACATCCTTTCCCTGTATCACTCAGGGCAACTTGTTAAACACAGCATGAAGTTTATGCTGGAACATGTCCCTACCAACACACTTACTCTGTCTCCAGAAAAAAAATCCAGCTTCCGAAACTTCAACGCACACGCTGAATTAAACGGTCTGTGAATTCAGATCTGCTTTCTTTCTTCTCACAAATTCATTCCTGGGAGCTTCACACAGGTGACATGCATAATCTTCCGGCAATTCATCAAAGGCTGTATGAGAAGCGATGCCATATCCTGGTTCACCGGCTGCTTCGTCATAAATGCTCAGGCAATGAACGCATTGATGCACATACTCGATCTTCTCAGGCTTTGCTATTGTTTCTTTTTGCACCTCCTTCTTCACCCGCAAATCAACCAGTTTTGCTTTATACGCATAAAAAGAAAATACGGCTTTTCGCAGCTGATCAGGTAATAGAGCCCTTAGGTTATTACGACTATAAATAACCCCCGTTCGTTCATTGGGATTGAAATCTTTGGCACAGAGAATATCATAAACAGGAAAAAACTTCACACGACCGATGGAAAAAAGTGCACGCTTCCTTACCAGGATACTGCTAAATACCTCACTTTTTCTCCCGGTTTTAATGCCGAAGCAAATACCGAAAGTGCGGGTATCGCCATTGTTGAGATGCTTGACCAAAAAGTTCTTTAGTTTCAGCCCGTCAAAACTATTGTCCTCTATCTGGAAGTTGAGCTCATTGGCTGCGTGTCTCACATTTACCTGGTATTTCTCCAACAAATGATTCCATTGCTGCCGGTCTTTTTCTTCGATTCCTTTGATGATGATTGTTTTCCACGGTGTAGAACATATCTGTCCAATTTTGGTTTGAAGGCACAAAGAACAGATCTCTTTTAAAAAATTCCGGTCAAATAGTTCATCGCGGCGGTAAATACCCAACCAGCTCTTATCATGGTACCGGTTCAAACCTTCGTAATACGGTAGATTAAAAAAAGGCAACTCCAATTTTGTTTCAACACGTTTGACGATATAACTGTCTCTCCGAATGAGAGCATACAGTTCATCGCCACAGGCATTTTCGTTACCGATAAATTTTTGCCTGTTTGCCCATATTTTTTGTTCAATCTCAGCCGACATCCTGGCTATATCATTTGTATATACCATATCCCCCCATTCATAAATGACATTGGTTTTCGGGAAACGGATGAACAGGTGCCAGAAATGTTGAGCCGCAGGCGAAGCTACCCAGTTAATGTTGCCAGTAAGCATGGGCGTAAAGCTTTGGTTACTGTCGCTTATATTTATCTTAAGCCGTGGTTTGTAATCAACAAGATCAAAAATATCTTTGTATACTCCTTCACTTAACCAGGTATTGGCAATAAAGATCTCTTCAGCGGGGTAAGAGCTTACAATGTTGGGATATTCGTCGTTGCCGACTTCGAAATGGCAGCCAAGCGATCCCAATTCACCAGTGAATATTTTTAATTCTTCAGCTGCCACATCAAACAATAATTGTTGCCGCAAGCCAAAGCGGGCATGCTGCACATTACAGTTTCCGGCTGCCACAAGAATATTGTAGAGCTCACCGGGCGATACTATCCCCCCTTTGAAATTTATTTTTATGACATGCCTGTTGTTCACCCTATCCTCCTGTTAATTTGAATTCTTTTATAGCTTTTGAAAAATTCTTATTCTCGTGAGACTCCCTGGATAATTTTAAAAGAGCGAACCGTTGCAGCTCCGTCAATTTATTCCACTGTTGTATTGATAGATCACAACCGAAACTTTTTAATTTTTCGCTCAGCGCTACAGGCACTTTGTTTAGATTGGCCCATGCAGGACTCTCATCGACGTTCATGGCAGTTGCCTGGTTGCCAGTATAATTTTTTATCAAGCACGACAAATACCTGTTATACTCTTTTACCTCTTCTTCGTTGCTGCAGGATTTTTTTGCCAGCGCGATCCTTTCATCTACAGAAAACCTGCACCATTCAGCTAATTTTAATTTGATCCCCGCCTTGTCCATCCTGAAACGGACGATCATCGGGATGCAGCGTACATTTTTTTCTATAAATTCCTCTTCAAACAAAAAGTATTCTATGTCCGGAAGGTTCTTAAATTCCGAGGGCCTGGAAGAAAGAGGCAATTTCTTTTTCATACATACACTTTCTTCCAGCCCGGCATACTGGCCGTAGTTGTCTATGATATTATATCCTTCCTTGTGGTATAAGCCTTGCGCAACCCTGAAGTGCACACTGGTTTCCAATACTGCATATTGAAAGCAGCATTCACTGGCCCAGGCTTCCAACTCGTGCAATACCGATCTTGAAAATCCCCGGCCCCTGTATTCTTTTTCTACAAACATTCTTTTGATCTCAACAGTATCTTCATTGAATTCTTTAAAGCATCCGCAGGCAACGGGTTTTGTGTTTATATACAATACTACTACCGTTTGAAGACCGGGAACTTTGTTATACTGGTCATACGTGTCCTGGTCCTCCTGCAATTCATTCCACAATTCATGATCAAGCTTTGCAATGAGTGCATTAAAGTCTTTATCACTGCTATTGGTCCTTACTATCGAGATTTTTTCCTGCATACTTCAAACTTACTGTTTCTATATCGCTGCCAACTTGTCTTTGTGATAGAAAGAATTTATTTCTGTTTCAAGAATGGTTTTTACTTCCGGCCGGCAACTGCCGCAACCCATACCCGCGCCGGTAAGCTGGCATAGCTGCAAATGATCCGTGCATCCCTCCGTTATTTTATTGATGAGATTGCCCTGGCCAACGTTGTTACAACTGCATACCAATTTGCCGATAACTGGTTCAGGCATCTTACCGCTTCGCAACAGCTGCAATCTCTTTTCGCTAAGCTCTATTTTATGGCTAATGAGATCGCGGTATTCCAGGAATTCGTTCTTGTCCCCAATCAATATAGCTCCAATTAACCGGTCGTTATGCACGATACATTTTTTATAATATCTTTTGGCCTTGTCAATAAAAACAATTTCTTCAAACGAAGGATCACCGGCTGGTGTCTCCACGTCTCCCAGCGAACAAATATCCGTGCCATGCATTTTCAGGATATTCATCAAAAGTGAACCATCATAGTATTTTGATATATCGCCACTGAGGTATCTTGCCACTATTTCTGCCTGCTGTTCGGCCGCAGCAGTAATGCCATATAAAAGTCCTTTAAATTCTGCTATCTCACCTACTGCAAATACAGCGGGGTCGCTGGTTTGTAGATATTCATTCACCACCACTCCCCTTTTGCATTCGATACCGCCGGCGCGGGCAAGTTCAATATTTGGAATGGTACCAATGGCAATAACCACGGCGTGCGCATCAATCATTAAACCGCTTTTCAGCCGTATCCCGTTCACCTGTTCCTGCCCGAGAAATCTTTCAATTTCGTCATTATAATAAATGTCAACTCCTTTGCTGATCAATTCCTCATGGAGCAGTTGGCTGCCCAGCGGATCCAGCTGGCGATCCATTAGCCTGGAAATACGTTGTACTATCGTCACGTCTACATTGATCTCTCTTAAAGATGCAGCCAACTCAATACCCAATAAACCTCCTCCTACAATAACCACCTTTCCTTTTGAAGCATCTATATGCGCTTTAAAATTGTCTGCATCAACCCGGCTTCGCATACTAAAAATCCCTTTCATGGACGGTGTATCTCTTAACATGGCAGCACGGCTACCGGTAGCCATCAACAGTATATCGTACGAATGGATTTGGCCATTGCTGTCGAAGATGATTTTCTTTTCCCGGTCAATCCATTCAACACTCACTCCCCGGTACAACTTTATTCTGTGCTCCCGTTCTTCTTCGTTTGTCATTTTTACCAGGCTGCTCCACGACAATATACCGGTGATATAATCCGGAAACAGCACCCGGTTATAAAAAGGAAAATTCTCCTTGCTGAATATAGATATCTCGTCATCAGTGTTCAGGGCCCGGTAACTTTTTACAAAACCACAGGCACCTGCACCAGCGCCGATAACAACGATTTTTTGTTTTGGCTTTTTGTATGATCTTACCTGCACAGCGCTAAACTTAAAATCAGGTTCTTTACTTCTTGTATCTACCAGGTTGTTGGTAAGATTATTGGCCCGGTTTAAATCACTGTTCAATATCTTGCCCCAGTGCATAGGCATGAATACAACACCCGGCTTTATACCACGGGAAAGTTTTGCTTTCACTCTTACTTCTCCCCTGCCATTGAATACTTCTACCAGGTCGCTGTCCTTAATACCGCGAACGAGTGCGTCTTCGGGATGAATTTCAAGAAAAGATTCGCTGATATGTTGCATCAGCTTATTTACTTTTCCCGTCTTGCTCATTGAATGCCACTGGTCGCGAATGCGGCCCGTGGTAAGTACCAGGGGATGAATACCAGTAACAGCTTCACTTTGGTTAGCATCATCAAATGAATGGATAATGGCTTTTTGTGAAGGTGTATGAAATTTTTTATTGGTAAATAAACGGGGAGTACCGCGTCCATTTAATTCCCTGGTATATGGCCATTGAATGGCTCTTTTTTCCTTCAAAATATCGTAAGTCAAATCGTGGATATCGATCGAAGTGCCTTTGGTCAGGGCTGCATGTTCTCCGAATATTTCAGACGGATGATGAAAATCGAATCCATGATAACCCATCTTGCGTGCAAAACGGCAAATAATCTCGGCATCCGGTAATGCCTCGCCCGGTGCATCCGCTATTTTGGAGAGATGGGATATATACCGCCCGGCATTTGTCATGGTTCCTTCTTTTTCTATCCAGGCCGCTGCCGGTAATACAACGTCGGCATACGATAAAGTTTCCAGTTTGCTGGTAATATCCTGTACAACTACAAACTTTGCTTTCTTAAGTCCTTGCTCTGCTTTCTTTACATCAGGTAAACTGATCAGCGGATTCGTACATAAGATCCATATGGCTTTCAAACTCCCGTCATTTAATGCATCAAACATCTCTGTCGCTGTCAAGCCTGGCGTTGGCGAAATGGCACCCGGTTCTATTTGCCAAAACTTTTCCACTTCGTCCCTGTGTGCTTCATTGGAAAGATTCCTGTGTGCAGGCAGGAGATTCGACAATCCCCCCACTTCTCTGCCTCCCATTGCGTTGGGCTGACCCGTCAATGAAAAAGGACCTGAACCAGGTTTGCCGATATGACCAGTGATGAGATTGAGGTTTATAAGCGAAAGATTTTTGTTTACGCCCACCACACTTTGATTCAAACCCATTGTCCACATGCTGATAAAGCCCACAGCATTCCCGATATACGAGGCAGCCAGTCGAATTTCCTGTTCCGGCACGCCACAAATAACGGCAGCTTCGGCAACGGTTTTTGCAAAAACCGTTTGCCTGTAAGCTTCAAAACCCTCGGTATGATCACGTATAAAATCAAGATCAATGGTCCCATCTTCCAACAAGCATCTGCCTATCGCATGATGCAGGGTAATATCAGTACCGGGATTCAATTGCAGGTGTACATTCGCCAGCCCACAGGTTTGTGTTTTTCGCGGGTCGCTTACAATGATCTTCAGACCAGGATTTTTTTCCTTAGCGCTTTCCACTCTTCTCCATAAAACAGGATGGCACCAGGCAGGATTGGCCCCTGCAACAAAAATAACATCTGCCAGTTCAAGATCATCGTAGCTTACCGGGACGCTATCTTCACCAAGACTCATTTTATATCCTACTACTGCAGAACTCATGCATAGCCTTGAGTTGGTATCAATATTATTACCTCCGATAAATCCCTTGATAAGTTTATTGACAACATAGTACTCTTCGGTAAGACACTGGCCAGATGCATAAAAAGCTACCGAACGGGGGCCATATTTACTAATGAGCGTTTTAAATACCGCTGCCGTCCGGTCTAATGCTGACTCCCATGATACCCGCTGCCTGGGCAGGTGGCGTCCATATCGCATTTCGGGATAAAGTAACCGGTCGCCCTGCTCCTTTACTGTGTGATGCAAATTCATTCCCTTGCTGCATAGCATTCCTTTGTTGACGGGATGATCTTTATCTCCTTCTACTGTAATAGATCCGTGTGTATCTCTTTTAACGGTAATACCACATCCTACTCCGCAATAGCAGCAAGTCGTTTTATATGTTTCCTGTTTTATCATTTGGTGCGATACATCAGGCAGCTACTGCCCGGGTTATTTCTTCTGAGCCAACGAATTTCGATTCGGCTGCACGTCGACTTACTATTCTCACGGTCAACACCACAACTCCTACCGCGAACACGCCCATACCGAGATAAAGAAATGCCGCTTCATAGGACATTGATTTAAACAAAAAACCGATCAGCATAGCTCCTACATTCCCCCCGGCTCCTACAATACCCGCTACGCTTCCTACCGCCTTTGGATTGATAAATGGAACGATGCTGTATGTAGCGCCGTTAGCCATTTTCAGGCATAAACCAAAAAAGAACATCATGCTGATGGCAAATAATAAATGGCCTGCGTTGGCGAACAACATTATACCAGCACCTTCTAACAACAAAAGGATGGCAAGCAATCCCACTTTACCGTTGAAGCCATATCGTTTACCCACTTTGTCGGAAATGATGCCACCTAATGCCCGGGCAAAAATGTTTATCCAGCCAAATATGCTGGCAAGTAATCCCGCGAAGATCAGCGTCGCCTTATAATCATCATGGAAATAAGTGGCCGCAAAATTGTCGACAGTGATTTCAACGCCAAAGCAGGCGGCATAAGCAACGGTCAATACCCAGGTACGATAATCTTTTGCGGCAATCAGCAGTGTATTTTCTTTTTTGCTTGACGCGGAAGGCAATTGATCAAAATTTCCTGCGGGAGTATCCTTTGTGTACTTCCAATAAAGGCGTGCCATTATTAAGAGCAACAGGCCAGGAAGGATCATGGCGTATCTCCAGCTATCTGCCTTGCTTACCCAACCTACTCCGACAAGGGCAGCAGCTATTAAAGGCATTGCTACCTGGGTGGCGCCACCGCCTGTATTACCCCAACCTCCCGCTACTGCATTGGCTGTACCTTTTATAGTGGGAGCAAACATTACAGCCGTATGGAACTGTGTTAAGACAAACGAAGCCCCTATCACACCAATTCCCAGGCGAAACAAAAGAAAACTGGTATAACTATTTGCCAGCCCAATACACATGACCGGGATAGCACAGCATACCAATAGCCATGTATACACTTTACGTGGGCCATATTTGTCTGTCAACCGGCCGATGACAAGCCGTGCAATGATTGTTGCGCTGACTGCGGCAATGGCTGCATTTCCTTTTTGTGCTTTGGTAAGATGCAGCGAATCGCTCACAAGCGGCATGAGGGGTGCAATACCAAACCAGGCGAAAAAACAAAAGAAGAATGTCAGCCATGTGAGATGAAAAGTTTTCATCTGGACACCTTTCAAACTGAAAATATTGAGTTTGTCGAGCGGTTGATTAGCGTTGAATGCCATATATAAAAAGTTTACGCATTAATAAATAGGATACCCTTAATAAAGCTTGAATCCAAGGCCAATTCCAGGATGCCATTTACCATTGGCAATAGCCGATTTCGGATTGTAATAAAATGGAACCTGGAACACGATATGCTTGTAAGTGATAGTAAAGCCAAAACCCGCTGTAGGTGTTACAATGGAGTTTTTCGCAGCATCCTTTGGTACCCTGTCTTCTTTAATGCGCATGGTTGGCAAAATGCCGAAACAAAAATTCCAGGGTTTCTTTATAAATTTCAGAGTGGGACCGCCAAAATTCACATAGGCCCCCTTGTCCACATAGCCGGCTACCATCATGCCGTCCCATACGGTGACTGTGACTTTGGCGCCTGTTTTTTCTTGCGATCTAACCGAATTGAACGTACATGCAAAGCATACGCAGAGAATAATTAGTTTCTTCATAATTTTGTTTGGTTTTAAGTTGTTACAATTTAAAATCATACTCCCCGGTCGGAGCTTCCATTTCGCGCCGGGGTTTTTTCATTCTTAGGAAAAGATGTTAGGTCAACAATTTTTTGATTTTATCATAGGCGTTTAATTTTTTCTGTTATTTCAGTACCGCACTGCACTGTTCAACCGGATAAACACTTTGCCGTCCTCTACTTTTACATCATACACTTTAATGGCACATTCATCTGCGTTCAGGCATTTACCTGATTTCAACGAAAAAGTTTTTTTATGAAAGGGGCAGGCTACCTTGGGTTCATCTTCCTGCGTTCCGATCATACCGCGACTCAAAGCCATCTGCCGCCTGTGTGGGCATTCGTTTTGTGTAGCATACCATTCATTCTTTCGTGTAAAATGAAACAAGGCGATCTGATCGTCGCAATGTTTTACACATACACCGCCATTTTCAGGAACATCCTCTGTTCTGCAGGCAAAAAACCAATTGACTGTTTTGTCTGTTGTTGGCATTTAAGAAATAATTTTGGGGTGCCTAATTAAAGCAAGCAATCATTAGCGGCGGGCGAATCTTGTTCCCGGGATATGGCAATAAATCGTGTAGGAATGATTTTCACAGGGAAAGGATTGTCTATTTAAGATATGGCAAATAAAAAGGATGACGACTATTTCCACTCTTTTGCTTTCTTCTGACCACGCAGCTCGTCGAATTTTACTGTCGGATCTTTCTCTTCGGGCGCATTGACAAAATGAGTGAAACGTTTTCTTATTTCCGGCGTTTCAACGGCTATTTTCCATTCGCACTTATAGGTAGCCACATGTTGCTCCATTTCTTTTTCCCATTGAGCGGCCATGTCCAGGCTATCATTGATCACTACATTGCGGAGGTAGCCGATACCACCTTCCATTTTATTTAGCCACGTAGCTGTGCGGGTCAACGGATCTGCCGTCTTTATATAAAACATGA
>Ga0066652_100000402_pt1 | contig 21155 bp, 15 predicted proteins | sample GraSoiAngelo_101_FD_71413 | JGI IMG/M metagenome (GOLD analysis project Ga0066652, IMG submission 71413) | Grasslands soil microbial communities from the Angelo Coastal Reserve, California, USA - 14_0903_02_30cm | ecosystem: Environmental > Terrestrial > Soil > Grasslands | place: USA... | reverse complement strand
CTCCCACAGTGAAAGGTTTCAGTTAATACTGGAACCTTTTTTTTGGAGTTTAGCTCAGCGGTTCAGAGCATCCCGACTACCAGTCGGGAGGGTCGGCGGTTCGATCCCGTCAACTCCCACCCAATCCCAGCGAGGGTTTCAGCCAATGAAGCCCTTTTTGGTTTTACCCATTTGCATACAATTTGCATACATTTGCATACAAATACCTTTTTAGCATCATTTCTCCAACCGGATTTGCAGCATCATTTTATCATACCTTCAGCCTGTATTAAAATTTATAGTCACCACCATGGTTAGTTTTCCGAAGGCAACTTTTTTTATTGTGCTGACATTTGCAGTCATCAGCCTGATTTCTTGCACCAACAAGTTTTTTCAATACCAGGTTACAATGACGCACCCGGTCAAAAGCAAAGTGTTGGAATATGAAAACGATACCTTTTACATTTCCTTTGCCATCAGATACCAGTCAATCAAGTTTCTTATCCTAAATAAGCTATACGATGGCATGAAAATAAATTGGGATGAAGTGTCTTTTTCAATAAATGGAAAGGCTCAACGTGCTGTTCATAAAGAAACCGGTGTTTTAAAAGTAAACGATGTGCAACCGCCGACTACAATTCCACCAAAATCGACACTCGAAGATTTCCTGATCCCGACCAGCAGCTTGCATTACGCGACTAATTCATCAAATACTTATACGATCGTTGGCTACATTTTACCTTATGAGGAATCCGGCAAATCAAAACAACAGGCCGTAATAAACAGGTTTAAGGGAACACGAATTACAGTGTTTCTGCCGTTCTATTTGGGCGGCATTTATCACTCCAAGTATTACGATTTTATGATCGACGACGTAATCCTCATCAAAAATAAACCCGACCCGATTGAGTTGCCTGCCCGGCGCTAGCCAACATGGGGCTTGGTGCTATGGCTGGCTGACGAATATAAGCTTATCGTTCCGTCGATACACAGTGTCAGTTCCGGTTGATGAATAAGGTCGGGCAAAAGAATATAACATCAACTACATTAACTTTACTCAGCGGCGGTTCGGGCTTAAAGTAATGCGGAATATCAGCACAGCAGAAAGCCCTGACCGTTGTATGTAGTGCTAAACGACCACTTCAAAAAAACAGTGCAACGGTTGCTAACAAAAAGTTGTCATCATTAAAACGAATTGTCATGAAAGTAAGAGCCTTAACTATAATAATGCTGTTTGTGCTGACTTTTTCAAGTTGCAAAAAAGAAGCGGCCAACTATCAAATCATACCAATTCCAAACGGTGACTTTGAACAGTGGGACAACATGCCAAATTTGGCGATTTGGCACACAAACAGTTGCCCTGCTTGTGTGCCACCTTACGAGACTTACATTGTTAAGAAAATAACAGAAGCTGAAAACGGCCAGTTCGCAGCTAAGTTTGTGTACAATAATGTTTACAGTAGTTATGCAAACAATAAATTCGCTATTTCTTTACATCCAACTTCATTGATAGGATACATAAAATCTAATATTGCAAGTGGCGACACCGCAATTATTCACATAGACTTGTTTTCAGGAAATAATATAGTTGACAATGGGGTTTTTTATGAGACATCATCAAATGCCAACTATAGAAAAATAAATATTCCAATTTCACAGTCCGCAACAAATGTTGACTCGGCGTTAATAAAAATTGTTGGTGGGAAAAAACAAAATACAGAACTGTCTGTTGACAACTTGGTGTTTCTAAAGAACGACTAACAAGAAGCACTACATACAACATGGGGTTTTCTGCTATGCTGGCTGAACCTGCCGGCAGACAGGTACACCTGATCGACATATCGATGCCATCTGTCGACCTGCATTGCAACATCAATTGAAGTTTACTGGAACCTTTTATATTGGGTTTAGCTCTCCAGATAGCCATCGGGATGGTTCAGAGCATCACGACAAAGTCGGAAGGCTGGGTCCCAGAGCTCCAGGATCAACTCCCACAGAATAGAAGATTTAAACTTGGTTGAAGCCTTTTTTAATTGAGATTGATCTTATGTCACTGCATCTATAAATAGTCGGGGTGGAGTAAAAAAAAGAGGCCATCTCTCTGGACAACCTCCTTTCATTGTAAATACTTAAAAGGATAGCCGGATCTAACCAGCAATTACCTCAATCCAATTAATTATTATAAGCATTACTACTAACATACGCCGCCAGTTCATTCTTGCTCGCCTGCGATGAAAGTAGATTATATAACTGGCTGAAATTTTCGGGGTCAGTAATATTGTTGTAAGATAATTTAGCCAGCTCCAGCCTGTTTTTTTCTGAGCTCACTAGTTGAATCAGCTGCTTTGCCTGGGCTACAGTGAAATAATTCGTTTCGGTATTAAAAATTTGCGTAAGCCTGCTATATTTTGCGCCAAAACCAAATGTCAACTCCACCTGGGTGTACATGTCTCTAAATGTCGATTCAGGCATCGCAATCTTTGCCGTTGTCGTAGTTCCATTTTGCATATTTGCGGCAAAAGTTGTGAGATCATTCTTCATTGCAGTAGAGGTGAACAAATCAGATAACTGCGAATAATTTGCCGGGTCTACTATATTATCGTAGGCATTCTTTGCCAACGGAAGCCTGTCATTCTCTCTACTGAGGGTCATCAATAATTGCTTTACCTGGGAAGTTGTAAAATAATTAGTACTCTTATTAAATGCGTCCGACACCAACTGTACTTTTGATGAAGACGACCAGGCGCTATTGACCGTTCTATATAAATTATTGAAATCGGCGTCGCTCATGGCGACATCGCTGCCGCCTGTTGATACATTCTCAAAGTCGTTCACATATTTTTTTAGATCATTCCTACTGGCGGTTGTGTTGAGGAGATCATTAAACTGCTGATAGTTGGACCGATCGACCAGGACTCTATAGGCTGCCTTTGTCAACAGCAGCCTGTTTGCCTCACCACTTACCAGCGAGATAAGTTTCTTTGCCTGCGCAGCGGTAAAATAATTTCCGGTTGTCGTAAACGCGGCATTAATGGTGTTATAACGCGATGTCGAACTATAAGTATTGCTAACCGATTGGTACAATCTGTCAAATTTCGCTGTTGTCATTGCTGTACGTGGACTGGTATTTTCATAGCTGTTGATGTAGGTTTGCAAGGCTGACCTATTGGCGTAACTGCTCAACAAGGGATAAATAGTATTGTAGTTCTCCCTGTCAGTGATGCCCCTGTAGGCCGCTTTTGCGAGGGCTAACCTGTCCTCTTCTCCAGATACCAATTCGATAAATTGTTTGGCTTGTGCTGAAGTGTAAAAATTAAAATCGCGGCCGAAAAAATTGTTGAGATAATAGGTTCTGTCATTAACCGTTGGCTCAGCCAGTACCTCATTATAAATAACCCTGAATTTTTCATCCGTTATCGCTGCCGTTGTATTATTGTTTTGCGTTTCATCATTTGTCTCAAGAGTGGTGGTATAGGCATTTAATTCGTTCCTGTTATTCGTGCTGTTCAGCAGGTTACTCACCAGGCTGAAGTTGGTCTTGTCAGAGATCTTTGCATAAGACAGCTTAGCCAGTTTGAGCCTGGAACTTTCGGAGTTCACCAATTGTATCAATTGACTTGCCTGTTTGGCCGTCATTAGTCTTGTCGAAGTGTTGAATTCGGTTTCGAGGAAGGAAGTTCTTGTAGCAGAAGAGGTTTTGGCTTTTGTCTGCGAATACAATTTATTGAATGCTGTTGTAGTAATCTGCTTATTTCCATTATAAGTATTTCCATTATAAGTTTGTCCCGCGGATCTTGTTTCAGAAGTACTGATACTGCCATTTGAGGCTATGTTTATGGTCAGATCATAGCCGCTCCTTACTGTAAAACTGGTTTTTGTCGGCTGCCTATAGCTGTTGGAATTACTTCTTGTCAATTCCAGGGTATGCAGCCCCGGCGTCACGTCATTGATCACAATTTCTTTTACATCCGTAGTAGTAGTATTGTCGATCGTATAACTATTGTTATCGACGATAATCTGTTTGTGTCGGTTGCCAGTTGCATTTATGGTAACGGTGGATAGGGTTTGAGTAAAGACGGGACTGGCTGCGATCAGCAATGCCAGGCTAATAAGTAAATTTTTCATATCACGAGAATTTTATTATTAACCTAATCAGGTACCAACGCTGTACCAGCACATAAATCCATCTGTGTCAGAGCAAAGCGATTTGGAATTAATTCGCATCGGTAATTACACGAGGAACATGGGGGAGAAAAAGCCCCAATTGGTTGGATCGGCGTCTGAAATCCTGTGAGCGATTGCTATCGGGATCGGGCCGGCAATTCTTATCGGGTCTCAGGATTTTTTACTTCGATTGTGTCGTTAGGAATGTCCGTCGGAATAAATTTTCAATCAGGAAATATTCTAAAGCAGAATTTATGTTCATCAATTTTTCTTTAATCAAATCTAACTATCCTGTTTCTTCATTTCTAAAAAAGAAGATCTACATTGGTTAGGTTTGCACCTTGTCTGAAGGTAGATAGTAATTAAGCAGTTGAGAAAAATCAAATTTTCTTGTCTGCTAATACAACCCCGAACAAACCGACACATCCTTGGCATTAATTTTGAATATGTTTTTGTCTTCTTTTGACGTCCTTCTAATCCGCACCCCGTAATACATAATCCAACAAAAATAAGTTTCGTATTCAAGCCATTGTTCTTCACCGAAGGGGATTTTATTATCCAATAATATCCTATATATGAAACAGGTACCACCCGCTATGAAAAGCATTTTCATTCAATGTTATCGTCGCTTTTCGGTTTTAGTAAGAGTTCCCGATAATCACTTGGGAAATAGTCAACGGATCACTTCAATGAAAAATTGGTTAGTGAATTTGTTTTCGATCAGCATCACGGATGCAATTGACGATTATGAAAAAAGAAAAATTGGCATTTTTAACAAGCTAAACTTCTTTCAGTTTATTACTGGAGCAATCGTTCCGGTTACGGGGTTGTTTTATACTTCAAAATTTTCTTTAACGGCATGGCTGATAAGCTGCCTTCCCTCTGTAATAAGCCTGCTTGTAATGATCCTGAATAGCCGTCAAAAATTCCAGGCCGCTTTTTTTTGTTACTTTATTTTTTATCCCGTGCTCACCTGCCTCGTTTATCTTAATGGAATAAATACGGGATATGAATTGTCATTTATACTTTACGGTATCCTGTCTGTTTTCTTTTTGCAGAATATGGGTTTTATGCTTTTCGCAATCAATCTTTCGATGATCAGCTATTTTGTGATGTTCATTCTCTGGAAAGAAAACTCTTACCTGTTGAAACCCGTCAACGATGCTGTCTACCTCGCAAACCAGGTGCTGGCTATCGGATATATATTCTTTGCATTGCATCTCATAAAACGGGAAAACAGCGGCTACCAGCTGAGCATACTCGCCAGGAACAGGGAGCTTCATGAAAAAAACGCAGAGATCGAAAAACAAAAAACAGAAATTTCCGAAAAAGCCAGCCTCCTTGAAGAGCAAACGGTGAGGCTGAAAGAAAGTAATCGCGTAAAAAGCAAACTTTTTTCCATCATCTCTCATGATCTGAAAACTCCCGTGTTTGCTTTACGTGATGTTTTCAGGCATGCAAAGGAAATGAATGTTTCAACTGAGTACATCCGGGCAATGGTGCCAGAGATACTGGATGAGTTGAATGACTCATCGGTACTGATCGAAAATCTTTTGCAATGGTCCAAATACCAGATACAGGATAATAGTGTAAGGAGACAACTACTCGACCTCGGCAGGCTGGCCAATGAAGCTGTGCGGGCTTTACATCTGCCAGCGAATGCCAAACAGTTATGCATCGAAAAAAGAATAACGTCCCCCGTCTATGCTTATGCTGACAGGAACATGATCAGCATTGTCCTTCGGAATTTATTATCGAATGCAATCAAGTTTACTCCCGAAAAAGGTCACATCACCATTTGTGCAGTACAATCCTCTTTTTGCACGGAGTTATATGTACAGGATTCCGGGAAAGGCATCAGCCTGGAAGAAATGAAAAAAATTAATGCCAGCATTTTTTATAGTACCAGGGGTACCGGGAATGAAAATGGCACCGGGCTGGGCCTGATGCTTTGCAGAGAATTTATATCAAAAAATGATGGCTGCCTGATGATTGAAAGCGAGCCGGGCAGAGGTAGCAAATTCTCGTTTACACTGCCTCTTGCAGCAGAGTTTGAAGAAGAGGTGGCCACTGATATCTTTTAATCCTGTGAACCAACATATCCGGTCCCTGGAAAAGAGCCGCCGGTATTCCCTGCCCTCAGTTGTTCCCGCCTATTATTAAGCCTTGCTCCACCTTGAATGCAAGGCTTTTTACTTTTTTTTGAAAAAGGGCGATACCGCCTTTAAAGAAATTTCACCTCTCCGGTCTTCAAATCATAATACGCGCCCACAATCTTTATCTCACCTTTGCTCTCCATGGCTTTTAAGACAGGACTTTTTGACCGTACCATTTCCATTGTATTACGGACATTGTTTTTGACGACATATTCTACGTATGGGTCGTTCTCCGGGGTTTTTTCGCCTGTGAAATCTTTCGATTTAACGAGCGCCGGTTTTATTTTCGAGAGCATAGCTGTAATATTTCCCAGGTGGACATCTTCGATAGCTGCTTTTACGGCGCCACAGGATTCATGACCAAGGATCACGACAAGCTTCGCGCCTGCTTCCGCGCATCCATACTCCAGGCTGCCCAGGATGTCTTCATCGACAATGTTACCTGCTATCCTTGCAACAAAAAGGTCTCCTATACGGGCATCGAAGATGTCTTCTACCAATACACGACTGTCTAAACAAGAAAGGATAACCGCCTCGGGATGTTGGGAGACCAATGCATCGCGAACAATAGAAGAATGATCCCTGGCGGTGATACCACTGCTTGTAAAACGTTTGTTCCCTTCTTTCAAACTGACAATGATTCGATCAGGCGTCAATGCATGTTGCTCTGCAGCTGTCAGCACAGTTCTTGGAGGCTTCTGCCTTGGAGATGTTATTGAGTCGTTTTCAGGATAAGGCTTGGAATTGGTTTCAGATGAGCTGTGGCAGGAGAGGAGCAATGCAGTAAATCCTACTGCAATACCAATAGGGAAGATTAAGGATTTCATTGTTTTAATAATTTACTTGTAAATCGAATGATTCAACCGTAGTGCGGAGACAGAAATGCCAGATGCTGGTCGCTGGATGCTGGATGTCGTCATTGCGAGAAGCGAAGCGACGAAGCAATTGGATGCGGCGTAATGCAAGCCAAAGGTAATCAGTTTGCTTTAGCCGAGGGACAATAAATATAAGCAGCAAGAATCGGGTTCCAGCCACGCTAATTGCGGCACAAAGAAATTCGAAAGCCGATAGGTTCGAATTTCAAGTTTCTGGAGATTGCTACAGGGATCTTTTAAAACTGTATGATAGGTAGATCAGGCGGAAGGCCAAAATATACCTGGCCCGCTGTTTCATAGCGGTTTTCATTCATAAACCCATGCTGGCGGAGCACCTGCGCATCTACCAGGTAATGGGCCAATTTGTTCTTCATATAAATGCCAGTGGTTCCCGAGGCGGTATATACCAGTTCAATCGCTTCAACACAACTTTGATTGGCGTGGGTAGCCGCTAAGAGCAAACCGGCTTTTTCTTCTAAGGAAATCGTTTCGCCCCCATTAACCCTGTTCCAGCATTTCCTTATTGTGTGATGCAGGTATGCCCTGTTCCCCTGTACAAGGGCTTCAGCTCTTCCCAATTTTCTTTGTATAACACCTCTTTCCCTGATTGGCACCATTGACCCCAGAGGTGTTTTCTTATCAGCCAACGTTTTTAGTTCGTTGATTGCGTTGCGGGCGACACCGATTGTTACCGGCGCAAGAAGACATGCGATATTGGACCCCGCGGCTGGAAACCGGTAAAGGACCCCGGTGTAATACTTGTTAGGTTGAAAATCGGGAATCAACGGGAAAACCAGATGATCGGGTACAAACACTTCTTTAGCTTCCGCATCATTGCTGTCGGTCGCACGCATTCCCAACGTATTCCAGGTGTCTATTATCTGGCAATCGGTTGCTTTCATGAAAGCGGCGATTACCTCGGGATGGCCATTAGTCATTTTTGGCTGTTGACCTTCCATTATCAACGCCGTGGTAAAGATCCACTGTGCCTCATGAATATTACTCAGCAATGGATTTCTTCCATTAATAGCGAAACCGCCCGATACCCGGTTCGCCCGCATCGGCGGATGAATGCTACCTGCAATAAAAGGATCGGGGTTGTTGTAAAATATTTCCTCTATGCCTTTTTCGGAGAGATGTCCGCCCATAGCAAAGCCGGTATTAACTACCATCAATGACCAGGCTGCGGCCGTGTTGTGCCTTGCGATTTCTTCAACCACTTTCGCAGTGGTAAGTGGATCCGCCTCAAGACCTCCTAAGGATTTTGGCGTAAATAATTTATAAAAACCAGCTTCACGAAGAGTTTTTACCACGGTAGATGATATTCTTCCATTGTTTTCTTCTTCAGTAATATGTTGATTCAAAGCCGGACCCAAATCCCGGGCAAGTTGCACAAGATTTTTTTCAGCGACGGGAGTAGCAGTAGCGATCATTGATTCCATATAAAGATGTTTTAGATGGTGAACCCATGGACCTTCAGTAAAACAGTTTAAGGCAACTCCTATGTGCCATACAAGACATCGGGATGCTTGACTGAAAAGATCCAGGGAAAATTAACGGGCTAATCTATATTCTTTTTTCGCCGGTGCCTATAGCATGTTTGTGCTGTTTTGCGATCAATTCGAAGAACCAGGAACGAATCCCGTCAACTGACGGGACTACGAGTGCCAGGGCCAGGTGAAAAAGCAAAAGTTCGCTGTAAAAAAGCATGGATACTTGCGTACTGGTATTTTAATTTAAAATTTAGTGCTTTTAATTTATTTGGTTCTTGGATCTTGGTTCTTAGATTATAATTTCGTGCTATCATTCACCTCAGGTAGAAATTATGGCAACATCCTATTGCGATTTTGTTCAAAACTCCGGCAGAGACACCGTTCACCGTCATTACCACGACAATGAATATGGCTTTCCCCTCAAGACCGATGATGAACTATTTGCCAGGTTGGTGCTGGAAATTAACCAGGCCGGTCTGAGCTGGGAAACGATCCTGAAAAAGAAAGACAATTTCTTTAAGGCCTTCGACAATTTCGATATTGATAAAGTGTCACGGTATACCGGGAAGAAAAAAGAAAAATTAATGGAGGATGCCGGCATTATCCGCAACCGGCTTAAGATCGAGGCTACGATTGACAACGCAAAAAAAATAAAAACTATCCAAAAAGAATTCGGATCATTTAAAAACTGGTTGGACAATCATCATCCAAAAAGTAAAGAGGAATGGGTAAAATTGTTTAAACAATCTTTCCGGTTTACCGGCGGTGAAATAGTCAATGAATTTTTGATGAGCACGGGATATTTGCCAGGAGCGCATGTTGAATCGTGCCCAATCTATAAGAGAGTGTTGAAGTTAAAGCCGAAATGGAACGATGGTTAAAACTCGAAATCAAAAAAAACGAAATCCGAATTCTCAATTTACTTTCGAGTTTCGGTCCCGATAGCTATCGGGATCTAATTCGGATTTTTAATTTGGCTGAACCGCGGGTAAACGGTAGTGCTGCCCATCCAACACAAACAATTCATCAATCTCAAACCGCCAATATTTGAAGAGAGGAGATTTTTCCAGCAAACGCTCGATTTCATTTCTTCCCTTTGCATTGAGTGTGATCCAAACCCTACTCGTTTCCATACTCACTGCATATTGATCAACGATCTCTTTGTTGATAAGGTAATTGATGTAAGTCCTGTGAGGGGGCACCAGCTCCATAAACTCATCATCCATCGTAAACTTTATTGTAACCTGGTACTTTTTCATCGTATACATTCCTAGCAATTTAGACCGAATTGCCTTCAGACCATTAAAATAATTATCCTCATACGGTGGAGAAAAAAAGTTCGATCCGGGCTTTTATTTTTCCAACATTTTTGCAAGACGGCCGTCTCTTCCATACACATCATTGCGAAAATTCAATTCACCCTCGTGCCGAAGATCAACCCAAGCTGTTAGATAACCAATCAGTACCGGCACCGGTTGTTTTAACGTCACATATTGCTCTTTGCCGCTATTCATTGCCGCATCAATTTTTTTATCTGTCCAGAGTGCCTCATTTTGCAAAAGGTATCGGGCCAGTTTCGCTGGCTCCCCCACGCGTATACAGCCATGACTGAACGCACGCTTGTCTTCTGAGAACAACGATTTCGAAGGCGTATCATGCAAATAAATGCTATAGCTGTTTGGGAATAAAAATTTCACTTGCCCAAGCGAATTCCAGGGCCCGGGTTTTTGCCGCACAGATTTTCCATTCCATTCCATATGATGTTTTGCCAGGTAATTTTTGTCTCGCCTGATGCCCGGCAACACTTCCTTGTTCAAAATACTTGTTGGTACATTCCAGTAGGGGCTAAATACCACGTACTGGAGATTGCCCGAAAAAATGACAGTCTTATTCGCTGTCTTTCCCACCACCACGTTCATACTCCATAACAGGGAATCTCCACGGCACACATGTAACCTGAACCCCGGGATGTTAACAGCTATATAGTCACCCTCCATTTGATCAGGAAGCCAGCGGCTGCGTTCGATATTTACAATGATCTGTTCAATTCGTTTTTTGAGCGGCACATTTAATTCATTGATCAGCGGCTGATCGATAATTCCTGTTTCTTTCATGCCAAAGCGTCGCCTGAATTTGTTAACTGCTGCCAGCAGAGCCGAATCGAATATTGGCGTTTCGGAAATAGCGGCCATATCTCCCAGCAAATACAGTCTTTTTTTGATGATGGCGATAGCGTCTGCCGAGTCTCCTTTGGAAAACGATCTTTTATTTGTTACAATGACCGGCCATTCATTGGCATTTGCAATGGCCTTGTATTTTTCCAGGGCCTTTTTAAGGAGTCCATACTGCCGGTATACGGGTTCACCGGGTTCAGAACTTCCCACAGGCACCCGAAGCAGGGAGTCGAGCCTGGCTTCATAGTTGATTTTTTTGCGAGGCAGGTACCAGTTGATCTCTCGTACGCTGGCTTCGCTTAGCCCACCCCATACTTTCTCGGCGAAATAAAAATACATGCTGGTCAGCAAGAGATCCGTCTGTGTAAGGGATCGGCGATCGGACGGATCTTCGTTCGACATAAGGCTGTCCGCCGCTGACAGGTAAGGCACCTGCAACGAGAGCCCTTCAGCCTGCACGTTTTGCATCCTGTTTAGGAGGCTGCCTGCCTGTTCAATAAGCCCGACGCTATCATGCCAGGCTAACGAAAAATTTCTTCCTCTGTAAAAGCTGCCCGCACTTTTCCTGGAAGACCGGAGTAAAGGATATTGAGTGAAAAAACTATCTAACAGGGAACTGTCTATTTTCAAAGCAGACTGGCTGCTGAAATTTCCAGCGATATCAGCGGCAGTTATCTGTAAATCTCTGGGAGTGGAATCTTCGGCAGTCTTATGACCTTCAGAGCCTTGGTCCCTGCAGCCGGCAAGTAGTAAGGAGAGAAGGATTAAAACAATGAAGCTTTGTTTTGGATTATGGGATGTTATCATGACCAAAAAGCCTCAAAAAAAATGCTATGCAATAAAAAACACCCATCAAACAGGCCTGAAAATAAAAAACGGGCTAAATTTGCCGCCCCGGAACGTTAGCTCAGTTGGTTCAGAGCACTACTTTGACAGAGTAGGGGTCACTGGTTCGAGCCCAGTACGTTCCACTTAATAGCATTACTTCAATCATTTCTTTGGTACGTTAGCTTAGTGGTTCAGTCCCGCCTATGGGCGGGATTGACAGAGTAGGGGTCTCTCGATAGCTATCGGCAGGTTCGAGCCCAGTACGTTCTACTTTATTACTTTAACAGGAATATTACTTCTCGGCAATTACAGCAACCACTGCGAGAACACCGGTATTTTTCATACCGATGACCAGATGCAGAAATTTATGGATCATGATCAATAAAATAGAATTACTTCTACAAACAATTCCTGTTTCATATATGATCTTGCATCCAATTCCTGCCACTACTCTCTTGATAAAGCGATAACTGACGATTTAACTCATCATCCGCAAGCAAAACCTGCAGAAATGCACATTTTTAAAACTGCTGTTTTGGTAGTTGGTGACCATATTTTGTCTATTATGAAACGAAATGATGAATATTTCTTAGAGCAAAGCCTTATTGAGAAACAGGTTCAGAAAATAATTTCTTGCAAACCTTTCAGGGACCTGGAGTTATTTTCTGTTTTTCTTAGGTATGTGGTCGAGGAAACGTTGGCCGGACGTTCACACCGGCTCGAGGAGCATGAAATTGCAGTAAACATATTGACACATTCCGGTGTTTTCAATTCCCGCTATGCATTCGTGCAAATACACGCGGCGAGGGTCAGGCGATTGCTCATCGAATATTATGAGTTGGAAGGACGAAACGATAGTGTTTTGATTACTATTCCTGAAGGAAGTTATATTCCCCGTTTTCAAATGCAATTATAAGAATGAGCAAGCCGTGATTTAACGACTGTAGCTTTGCATACTGAGAAATGATTTGATCCCTTATTTATATTCTACCCGGTGTTTTATTTTTCTTTCGAGAAACACGGGATCACATCTTCTCTAAAATAAGGTTCCTGGTTTACCCAAAACATGTATCGTACTCTCAAAAAATCTTTGGCAAACGCATGCAGTAAAGGCACAATATTCGTTCGTGATCTTTTACCGGTATCCTCATTGTAATCCAGGTCGGCACCTGTCTTGCCGGTATAGTTGCCATCCTGTACAGCAATTCCAATCGGAACGGTATATTTCCCTTCGTGCATTAAGGCAAGAGGATTGTTGAGTTGGGGTTTCCTGGTTACCATTAAGTCCGGACCTCCAAGTCCCACACCTATCTTTTCACCGTACTGATAGATACTTCGAAGGTAGCCTTTATCAGTCCAGGGTAACAGTTCCCCGGGCATAAAATTCGCATATATCATTGTCGTTGAAAGAGGGAAGGCTTTCTTCAAGGCAAGCATATTTTCCTTTAATCCATTTAGATACCCTTGTTCGGAAAAACTTGGATCTGTTTTATGTCTTACTCCAATCGATGTTTCCTGCAGATTAATTCCTTCTATTTTTCCATCAAATTCTTTTCCCAATGCCTGGAGAAGCAAAGCAAATCGCTCTCTTAGTTTTTTATTCCAGCGTTTTGCAACCCAGCCCTCAGGTTTCCCCTCATCGTTGTATTGTAATACTGCCCCGCCTTCGTATTCATTAGTAAATAAATATTTGGGAATGGCTTTATATTTTGGGTCAAATGTGGCATCTTGTAACTGCACAAAAATCTTCTTGCCATATTTTTTAAGGTATTCATAATCGGCTTTCAATAGTGAAAAGTCGTAATGGCCTTTTTCAGGCTCAAATTCTTTCCATGAATACATGATTTGAGCTCCTTTAAACATTGGATGCTGAAGGAGGGGATGGTTGATAATTGACTGACGATCCCGAGCGAAATATACGAAGTGCTGAATGCTGTCTTCGACGATCGGACAAGTGGCGCTTAGATATTTTTTATAAGCATCCTTGTATTTTTCGGCGGGATTTTGCCAATCCTGGGAATTAGCAGAGGTATATAATGTGACAAATAAAGCCAGGAAAGCACATTTCGTTTTGATTTTGAAATTTGTTATTGCCCATTTCATAACCAATTGTTGTTTCAGTTTGCTGGTTAATTGGTTAAATGTTGGTGCTATCATCAGCGGCAGCGGATTAACTGATTAACGGATTAACCAATTTTCCATTCGACCACCTCATTCGCCCATTCCTGGCGGAACGGAGTCGTAATACGAATATAATTGTCGGTATAGCCTTCCATCATTCCGTTCTTGTTGTGGCCCTCAAATAATACCTTGCGTGTTTGTCCAACGTGTTGACCGATGAAAAATTGCATCTTCATGTAAGAAAGATTCCGCAAAGTCTTATTTCTCTCATGGCGGATATTTACTGGAACAACTGGTTTTAAGTCCAGCGCATGAGTGTTATCCCTTTCCGAATAAGTGAACACATGCAGGTAAGAAATATCGAGGGAATGAAGATATTCGAAGGTTTCGGTAAAGGTTTCGCTGGTTTCGCCGGGAAAACCCACGATCACATCGACGCCTATTGCGCAATGCGGCATTAATGTCTTGATCAGCCGGACCCGCTCAGCATACAATTCTCTTTTATACCGGCGACGCATTAGTCCCAGCACTTTGTCGCTGCCACTTTGAAGCGGGATATGAAAATGCGGCATGAACTTATCGCTGTTGGCAACAAATTCAATGATCTCGTTTGTCAATAAATTCGGTTCGATAGATGAAATGCGGTAGCGCTGAATGCCATCGATCTTATCGAGCTCTTTTATCAACTCAAAAAAATTCTCCTCTCTTCCACTTATACTTATTGATGCACCAGCTCCATCAGGACCTTTTCCAAAATCGCCGAGATTCACACCCGTCAGCACGATCTCTTTTACACCATGGTCAGCAAGCGCCCTTGCATTATTCACTACATTTATTATGCTATCGCTCCTGCTTTTTCCCCTGGCCATCGGGATGGTACAGAACGAACAATTATAATCACAGCCGTCCTGCACTTTTAAGAAAGTTCTTGTGCGATCGTTGACCGACCAGGACGAATGAAAACCGGATACCTCCTGGATGTCGCAACTACAGATCTTTGCTGAATCACCTTTCGACAGTTCGCGGATATGTTGAGCGATATTGAATTTTTCGGCGGCGCCCAGGACAAGGCTGACACCGGGTATTTCAGATATCTCTTTTGGTTTTAACTGGGCATAGCAGCCGGTAATGACGACCAGGCTGGCAGGGGCTTTTCGCTGAATGCGGCGGACGATCTGGCGGCATTCCTTGTCGGCATTGTCCGTCACCGAACAGGTATTTATGACGTATACATCGGCCAGGTCCTCAAACTCCTTTTTTTCAAACCCTTCGTTCTCCAATATCCGGGAAAGCGAAGAAGTTTCTGAAAAATTAAGCTTGCAACCAAGCGTGTGAAAGGCCACTGTTCTGGATTCCGCCATAGAGGCGGCAAAGATAAATCATGGAGCCAAGACCTTGTGAATTTCACCGGATTTTTAAATTCATTTACTTTTAACCAAATATCAGATAGTGAATAGGAGATGGTACACGTTTTTACTGATTGTTATACTGGGAGCTGCTCTTTTTATCGTAAAAAGATGTAAAAACGATGTCTCGAAATCCGCTGCAACCCAGGATAGGCAAGATCCGGCCTCTGAAATCAACCGTAACCACGGATTTGACCGTCGCATATCTTTTATCGAATACACCGAGCACGCCAAATGCCGGATGGAATGCCGGCACATATCGCAAGCCGAGGTAGAAGAGATCATGCAAGGTGGCAAGATCAATTATAATAAATCAAATGTGAAGGCGAATCCATGTCCTGCTTATGCGCTGGAGGGCGTGACAAAGGATAATCAACGGGTGAGGATTGTCTTTGGCCAGTGCGATCACAAAACAAAAGTGGTCACGGTGATCGACCTCGATACTGAATGGAGTTGTCATTGCCCTGGCGATGATAGGGACGAATCAGGCTCACCTCAAAAAAACCGGAATTGATGAGGGTGTTGCTGAAACCTTTTCACTGGATATATTGTATCTACGCATTTACGCTTTTCGTTGTGATCATGCTTATTATTTTTCCATTTGTCATCATCGCCAGTTTTTTCGGGCGCATTCGCGGAGGAAATATGATTATGCTCCTTTGCCGGTTTTGGGCGGATAGTTGGTTTTTTCTAATATTTATCTATTTCAAAAGGATCTATGAATCTCCACATAATAAAAGCAAGGCTTATATTTTTGTCAGCAATCATATCTCTTATCTCGACTCTGCAATAATTCCAAAGGTCTATCATCAACCAATACGGCCGCTCGGAAAAGTGGAAATGGCAAAGGTGCCGGTATTCGGATTTATTTACCGCAAAGCAATAGTGACGGTTGACCGAAGCAGCGCGGACCACCGTTTTCATAGCGTACAGATATTGAAATCGGTCCTGCGTAAAGGAATTTCGATCCTGGTTTTTCCAGAGGGAACTTTTAACATGACAAATCAGCCTTTGAAAGAATTTTATGATGGAGCATTCCGTATTGCGCTTGAAACAGGAACGCCAATCAAACCGGTGTTGGTACTTGATGCCTATAGCCGCATGAATTATAAAACAGTTTTCTCATTAAATCCCGGGCGCTGCCGGATCGTTTATCTCGATGAAATTTCAGTGGAAGGGTTGTCCTTAAAAGATGCTGCGCAACTTAAGGAGAGAGTATTTGTTGTTATGAAAGAGAAATTGGAGGAATATGGAGTTGATTGGATAAATGGTGACGGTTGAGAGTTGATGCCGGATGCGTCATTGCGATCCGCCGGCTTGCGGAGAAGCAACTGGATGTTAGATGCTGGATGCGGATTGATGAAAATAGAAAGCTGTGCCGTAGGTACAATATTTTGATGGCTACTTTGACAGGCGTTTCTATTCGCGCCGTAAGGTGCGAAATGCGAACGACTGATGAAGTAACGATGCTTGATGCGGAATGCTCAATGCCCGAAGGAAATGAAAACTGTCCTGTAGGGACATAATATCGGTAACAAACGAAAAATCAACAAATGGATAATAGGTGTACGCAGAGATAATCATACCATTGGCTCTTCCGAGGAATTACACATGGTCAGTGCCTGAAGCATTACAGGATACTGTGCATGTGGGTTGCCGCGTGGAAGTGAACCTGGGAAAAAATAAAAAATATGCTGGCATAGTAAAACGCCTTCATGAAGAGAAGCCGGAGTTTTTTGAACCAAAAGATATATTAAACGTCCTGGATGTAGAACCCGTGGTCTTCAGCCAGCAACTGGCACTGTGGGAATGGATGGCATCCTATTACATGTGTTCGGAAGGAGAAGTAATGGCTGCAGCATTGCCCTCCCATTTCAAATTATCGAGCGAGACGATAGTGGTGTATAACGAGGAGTACGGGGATGAGTTTTCAGCATTGGACCACGACGAGTTCCTGGTTGCAGAAGCATTGCTCATAAAAAAGGAACTAAAGCTGACCGAAGTCCAGCAAATATTGGATTCATCGCATGTATACCCCGTAATAAGCCGGCTGATCTCCAAAAAGGTCTGTTATGTATGGGAAGCCCTGAAGCAAAGATATTCTCCCAGGAAAGAAAGCTACGTGTTGCTTAATCCTCAATTTGACAATGAGGACGAGTTATCCAGGCTGCTGAATGAAGACAAAAAATTGCAGCGGGCGGAGAAGCAGATGGAACTTCTGTTAAGCTATCTGCACCTTGTAAAAACAGAAGGTGAAGTGACAAAGACGGAATTATTAAAGAAATCAGGTGCATCGGATGCCCAGCTAAAGGGACTGGTAGATAAAAAGATCCTGTGGATAGAAAAAAGAGATATCGATCGGATCAAGTACCTGCCCCGCGATATCAAAATAGATTTTGAACTGACCGATGCTCAACAAGCCGCGTATGCCACAATAAAAGAGTCATTCCAATCCAAACAGGTTTGCCTTCTTCATGGTGTGACATCCAGCGGTAAAACGCTTATATATGTCAAATTGATCGAAGAGATCATACGCCATGGAAAACAAGTACTGTACCTGCTGCCCGAGATTGCACTGACTTCGCAGATCATTCGCCGGCTGCAGAAACATTTTGGAGGATACATTGGCATTTATCATTCCCGGTTTACGCAGAATGAAAGAGTGGAAATATGGAACAAGGTTAAAAGTGGAGAGCTGAAAATTGTATTGGGTGCAAGATCATCTGTCTTTCTTCCTTTCACCGACCTGGGCCTGGTTATTTGCGATGAAGAACATGATTCATCTTTCAAACAGTATGACCCGGCTCCAAGATATAATGGAAGAGACGCGGCAATTTATTTCGCATCGTTGTTTAACGTCAATGTAATACTTGGAAGTGCGACACCTTCGCTGGAAACTTACAGCAATGCTATCAACGGAAAATATGGCCTGGCCGAATTAACTCAACGCTTTGGTGATGTTCACCTGCCTGTCATTGAATTAGTGGATCTCCGAACGATCGAGAGAAAGGATAAAACAAAAATTATCCTTTCACCGCCATTGATCGACGAGATAAAAAAAGTAATTGACCGGAACAGGCAGGTCATTCTTTTTCAAAACCGGCGTGGCTATGCGCCCTACCAGGTTTGTAATGTCTGCGGGTGGATTCCCCAGTGTAAGTATTGCGATGTTTCATTGACCTACCATAAGTTTACGAATAAACTGGTTTGCCATTATTGCGGCACTACGTACCCAATAGTTCAGATCTGTCCGGCTTGCGGCAACCATGATTTTGCCCAGCGAAATTTTGGAACTGAAAAAATTGAAGAGCAATTGCAGGAGATCTTCCCCGAAGCTAAAATAGCCAGGATGGACATTGACAGTGTAAAAGGAAAAAATGCACATGACGTTTTGATCCAACAATTCGAACAAAGGCGGATTGAAATACTTGTAGGAACGCAAATGGTAGTGAAGGGGCTGGATTTCGATACCGTTGATCTTGTAGGTATTTTGGATGCAGATGGATTGCTCAGCTTCGCTGAATTCAGAGTGAATGAACGGGCATTTCAACTAATGGAGCAGGTGAGTGGGAGAGCGGGACGAAAAGAAGCAGGAAAAGTGCTGGTGCAAACCATGAATCCTTCCCACCCGGTGCTGCAACTTGTGCAACAGCATAACTACAAAGGAATGTTTGAAGAAGAACTTGTCAAGCGTAAGCAATTTTCTTATCCTCCTTTTTCACGGCTGATACAACTGACGTTTAAACATAAGCTAAAAGAAGTTGTTGAATCCGCGGCATATCATTTTGCCAATGCCATGAAGAGTAAATATGGCAATTACATTGTTGGACCGGCCGAACCGGTAATCAATCGTGTCCGCAACCAGTTTTTGATTGAACTTTTGCTGAAGTTACCACGAGATGGCAGGTTGATCGCTCAATGTAAAAAAGACCTGCTTGAGCAAATAGCTATCCTGCACCAGGAGAAAAGATACAGGAGCGTGGTGATGGTGCCGGATGTGGATGTTGTTTAATCGATGGTCTGGATGATGGATGCTAGATGTCGGATGCTAGTCATTGTGATCCGCCGGTTGGCGAAGAAGCAACTGGATGCCCAACAGTCCCATAGGGACTAAATCTCGGTGGTAGCAGCATGTGGTATGTTGCCATTCGCGCCGTAGGTGCGGAATAAACCTAGGAATGGAAATGACAGATGTCAGACACCGGAGCCTGCTATCAAAACTGTTCAGTAACGGACCAGGTGTTGAAGAGTGCGACCCCGAGTTCCGTCGCTTCGCTCCGCGTCGGGGTAGGCGCAAGGGACGATCATCCGTGTTACAGGTGCTGGCAAAAAAATCAATTCACTTCCAGTTCATCCTTTGTCAGCATTTTCGGGAAAGGTTGATGTGGTTCGGACTGGTACCAGAATACCGTTGAACTGATATCCGACTGCTGGACGAGATAACGGCCACCACTTTTCCAACCGAGATCCTGGATGGTTACTTTCAGGCTTTTTTCAAAACGAATAGGATCCATGATATGCCAGCGATACATTCCAAAGCGCTGCATCACATTGTAATGACCATCGCCACGGACCACCTGGTGCAATCCTGTATAAGCGGTTGAAAATTCTGTGTAGTTCACTTCGTCAATTCCCGATGAATTTTTTTTACGTGTATCAAAATCATAGGAGCCGCAAAAATAGTCTTCCGTGCCGGTGCCATTGATGGTAGGAAACTTTGTATCTCCATCCATATAGAATTTTATCTCTCCTTCACCCCACCAGCCATTATTGCTTACACCCCACGCAAGATAGGTGCCGACATACTGGCCCTTTCCCTTAATGCTGTCAACAAGAGTGCATACACCATCTTTTACTTTATTAGCTCTACGGTATTGGGCATGAAAATAAGCCGCATCAGCCGGCACCTCGGTCAATGTATAGTCTACCTGGTAATACAGGGTCATCGCTTCTGTATTGATATTGGTCATCGTGATCCTGCATTTTTTGCGGAATGGCATCACCCAATAACAATTGAATGCGCTTCCCGGATTGATCGTCACCGGTTGCGAGTTGAGATGCGCGTAGCTTCCCCAGCCGGCGCCAAAAAAATCACCTACCGGGGTTTCTACTGAAGGTTCTTTTTCATCATCCCAGTAAAAGCGGAAGATCGAATAACGCCAATTGCCGGTTGGCGTCATCCAGATATGCTGGATCGCACCGGGGCCGGAGATCTCCGCCATTGTAAACGTTTCGCCGGGTTTTATCACCACGAAAGGATTCACCTTCCATCCCTGGCCAAGATCCCTGGCGGCATATTTGGCATTGCCGTTTTCAAGTGTAGTCATTCCTCCTTTACCGGGTTCACCGGTTAGATTTTCCGGACTAATAGACCTGGTCTTTGCATCACTGAGGCGGAAAAGATTGCCGAGGTTCATATCAAGGCCATTGAACTTTGAATTGCTCTGTGCAGAGGCCTGGAAAAAGCAAATAATCAAAAGCAAAAAGTAAGAAAGTCGTTTCATGATGAAGGGGTTTGAGGGAGAGGAAGATAATGAATAATGGTGAATGGTGTTGCTGGTTAGTATAAGTTGGCGCCAGCATCCAGTATCCAATATCCAGCATCTACCTTCCGACTCACCTCACCGGTTCGGGTGCATCTTTGAAGTGCTTGTACTTTCCCAAAAACTTGCCGATATAATAAGTGGCAGGGATAATGATCCGTCTGACTAATTTCGGGATCTCGTTCATGTCGTATTCGGATGAATAACGGGTCAACAGATAAGCGGCGTCAAACTTTTCCGGTTGGGCATTGCCGGATTTATTTTGAGCTGCAAAAATTGAAGAAATGAAATATGGGAAGGTGTTGGCAGGATTTACCCAGCAGGAGCAATGAAGGATAGTCGATCCCGCATTCCAGAACCGGTGGGCCACACCACGTTTGAAGAATACAGTTTCGCCCTCGCTGGCAAATTGTTCG
>Ga0066652_100000401_pt1 | contig 21162 bp, 25 predicted proteins | sample GraSoiAngelo_101_FD_71413 | JGI IMG/M metagenome (GOLD analysis project Ga0066652, IMG submission 71413) | Grasslands soil microbial communities from the Angelo Coastal Reserve, California, USA - 14_0903_02_30cm | ecosystem: Environmental > Terrestrial > Soil > Grasslands | place: USA... | reverse complement strand
ATTAAAGAGAAAACAGGCAATTTGTATGAATCAATTTCCATAGTTGGAAAAAGAGCTAATCAGATCAATATTTCATTGAAAGAAGAATTGCATAATAAATTGGAAGAGTTTGCCAGCCATACGGATAGCATTGAGGAAATACATGAGAATAAAGAGCAAATCGAGATTTCCAGAGCTTATGAAAGAATGCCAAACCCCGCTTTACTTGCCACCCAGGAATTTATGGAAGACAAAGTTTATTTTCGCAAAGGAGAAGATGAGCTATTTAGTTAATAAATTGACGGGTTATCACTATTAATAAATTATTTTGGCGTCCCACATAAGGGACGCTTTTAGTTTCTGATAGTTAGGTTTAATTTTATAAGTAAATGCTGAAAGGCAAAAAAATACTGCTAGGGGTTACTGGAAGCATAGCTGCTTATAAATCTGCCTTTCTTATCCGGTTGTTAATTAAAGCTGGTGCTGAAGTAAAAGTGATCATGACACCGGCTTCAACTGATTTTATTTCTAAACTTACTCTTTCTACTCTTTCGAAAAATACAGTGTTGGTTGATTTGTTTGATGAAGATTCATGGGCAAATCATGTTATGCTTGGCAGATGGGCTGATATAATGGTGATGGCGCCGCTCAGTTGTAATACGCTTTCTAAAATGGCCAATGGACAGTGTGACAATTTATTACTTGCAGTCTATTTATCTGCCACATGTCCCGTAGTTGTTGCTCCTGCTATGGATGAAGATATGTGGCACCATAATTCGACAAAACTAAATATTCAAAAACTTATAGAATTTGGGATTAAGATCATTCCCGTTGACAAAGGAGAACTTGCAAGCGGATTAGTTGGTGACGGACGAATGGCTGAACCGGAAACCATCGTACAATTTATTGAAGAATGTTTAAGAGTATCCAAGTCCTTTTCTGGAAAAAAAGTAATGGTTTCTGCTGGTCCTACATACGAGCCACTTGATCCCGTTCGTTTTATTGGAAATCATTCTTCCGGTAAAATGGGATTAGCAATTGCAGAAGAGCTATATGCTCGAGGTGCTGAGGTAACATTGATCATGGGTCCTTCAGCAATTAATTTGCCTAAAAATGGAATAAAATCGATTAGAGTTAATACAGCAGAAGAAATGTATGTAGCATGCACAAAACACTTCAACGAGTCAGATATTGGGGTAATGGCGGCTGCGGTTGCCGATTATACACCGGTAGAAGTGGCCACATCTAAGGTTAAAAAAAATAGTGACGAACTTGTTATTGAATTAAGAAAAACAAAAGACATTTTGAAAAGCCTGGGCGAAAATAAATCTTCTAAACAAGTACTGGTAGGATTTGCCCTGGAAACAAATAATGAACGTGAATATGCCCTTGAAAAATTGAAGAATAAAAATGCCGATATGATGGTGATGAATTCATTGAATGATAAGGGCGCCGGTTTTGGTACCGATACAAATAAAATTACCATCTTTGATAAAAGCGGAAAGGAATTTAATTATGAGCTTATGCCAAAAAAAGAGGTTGCTAAAAATATTGTTGACACCATTATCCAATTATACTATGCTTAGACAAACGATCCTCCTTGTTTCATCTTTCCTTATCTATTTATTTGGACAATCTCAGGAGATCAGGGCAAGACTAACAGTCAACGTAAATAAGGATAAGATACCTACAACAGTCGATAGAAAAATTTTCCAGACGCTTCAGGCGGGTCTTACAAATTTTGTCAATAACAGGAAATGGACAAATGATGTTTTTCAACCAAATGAAAGGATACAATGCAATTTCCTTCTTAGCATAAATGATGTTGTTGGTACAAATGAATATCGGGCAACGCTTACTGTACAGGCAGCCCGTCCTGCTTACAACTCGACCTATCAGTGCCCACTGATAAATTATATGGATGAAACCATAGTTTTTAAATATGTTGAATTTCAGCCAATAGAATTTAATGAGAACCGTGTGCAGGGAAATGATCCTTTGGTTGCAAACTTAACCGCTGTATTTGCATACTGGGTAAATATTATCCTAGGATTTGATTATGATTCATTTTCTCTAAGAGGAGGTGATCCTTATTTTATCAAAGCACAAAATATTGTGAACAATGCACCGGAATCGAGTGAAATTTCCGGTTGGAAAAATTATGAAAATCAACGAAACCGTTACTGGCTCGCAGAAAATATAAATAACAACAGGTTTGCACTTTTTCATGATGCCATTTATTTGTATTATAGAAATGGAATGGATCTGTTGTATGAAAATGAAGAAGAGGCAAGGAATGGAGTTCTAAATTGTCTTAATTATTTGTCCACTATAAACAAAGAGAATCCCAATTCTATGATCATGCAATTCTTTTTCCAGGGAAGAAGCAATGAATTGGTAAAGGTTTTCAGCAAGGCAAAAAAAGATGTAAAGGACCGCGCCTTAAATCACTTATTGAAATTGGATGTTACGAATGCCCGTATATATAACGACCTGAAATGAGATTCTTCCTTTTTATAATTATCACTTTAAACTTTGCATGTATAAAAGGGAACAAAATTCCTAAGGATGTGATACCGCAAAATCAAATGCGTAAGATAATGTGGGATCTAATGCGTGCAGACGCTTATGTAACCGATTTTGTAATGAAAGATAGTACCCGAAATCAGAAAGAAGAGAGTACAAAACTTTATGAAAGGATTTTTGATATTCATGCCACCACTCTGGAGACCTTCAAAAAGAGTCTTGTATTTTACCAAAGCAGGCCCGACCTCTTTAAAGCAATAAGTGATTCCCTTCGCGTTGATGAACAAAGATCCCAACAGTATCCTGCTGAAAAAAAGTCTCAAATAATTGACACTACGCTCAGAAAAATGAGATTTAATAAGAAGCTGATCGAAAAGAAGCCATAAATTACCTCTACGTATTTTTGTTTAATAAATTTTTTGCTATGAATAAAATTGTAAGTGGAGCGGATGAGGCAATTCATGATATTAATAGTGGTGCTACTATAATGTTAGGTGGATTTGGACTTAGTGGTATTCCGGAAAATTGTATTAATGCATTGAAACGTAAAGGCTGTACTGATCTTATTTGTATATCCAACAATGCGGGTGTCGATGATTTTGGATTAGGGTTGTTGCTAAAAACAAGACAAATAAAAAAAATGCTAAGTTCCTATGTTGGAGAAAATGAAGAATTTGAAAGGCAATTATTGAGTGGGGAACTTGAAGTTGACTTAATACCACAGGGAACGTTAGCAACAAGGATCCAGATGGCCGGCATGGGAATACCGGCTTTTTTTACCCCAGCGGGTTTCGGAACAGAAGTAGCGGCAGGAAAAGAACTAAGAGAGTTTAATGGTAAAAAGTATTTAATGGAGAAAGCTCTTCATGCCGATTTTGCAATTGTGAAAGCATGGAAAGGAGACAGGTTCGGCAATCTTGTATTTAGAAAAACTACAAGAAATTTTTCAACATCCATGGCCAAAGCAGGAAATATCACAATAGTGGAGGTCGAAGAATTAGTTGAACCGGGAGAATTAGATCCCGATCACATTCATGTAGCGGGAATTTATGTACATAGAATTTTCCAGGGTAGTAATTATGAAAAAAGAATAGAAAGAAGAACTGTTCAAATTAAAAACTGATCAAGCAAAATTTATGGCTATCGATAAATATGGAATTGCAAAAAGAATTGCCCAGGAGCTTAAAGACGGAATGTATGTAAATCTCGGGATTGGTATACCAACTCTTGTTGCCAACTTTATTCCACATGGAATCAGTATTATGCTTCAGAGTGAAAATGGAATGCTTGGCATGGGCCCTTACCCGGTAGAAGAAAATATCGATGCGGATCTTATAAATGCCGGCAAAGAGACGGTAACGATTTTACCCGGTGGCGCTTTTTTTGACAGTGCCGAAAGTTTTGGAATGATAAGAGCGGGTAAAGTTGACTTAACAGTATTAGGTGCTATGGAAGTAAGTGAAACCGGTGATATTGCTAACTGGAAAATTCCGGGGAAGATGGTGAAGGGAATGGGAGGTGCCATGGATCTTGTCGCAAGTGCCCGAAATATTATAGTAGCAATGATGCATACAAATCCCAAAGGGGAATCGAAATTATTACCTGCATGTCAATTACCACTTACAGGAGTAAGATGTGTAAAGAAAATAGTTACCGATCTGGCGGTTCTTGACATTACTTCAAATGGATTTAAATTAATAGAGAGAGCTCCGGGTGTTAGTGTTGAAGAAATTGTGTCAAAAACTGCGGGTAAATTAATTATCGAAGGTGATATTCCGGAAATGAAATTTGAAATGCGAAATCATTAATCGACAAGATTATTTTTAACAGCAAAGAATACCAGGCCCGCTGTATTCCGGCTTCCAAATCTTTCCATTAACCTGTCTTTGATTGCTTCAACAGTTCTCGCACTGATCTCCATTTTTTGAGCAATTTCCTGTGCAGTAAATTCCATGCAGATGAAACGAAGCACATCTCTTTCTTTATCGTTCATGGTAATTTCACTAGTGAGAGAAGGAACGACTTTCTGACGGGCATGCGAACGTTTTAGTAAAATGCGGTTGACAAAATTATTCAGATAGTATCCTTTTTCGTAAACGTCCATTATAGCTCTTCTTATTTCCTGGGGTTCGGCATTTTTAAGCAAGTAACCATTCGCTCCGTTTTCCATCATGTGATAAACGAATCTTTCATCTTCATACATAGTAAGAACCACAACTTTAATTTGGGGGTATTGTTTGCTAACGATCTTGGTGGCTTCCATTCCATCTTTTCCCGGCATTCGAAGATCCATCAATATCACATCAGGCTCATTACCGGAAATTCCTTTTATTAATTCTTCACCATTTTCCGCTTCAAGTACAAATTTTATATTAGTATAGGGTCGGAGTGAAAGGATAACTCCTTTGCGGAAAATTTTATGATCATCTGCAATTGCTACTTTAATAATCCCCATAGATATCAGATTGCACCAAATTATTATAATTCAAAGTCCGGAAGATAAATATATTTCTGAATAACATTTATGAACTATATGGTTCGTCTTTAGGTACTTCGATCGTTACTTTATAATAGGTTTGCGAAATATCCTTTTCAAAAAGGATTTCACCCTGTAACAAACGAATGCGGCTACCGATATTTTTTAACCCCAAACCAATATTGCTCTTATTTAATTTTTCAAAATCAGACTGTACAATACCGCGGCCATCATGATGTATACGAAGATAAAACTTGTCGGCATGCACATTCTGAGTTAAATGGATAAAACTTGAATTGCTATGCTTCAGAATATTATTGATAAGTTCCTGTATGATACGGAAAACAAGTAATTCTTTTTCTGGCTTTAGCCTGTCTTTATAATCATGAAATCGCTGACTGGCATTTACTGTACCGCTACCACTAATTTTTTGAAACAAATCATTGATCGCTGATTCCAACCCAAAGTTTTTAAGCGTTGGAGGCATCAGGTCATGACTTATATTTCTAATTAATTGAATAGTGTCATCAATGATCTGTCTTGCCTGGAAAATACTTTGAAGCTGGTTTACTTTATCCTGGTTTACAAGATTCTCATTTAAATAGAGTCTTGCAGTAGCCAATAATGGGCCGGCATCATCATGCAGGTCTGCCGCCAGGCGTTGACGTTCTTCCTCCTGCATTTTGATGGAAGCATTCAACATCATTTTTTGCTGTTCAATTTCCATTTGTTGCAGTTTTTGCTGGAAGCGCTGCACCCTGCGCTGATGCATAATAATAAATACCACAAGTCCGATAGTAAGAACAAGCATCCCGATAGTGCCCAGGAATAACGCCGTGGTGGTAGAAGAATTTGTGGCTTGTAGTAAAAACATAATTTGATAATAAAGGGTGGTGGATTAAATCATGTCAAGATTTGGAAAATTTTTAGGATGATTAAGGATATGGTTAACCGGATGCTTTTTGTACATATAAATAGAGAATGCGAATAATAAATTCTTAATAATCTCAGCCACAAAAGTCATATTACCGAATCTATTGATTTCGTCAGGAGTAAGATTATTAATGAGAATATAAAAGAAGAATGACCCACCTAAATATATCATGATTCCCACTGCTATCCAGAAAGTATAATGATTATATATGTATATGTCCTTTATGTATTTAGAAAATTCATAAAAGAAATAGAAAATGTAAATAAAAAGTAAGATTGTTTCTATACCAATAGGGATGCTATCTAATCTCTTAAAAGTAGTTGTCGTAACAAAGAATATTTGGAAAATAATAAACAACACAGAGGCTATCAGAATCAAAATTTTGAACACCTTCTTTTGAATATGAAGCCAAAAAATGTAAGTGAAAAAAGAATACTCTAATAATGTATAAAATGCCTGAATATATTTGCGAAGGTCTTTAGGAGTTTCATAATAGACCATTAAATATCCAAAAAAAACCAACCCGTATAACGCCAAGGTTACTGGTATTCTATCTTTTAGCTTAGATCGAAATAGCAGAAATGCAAGTGGGAGAATTAAGTACGAATATGTTACTGGTAAATACAAAAGCTTTTCTAAATTTGGATTTGAACCAAAAATAGAAAAACTTTAGTTAGATTTTTAATACTTTGGGGATTATTCTTCCCAAATAGTAATTAAGATATCATTCTCCCAAGCTCTCTTTACATTCTTTTTCATAACACTAGTTTTTAGCCTTAAGATTAATTGTAAGGTAAAAGTTGCCCAAACAAAGAGGGTTTTCAAGGGAGAGGAGTTAGAATGCTACTGCCATAATCGGATGAAACGATATACCAGAGAGACTTTCATCCGATTTAACAAGTACTTGTACTACTCAAATACGAGTAAAAATTCTAGGTATTTTTAGTATTTTTACGGGTATAAAAATAGGATGTTTACTTGAAATTATCCGATTTTTCAGACACTTGTTAACAGATGTGGAAAACAGGCGTGTTATATGGGAGAAAACTTGAACTCAAAGAAGAAAAGAAGTTGATTGACTGCGGAGTTCGCAATGGTCTTCAAAGGATAATGTGATTTCTTTTTTTGGACGGTTTTTCCCGATTGAGATCGGGATTAGGACATTGGATATTGAGGGAGCTAATCCTCGTCAATCAACTTGATTCAAATGTAGAAAGGCATTCCAACGACTGCAAGAGCAAATCTGCTCAACTTTATTGTTATGGTTTTTACTAACGGGGTCGTAGATATACAATAAACATATAGGATTGTTTGTATGGTAGATTTTGAAGAATGGATATTTAAGACAACAGCTAGGAACTTTACCTAATTAATATTTTAGCTATAATTTTTTGATTTGAAATAATTTGTTCGCATGCCTTCAAAATTTATTGATTATAAAAAAGGAGTATTTTCGTCCGGCTTTTACTTAACCCCATTAAAGCGAACCACAACACATGACTGCTGATCAAATCAAAGTTGCTATTGCCGATGACCATAAAATATTTCGTGATGGAATAAAAATGGCGCTGCGAGATAAGGAATACCTGAAAATACTTTGGGAGGCTGAAGATGGAAAAGATCTGATGCACAAACTGAAGATCAAGATGCCTGACGTTATATTAATGGATATCCGTATGCCTGAAGTAGACGGTATAAATGCCATCAGCCTTATCAGGAAGGAGTATGAAGCATTGAAAATAATTGTTCTTACAATGTATGACGACCAGGAAATGATCACTAAGATGATGGAAATGGGCGCAAATGCATATTTAACCAAGACAACTGATCCCGAAGAAATATACCAGGCGATACTTACTTGTATGAATGATGACTTTTATTTTAATGACCTGGTAAATAAAGCTGTGCTGCTTAAGCTGCAACATAAAAAGAAAGTACGGCAATTTTATCCCAATCCCGTCAAACTTTCAGAAAAGGAAATAAAGATCCTAAAACTGATCGCTGAGGACAAAACAACAGAAGAGATCTCAAAAGAAGTATTTCTTAGTCCCCGTACTATTGAAACGATACGTCAAAACATGAAACAAAAGGTTGGCGCTAAGACTATAGCTGGGCTGGTGATGTATGCCATGCGTAACAAGCTATTAGAATAAATAGATATTTAAAGTCGCCATATCTTAAGAAATCATTCTATATCTATAAAAAATTCTCATGCCCCAAAATCTTAAGCCTGAAAACGTCAACAATTCTTTTTTTGACGGGTATTATAAGGATATCTGGCGGCAAATTTTTCCTGATAAAACGACAAAGGCTGAAGTTGATTTTATAGTGGAAGAAGCCAGGCTGAGTTCCCAAAGTACTATTCTTGATCTAATGTGTGGTTATGGCCGGCATGCTCTTGAATTTGCAAGGCGAAAAATCAATGTAACGGCGGTAGATAATCTTCCAGATTATATTAATGAAATCAAAGAAAAGAGCGTCTCCGAAGAATTATCACTTCAATGTATTTGTACCGACGTTTTAGAAATGCAGATGGACCAGGAATATGACGCGGTTATCTGCATGGGTAATAGCTTGCAGTTTTTTGACGAAGAAGATGTGATTCGTTTGCTTTCAAACATATCTGAACATTTAAAAGCCAAGGGAAAGGTTTTTATTAATACATGGTCCATTGCGGAAATAGCAATGAATAGTTTTAAAGAAAAAAGCTGGAGCAGGATAGGGGGGCTTCTTTTTTTAACTGACTCAAAATTTCTTTTTCAACCCACAAGAATAGAAACAAACAGCATTATCATAACCGATGGCGGTGAGAAAGAGGAAAAAAAAGGAATTGATTTTATTTATAGCATTTCAGAATTGGAATCCATGTTTAATAAAACTGGTTTTCAATTAAAAGAAGTTTACAGTATTCCCGGTAAGAAGCGATTCACCGTTGGTGAACCAAGAGCTTACATAGTTGCTGAAAAAAAATAAGCAACGAATTTCATTTTCTATCTCAGATTTTAAAAACGAGGAATTTTCAATAAAACATAAAAAAAGAAAGTTGACTGTCAGGAGACAGTGCGTTGGTTTTTACAAAGGATTTGGAAATTTCTTTTTTGGACGGTTTGGACATTGGACGGTTTCGGATTGCGAAGTATGCACAGTGAGTCCGTATCAATCAACTTTCTGACGCAAAACTATTGTTGCACCGCATACGATACAAGAGCAAAACTTCCTGATCTTTCAATTATGGTTTTTACTGATGCTATCGTAAACTTCTCATTTGGCATTGAGTAGTTTTGCTTGCTTTCGTTTTATTACTTGTATATTCCACATACGTAAAATCAGGTACTTGTACTATGGTACATGTTGCAGGAATTTTACAATTTGCACTTCGAACCTAATTAAGAAAATAAGTTTTAAAGAAAAGCGTTTATTTACTAACCAATATCCGATGGGATCGTACGATTTCATCAAAATTTTAAAAACCAATCATTTCATGAAAAACCCAGAAACAACAAGCCATGTAATTAAGGTGGCTATTGCCGATGATCACACACTCTTCCGTTCCGGTGTGAAAGCATCTTTGACTGCGCATAAGGACATACACATGGTAGCTGAAGCTGAGAATGGCATGCAGATGCTTAATTTATTAAAGCATATTCAGCCCGATGTTGTACTTCTTGATATTTCAATGCCCATCATGGATGGTCTTGCAACATTACCCGAAATAAAAAAGTTATACCCTGGCGTAAAAGTGATCATGCTCAGCATGCACAATGATCATTCAATGATCAGCCGCATGATGGAGATCGGTGCTAACAGCTACCTGACAAAGGAAAGTGGTGCTGAAAAGATCTATGAAGCGATCAAACAGGTATATGAAAATGAATTTTTCTTTAATGACCTTACTAATAAGGCATTGTTAAGCGGTTTGCGCAATAAGACATTCGCTGATGCTCACAAGCCTGCAGAAGTTCATTTGAATGAAAAAGAAATTACCATCCTGCGCCTGATGTGCGAAGAGAAAAGCACAAAAGAAATTGCAGATATAGTTGACCTGAGCCCCCGCACCGTTGAAGCTATCCGTGACAAATTAAAAACTAAGACCGGCACTAAGAGTATGGCTGGCTTAGTAATGTATGCGGTGAAAGCAGGAATTGTTGAACAATAGGATAAAGATAACAATTATCATAAAGGAAATGGCATCAGGTAACGATGCCATTTTTTATTGCGAACATCACAAGGCCGGCAGTATTCCGTACTCCAACTTTTTCTATTAATCGCTGACGAATACCTTCTACGGAACGAGGACTTAGAAAAATTTCTTTTGCAATCTCAGCTGCGGTCTTTTCTTCACAAATAAGTTTAAGCACTTCCTGCTCTCTTTCCGAAAATTCTACATTTTGATTAAATGACGGTTTGAAATTATTTTTGATAACAAGCTTTTTTAATAATGCTTTGTTTACAAGATCATTGAAATAGTAACCGTTTTCGTGTACTGCATATATAGATTTTCTTATTTCATCCGGTTCTGTGTTCTTAAGTAAGTAGCCATTTGCGCCGATCTCCATAAGATGGATGATGAATTTGTCATCTTCATACATCGTAACAACCAGGACTTTTACAGATGGAAATTTTTTTCGAATGATCTGGGTAGCTTCCATCCCATCCATTATTGGCATTTTCAGGTCCATGATCACAACATCCGGCAATTTTTTTTCAAATCCATTAATAAGGTCTTCCCCATTATCTGCCTCAAATATCACTTCTAAGGATTTATCATTTGCAATGCATTTCTTTAATCCTTCCCGGTATATTTTGTAATCATCTGCAATTGCAATTTGTATCTTTTTTTCTTTGCTCATATTACTACAGGTATAGACAATTGAATAATATACTCCCCAGTGTCCAGTTTTGTGAAATGAATTTTTCCTTTCAGTAAAATTATGCGGTTTTGAATATTTTTCAGACCCAGCCCCGCAGGTTTAAATCTTAATTCTTCAAATTGTTCCTGCGTTAGTCCTTTTCCATTATGCTGGATGTGCAACTCCAATTGAATTTGACTAAGCGAAGACCGAATGTTTATAAGACGAGGGTGTGCATGTTTTATCAGGTTATTTACCAGTTCCTGGATGATGCGATAAACTGCCAGGTCTGTTTCAGCATTTGATATCTGGTATTCGTCATCAAGGTCTACTGTGCTGTTTACAACCGAGCCGCCAGTTATCTTTTTCATAAAATGACGAATGGCTTCATTTAAACCGAATTCTTTCAGAATTGTGGAATGAAGATTATGCGAGATGGTACGGACTTTCTGTATTGATTCGTCTATCATTTCTTTCACTTTTGCATGATCCTGTTTATCGTTTTCAGAAAGATTGTGTGTATTCATCTCAACAAGAAAGATTCGTGAAGAAGAAAGTAAAGCGCCGACTTCATCGTGAAGCATTTCAGCTATCCGGTGACGTTCGCCTTCCTCACTTCTTACGGCTGATTCAATTAATTGATTTTGCTGGTGTTCCTTTAATTGACTCATTTGTTTTTGCAACATCCATTTCTTGCGTTGGTTAACCATCATTAAAAGTAGAAACCCTGCCGCCAACAAAAGCATGGCTGCAATTCCTATAGTAATCATGAAGGTAATATCAAGTAACAAAATATCGAGCAGTTTATTCACGAGTAAAGAATTCATTTTGCTTTTTTAAAACCGATAGCAATAAAGATCATTAAAACAATATAAATAAGATTATGAACATTCCAGATGCTCATGGCATATGTTCTTTCTGCATTGATCAGGTAATTGTAAAACAAGAATATCAAAAAATTTACAGAGGTATAAAGCGTAAGACCCATTACAATCCAAAAGGGAGGCAAAGCCAATGGTGATTTAATTTCGTCATTCATATTTACTGTGTAATAATATAAAAGACAATAAAAAAGTATGATAGCTGCCTCTATTGTGAATAGCCTACTGCTGAATGACAATACGATATTTTCAAAAAATCCAAAATTAATAATTACGCCAGTTAAAAAAAGGCTAGTAATGATTAAATATGTTTTCTTGTATAAGGGATTTACCTTATAAAAAAACCATGTAAGAAGTAGTAAACGTAAAAAAGAATTGATATTATAAAAAATAAGAGTATACAAAATCTTACCACGATATAGCCACCATAAAGTTCTCTCGACCCAGTCTTTTATCCCTAGTTCTTTAGATTTCCAGGTGATGTCAACCACTACGCCGAGTAATAAGGCAATTAACAGGTAAATTAGTAATGGTCTCGTCCAAATAGCTTTCGGCTTTATCCAGATATAAACAATCAGAGGTATGAGTGTTGCCCACACCTCTGACCAATCCAATACTCCTTCTAAAATTTTTCCCATTGTTGTTTATTATGATCCTGGTTGATTAGGTGGACAGGGATTAAGCTGGTCATAAGTAACTGCAGCAGGGTTTATTGTAATAGGCATGGGAGTAAGAATTATGTCTTTACTTCCATCATCACTCTTTTGTTTAAGTTCACTTTTGGACATCTCGTGTTGAAGAAAAATGAGCTCATCATCTATCGGAATATTTTTCATCTTAATTGCATCGGGATGGGCTTCAATAAAAATAAGGTGTGAGTCTTCAATTTTTTTTCTGCGTTTGTCAAGGATCTGTGCTACTAAAGTAAAATCATCTCCTTTGCGACGGTAAAATTGAATGCCAAGGCGATTGAACCCCTTTATTTTTTTTTTGCCGTGCAATAAATCATATATATCCTCTTTTTTAAAAATAAGAGTGGGAAAATTAAAAGTGGCCATAAAAAATAATTTTAAGATTAAAGAATAGATTGCTCAATAGATTTCTCGATTCTATAAACCACGTTAGGATCCATTGGCATTCATCTAATTGCCAGGTTGGTTCGGCGGACATGGATTAGTATCGACACTGTTCAATGTGGCTATCACATGTTTCGCGGCGTTAAGTGCCACAACCTCAAAAATTAGATAGTGTATACCTTTCTTTGTAAACTGACTTTTCTTTGGTGTTAACTTCAAGTAGGCGAATTGGTATTCGAGGGGATTACCGCTAACGAAGTTCTGTGTCAAAAGCTCGTTATGCGCAAGCACGACACTTGATATGTCTAAAGTAACCGTCCCGGGCAGCACAGTCGCCTCTATGGGTTCAGTATTGGCTCCATAATGCGCATGGTCATTTGCAGCGTATAACCATAATTTCATAGTGCCTCCGGGATTGTTAATATTATCGAATTTGTACTGTATGATGAATTTACTTGGTCTTGGATTATTGGGGTTTCCCTGTAAAGGAGGCAACTGCTCCTTGGCAATGATGAAGGTTGGTAGAGTAGCAGAAAGGGGACTCACCTTCTTCTCAGTTGATGGCGATGTTGACTTATTACCATCGTCATTATTGCATGATACAATTATGCAAATCAGACATAGAAAGGCAAGAATTTTGGACCTTGTCAGTAAGGAACTGTTTTGGTTGCTCATAATTTTAAAGTTTTGGTAGTTAATAAATCCGGAAGGGAGTCTTCTATATAGGCGGGAAAGCATTATCAAGTTATTTATTTAATCCCAAATATCAATCAGCAGTGCCCGTAAAACCAGCGTACAAGTACGTATTCTAAAGAAAAGGAGTTTCTACGCAGGCACCCTTCAGCAATTACCATATTAGTACGCTGTCACTTTAATACGAGTTGATACGCATTGAGAATTGTTATGCTAACGTACTAGTTCCCAATAATTTTTTTGAGTAGATGCTACCTTGTTCCCGGGGCATCTGTGAGGCAAAATTGTGGTATAAAAATTACCGCAATGACACCTCAAAAAACCTTCCGCATCAGTCTCGCAGCCATCATGATCTGCTCCTTTATGCTGGCTCCAATTAGCTCGAGAGAAGCTATACAAAAGTCAAAAAGAATATCCTTCAACACCCAACAACAGGTGGTTGATGAAGGATCTTCTAAACAGGCAAATAATATTGATCTTACGATCCCTTTAGGTGATAAAAAGGAAAAAGAAAAGAATAATAATCATAACGAGGATCAGCCAAAAGCAAAACATCACTCTGATGAAGAGAAACATAAAAACCATGTTTATCATTATCACCGATTGAAAGCAAAGAAAAAGATCCACACAACATTTTTGCAATTATGCATGAAAATTTTTATTGCAATTAGTTTTATTTCAGTATTACTTTGCGGCTACCTGAGTATCGGTCATTGAAATGAAAAAATATTTTAATTATAATGGAAGGTTTTTTGCGGATGATAAGAATGTTCTATCGAAAGACGACAGAAGTTATCGGTATGGAGATGGGGTTTTTGAAACTATGAAATTGATAAATGGAAATATTTTATTGAGGGATCACCATTTTGAAAGGTTGTTTTCGGGTTTAGAGGTTTTAAAATTTCACATCCCTGTTCTTTTCACAAAACAGAAAATTGAAAAGGAAATTAAAGAGCTGGGTAAAAAGAATGAATGTGAGAGATCCGCAAGGATTCGTCTTTCAGTATCCAGGGGAAATGGCCGTCTTTCTGATTGCGATAATAAATTTTCTTATTTGATCGAATGCTGGCCATTGGAACAAAAAGGGTTTAATGAAAACGGGTTGATCATTGATATTTTTCCTGATGCAAGGAAAAGCATTGATGTTTTTTCAAATCTTAAATCGGCAAATTATCTTCCTTATGTAATGGCTGCCATCTGGGCTAAAGAAAATAGACTGAATGATGTTTTGATTCTGAATCAGCATGACCGTATCTGCGATTCAACAATTGCCAATGTTTTTTGGATAAAAGATAATAACATCTTCACACCTCCATTAAGCGAAGGTTGTGTCGCAGGTGTGATGAGAAAAAAAATTTTGGAATTGGCAACACTAAATCCTGATTACCTGGTGCAGGAATCTGTTCTTACCCGGGAAATATTGCTCCAGGCAGATGAAGTTTTTCTTACAAATGCTATTGCGGGTATTCGATGGGTAAAAGAATACCGGAATAAGGTTTATCAAAACACAATTAGTGGTAAAATATTTCCTTTATTACACTAAACAATTTCCAGTTTAAGTTGTTTGTTCATTAGTTAAGGCTTCATGAGTTTACCCGTAAATATTTTTTGGTTTCGACGTGACTTGAGACTGCACGATAATGCAGGCTTATACCATGCCCTAAAGAAAGGTAAACCCCTTGTACCCGTTTTTATTTTTGACAGTAATATTCTGGATGAACTCGAAGACCGGCATGACAAACGAGTAGAATTTATACATTCATCATTGCAGGAGATCCAGCAATTACTTTTAGCTACCGGCTCAACATTAGATGTGCGATATGGATATCCCAATGAGATATGGAAACAGTTAATTCAGGATTACAAGATTGAAAATGTTTATATCAATCATGACTATGAACCTTATGCACGAAGCAGAGACGAAGAAGTTGCAAAGTTTCTCAAAGCAAATGGAATAATATTTCATTCATTTAAGGACCAGGTAATTTTTGAAAAAGCGGAAGTGGTGAAAGATGATGGAAAGCCATATACCGTATTTACGCCTTATTCAAAAAAATGGAAAGCGACACTCAATAATTTTTATCTCTCTTCTTATCCAACAGAGAAACTTTTTTTTAATTTTTTCAGGCAAAAAGAAAAAGCAATCCTATCGCTTGCAGAAATGAACTTCAGGTCATCTGATCAGGGTTATCCAAAAAAAAATTGGAAAACTGAAATGATCAAACAGTATAAAGAGCAAAGGGATTATCCTTCAGTTGATGGAACTTCCAGGTTAAGTGTACATATTCGGTTTGGAACTATCAGCATTCGGGAACTAGCAAGAGAAGTCCGTAAACTAAATGAGACTTTTCTTAACGAACTTACCTGGCGGGATTTTTATCAAATGATCCTCTGGCATTTTCCCCATGTTGTTGAACGATCTTTCAAACCCGAATATGATAACATCAAATGGAGAAATAATGAAAAAGAATTTGATGCCTGGTGTAAAGGTCAAACTGGTTATCCAATTGTTGATGCAGGCATGAGAGAGTTAAACACAACCGGTTTTATGCATAACCGTGTTCGAATGATCGTTGCTTCTTTTTTGACAAAACATTTATTGATCGACTGGCGCTGGGGAGAAGCATATTTCGCAAAAAAATTATTGGACTTTGACCTCGCAGCGAACAATGGTGGCTGGCAATGGGCCGCTGGTTCCGGTTGTGATGCTGCTCCATACTTCCGAATATTTAATCCTTATTTGCAAACCAAACGATTCGATCCGGAATTAAAATATATACGCAAATGGGTCCCCGAATTTGAGGAACTAACTTATCCTCAACCTATCGTTGATCATGAATTTGCAAGAAAAAGATGTCTTGAAGTTTACGGAAAAGCTCTTAAAAAATAGTTTAATCAAACCTTGGGTTAACAAAATTATTGAGCTTTGACCCGAAGCGATAATTAAGGCCGAAACTCGTATATAGACTATAACCCGAAGCAATTTGTCTCCGGCGGGTAAGCACTTCTGTGACATCGGCTTCTTCTTTGGGTAAATATATTTGATCCCGGCTTAGTTCTGCATAAGAATAAAAATTAAAAGATAACCCACCAGTTATGCGTATATCAACTTCTCCATTTACTCTAAGATTCAAATATTTCCAATCATGAAAATAATTGTGATAATCTACTCCAAATTCTATGGTGCCCCATTTTTGTCTGAAAGAGAGATTGGCTTTTATACTCTGTCCATAAAGCGTTTCCTTAAGTTTATCATACAGCGTTGTATCGAAATATGAATTTCGCCTTACATCAACCGTATAGGACAAAGTAAAAAATTTTGTATTCACTTCTTTATATGGATAAATGTCATATTCAAAACCAGTACGGAAAAGTAACCTGCCCTTATTATTTGAAAAGCTATTGCGGGATAATTCTAGCTGGTATCCATATGACCAATGATCAGTAATGCTTTTTATCAGGTAGTGTTGGAAATTATAGCTCTCATTTTTGTTTACTATCTTTTCTTTGCCTGCACTATCTTCCAGGTAATAACTATCCCTGTTTTTGTTACCAAATGCTTCAAAGGCTACTTTCAATTCTTCTGTTACACGATTGGCAGCAAAATTTGCTCCCACACGAGAGCTCTTATAGACTTCGTCAGCACTTATGTTTCCATTTGCTCCGGCCCGAAACACCCAATAATTCCAGGGGTCTTTGGTAGTAGCTGAAGTATCTTTCTTTTTTTCATCTGTTTTGGTTTTCATTTCAATTGCTATGTCATTTCCATTGCCGGCTTTAACGATATAGGGGATAAGACCGAGTTTCAGATGTTTGATCAATAGATCTCTTTCTTCAAAATCAGTTGCATTAGCATCCGTATTAAATCGTAAGGTATCTGTCATTTGCCTGAACTTATTTTGTCCAAAGAAAATAAGTTGGAATTGACTTCCGCCACCACCTGTTTCTTGTTCTGTTATTAATATATGCAGATCTGCAGCCTGGTTATCAAGTAAAAAATCAACAATATTAATTTCCGTTTTTATGAAATTCTGGTCGCACCAGGTGTTACTGCAATCAATAAATACTTTTAGCCTGTGAGTTGATTGGGGATTTTGGGCCTTTATAAACAAAGTAAATAAAAGCCATGTTGCTAATAGGAAAGGCTTTCTCATGTTGGTGTGTGGTTTGGTTTTCGAATTACAAATAACGTATCAATACTTAATCTCGTGTGTTAATAAAACGACAAATCGAAGATCCAATAACAAAGAAAATCCATATCTACATGATGAATAAACATACTTTATGAAAGGAACAACTCGCTTGATGATTGGACAGAACTAACTGGTAATTGTGTTGCCGCTATTTTATACAGAGTTTCTATTGCCTGTTTTCCATCATTTCCAAGATCAATGGAAAAATTATTTACATAAAGTTCGATATGCTGACGCATTACCTCTTCACTCATTTCCTGGGAATGTTGTTTTACATATTCAGTAATTAAGGGATAATTGCTGAATGCAAATTCAATACTCTTTCTTATCAGCCTGTCAATTTTCAAATTTATTTCTTTGTCAATTGATCTTTTAACAGCAATACCGCCTAGCGGAATTGGTGCATTCATTTTTTGCTCCCAATATTCACCAAGGTCAGTTACTTTATGCAATCCTTTTTGCTGATAAGTAAAACGATTTTCATGGATAATAACGCCAAGACTAGCAGCCCCCTCTAAATCTCCCCCGATGGAAGAGACTTGTACGGCCGCTGTTAAAACGAAATCTTCTATTTTATCAAACCTCATGAAGATCTTTTTTTTTGCATTTGGATACGCAAATGAAAAAAGAAGATTGGCAGTTGTGTTTTCTCCCGGTAAGGCAATAGTGGCTTGTTTAAAATTAAAAGTTGAATGTTGAATATTCTGTTTTGAAATTAATAATGGGCCTACTCCCTTACCCAATGCAGCTCCTGAATTAAGTAAAACATATTTATCAAGGTTTTGAAAAAAAGCAGGATAACTGAGTTTTGTGATGTCAAGTTTTTTTTCAAATGACCATTTGTTTAGGGTCTCCACATCTTCAAGCACAGCATCAAACTCTAATCCTTCTGTATCGATCTTTTTATTAACCAATGCATCAAAGATGAAAGTGTCATTAGGACAGGGCGAAAATCCAAGAGTTAATTTCATTAGTAAGAAATTATTAATCCTTAATTAATAATTATTAATTGTTTTAATGAGTGTGTCATTTAAATTGGCAATTGAGTCCATCATATCCCATTTCTTTTTATTTCTTTCGCCGATATAATTTGAAATGCTTCTTATCTGCACGAAGGGAGTATTTTCCAGCAAACAGACATAATGCAGCGCTGCACCTTCCATTGATTCAGTTACAGGATCAAATGCTTCGCGATAAAACTCTATCATTTGTTTTGAAGTGCTGATCTGGTTGACTGAAATTCCTTTTACAGTTTTTAGCCTGGTTTTTTTTAAAACCTCTTTATTTGTATTTATCAACCATCCTTTTTTGTATGGGTATTGATCTTGCGGAACAAGATTCAAATCAAATAATGTTTTAAGTCTTGCTAATTCCACCACGCTTTGATCTGCAATTGCATCTTGTTTTACTGCTACCACTGTACCTAATGGAATTCTGAGATCAAAACAACCGGCAACCCCGGCTTGTATCACCAGGTCATATTTTTTTAAAGCAAGTTGTTTGGCTAAATGATAAGTACTTGCGGTGAGCCCAATGCCGGAAATAAGTATATCTGTATTATTGATATCGCCTGTTCTTGTCAATTCAATAAAAGGATTAATTTCTTTCGCTGTGGCTGCAACTACCAGTATATTTTTTCCCATTTTGGCAAATATCGTACATCATTGGTAAAGCTGATGGCCTTACCTTTGCCGCTCATTATTTCTTCCGCCCAACGCTGTGAGGAAACAAAAAGTAAAGCATGGTTTACTTAACAAGAATTGAACATTTTAACGCTGCACATAAGCTGTATAATCCCAACTGGAGTAAAGAAAAAAATCACGAGGTTTTTGGTAAATGCGCCAACGAGAACTGGCATGGTCACAATTTTGAATTGTTTGTTACAATAAAAGGAGATCCTGATCCCGAAACCGGTTTTATTTTTGATGCAAAGAAACTGGGGGCATTAGTAACTGAAAAAGTAACAGAAAAGCTTGATCATAGAAATCTGAATGTTGATGTGGATTTTATGAAAGGCAAACTTTGCTCTATTGAAAACCTTGTAATAGGAATTTGGAATGAACTGGAACCGCATCTTCCACCGCCAGTTCAGCTGCATTGTTTGAAATTGGTTGAGACAGCTAAAATATATGTAGAATATTACGGTAATAAATAATTTAGTGAACAATATCGTTTGGGATCTGTTATTAACTATTATTAAATGGGAAAAAAAGTAGCGATATTCAGAAAAGAACATTTCAATGCCGCACACCGGTTATTTAATCCTGATTGGGACGATGCAAAGAATATGGAAGTATTCGGGAAATGCGCTTTACCCAATTATCATGGTCATAATTATGAACTGATAGTAAAAATAATCGGTGAGCCCGACGAGAAAACAGGATATGTAATGGATCTGAAAAAACTAAGCGACCTGATCGAAGAGAAAATTATTGAAAGATTTGATCATAAGAACTTTAACCTTGATACGGAAGAATTCAAGAACCTGAACCCAACAGCAGAAAATATTGCGATCGTTATTTATGAATTATTGCGGCCACATATAGATCAGGAAAAAGACTTGCAGATAAGATTGTATGAAACACCAAGGAATTTTGTGGAGTACCCTGTTGATTAGATGATAGATGAAAACTGATAGTTGATAGTGAGGTTAAGAAGGTTGAATAGAGAACTGGGAGTACAAGTGTGCGACGCAAGGGACGATGATGGAGTTACAAAAGCTGGGAACATAAAAATATCTTTAAATTGATTTTATGGCATATAAAAAAATAGAAGAATACGAAGACAAGATCACGAGTGGCCTTGTAAAAAGCTATGGCGAAGTTCTTGGGTTGCTTGGTGAAGATCCTGAACGTGAAGGATTGAAAAAGACTCCCGAACGCCTGGCGAAAGCAATGCAATATCTTACGCAAGGTTATCATCTTGATGCACACACAATCATCAATTCAGCAAAATTTCATGAGGAAGTAAGTGAGATGATCGTGGTAAAGGATATTGAAATTTACAGCATGTGTGAACATCACATGTTGCCTTTTATCGGTAAGGCACACGTGGCTTATATTCCTAACGGATGGATCACCGGGTTAAGTAAAATTGCCCGGGTAGTAGATGTTTTTGCAAGGCGTTTGCAGGTACAGGAAAGATTGACGATACAAATCAAAGATGCAATTAAAGAAACATTAAATCCCCTGGGTGTAGCTGTTGTAATTGAGGCTAAACATTTATGCATGATGATGCGTGGTGTACAAAAACAAAATTCAACAACCACTACTTCTGCATTTGATGGTGAGTTTCATAAAAATTCTACCCGCAGCGAGTTCCTGAAACTTATATCAGCTGATTTAAGCTAATCTGGTATATTTGTAATTAATAAAAAGGTTTGATAAATAAATATCAAACCTTTTTTGTTTCCGGTTGATCGCCAAATTTTTGATCGGAAAGGTGAGGGTAAAATAGAGAACCATGAAACATGCATTTGTATTTCCGGGCCAAGGCTCACATTTTCCAGGCATGGGTAAAGATCATTACAACAATAGTGTCTTTGCTAAAAAATT
>Ga0066652_100000399_pt1 | contig 21219 bp, 16 predicted proteins | sample GraSoiAngelo_101_FD_71413 | JGI IMG/M metagenome (GOLD analysis project Ga0066652, IMG submission 71413) | Grasslands soil microbial communities from the Angelo Coastal Reserve, California, USA - 14_0903_02_30cm | ecosystem: Environmental > Terrestrial > Soil > Grasslands | place: USA... | reverse complement strand
ACGAACCCCGACAGCCAGTCGGCGACGCTGACCAACGGGTTCACCTATCTGGCGCCGCCGCCGGTGGTGACCACCGTCGCGCCGACGTCAGGGTCGACGAGCGGCGGGACCGCGATCACGATTTCCGGCGGCAACTTCCTGGGCGGCGCCATCGTGACCGTCGGTGGAACCGCCGCGACAGCCGTGACCGTGGTCGACAGCAGCACGATCACGGCGACGACGGCTGCGCACACCGCAGGCGTGGCCGACGTGACGGTGGCGAATGCCGACGGCCAGGCCAGCACGCTCGCCGGCGCGTATACCTACGTAGCGGCCGTGGGGGTCGCGTATGACTCGGTGGCCCCCGGGGCGGTCGGGGCCAGCGTCGCGAGCGGGTCCACCTTGAGCTGGAACCACACGGTGACGGCAACAGGGTCCGACCGGCTCCTGACGGTTGGTGTGGTCGTGGGCAAGAGCAACGACAAAGGACTCGTGCTCGCGGTCAAATACAACGGTGTGCCGATGACGTCGGCCGGCATCGTCCACTCGAACAACCGCACCGCCGGATTCGTGCAGCTGTTCTACCTCGTGGCGCCGGCGACCGGCACGAACCAGGTGCTGGTCACGATGACCGGCGGCACGGGTTCGATCGAGGCGGGGTCGGTCAGCTTCACGGGCGTGAATCAGACGACGCCGATCCGGAACATCACGACCGCCTTCGGCAACAGCGCCACGCCCAGCGTGACGGTGGCGAGCGCACCGGGCAACATGGTCGTGGACGCTCTGGCGACCGGCTGCAACGGCACGATCACCTCGACGCAGTCGCTCCGCTGGCTGAAGACGTTGAACTGCGCCAACGGCGGCGGTAATGGCGCGCAGGCGACAGCCCAGGGCGCCGCGTCGGTGCCGATGGGCTACAACGTGCCGGCCGATTGGTGGGGAATTATCGCGATGGATCTCATCGCGAAGTAGCGGTCACGATCAGTGCGGCGTCGCTCGGGACCGAGCGACGCCGAGTGAAGGCCAGCGAATCAGAACCCGCGGACGATGCGCAGGTTCGTCGGCGGCGCCGGCGCCGTGCTGCTCACCCCGGAGGGGAAGCAGGCCTCTGCATTGAAGGAGCGGACGGTGCCGGCGGCAAACGCCGGGTCGTCGGTCATGTGCTCGTAGCAAAGCTGCGCTGGAATCTTGTGGACGCGGCCGCCGACGTTCGCGACGGTCCCGCCGGTGACTTCAGGGCCGATCGGCGGCCAGGCCACCGTTCCCCACGCCGTCGTGAAGAAGTCCGGACGGCCTGACAGGTAGAACGACGCGGGCAGCGTCTGGGTCGAAGGCACCGTGTTGCCGTAGGTGACGCCGGTGGGCACTTCGGCGCTGACGAACCGCGCCGCGCCGTTCACAGTGTCGTAGTTGCCCCAGCGCATGATCGTGTCGCGCAGCGTCGGATCGCCCCTGCCTTCGTTGTTGGAGCAGTTGCCGTTCCACCCGAGCCTGTAGATGGTCTTGTCGCAGTTCGCGCCGCCCGATTGCGAGCCCGTCGTGTTCGTGTAGACCTCGTAGGCGGTGTGGTATCCGCTCGTCCCGAGCACGTTCCCGACGATGTTGAAATAGCGGTTGAACGAATAGAGGTTGACCGGAATCGTCTGCTGCGTCTTGTTGTTGGTGTTCGCCGGGTCCTTGCCGTCGATGCGGTTGCGAAAAGCCGTCGCGAAGAAGCTCGGGCCGTGAATGTTGTCAGCGGTCAGGCCGGGAACGTTGTTGCCTTCCCAGAGATCGAAGTTACTGCCCGACTCGTGATGGTAGAGGGCGGACTGAAACCACCCCGAGTCGCCGCAGTTGTAGTAGTCGTCGATCCCGAACGTGTAGGAGGCGACGATCCCCTGCCCGCCGGAGTTGACGTAGGGCGTCGAAACGTGTGCGAAGAGGTTGTTCTCCCACAGGTGGTCGCCGCCCATCCACGGTTCGAAGCCGTACGACTGTGAGCACGCGTTCTGACTGTTGTAGAAGTACGAGTCCCGCATCGTCAGGTGCGACGACAGGTACATGTTGACGTGGGCGTTGTTCGCCTTGATGCTGCGAATCCCCTTCACCCAGGAGCCGTAGGACTGCTGGAACTGGAAGCCGTAAGTCCTGGACGTGCCGACGGCGCTGAAATCGAAGCTGGCGTCCTCGATGCCGACCCCGATTCTCGGCTGAGAGGAACTCCACCACGCGCCGGGACTGCGATCGGCGCGCCAGTTGGGCATGTACAGACCGGGCGTGATGGTGACGTTGTTGCCAGACACGCTGACGACCTTCACCAGCTGCATCTGGCTGCGCTTGTTCGCTCCGGAACCGCGGCCGACATCGGTGCCCTGCGAGGTACAAGTGCCGACGACCTGGCAGTTGTAGATCGTACCGTCGTCAGACGTGTCGTCGAGCTGATCGAGCGCCAGAAGTTTGCCGGCAGTGAGCCCGGAGACGCTGCTCAAGGTGACGACGGTGGTTCCCTGCGCATACCCGGCCGTCCAGTTCGCCGTCGTGCCGGGGGCGTCCTGGTTCCACCCGCCATTACCAGTGTCGATCACGCAGACCACGGCGCCGAGTCCGTTGCACGACACGCCGCCGGAGAATTTGAGAATCGTGGCGTCCGCTCCAGCGCCACGCAGCGTCACGTTGTCCCGGCTGACGGTGATGCCGGACGAGAGATTGTAGGTGCCGGCGTTCAGCTTGACCACCTGATTGGCTGCACACCCCGAGATGGCGGTGTTGATCTGGGCAGCGGTTACGCCCTGGGGGAACGTCGGCAGTTGCCCGGCTGTGCCGAGCGTTGAACAGATCGTGGTGCGATTGGGGATGCCCCCCGGCACTCCCGCACTCGACCAGTCGATCCGCCGCTGAGCAGACAGGATGCTCGAAACCTGGGCGGTCGGGCTCTGGGAGCAGATTAGGATTGCAACGGCGGTTACGAGAAGGGCCTCTCGCCTCATGTTCCTCGTCTTCAACTTCATCAACATCATCAGCGGTGTCAGGCTGCAAGGAGTATTCCCCGCACGAAATCTCCGGGCTGATCGCGGGGAAATGGCAATCGGGTGGAATGACGTCCCAAATACGGCGTCAGCGCGTTACAGACTCCGCCGCTCACAATTCGACACGATCGGCACTCGCGTAACCCAAGCCGACACGCCGTGTAAGTCTGACGTGGACGCAAGCTTGGCTGAGGTCTGGCGGAGCTCCGCCCTGTTCAACGTGAGGCGGATGGCTGAAGAGGGCGGATTCGCAGGGTGCGGCGGGGGAGGCGGTGCTGCCGCTGGCGGGGAGAGGGAGGCGGTGTTCGGGCTAGCGAATGATTCTGAGATTCTGCGGCGCAGTGGGCACGGGGATGACAGGGCCGTTGTTGTAGCAGCTGTTCGCGTTGAAATTCAGGATGCCGTTGACGCTCGCCGTGTGCTCGAAACAGAGCTGGGCCGGGATCTTGTGCGCGTGCCCTGCGGTATCGGCGATGTTCCCGTTCGCCACGTCCGGTCCGATTGGCGGCCACGGCACGACAGCGAAGGGGTTTCCCCAGCGCGACGGTGGACCCGAGTTGCGATAGAGCGAAGCCGGCAGCGTCTGGTTGGCGGGAACGGGCTGCGCGTACTTGGGCAGCGACGCCGGCACTTCGCTGTTGTTCCATCGCACGCCGCCAGTCACCGTATCGTAGTTGCCCCACCGGTAGAGGGTCGATCGGAGGGTCGTGTCGTTCGGAAATCCGCCGAGCGTGCCTTGGTTGGCCGAGAAGCCGAAGTTGTAGACCGAGTGATTCGCCAGGGCCTCGGATCCCGGATCGGTGGCCGAGGACGGAAACACCTCGTAATTCGTGAAGTAGGTCGGCCTGCCGAGCACGTTGCCGATGATGTTGTAGTAACGGTTGTAGGCTTCGAGCTGGATGGCGTTCGTGCTGGACTGCTTGCCGCCGGCCGGGGATCCGCCGAGCAGATCCTGCCCGTGCCAGTAGTTCCTGAACGCGGTGATGAAATGGCTCGACCCGTGAATGTCGTCAGCGGTCATCGCGATGCCGACGTTGCCCTCCCACAGGATGAACGCGTTGCCGATCGCATGCTGGTACGAGCTGGCCTGCTGCCAGTCGTTGGTCGCTTCGCCGGCGGTGAAGTAATCGTCGATCGCGAAATTGTAGGCGTGGACGGTACCCTGCGCCCCCTCGTTGAGCATCGGCGAGGCGATGTGCTGAAAGATGTTGTTCTCGATGAGTTGATCGCCGCCGGTAAAGGTGTCGGTGGCATAACTGTCGGACGCCGCCGCCTGCGTGCCGTACATATAGCTGTCGCGCACGGTCGTGTGCACCGACTGATACATCCAGATGTGTTTCTGGTGCGCATAGAGACTACGGATGTTCTTCACCCAGATCCCGTAGCCGTTGAAGATGAAGACCCCCCCATCCGCGTCGCTGCCGGAGTTGTCGATGGAGAGATCCTCCACGCCGCTGAAGGTGATCGGCAGGCTGTTGGCCCACCAGGCGCCCGGGCTCTGGCCGGCGCGCCAGTTCGGCATGTAGAGGCCGGGAGAGATGCCGATCGGGCACGGGCAGGCTGCCCCGCCGCCGATCGTAGTGACGCGCACGACCTGGGTCTGGCCGCGGCCGGGACGCCCCTGGCTGACTCCGCCCTGCTGGCTGCAGACAGCCTCCTTCTGGCACGACCAGACCTCCCCCGTGTCCGTGTCGGCGTCGTCGAGCTGATCGAGGATCAGCAGGCTTCCGACCTGCAGTCCGGTCTTGCTGCTGAGCGTGATCGATGTCGCCCCGGGCGCGTACCCTTCGGTCCAGTCCGCGGTATAGCGTGGATCGCCGCTGGAGTTCGCGTCGCCGTTGATGAAGCAGATGTTGCCGCCCAGGCCGCCGCACGGATCGCCTTGCGTGAAGGTCAAGAAGGTCCGGTCAGGACCGGCACCGCGCAGGGTCACGTTGCTCTTGTTACTGAAGCGGACTCCGGTGTCGAGGTTGTAGGTGCCGGCGTTCAGGAAGACGACCTGGCCGGCCGGACAGGCGGCGATCGCCGCGTTGATCGCGGCGGCCGTCACCCCGGGATTGAGCGTCGCGCAGTTCGTCGTCCGGTTGGGAATGCCTCCCGGGACGCCGGCCAGCTGCCAGTTGATGCTGCGGGCGGGCGCGACGACCGGCTGCTGCGCAGCCCCGACTATGGGCACGCAGACGAGAACCGCGAGACCGAGCCGGAAGAAGTACTTCATGGATGGATCCTTCCTATCATCCCACGTCCGCGTCCGCCCGGCTCACCGTGACGCCAGCGGGCGCTCCTGCGGCCAGCGACTCACCACGAAGTCGAACAGGCTCCGGGCGGCCAGGTCCTGGCCGGCGTCGCTCAGATGTCCGTCGCGAGGGATGAAGAGCGACTGATCGTTGTGGGCCCGAAAGACCGTCAGCAGGTCCTGAAACGGGATGCCGGCCTCGACGCACATCTGGCGAACGAGACGCTCGGGCCGGTCCTTCTCCGCGGTGAACTGCGCGATGATCGGGTCGCCGGGGAAACTCTTCTGCAGCAGCGGCACGTAAGTGTCCGGATAGACCTGGACGGGCGACGGCACCATGCTGACCAGCAGCTCGCCGCCGTGACTCGTCACGTCCGCCTGAAGCTCCCGCAGCAGCGCGCGCGTGAGCACGGTTCCCCGCGGGGTGACCTCGTCGCGGTACCAGCCGTTCAAGATGGCGGGCATGCGGGCCATCTGCGTGTTCACGCCGATCCGGCCGAGCGCCTTGACCATCGACGGTCTCGACTGCAGCCACTCTTCAGCGACGGCCTTGGCGATCGACACCGTCCTCAGCCCGGTCGCACCCGGGTTCTCCGCCAGCGTGTCGTCCTCGGCGTCGACCCGTTTCTCGGGCCGCGACTGGAGCACCGGCCGGCCGTCTTCCGCCACGACGAACCCCGGCCTGATCGGCTGCGGCGTCAGGTTGCCGTAGCTGAGACGCAGGTTGTCGAGGATGTCATTGGTGAAGAACACGAGCAGGTAGACCTGGCCGTTGACGTGGTGGCGTTCCCGCAGCTCGCGCGCGAACAACAGTTGCTGCGCCGTTCCATAGCCGGGGACCCCCGCGTTGAGCACGTCGACGCCGCCAAAGCGGCTGTCGAGGAGGTCCTGCAGCTGGCGCGTGAACAGCTTTTCGGTTCGCGTTTCCTTGGCGAACGTGAAGGAATCGCCGAGCACCACGACGGTCTTCGCCCCGGGCCGTGGCGGCCGACCGAGATCGCGCAGGCCGAGCGCGTTGATGGTCACGGGGAAGCTGCTCATCCGCTGGAGCGGCTTGACCCAGTAGTGCCCCGGCACGAGCGCCCAGCCCCGCAGCGGGTGGAACTCGCTCCAGTTCGACGACTGCTTGTCGGTGTAGTAGATGCGAAGCGCGAGCTCGAGCATGACGAAGCTGATGCCGCACGCCATCGCCATCATGATGGCGAAGAAGACGAGCCGCTTCAGCCGGCTTGGACGGCCGGCGGGGTCGGCCGGCGCGACAGCCTTCACGTTTTCCACCGCATACCTCTCAATCCAGGTCGAACTGGCGCTGCCAGTCGACGTCGCCCGTCAACGCCGGTTGGTCGGCTTTTCGCAGGACGAACGAGTTCAAGACGAGGACGTCCATCTCCGTGCGCATGAAGCAGAGATAGGCGTCCTTCGGGGCGCAGACGAGCGGCTCGCCGCGCACGTTGAAGCTCGTGTTCACGAGCACCGGACAGCCCGTCAGCTTCTTGAATTCGCGGAGTAGCTCGTAATACGCCGGATTGGTCTCCGGATGGACCGTCTGCACGCGCGCCGAATAGTCGACGTGGGTGACGGCCGGGATGTCCGAACGTGGCACGTTGAGCTTGTCGATGCCGAACAGGCCGCTCTCCTCGGCCGACATGGGACGCTGCCGCGCCTTCGCGACCGGGGCGACGAGGAGCATGTATGGCGAATCGCAGTCCATCTCGAAGTACTCATGCACGTGCTCGCGGAGCACGCTCGGCGCGAACGGACGGAAGCTCTCGCGGAACTTGATCTTGAGGTTCATCACCGACTGCATCTTGGTAGAGCGGGCGTCGCCGATGATGCTGCGCGCGCCGAGCGCTCTCGGACCGAATTCCATGCGGCCCTGGAACCAGCCGACCACCCGTTCGTCGGCGAGGGCCCGCGCCGTTTCCGTGATCATCTCGCAGGGTTCCAGGCGCCGGTAGACGGCACCGGCGGAGTCCAGATACTGCTGGATCTCGGTGTCGGAGAATGCCGGGCCGAGGTAGCTGCCCTGCATACTGTCCGAAGGGTTGACCTGGCGCGGCTGTTCGAGCGCGCGATGGTGGATGAGCAGGGCCACGCCGAGCGCGCCCCCCGCATCCCCCGCGGCCGGCTGGATCCAGACGTTCTTGAACGGCCCTTCACGGAGAATGCGGCCGTTGGCGACGCAATTCAGCGCGACACCGCCGGCCAGGCACAGATTCTCCAGCTTGGTTTCCTTGTGGATGTGGCGGGCCATCCGCAGCATCGCTTCCTCGGTCACGGCCTGGATCGAGGCGGCCAGATCCATCTCCCGCTGGCCCAGCTTCGACTCGGGCTCGCGCCGCGGCCCGCCCAGCAGCCGATCCAGCTCGGGGCTGGTCATGGTCAGGCCGTGGAGGTAGTTGAAGTACTTCATGTTCATCTTGAAGGAGCCGTCCTCCTTCAAGTCGACGACTTCGTCGAGGATCTGCTTGACGTACTTCGGCTCGCCATACGGGGCCAGGCCCATCACCTTGTACTCACCCGAGTTCACCCGGAAACCGGTGTAGTAGGTGAACGCCGAATAGAGCATGCCGAGCGAGTGCGGAAAATGCATCTCCGCGAGGAGGTCCAGCTGATTCCCGCGTCCGATGCCGTACGACGAGGTGGCCCATTCGCCGACGCCGTCGACGGTGAGCACGGCCGCCTCTTCGAACGGCGAGGGGTAGAAGGCGCTGGCCGCGTGCGCTTCGTGGTGCTCGGCGAAGAGCATCGGCCCCTCGTAACCGCCCAGATCCTTGCGAATCAACTCTCGCGTGAAGAGCTTCTCTTTCACCCAGATCGGCATCGCGGCGATGAACGAACGCCAGCCGCGCGGCGCGATCGCCAGGTAGGTCTCGACGAGGCGCTCGAACTTCAGGATCGGCTTGTCGTAGAAGCCGACGTAGTCGACGTCGCCGACGGCGACCCCGGCTTCTCGCAGGCAGTACTCGACGGCACGGGTCGGAAAACCCTGGTCGTGCTTCTTGCGCGTGAAACGCTCTTCCTGCGCCGCCGCCACGATGACGCCGTCTTTGACCACGCACGCGGCAGAATCGTGATAGAAGGCGGAGATCCCGAGAATTGTCGTTGACACAGGTCTCCTAGAACTGACGCTCATATTGCACTCGTCCCGCCGGCTTCCGCTCGCGCGGGTGCCAATACGTGGATCGCCCGTCCCGGAACTTCCGGTCGAGCGAATCCTTGAACAGTCTCCTCGCCATGCCGATCGGCGTGAACGCGACGAAGAACAGCAGGGTCAGGATGATCCTCGTGTTGATCCAGGAGAGGATCATGGCGAGAGCCATCCAGCCCCGCTCGACCGGGCCAAGCGCCTGCGGCAGGACGAGGCCAAACGCGAGCAGGAGCCCCCCCGCAACCCACAGCCCCATGGAGACGGAGTCGTGGCCTCGGAGGCGGGACACGCCTCCGATCACCAGGAAAGCCGTCCCCACGGTGAGGCCGAACTTACGCAGCTTCCGACGCGGATCGCCCATGACGGCCATCAGAAGATAGTGTAGATGAACGGCGACAGCGCCGAGGCCTGCGCGAAGAAGATCAGGGCCCCCAGCAGAAGCAGCATGAGAAAGATGGGCGCGAGCCACCACTTCTTCCGGGCGCCCAGGAACATCCAGAATTCGTTGAGGAGGGACAGCGTTGCGTTGCTCATTGGCTTTCTCCAGTTTTTAAGCGATGGCACGCGACAGGCGCGTGGTCGCGACCGACTGCAAGGGACTCCGACGACGTGCCGACGTGATGATGCGCGTGTTGACCGCTGAGCGCTTCGCAGGCCGCGGCCACGGGGAGGACGGTCGCCCCGGACTCGACGACCCGCCGCACGACCGCCTCGAAGAAGGCCGGCGTGCAGCCGTAGGGAGTGGGATGGTCGTCCACGTCGTGCGTGGCCAGGACGAGCCAGCCCCGGGCCCGTCGATTCTGCTCGATGAGGGTGGCCACCGCGTCGAAATCGTCGCGGCTCTTCTCCAGGAAGAACGCCGAGAGGTAGTTCAGATCCCCCTCGCCGGTCATGTAGGTCTGGCCGCCGCCGCGGCAGCAGAGGAAGTGTTCCCCGGCCCGCCGCTTGGACTGCGGCCGTGGCGGACTGATGGGATACGAAAACGAGCGAAACGACGCCCCCGGCACGTATTCCTGCAGGGCCTCACGGTTTCTCACGATTGACCGCTCGTATTCCGCGGGGTCCGTCTCCCATGAGTGGCAATGCGAGAAGGTGTGGCACCCCAGTTCGTGCCCCTGCTGCCCGAGGACCGGCAAGTCCTCCTTCAGGAAGATCTCCCCGGTGAGCGCCCGCGTCCCCATCAGCCCGAACGACGCGTAATAGGTGCCGGTCACGCCGTACCTATTCAGGATGGCGCCGCCCGTCAGCAGGGCCGAGCGTGGGAAATCGTCGAACGAGAACGAGACGACGGGCGCCGGACTGTCGACGGCGAACCGCCGGCGCGCGAGCAGCTGCGCGGCGCTTCGTTGCACCCGGCTCAGGACGCGTGTCCTGACGTTTTCGAGGTTCATCGGCCGACCTGCTTGAAAACCGGCCGCCGGGCGGGCGCCGGCGGCGGCATCTTCCACGGCGTCAGCACCGGTGTGAGCCCCTGCGGCGCGCGCGTGGGAACGCCGTCCGCTGGCACCGGGCCCGGCGCCGCGACCAGCGCGTCGCCGGAGGTCTGAGCCGCCGCCAGCGCCGTGGTCGCCAGCATGAACGACACCCAGACGGGATTCACCAGTTTGAACGCAGCCTCCGTGATCGAATAGACGGGCGCCACCACGAGCAACGCCAGGCGCAACCGCCCGAATCCCGCATGATCGCGATAGCCGGCCACCGCGTTTCGATAACCGGTAGCGATCATCACGAGAATCATCGCCACGCCGATCCACCCCAGGTCGAGATACATTTCCAAATAGCCGTTGTGGGCTTCGTTGGGATGCCACCAGTACATGTCCCAGAAGTACTGGGCGCGATCGCCGAGCCAGAAGCTTTCGAACCCGACGCCGATCCAGGGGTTGAGCCGAAACCGCATGAGCTCTCCCCACAATTCGGTTCGCCCGGTCAGCGACGAGTCACGCCCGAGCGCCTGGATCAAGTAGGTGTCGAGGTCGAGGAACACGTAGCCGACCACGCCGAACGCGATGGCCGCCGCCACCAACCCATGAACGACCGCGGGCCGTTGGATCCGCACCACGCTCAGGCCCACCACCACGGCGGCTCCGAGCAGGAAGCAGCCCAGCGATGTCGACGAATTGGCCATGTGGAACAGCCACAAGGCCATCACGGTGAGGCTGCCATGAGCGGCGGCGCGTTGCAGCCGGACTGACGGCGACTCTTCCCGCAGCGCCTCGACGAAATTCCACAGCGCCCCGAGTCCGAAGATCAGCGTCAGCACCCCGAGCCCGTTCTTGTCGGTCGAGACCCCGATGAAGGAGGCCACCCACGTCCAGCGGCTGTAACTCCTGCCGAGATCCGGGTAGTACTTGATGAACAGCACCGAGAGCGGAATCAGCAGGACACCGGTCCGCGCGAAGAACCGTTTGACCGCGGCCACCGGCTCGTCGTCGGTCAGCAGCAGCCAGACCATCGTGAGATTGCCGAGGGTCTTGACCCAGCGCTTGAACGCCACGAACGGGAAGTCGGACCAGAAGATGCTGAGCGCGCAATAGGCGAAGAAGATCACCAGCGGCACGTTGCCGCGGAGCAACGCCCAGACTTTCTTGGCCCTCCAGGCGAGCACGCCGGTGGCGACGAGCTGGAGCAGGCTGTAGAGGTACCGATCGATCGGGCTGCCGTCGACGTATTGATCGAGTTCCGACGGCGTCTGCCCGTACAACCACTGCGTCACGCCGCGCGACGCGCCAAAGAACATCCAGGCCACGGCGATCCAGATCCACGGCGACGTCCGCTCCTTGCGGTCCCGGTCCAGCCAGATGAACCCCGCAATGGCGATCGCAAAGACGACGCTGGCTACGCGAGGCGGCATCGATCCGGTTCCTGCTCGGGCACGCTCATCGCTCGGCCAGGAGGAGGCGGTGCACGAGTTCGAGCGTCAACAGCTTGTGGATGGCGGTCGTGTAGTTGCGGCGCCCGGTGATGTGGCCGTTCACGATGCGCTCGACGGCCGCCGCGTTCAGGTACGGGCGCGCGAGCGCGGCCGGATCCAGCAGGACGCTCTGCACCCACTTCGAGAGCTGGTCGCGATACCAGACCCGGTAGTGGTAGAACTTGTGCCGGCCGAGGAACTGCCGCTCGAGGCGCAGCGGCCGAAGCGCGTGATCGGCGCGCGCGAGCCATTGCGGCATGCCGTAGTCGTACGCGTATTCGGCTTTGAAAGAAAACTGCAGGAGCGCGCGCGACGCGCGGCTGCCGCCGTTGGCGCCGCCGATCCCGCGATCCGTCGCGATACCGCCCAGGGCGGGGCTGCCGTCGGCGATCAGCCGGAGGCAGACCTCGTCGGTGGCGCAGGCCGCCGCGGGCGCGCGGAAGACCGTGCGCACGAAATCGTTGTCGAGATACGGCGACCGCACGGACATCTGCGTCTGTTCCAGCGCCAGCAGTCCGAAGTGATGCCAGGGCGCCTGCTTGAAGACCGCGAAGGAGAGCGGATGATCGTGCAGCAACCCGCCGTAGGTCGTACGCGCCCGATCGATCTGTTCGGTGAATTCCGGATGGAAGATGCCGTCGACGGGGGCCATCGGCTTGAACGCGCGCACCCGGCGGAGCACTTCACCGCCGTAGTTGCCGGTCATTCTCACCGGCGCAATCTGCCGCGCTTTCCCGTTGACGTACAGGTCCGCGGTGCGGCTCACGTCGGCGCACCCGTCAGTCATGTAAACGGTTCGCGCGGCGAGGTCGCCGAAGTCCGCCAGGAACTCCCGGCCGACCGGAATCACCTCGTGCGGCTGGCCGCACACCTGCGCGACCTCGCGCGCGACGCGAACGTCGTGACACTCGCGGAACATGCCGCCGAACGTATAGCTGGGCAGCGTGCCGCGCGGCGGGTTGTGCCAGGCCAGGATCATCCTCGTGTCCAGACCGCCGGTGAGGGAGAAGCCCATGCGGTCCGCGGACTCGAAGTAGCGCGGCAGGTTCCGCGTGAACACGTCACGGAGTTCCCGGTAGTACGCCTCGGGGTCGAGGACCGGCTGCGCCTCCCACTCTCGCGGCAGGAAGTACTGGCGCTTGTCGGCCACGGCGCCGCCCCTGAAGACCCACGCCGATCCGGTCGGCAGGACCCGGATGCCCTTGAACAGGGTGCGATCCTCGAGCACGCACCCGCACGAGACGAACTCGCCCAGTCCCTGCGCATCGGCGGTGCGCGTCTCGGGGCGCACCGCGAGAATGGCCTTGGCCTCCGCAGCGAAATAGAACCCGTCGTTCGACTCGTGGTAGTAGAGCCGATGCATGCCGAACCGGTCGTTGAAGAGCGTCGCCGTGTGCCGCGCGCGATCGACGACGAGCCCGTGGAATCTGCCGTTCAGACCCGCGGGAAATGACGGGTCCTGCTCGTGCAGCGCGAGAAGGTGCGCGCGGCTCGATGCGGGGCCACGACTCGGCACGGTCCCCCGGAGGCGCTCCGCGGTGCCCGGCTCGGGAAATTCCTCGCCCGAAAATGCGAGGACGACGCCGGTGCGCTCGTTGCAAATCGGCTTCCCGTCGGCGATCGCGCCGGGGCGAGCGGTCCATCCAAGATAGACCCCCGCCGCCTCGTCCACCCAGGTGCCGGTCTCGTAGAACGGCTCATGGCGCATGGTGCGCAGCATCTGTTTGAGCTCGGCCTCCGCGGACTCGCGGGGCCGGCCGGTGATCAGTCCGACTAATCCGGGCATGGCTGGTTGATTGACGAACGAAGGGGAGCCGCGGGAGTTTCGAAGAACGAGGGAACGAAGAGTTGGAGCCGGCGGGAGGAATTGAACCGTCCATCACCCGAATACAATTCGGACGCTCTAGCATTGAGCTACACCGGCCTGCGAGCGAACCTTAGCTTGTACCACATTCCGCGCATGTTGAGCAACGACGCGATCGCCCCTTGCGGGAGGATGCTGAGCGCGCCGCGATGCAACCGGCACGCGAGGACGACCCGTCCAATCAGGGTCAGCGGCACGTAGTAACGGGGAAGACGGAATTCTTCGAACCCGTTGTGGCGCTTGAATCGGGTCAGCGAATTGTCCGCGCCCTTGTTGCCGTAGGTGAACTTCCCGTAGGTCAGAAACGAGAGGCCATCGGCGGCGCACACGTCGACGGCCTTCGCGATGAGGGCGTTCGCCGGACGCTTGTCGTAGTGGCTGGCCTTGCTCAGCAACTCCAGGATCGTGGCGGTGTCGCCCATGTAAATGAGCTGCGCCAGTCCGACCAGTTCGTCCCCGACGTAGGCGCCGATGAACTTGGCACGGTCGAGGAAGGAGCCGTAGTCCTTTCGTACCGCCTCGAGGTCTTTGCCGTAGTGCGCGAAGGGCCTGCCCTGCCGCATCGGCGACTCGTTGTTGATGCTGACGATGCCACGAAGCAGGTCGTCGTTGAACTCGGCGAGCCGAACCTCCAGCCCGCGCTTGGCGGCGCGGCGGACGTTCTTTCGCGCCTCCTGCGGCAGGGCGTCCCACCATTGTCCGGGGTTGTCGACGCGAATACCGGCGACGCTGTCCCACTCGATGAAGTAGCCGTACTTCGGTGCCGTGGCGGGGAGCCGTTGAGAGAAGGTGAAGAGGTCGGCTTTCAGATGCGTGGGCGCGTGCACCTTCAGCGCCTCGATGAGCGACGCCGGATCCTCGATCTCGCGCGCCAGCCAGAACTCGTCGTGTACGGCGGCGGTCCTGATGAACCGGCCCTTGGCGACGACCGTGCAATCGCCAAGCGTCAGGGCCGGTTTGGTGATCCACTTCCCTTTCGTGCTGACTTCGACCGTCGCAAGGGTCGGCATCTGCGTGACCATTCCGCTCATCGCGCGGCCCGGCGTCGCGGCGCCGGCACCTCGGTCTCCGCCTGCGGCGAGCGGCGATCGAGCTGCTCGAACACCGCGTCCATGATTCGCGCCGTGAGCAGGATCTCGCGATGCGGGATCGGCGGCGCGGTGGCGCCGTCGATCGAGCGATAGAACGTCTCGATCAGGTTCTTCATCCCCGCCTTCATGTGGAAGTCGCGCCCCAGGAACGTCCGGGCGTTGGTGGCGACGTTGCCGATGTGCTGCCGCGCCGTGCGCACGGGCGGCACGAACTTCGCCGCGTAGCTCTTGAGCCGCGCGCCGGGCAGCTTGATCAACGTTTCTTCGTCCTGGTCCAGCACCAGCCCGTTCTTCGGACCGAACACCCGGAACTCATGGAGCGCCGGCCGCATCTGCGAGGAGAAGGTGAAGTAGGCGGTCCGCCCCTCCTCCGCGATGATCACCCGCAATTCGTCGACCAGCCCGTCTTCGCCGAGCTGCCGCAGGCGCGGGCTGGTGAATCCGTGCGCGAACACCTGGGGGCTGTCGCTCTCGAGAAACTCGGCGATCCGGGCGATCCCGTGGCTGATGATGTTGTGCAGCAGCTTGCCCGGCAGGCGCCGCACCCAGTGGTTCCGGTCGGCGAGCAGCGCGCGGGCGTAGCCCGGGTCGGTCAAGTCGTAGCAGTACGAGCTCTCCATGTGCACGGCCGGCCCGCCGAGATAGCCTGTCCGCACCAGGGCCCGCATCCTCCGCGCGACGTGGCTGAACTGGTCGTCGTGTCCGACCGTCACCGCGAGCCCCCTCGTGGCGGCGAGCGCGAGCAGCGCCTCGGCCTCGATGGCGTCGAGCGTGAACGGCTTCTCGACATACACGTGACACCCCGCCTGCAGGCACTGTCGCGCGATCGGGAAGTGGCTGGCCGGGGGCGTGGTGATGTGCACGACGTCGGGCGTCGCGCCCGCCAGCATCTGGCCGACGTCGCTGAAGTGCTGCGAGACGGCGAACCGCTCCGCCAGCTGCTGCGCCATCAGCGGCTCGCGATCGCAGACCCCGACGATCTCGGCGCCGTCTATCCTGCGGATCTGCGCCGCATGCGCATCGGCGATCTTGCCGCACCCGACGATTGCGATTCTAAGCATGCGCGCGTTTCTCTCGACAGCTGCGGAAGTACCGGTCGAAGGCCTCGGCAGTCGGCACGGGCTGCGTCCAGCCGAGCTGCGCCTTGATCTTGTCGTTGCTGTAGCGGGTGCTCTTCCAGTAGGCGTGCCAGCTCCGGCGATTGAAGAGGGGCGGCAGCTGGCCCTCCGACCAGTCCGAGTACCACTCCCACACGCGGCAGAGCGCGTAGCACGCGGCGTGCGGAACATAAATGGACCGGAACGGGCGGACGTGCCGTTTGTACTGGCGCAGGAAGCCGCGGCTCGAGGGCAGGTCGTCGTCGACCACGTTGAACACGTGCCCGTCGACGCCCTTGGTGATGCCGGCGCGAATCATCGCCTCGACGCAATTGTCGACGAAGGTGAACGGAATGGTGTTGGAGCCGCCGAGATGCATGAAGATGCCGAACGGGCTCATCCCGACACGGCCGGTGATGCCGTCGCGGCCGGGGCCGTAGACGTAGCCGGGCCTCACGATGACGTACGGGAGCCCGTGCTTCCGGCCGTACTCGGCCACGAGTTCGTCCTGCTTCACCTTGGCGAAGCTATAGGCGTCGCCGCGCAGCTCGGGGCGCTGTTCAACCGGACACGATTCGTCCAGCACGCCGCGGCGCGGCTTGCCCACGTTCGAGTAGACCGCGAATGAGCTCACGTTCACGAACCGCCGCAGCGCCCCCTGCGCGAGCGCCGCGTCGAGGAGATTGCGCGTCGTGACCACGGAGTTGAGAAACGCGTCCGGATAGGACTTTTCGCCCCGGCCCGCGGCGAGGTGAAAGATCACCGCCGCACCCCGTGCCGCGGCGGCACAGTCGTCCGGAGAGAGCAGGTTGCCTTGAACCACCTCCACGTGCGCGGCGTCGCCGTTGAATCGGGCCGGATCGAGGGGCTGCCGCGCGAGGCAGCGCACCCGGCGGAAGCCGAGGTCGAGGAGCCGCGCGACGAGCCGCGACCCGATGAAGCCGCCCGCGCCGGTGACCAGAATCAGATCGTCTGGTCCGACCAGCGACCCGTGGAGATCGATGTGCTGCATGGAGTTCATTCAGTAACGTACGGCTTGCCGATGGGATCGATCCCGACCGCGGCGAGCAGCCGGCCGAGGTGGTCGCAGAGGCGCACCAGGCAGGTCATGAACCGCCCCTGGCCGAGCACCGCCGCGAACGGCAGCGCGAGGGTGTAGAGCGGAGCCGCCACGGCCGATTTCGCCACGGCCGACAGCCCCACCGTGGGGTGCACGAGAGAGATCGACCCGCGCAGCAGCGCCCGCTTCAACATGAACGAGCGCTGCCAGCGGATGGGCGGCACCACCTCGTAGGCCAGCGCCTCGTGGCACCAGACGAAGACGAAGCCCTTGCCGATCATCCGGCGGAAGAAGTCCTGGTCCTCACCGGTCAGGAACTCCGGCCGGAACGGCGTGTCCTCGCCGTCGAAGACGTGCCGCTTCAGGAACGTGTTGCCGGTGCGTCCCTTTCGCCAGTCGATCACCATGCCGGTCGGGTAGCTCGGACGGTCGTAGAACTTCCCGTCCACGACCCACGCCGGCGGGGTCACGTCGAAGTGCGGTTTCACCGGACCGAGCACGCCGTCGACGTTGAAGTCACGGCACGCCGTGAACAGCGTCAGCAGCCATTTCGGCGTGGGAAACTCGTCGTCGTCGATGAACACGAGGTAGTCGCCGTGCGCCGCCTGGACGGCCTTGTTGCGCGTCCGGGCAATGTTCTGCTGCGGTTCGACGCAGTAGGTGACCGCGATGCCGGAGGCGGCGACGAACGCGTCCACGACGGCCCGGCCCGACTCCTCGCGATCGTTGTCGGCCACGACGACGGAATACGTGAAGAGTCCGTCGGTCGCCTGGCCGACCACGCCGTCGAGCAGCCGCCGGAGCATCTCCGCGCGCTTGTGCGTGCAGATGCAGATGCAGACGTGCGGCAAGGTGCTGGTCATCGAGAAATGGACGCCAAGGGTGTGGCTGGCGCGGGCTTCCTGGCCAGGCGGCTCTTCAGGCGCTGCATCTGTTCGCGCTGGCGGAACCTGACGAGCTCCGGCGTGACCGGCCGCTCGGCGCGTCGCGCGGCGGCCGAGACGTAGCCCGCGAGCAGCCACAGGGCGCCGAAGACGTACGGCGGCTTGCGCATCTGGTAAACGGTCCGGGAGATCTCCCACACGGGATGGCTGCCCAGCAGGTAGTCGAGCGCGCCGCTCTTGTACCGCGCCGCGAGCACGCCGCGCGCCGCGGTGCCCATCAGACGGTGGTGCACGTAGGCCTTCTCGGGAAAGGTCCGCGTGCTCCAGCCCTTCATCCTCGCCTGAATCACCGCGATGTGATCGATGCCGCCCGACCGGGAAATGGTGTAGCCGCCAAGCGCGTCCATGCACTCGCGCCGGAACAGCTGGCACGGTCCGGCGACGTGCTCGATGCTGACGTAGCGGTAATCGTAGCGGAGGGACTTGTCCTCGAACGCGGTGCCGACGACACCCAGCGCGCCGTCGCGGGCGAGCTTGTCGAGCAGAAAGGCGAAGTAGTCGGCGTCGAACGAGACGTCGGCGTCGAGGTTGCCGATCGCCACGTACTCGAGGTCCTTCATGCGCTCGCGGGCCATGTTGAAGGCGGTGGCCTTCCCGGCGAACGTCCGTTCGCGCCGCTCGGGCATCCTGACCAGTTCAATCCACGGATGATCCGCCGCCCATTTCGCGACGATCTCGTCGGTGGCGTCGGTCGATCCGTCCGAGACAATCATCCACTTGACCGGATGGACCGTCTGCGCCACGACCGACCGGATGGTCAGCTCGATGAACTCCGCTTCGTTGCGAGCGGCGGTCACCAGGACATACCGGAGAGTCTCGGGTCGCCGCGCTGCCGTAACAGACTGAACCATGCTATGTGCTCCGGATCAGGCGATGGCCAGGGATTCGCGCGACGGCGACGACGCCGTGGCGTCAGTGGCGCCGGCGAGCAGCGTCGACAGGGCGAACAGCATCCAGGCCTGGGACCACCGCATGTACGAGGTGCGAATCGTCGCGAACCGCAGCATGCGGTAGTAGAAGAAGCCGCGCTCGTCCCACATGTGATCGGCGGCCCAGCGCGCGACCGACGTCGCCAGCGCCATGTTGCCGGGATGAAGATCGCGCAACGCGACGAGGGTGATGATGCTCTGCGCGACGCAGTGGATGTCGATCGGGTAGGTCTGGTCGTGAAAATAGCGGGCCGCCCCGTCCTCGCGGAAGAAATGCGAGCGGTAGAAGTCGAACCCTCGCGCCACCTGCGGGCGGAACTCGTCGGTCTCGAGGTCGCGGCCGATGGCATCCAGCGCGCAGAGGTTGTATCCGGTGTGGAAGTTGTCGATCCACTGCTGGGTGTCGGCGTCCCCATACATCCACGATCCGTCCGCCTGCTGCCGGGAGGCCGACCAGCGGGCCGCGGCCAGTCCGGGTCTGCTGAAGCTGGCGTCGCCGGTCAGCCGGGACAGGCGACAGAGCAGCGCCGCGGCGAGGAAGTTCGCGTTGTGGATGTGGGGCGGCATCGACGCCAGCGGATAGCTGAATCCGGCGACGCGACCGCCGTCGGTGCGATAGAGCTCGGTCAGGATGTATCGGGCCGCGCTCACCGCCATGTCCAGGCAGCGCTGGTTTCCCTGCTGCTCGTAGGCGTCGAGCAGGGCGCCGGCGACGAACACGGTGCACACCAGGTTTGGCGCGCCGCGTGGCACCACCAGAGTACGCGTCTGCCACGCGAAGCTGTAGCCCCAGCACCATGCGGACGTGCCCGGCGAGCGCAGCGCGATCAGTCGCTCGATGAAGCCGCCGGCCAGCGCATCGGCGTGGGCCTTCTCGACGGTCCGCAGGCGCAGCGCGCTGCCCAGGAACAAGGCGAGCGCCTTGGGGTTCTGCGTCGGCGGAATCAGCATCAGCCGCCGGAGATCGACCGGCGATCGCTTCAACGCCTGAGTCGCGATGAGGCGCGGAATCCTGGAATCCAGCAACGGCACGGCGGCGAGAATCCGGCTGTTCAGCGCATCGTAGGGATCGTGCCCAGCCCAGTCGCGCTCGCGGCAGTATGCGAGCAGCTTCAGCGTGATGCGCTGGAGGTCGTCGCGTGAGGGCATGGTCGGGGAAAGCACAGGGTATCTGGACGTCAGGTGGTCAACGAACGGTCTGCGCGCGGACCGCGGCATCCGCCGTCCGGGCGCCGGGGTTGACGATCGCCGCAATCATGTGGAGGTATTGCGCTTTCATCAGTTCCCAGCGCAGCGGCACGTACTCTTCGCTGGCGCGGGCCGCGAGATCGGCGCGCAACCGGGGATCGCGGGCGAGCCGAATCATCTGCGCGCCCAGCTCGGCCACGTCATGCGGCTCGAAATAGGCGAGCGCGCCTTCGCTGAAGTAATGCTCGATGGCGCGGAGGCGGCTCATGATCACGGGCCGTCGGGTGATGATGAATTCGGGGAGCTTGTTCGGGAAGGCGAAATCGAGCAACGCGTCGCGGCGAAGCGGCAGGATGCCGACGGTGGCTTTCATCAGCCACGAGGGAATCTCCGCGCTCGGCACCTGGCCGGGGAGCTTGACTCGATCGCTCATCCCGAGCTCGCTCGCCAGCCGGCGCAGCGGTTCCTGCTCGGGCCCGGAACCGAGAATCCACATCTCCGCGTCGGGCATCTGCTGGCGCACCGCGGCGAACGCCTCGATCGCGATGTCGAGTCCGTAAATGCGCGTCAGGGTGCCGTGATAGATCATCACGAATTTGTCGGAGGGTTCCTGCCCGCGTGCGGCGGCGTCGCGGAGGGCCGCGGCGAAGCGCGCCTCGTCGGCCGAGTTCATGACCACCGTCGTCTTTTCCCGAGACAGGCCGCGCCCGGCCAGGAGGTTGAGGATCGGCTCGTTGATGGTGACGACGCGATCGGCGAAGTTGAAGCTGATGCGCTCGATGAAGGTCAGCAGGCGGATGACCCAGGCGCGCTCGTCGATGCCGTACTTCGACTGGTAGAACTCCGGCGTGATCTCGTGCATGTCGAGCACCAGGGTGGCGCCCATCCACCGCGCTACCATCGGCGCGAAAATCAGGAAGTCCGGCAGCGTGTTCACGTCGATGACGGCGTAGCGGCGGCGCCGCATCAGTCGGGTCACCTGCACGGCCGCCCACAGGAAGAAAATCGCGTATTCCGCGAAATAGCGAAGAAGCGAGCCGCGCATCTTGCCGAGCGCCAGTGTGTAGACGTGGACGCCGTTGAGCGTGTAGCGAGCGTCGCCCCCTTCCGGCCGGAGGGCGAGCACGTCGACCGAGTAACCGGCCCCGGCAAGCGCTTCGGCCTTACGCCGCACGCGCGGATCGGAGTCGTATACACCCTGGACGAGCAGGCAGATGGAAGTCATGGGGGGGTTCCTTAGCGGGCGGAGGCTGTCCGCAGCGGCGCCTGGTGGCCGGACGCGGGGCGGTGCCACAGATCGAGATCTAACGGCGTCTCGCCGTTCCACGCGATGTCCTCGGCCAGCCCCTCGCGCCGGTCGGCCGATGGCCGATGGATTCTGACGCGGAGCGGCGGGGAGATCGGATCGCCTTGATAGCAAAGGCTCACGCGCCCGGAATCGGCGGCGTCGGGGCGGGCGAAACGCACCGCACGCCGCGCGCGAAACCAGCCGACCACCTGTGAACCCGTGCCGAACCAGGCATTGGTCGAGCGCAGCGCCGCCACCAGGCGCTGGTAGAACTCCCCCCAGAACCGCTCGGGGCCATGGCTGCGGTCGTGCCACAGGACCGTCAGGACACCGCCGGCCTGGCGTGCGTGATCGATGAGCACCTGGCAGCGCTGCCCGGCCTCGTCTTCCGTCAGGTTGAGCCGCTGCGGGTAGAACAGCGCGCCGTCCTGGATGTGCATCGGCAGTTCCAGGAGCGCGCGCGCCCCGATCGG
>Ga0066652_100000398_pt1 | contig 21229 bp, 7 predicted proteins | sample GraSoiAngelo_101_FD_71413 | JGI IMG/M metagenome (GOLD analysis project Ga0066652, IMG submission 71413) | Grasslands soil microbial communities from the Angelo Coastal Reserve, California, USA - 14_0903_02_30cm | ecosystem: Environmental > Terrestrial > Soil > Grasslands | place: USA... | reverse complement strand
CATTGGTAAAAGGGTATTGTACCACCATTGGTAATGGCAGCCGTGAAATTTACGTTAGACCCTGCACAGATCGTGTTCGCAGAAGATGCAAGAGTTATCGAGGGCACCAGGACGGGGTTCACTGTGATGGTTATAGTATTACTGGCAGCAGTTGGTACCGTTGTACAAACCTGGTTGGAAGTCAATAAACAGGAAATGATATCGCCATTATTCAGCGTATTATCAATGTAATTATTGTTGTTTGTGCCTACATTCACTCCATTCTTTTTCCATTGATAAACTGGTGAAGCGCCCCCATTCGAGATTGTAGAAGAGAAAGTAACGGGCGTGCCGGCACAGATAGTCGCAGACGATGCTGTAATAGAAACAGAAGGTGTGGCTACCGGGTTTACTATCATTGTCACATTATTGCTGGTAACGGACGCGGGGGTAGCGCAGACCGCATTAGAATTAAGGGTACAGCTAATAATATCGCCGTCGTTCAGTGTGTTGTCAGTATAATTGTTGTTGTTTGTGCCCACATTCACCCCATTCTTTTTCCACTGATAGACGGGTACGGTACCACCATTGTTTGTTGTGGAAGAAAAAGTGATGGGAGTGCCTGCACAAATATTGGTAGCCGACCCGGCGATGGAGATCGAAGGAGGTAATAGGGGGTTCACGATCATCGTCACATTATTGCTGGTGGCAGTGGCCGGTGTGGCGCAGACCGCATCCGAACTAAGGATACAGGAAATAATATCACCGTTATTTAGTGCATTATCGGTGAAGTTGCTATTGTTCGTACCAACATTGACTCCATTCTTTTTCCATTGGTATATTGGTATTGCACCACCATTAACTATAACAGAAGAAAAATTGACCGGTGTGCTGGCGCAAATAGTATTTCCCGACGTTGCCACAGAAATGGAGGGTGTCAACAGCGGGTTGACGATCATCGTTATGTTATTGCTCGTAGCGGTTGCGGGCAGGGCGCAGGTAGCCGATGGTGTAAGTACACAGCTAATGATATCACCGTTGGTTAATGTATTGTCGGTATAAGTGTTACTATTCGTTCCGGTATTTATTCCATTCTTTTTCCATTGATAAACTGGAGTTCCTCCTCCATTGGCAATAACAGAAGTAAATGTAGCAGGAGTACCCGCGCAAATTGTACTGGATGATGCCGCAACTGTAATGGAAGGCGGTGTGATGGGATTAATGATCATCGTTACCCCATTGCTTGTTGCAAAAGGTATCGTTGCACAGGGAGAATTGGAAGTTAATATACAGGTAATGATGTCACCGTTGGTTAATGTATTGTCAGTATAGCTATTATTGTTTGCACCGACATTCACCCCGTTCTTTTTCCATTGGTAAACAGGAGAAGCTCCCCCGTTTGTAATCGTGGTATTGAATGTGACAGCAGCACCCGCGCAAACATTATTGCCAGATGGCACGACAGATACAGTAGGCGTAACAGCCGTAACGATAGTCATGGTGACATCATTGCTAAATGCCCATCCTGATCCTGCTGTACAGGGTGCATTGGATATAAGAGCACAACGGATCACATCGCCGGTGACCAGTGTGTTGTCGGTGTAGGTGGTGCCAACTGCCACATTCACCCCATTCTTTTGCCATTGGTAAAATGGTGCGCTGCCCTCATTTGCTGAAGTCAGTGTAAACGTGACCGGCGTGCCTCCGCAAATATTATTCGCTGATGCCGCTATCGTGACCACGGGTGTTACGACTGGATTGATGGCTACCGTAATGATATTGCTGGTTGCTGTGGGAGTCGTCACACATTCATCTGCAGAAGCTGTAAGAACACAGGTGACCTGGTCACCATTGATAAATGTATTACCCGTATAGGTATTGCTGTTGGTGCCTACATTAATTCCATTTTTCTTCCATTGATAAGAAGGTATCAATCCCCCGTATTGAGACGTTGCGGTAAAAATGCTGTTAGCTCCCTGGCAGGCAATGCCAGTAGAAGTGGTGATCGTTACTACAGGTGTTTGAGCAACTCTTATCTTCAATGTCGCCAGTGAAGATATAGCGGTTTTACAATCTGAAGAGACAACACACCTGTACTGATAATTATTCATGGCAGCAGTGGCGCCGGTGATATCCAGCTTCTTTGTCGTGACACCTGAATAGGTAGCGTTATTTCCGAGATCTGACCAACCCGATCCTGTATTGACCTGCCATTGGTAACTGGTAGCATCGCAGGCGCGGACGGAAAAGCTTGCATTAGCCGGGGCATTGCATACAATGGTATCAACAGGCTGGCGATTGATGCTGACATCGCCACAGGTTACTTTTCGTACGGCATTAAATTCAAAATCGCTGATGTAAATATTCTTGTTAACATCCACAGAGATATTGCATGCACCTGTTCGCGCAAGCGTTGCCGGTCCCCCATCACCACTATATCCCGATATTCCGTTGCCGGCAACCCTGGTAATGATGCCAGTCATTGATATCTTTCTTACTCCATTCCCCCAATCACCCAGGTACACGTTACCGGCATTATCTACGTCAAGATCATGGGGCTTAAATAAAGTTGCGATGATCGCAGGACCACCATCTCCTGTTTTACCCGAAGCACCTGTGCCCGCGATCGTAGTAATTATTCCTGACGGATCAATTTTTCTTATACGGAAGTTTCCTTCATCGGTGATATAAATGTTCCCTGCATTATCAACAGCCACCGATGTTGGTTTATTGAATTGTGCAGCTATAGCTGGCCCGCCATCCCCGCTAAAGCCGGCAACACCTGTACCTGCTATGGTAAAGGTTTGGTTTGTTGCCATGTTCACTTTTTTCACTTTGTTGCCGACACGGTCAACAATATATAAATCCCCGGCATTGTCAAGATAAATATCTTCGATACTTTCAAACCTTGCCAAATTCAAAGGACTTCCTTCACCACCGGTACCCAAAATATTTGCTATGGTTGAAATAATGCCGGCCGGGTTAACCTTTCTTAGCACCTGGTTAGTAAATTCATTAAAATAGTAGGTACCATCCGGGGCCGTGACAACTACGGCGGGAAAAGCCAGCAGCGCTGAAGAAGCAGGCCCGCCATCACCTCCATAACCTGGTGTGTTTTGCCCTGCAACTGTGACTATAGTACCTGCCGGCGTTATCTTACTCACTTTTGCAGCATGCGTAAAGTATATATTCCCGTCATGTCCCATCACTGCTCCCAAAGGAGCATCGTAAGGATAGGCAATAGTTGTAATGATCCCGCCGGGGGGACCACAGGCAGTGCAGGCGAAGATAATTGTCGCGGTCACTGTGGGATTTGCCACGCAGTTTGCACTTGAAATTACAGTGCATGAAAAGTTATTCCCTTCGACAGGTGAGTTATCGGTATAAGTAACGCTGTTACCGCCAACATTTATACCGTTCTTTTTCCATTGAAACATGGGTGAAGTTCCTCCATTTGTCACGGTAGCAGTAAATGTAACCGGTGTGCCCGGATCACACATATCGTTTGAAGCAGTTATTACTATGGTCGGATCGGTGCCACTGGTCGTAGCTATAGCTATGGAATTACTGGTCCCGGTATTGATCGGGGAGCAGGTTGAACTGGTTGTTACCACACAGGTGATCACATTACCGAAATTTACAACGGCTACATAAGTGGGACTGTTTGTTCCAACGTTTACTCCATTTTTTTTCCATTGATACACCGGTGCCGATATATCATTGGTAATAGATGCGGCGAAGGTAACAGGGCTACCTGCAATGACATTGGCGGCTATCGAGCTACAACCTCCGGGTACGTATATATAGACTGCAGGAGGAGACAGTGCGTTTACAGACATTACTATAGGATTGCTGTTTACCGTGGCTGGTCCGCAGACGCCCGCCGTCGAAGTATAAGTGCAGGAGATAAGATCCGAATTAGCCAGTGCATTGTCAGTGTAAGTAGTACCTGATCCCACGATCAATCCATTCTTTTTCCATTGATATACCGGCCCGCTGCCGGGATTAGTGACAGTTGATGTAAATGTTACAGGCGTGCCTGTACAAATATTATTGGAAGATGCGGCTATCGATATCGACGAATTGCCACCGGCTATATCTGTATTAATGGCATTGCTGGTTGCGGTATTGGACGAAGAACAGGTTGAACTGGTCGTTACCACGCAGGTGATCACATCACCTGAATTTAAAACGGCCGAATAAACCGGGCTGTTTCCACCCACATTTCCTCCATTCCTTTTCCATTGGTATACCGGTGCGGGTCCTCCATTAATGACAGTTGCGTTGAAAGTGATAGGATTGCCAAGAATAATATCGAAAATTACGAAATCGCAACCCCCGGGCAGGGATATAGATATGGATGGAGGAGCGGTTGTGTTCAGAGACATCGTTATTGAGTTGCTGGTCACCACGCTTGATCCGCAGGCAATAGTTGAACTATACGTGCACGTGATAATATCTCCGTTAAGCAGCGTATTGGTGGCATAGATGTTACTGTTGGTTCCCACATTCAATCCATTTCTTTTCCATTGATATACGGCCCCGGTGCCGGGATTGGTGACCGTTGCTGTAAATGCTATAGTAGCGCCTTCACAAATACCGTTGGCAGATGCGACGATTGAAATGACCGGCCCCGCAACCGTATGAACGGTTATCGTGTTGCTGACCACCTGCAGGGACGTAACACAGTAATCACTGGACGTGACAACACAGCTAATAATATCTCCTTCTGCCAGCGTGGTAGTAGTAACGCTAATACCTGATGCGAATCCAGCACCGTTTCGATACCAGGTGTAAGCAGGCGCGCTGCCTGCATTAGTAGCTGTTGCCGTAAATGTTACTGCTGCGCCCGGGCAAATATTGTTGGCGGACGCAGCAATGCTGACAGTAGGTGTTACGGGTACAATTATATGCATGTTAGTGGTATCCGAAAATAATTCGCTGCAATTATTATAAGCACGGCAACGAAATTGATAGTTGTTCATGCCTGCAATACCTGTGAGATGAAGTACAGCAGCCGTAGCTCCCGAATAAGTGGCATTGTTGGTAATATTATTCCAGCCGCTACCTGTATTAACCTGCCATTGATAACCTGTAGCATTATACGCATGAACATACAGACTATCGGTGTTACCGAAGACAAGACATTGCCATCTATCCACGACCGACTGATCCCAAATAGTGATTGGCGGGCAATAGATAGCCCGGATCCTGTTGTGACTATAGTCAGAGATGTACATAATACCATCCGTGTCAATAGATATATAAGGTGCGCTGATCCTTGCTGCTAAAGGCGGACCATTATCACCGCTATATCCCGAAATACCGGTTCCGGCAAAACGGCTGATGATACCGGGAGGTGTGATCTTGCGTATGACGCCAACAGTATCGTATACATATAAATTGCCGGAGATATCCATTGTAAGATCGGTCGGATAACTAAGTGTTGCAGCTGTCGCAGGACCGCCATCACCGCCATTACCTGGAGTACCCGTTCCTGCAATAGTTGAAATGATGCCGGCGGGATTTACTTTCCTGATCCTTTTGTTCAATGCATCAGTTATATACATATTCCCTGCATTATCTATCACGATCGAGTATATCCCATTCGTATTAGCAGCAGTGGCAGGTCCGCCATCGCCACTAAACCCGAGATTACCGGTTCCAATAACTGTGGTAATGATACCAGTGGACATAGTCACTTTACGCACTACGCTGGTCCACCAGTCGACGATGTATAAATTGCCTGTATTGTCACAACCGATATCGGTTATTGATCTGAGTTTGGCGAGAGCCGCCGGTCCACCATCTCCTGAGTAGCCAAATCCCTGGCCGCCTGCAATGGTGGTAATGATTCCCGAGGTGCTTATTTTCCGGACAACAGATGAAGATTGATCAACAAAAAAAATATTACCGGTATTGTCGACAGCAACAGGACCGGGTTCAAATAATTTTGCATTGGTTGCTAACCCACCATCTCCACTATAACCCGCTACGCCCGTGCCGGCAACTGTGCCGAGATAACCATCGGGCCCGATAAAACGAACTTTGTCTGCGGATGATTCGCAATAATAAATTTTATCTCCATATTTCAGAACTCCCTGTGGGCTGGCTACCCAGGCATAGAAAGAGCCTGTGCCATCAGAACTGGTACCCAGGGTTCCATTGCCGCAAATAGTGTTAATGGTTTGCCCTGCAGCCTGGTGGCAGGATACTGCAAGGAGCAGTGTGACAGATAATGTTAATTGACGCATAGCAGTCAGTCAGAAATGAGATGAAATAAGCTCCTCAAATTAAAGAACAGAATGTGGCAATCATATCCCATTTCCATGGGAGAATTGAGCACAAAAGATCCAATTTTTAAGAACCAGGATCCAAGAACCAAAAAAGCACCAATAATTAAATACCAACCTGAATGATGGGGAAGCCAGTTTTTCGATTTTCGGCTTTGTGATTTCGGATTTATTTGTCCCGTCAACCGGCGGATTGCTATTTGGTTTTTTGGTTCTTAGCCATTTATGATCAAAACATTATCGTATATTGCTAAGCAACCAATACTTACTTACGAAACCGCCTCTTCTTTTAAGCCTCGTGCTCTGCTTTCCGTTGATGCTGCCCGCCCAGCGCAGTTTGCAGTATACTTTGTTGACCGCAGAAGATGGACTTAGCAATAATTCGGTTCAATGTATCATACAGGATAGAAGCGGGATCATGTGGATAGGAACGAATGGCGGATTGAACCGTTATGATGGCTCTTCTTTTATTCAATATAGTATACTTAGCCAGCCTTCACTCAGTAATAATGTTGTCACATCATTGAGGCAGGGCGAAGACGGTAACATCTGGATAGGAACAGAAAATGGATTGAATATATTGGATCCTTTGTCCAATACCATCCGGCAATTTGTTCATCAGGACCTTGCATCAACTTCAATTCCACAGGGTGCTATTCGCGCCATACAAAAAACAAAGAGTGGTCATACCTGGGTCATGTCTGATTATTGGCTGCTTGAATTCGAGACCAATGACAGCTTTTTTCGAGTTTCCATCGACCCTTCCTTCATCAAAGAAAATATGGTGTTAGTCGGACTGACCGAATCCGGCAACAATGAAGTTTGGCTCTCTTATCTTGACAGGGCGACGATGATGGCAAAAAGAACAAACTCTGGAAGCCGGCTGGAACGCATTGATCAGCCCCAATTGTATACTGCGGACACAGCTAAAATATTTACAGACAGCAGCGATATCACCTGGAGTATTTCTGCCTATGGAATGAATCGTTTCAACAAAAGTTCAGGAAGTTTTCATGCATGGATACGCAATCCATACAATAATGCTCCCAACCTTCATTTGCATAGCTGCCATAGCCAGGACGCAGATGGGAATGTATGGCAGGGCAATGAGCGGGGCAGTCTTGTAAAGTACAACCTGCAGCAACAAAAAGTTGCCGATTATAGCTGGTTGGTCGCTACGATCAATGCCACGCTGGTGTATTGTATTTATAGAGACAACAATAATAATATATGGGTTGGAACGGATAATGGCATCATTAAAATATCAAATCGATCGGCTGTATTCAATAATATACCCTTTGTTGTCGCTGGAAAGGAATTAAAGAATATTCGCTGCAGGCGGATCATGACAGACCGGAACAATACCTGGTACGCGGCAACGGAGAATTATGGATTGCTGAAAAGGATGCGTGGGAAGAACGGAATGGATACTACCATTGCATTATCAACTTTTGGTGCTACGCCTGTTTCGAATCTTCCATTTCATAATAATTCATTGCGCATAAAATTGAATGGCCGATATGATATCGGTTACATCTACGACATGTGGTACGACGACAAGGATATCATCTGGCTGGCAGGCTATGGCATCAGTTGTTATAATATACGTAACGATTCATTAGAAATATTTTTAGCGGGTAATGATGACATTTCAAGAGCAGAAAGTGTAAACCAGTTTAGCATTTGCTTTGACGGTCATCTTTTTTGGACGGCAGGACAGAATAATGTATTCATATTTGACCCCGCCACCCGGAAGATGCAGCCATTTAAAGACAACAAGGGCAATATGCCTTTTGCTCAATTACCCTGCTGGAGCCTGACACTTAAGGGAGACTGGATTTGGGCAGGATCGGCAAAAGGGTTATATAAAATAAATATTCACACAAAGGAAGTTGTAAAATTATCTATTCACCCCGTCCTCGAGTATGGTATCAATGATATTGCTATGGATGGCGATAGCAGTTGTTGGATCAGTACAGCAGGAGGAGGTGTTATCTATTATAATGAGTATTCAGGGAAGATCAAGCAATACACCAATCGGGATGGATTAAGTAATAATACAGTTTGTGGTCTATTAAAGGATAATAAAAATGATCTTTGGATCAGTACCTATGCCGGTCTTAGTTATTTTAACAGGCAAACAAACCAGTTCACTAATTTCTATACAAAGGATGGATTGAATATCGATGAGTTTAACCGGAAAGCATTTTACAAACTGCCTGATGGTCGAATGGTCTTTGGAGGGCTGAATGGTTATACAGTTTTTGATCCCGCCGAGGCATTTAAAAGGGACAGGCCTGTTGCTATATTGCTTACCCGTTTTACCAGGATAAACAAAGGAGGAGAGACCGAGGAAACGGTATTTCATATCAATTCGCTCAGGAAAGTAGTTATCTATCCTGGCGACCGTTTCTTCTCATTCTACTTTACCTTATCCGATATGTATGATCCGTCCGGAAACCGATATTACTACCAGTTGGAGGGAGTGGATAAAGCCTGGCATTCTCTCGGCAACCAGCATTTTGTTTCTTTTAATGGGTTATCGCCAGGGACATATACATTAAAGATAAAAGGCAGTGTAGGCAAAGGATCGGCTAGCGTCAATGAGATTTCCGTAGACATCCTTGTAAGGCAGGTATTTTATAAAACTGCCTGGTTTATTATACTTATGTCATTTGCAGTAGCGGCAATTGTTTATCTTATCGGGCGTTATCGAATCAACCAGGTTAAGAAGATCCAATATCTCAGGACAAGAATCGCCAGCGACCTGCATGATGACGTGGGCAGTTCATTGGTAAGGATCACTGTACTGGCCGATGCTATAAAAAGAGAAGAAGTAAAAGAAACAACCAGCGAGCAACTGGGGACCATTGCAGGTATCAGCCGCGGAGCTGTTTCCACCATGAAGGATGTAATATGGAGCATAGATTCGCGCAACGATACAATGAATGGGATGATCGGGTACATGCAGGAGCACCTGTATAACATGCTTACACCGGCCAATATTGATTTTGAGTTGACACATACCGGTCTTACCGGGAATGAAAAGCTGCGAATGAATTTTCGCCAGAATGTATATCTTACTTTTAAAGAAGCTGTGAATAATATAGTTAAACATTCGGGTGCCAGCAGGGTAAATGTGGAATTAAAAAGGGAAAACGGCTATTTTGTTATGCGGATAATGGATAATGGGAAAGGAATCAATTCAACCAGGAATGGCAGTGGACAGGGATTGTATAATATGAAATTAAGAGCGGACCGGTTGAAAGCAAGTCTCGAGATCTTATCCGGTAATGGCCTAACCATCCTCATGAAAGTGCCGGTTTGAGATAATGCGACCAGGAATTGCGAAATATCAATTACTTATCGACCGCCTTTGCCAATTATACCCCTAACATGGTATTGGGTTTCATAGGCAGTCAGCCTACATTTGAAAAATATGGTAACGTTAGCACTAATTGAAGATGATGAAGTGGTAAGAACAAGCCTTGCTGCTTTTTTCTCGAGGCAGGAGGGAGTGGATTGCTCTATCGTAGCCGTTTCTGTGGAAGATTTTCTTGTCAAATCGGACAATGCGGTAAAGCCAGACATTATTCTTTCTGATATAGGGTTGCCGGGTCTAACAGGAATTGAAGGTATTCCTTTAATAAAAAAGAAATTTCCGGAGACATCGATCATTATTCTTTCCGTGTATGCCGATAGCGATCGTGTGTTCAAAGCGTTATGTGCAGGAGCTGTCGGTTATTTACAAAAAGACACGCCGGTAGAAGAAATACTGGAGTGCATCAATATCATTAACAAAGGCGGATCGGCTATGTCGCCGGCGATAGCCCGTAAAGTAGTGGATTATTTTGCTCCTAAAAGAACCTATAACGAACCCCTGACCGCAAAAGAACAACAGGTCATTACTGCGATGGTCGATGGGCTCAGTTACAAAATGATCGCATCACGTCTTGGCATTACCCTGGAGACCGTCCGCCAGCACATCAAGAATATTTACCGCAAACTCCATGTCAATAGTAAAGGTGAAGTGATTATTAAATCACTAAAGGGAGAAATCTGAAATTTCCTGATAAGCTCCAGGAACCAAAGAACCAAGAACCAAAAAAGCACGAATATTTAAATTCGAAATTGATATTGGTAAGCTTCTACTTAAATATTTTACTTTCCGATTTCTTTTAGGGCAAGCTTGTAGAAGCACGAGAAAATAACAAAAACAAAAAGCTCATGGTTCAAATAAAAATTCCGAATAATCGGGATGCAATTTTCGATTTCCAGGTTTTCTATTTTCGTATTTATTTGGATCTTGGCTGTTGAGATTTGGTTCTTAATCTTTCACTACAGGCCATCCCTCTTTATCCCATTCCAATTCGTGAATGATAAGTTTGGACCTGCCCCGGTCTTTTGCATCATAGCCATGATAGATAATATAGTCTTTGCCGTCAAAATTGTAGGCTGAATTATGACCGGCTCCGTACCATTCTTTACCGTCGCCCTGCACGATCAGGCTCCCCCCGTTTTGAGTCATAGCCACCCCATTTTTATCGAGATAGGGACCCATTACCTTTTCACTTCTGCCTATTACTACTTTATAATCGCTTTTTTCGCCGCGACAGCAATAATCCCATGATACGAAGAGATAGTAATATTTATCCTTTTTAAAAATAAATGGGGCTTCAATGGCTGCATTGCCTGCCAGGGAATCGGCAAGCATAAAATCCCTTGGCCTTGCGGCAATCGTGTACCATTGTTCAGGTTGCGCGACCGTCAACAGATCATCTTTCAATTTTACCAGTTTCATTCCATTCCAAAAAGATCCAAAAGCAAGCCAGGGAGTTTTGTTTTCGTCAACAATAAGATTTGGGTCAATGGCATTCCACATATCTCTTCCAGGAACCGATTGGATGATCTTTCCTTTATCCTCCCATTTGTAGTCGGCTGAAGAACTGTCAAGTGTTTTATTGACAACTAACCCAATGCACGATGTGTTTTTCCCGAAAGCGGACACTGCGTAAAACAAATAATATTTACCATCGTAATAACTGATGTCTGGCGCCCACATGCTAGTGCCCCTGTAATTAGGAAGCGCTTTCGTAACCCATTCGGGCGTTTTAGGGAAAACCGGTCTTTCTTTCCGCCAATCCTTCATATCACGGGAAGAATATACTGAGATGCCATTGCCGGTGCAGAATAAATAATACGTGTTCTTTTCTTTGATCATTACAGGATCATGGACAGGAGTTTGGCGGGTAGTAGTAACCGTTCCAACCGCTGGTGGAAAAGCCCGTCTCGTTGTATCAGTGGTAGTTTGTTGCGCCTGGCCGGCAAAAACCGCAAAACCTGGAAGAAACAGGAAAATCTTTTTCATAAATCCTGGTTTTAGAATGATAGAAGATTCAACAGGATTAAAAATTTATTAGTGTAATATTTACACTTATTCAGTGAAAATAAAGAGATTTGTTTGATTGCTGCTGATTTTTTTAAGAAAGGTTATTCTATGCATATCAAACCAAACAGGCAAACAGCCTTTAAACTCCCGGGACTTCTTTTCGCATCCTGCCTCTATTTTAATTTACTGCATGCCCAGGCTCCCGATCAACTTATCAGCAGTCCCAATAAGAAAATCATCGTGAGATGCAACGTGCAAAAATTAATCTATAGCATTGATTACAACGGGGAAAATATAATAAAGGACTCCAGGCTGGGAATAATAAGAGAGGATGAGGATTTTTCGAAAGACCTGAGTTTAATAAAAGCCGGACTTCCGTTAGTAGTAAAGGATGATTATAATATCCTAACGGCAAAAAAAAAGCATATTGCCTATTTGGCGAACAAACGGGTGCTGCAGGCCCAAACTGCTTCGGGTAAAAAGATGAACATTGTTTTCCAGGTATCCAACGATGGCGTGGCTTTTCGTTATGAATTTCCACAACGATCAACCGAAATAAAGAAAATTACGCGGGAGATAACGAGCTTTCATTTTAATGATAACACGAAGGCTTGGCTTCAGCCAAAGACCGAAGCACAAAGCGGGTGGGAGCATACCAATCCTTCTTATGAAGCTCATTATATGATGGATATTCCCGGCGGAACGCCATCTCCAACAAAAAATGGGTGGGTGTATCCTGCCTTGTTTTATTATAAGAATGTTTGGATACTGATCACGGAAGCTGCATTGGGCAGAGGCTATTGCGGAACAGCTTTACAACAAAATGCACCCGGCAATGAATACAGTATCGGCTTCCCGCAATCTCCCGAGGCATTTACCAATGGCGCCCTGTATCCTCAATCAACCCTGCCCTGGCAAACGCCCTGGCGAATCATCGCTCTTGGAAATTTGAAGACTATTGCAGAATCAACATTGGGAACGGACCTTGCCTTTCCGGCAAAGAAGATCGATGCATCTTTTATCAAACCCGGAAAAGCTTCGTGGAGCTGGATCCAAAAAAAGGATGATTCGATCGTTTATAGTGTTCAAAAAAAATACATTGATTTTGCTGCCGGTATGAAATGGCAGTATTGTTTGATCGATGTCAACTGGGATACGAAAATCGGGTATGATTCGATTCAACTGTTGGCAAACTATGCTGCAAAAAAAAATGTCGGCCTCCTGCTCTGGTATAATTCAGCGGGAGCATGGAATACGGTAAAGTATCACCCCAAAGACAAATTGCTTAACCATGAAGACCGGATAAAGGAATTTGCCCGGATTCATGCCATGGGTATCAAAGGAGTTAAAATAGATTTCTTCGCGGGCGATGGCCAATCCATGATCAATTATTACCAGGATATTTTGGTGGATGCGGCAGCTTATAAATTGCTGGTTAATTTTCATGGTGCTACTTTACCAAGAGGATGGCAGAGAACTTATCCCAACCTGATGACCACCGAAGCTGTGTATGGATATGAGATGATCACATTTAACCAGGCCGATGCTGACCAGGCGCCCGCACACATTGTGATGTGTGCATTTGCGCGCAATGCTTTTGACCCGATGGATTTTACACCCATGTGCCTTTATAAGATCCCACGGATCAATCGTATTACCACACCTGCATTTGAATTAGCTACTTCTGTTATCATTTTATCGGGCATTCAACATTATGCTGAGGGCCCCGAAGGAATGGCTCATGTGCCAGACTTCGTAAAAACATTTTTGCAGGACCTCCCTTCGTCCTGGGACGATGTACGTTTTATAGATGGATACCCGGGAAAATTCATGATCGTCGCGAGAAAGAAGGGTACAAAATGGTATATCGCCGGGATCAATGGGGAAGCCGGGGAAAAGAAATGGGAAATCGATGTATCGTTTATCAAGCAAAAAAAGATTGACCTGATTACCGATGATGATAGTAATTTTTTTCATCGAGCAACTCTTATTCCCACTAATGGTAAAATAGAAATTAAGGTGAAGCCAAATGGTGGGTTTGTTGGGGTGGTTGATTTATGAGTAGCTGAATTGGGGCACCTGTCTAACTGTTCATCCGTTAATTTGTTAAACCATTAAACCCTTAAACGGTTAACCTCTTCATCCGTGTGTATCCGTGGCAATTTCTCTACTCTTTTTTTCCTGGATGATTCAGGGCCAGGTAATCCGTAGCGGTCATTCCGAATTGCTTATGAAAATTCCTTCCAAAATTGGTTTGTGATCCGAACCCGGTCATATCAGCCACTTCATATATTTTATAATTGCCTTCCACTAATAATTCAGCCGCTTTCTTCAACCGTGTGATATTGATCAGTTCATTGGGCGTGAGATCGGAAATGGATTTTATTTTGCGATATAGGGTCGGGCGACTCATATTGAGCAGTTTGGCCAGTTTTTCTACATCCAGTCCCGTGTCCTCGATATTATTATGAATGATATTATTGATTTTTTCAAGGAACAACTCATCCGCCCTGGAATAAGCAATGCTTTTGATATGCACCAGGGGAGAACTGGCAAAATATTCTTTGATCTTACGTCGGTTTGCCAGCAGGTTAGCGATCTGTACCTGCAGGTATTCGGGCGAAAATGGCTTTTCTACATAGGCATCAGCTCCCGTTTCCAAACCTTCCATTTTAGACTGTAACGTATTTTTCGCGGTCAGCAGGATGACAGGAATATGGCTATAATCAAAATTTGTCTTAATGGCTTTGCAAAGTTCAAAGCCATCCATAACGGGCATCATGATATCGGTCACGACTAACTGCACAGCCGTTTTTTCCAGGAGATCCAGGGCATCTTTGCCGTTGAATGCCTTGAGTACGTCATAGATCTCACTGAGATCCTCACTTAGGAAATCGATGATGTCTTCACTATCGTCAACAAGTAAAATGGTTGGTTTCATCAATTAATGTATCAGGTGCGATGTAAGTCAAATTCGATCTGCTGATGCACAGGCAGTGAAAGAACAAAAGTATTCATTCCATCATGAGCATCAGTAAGCTCCAGTTTTCCATTGTGAAGCTCAGCCAGCGATTTCGAAATGGAAAGACCGATACCACTTCCGGATAATTTTTCAGTCTCCTTCATACGGAAGAACGGCTCAAAGATCTTGTCCTTCATTTCTTTTGGGATGAGATAGCCATCATTTTTTATAATGATCTGAAATATCTTTTCTTCGTTGACAAGGGTAAGACCTATTTGTATTTCAGACCTCGCATACTTGATAGCATTGTTGAATAGGTTGTTCAGTATCTTGCTGAAAGCGTCTGTATCGACATATGCCTGTACTTCTTTTTCGCCCGAGTCAAGCTGGTAAATGAGGCTCTTTGACTCTGCCAGTATCTTAAAACTATTGTATGTATCGGCGAGTATTGAAGAAATATTTGTTTTGACGAAATTCAGGCTGAACCCTTTTGTTTCCGTTTTCCTGAAATCAAGTAACTGGTTTGTCAATTCTATTAACCGGTTGGTGTTTTTCTCCATCAGTTTAAGATTGCCGGATATATCCGTCGCATGCCCATTCTTCTTCATGATCTTTTCCATCGGTCCCTTGATGAGGGTGAGTGGTGTTTTTATTTCATGCGCGACGTTTGTAAAGAACTCAATCTTGGCATGATAGATCTCTTTCTCTTTTTCATGTTCGAGCAATTCGATCTTCCTCCTGTTCTTTTCATTGATACGGCGGTGATAATTGCGTATTAAAAAATAAATGATTGCCGATGCCAGCAGGAGATACACAATATAGGCCCACCTGCTCGCCCACCAGGGTGGAAGGATCTCGATAGTAAGCGTCGTTTCAGGGCCATTCCAGCTTCCGTTGTTGATCGATGCTTTTATCTTAAAAGTGTAAGTTCCAGGTGAGAGATTGGTGAAATAAACTTTGCGATTTGTTTTAAGATAGGTCCAGTCGTTTTCCAGTCCATCCATTTTATAAGCATATTCAGACATTTCGGGAGCGGTATAGCTCAGTGAAGCAAAATCAATACTAAAAGTAGACTGGTTGTGGGTGAGCTCAATTTTATGTGTATATGTAATAGATTTAGCAAGCGGAGAATTGTCTTTACTGATGACAAGCTCATTATTATTTACCTGGAAGCCTGTGATATAAACAAGCGGGGTAAAATTGCTTTTGACGAATTCATCCGGGCGGAAGCTGATCAGTCCCTTTACACTGCCAAAATACATTCTTCCCTCAGCGTCTTTATAAGCAGAACTGAAATTGAACTGGTCATTCAATAGCCCATTAGCCTTGGTATACACGGTGGACAGTCCACTGACGGGGTCAAAGCTCACTAAACCTCTCGAGGTAGTGATCCATAAATTTTTTTTGGAATCTTCCAACAGGCTTAAGATAAAATTGGTAGGCAAGCCATTAGCCGTAGTGTACCGGGTAAAATTATTTTTTTGGCGGTCATATTTGCAAAGACCACCTTCCGTTGCAAACCACAAATTCTTATTGCTGTCTTCGAATATACTGTTTACCCTGTCACTGGCCAGGCTGTTTTTGTCTTTACTGTTATACCGGAAGTGGGCGCCCTTATTCGTCTTCGGGTTATAATAATGTATCCCGTTACCATAAGTACAGGCCCAAATGGTGCTGTCGTCTTCCTGCAATAACGACGAATACCAGTTAAAAAGCGGGAAGCCTTTCAGGGGAGTAAAATTATCGGTGGCCCGGTTGTATTGGTAAGCGCCGATAGTTGTTCCCAACATGACCTGCCCCGCGGGGGATTGGTAAATACAGTAAATAAAATTGCTACGCAGTGAACCGGCATCATTCTGCTTGGAATAATGACGGATTATTTTGCCCGTTTGTATATTCATGACATCGAGACCATGTTCAAACGTGCCGATCCATAATTCGTTACCCGTGGCTAATAGCCCGTGAATATTTGTGTACGAAATAGCATCCTTCGCGCCTGTTGGTTGAAATGAAGTGAACAGGCCGGAGCTGGTATCATATTTATTTAGGCCCGCATCTTCGGTTCCTATCCAAAGATGGCCGTACTGGTCCTGGTGTACTTCTCTCACCACGTTTCCACTCAATGAGTTCTTTCCTTTCTCAGGAAAGTATTTGGTAAAAGCAAGTGGTTGGCGGGGATAATAATTAACGCCTCCAAAATAGGTTCCGGCCCAAATGCCACCTTCTTTGTCATAACAGAAAGTATAGACCGCGTTATCAGAGATGGAATAAGGATTATTGTATTCTTTATGAAGATTAGTCGTTTTCCCGGTGGACATATCATAGATATATATCCCCGATTCTGTGGCAATCCAGCATTCGTCAGGAGTAGTCTGCACAAAGTTCCGTGCAAATATTTCGGTCTTATCGGCATTGTAGGTAAGTATGTCCCTGTATGCTCCAGTATGCGTATCAAAAAATTTAACTCCCTGGTTGGATGTACCAACGAGCAGGTTACCATCGCGGGTGCCGTATAATTTTTCGACCCAGTTAGATACCGTTTTTTGCGAATGATCAAAAAGGTTAAAACTCTGAAAAGAATGAGTGGTGAAATTATATTTCTTCAAAAACCCGTTCGAGCTAGAAACCCACACGCTACTATCGGGCAATGTACATATTGAAGTAGCTTCAAAATAATCAGGCACCTTGAACTGGTCCAGTTGATGAGAAGGTTCATAATACTTAAACAGGTTGAAGTTGGAAATGAACCAAAGATTTCCGCGGCCATCCCTTTTAATATCTGTTATTTGTTCGCTGAAGGGAGTAGGCACCCAACTAAAACTCTCCGTTGTTGCATCGTATTTGTAAAGCCCTTTTTCCGTTCCTACCCACATGATGTCAGAGGGATCAACATATAACGTATGTATAAAATTGCTGCCAATGCTGCCGCTATCATCAGGGTTATTTCTGAATATCTTAAAAGTATAACCGTCGAACCGGTTAAGGCCGTCTTTGGTGCCGAACCATAAAAACCCTTTTTGATCCTGCTGGCAGCAGATCACTGCATTGTTGGACAGACCGTTCTCTACCTGGTAATGCCGGAAATAATAAGATTGCCCGGCCGCATCGAGGGCCAAAAACAATAAAAGAACGGGTATAAAACCTCTGCGGGTCAATGGAACAAACTTGTGCTCTAATATACCTATAAATGTCACGCAATGGAATTGCCACGAATACACGATGACTTCTTTTTTTCCGTGGAATCCGTGGCAGATAAACCGGCTTTTTAGCGAGTTTCAATTTTTTTATCAAAGGATACAACAGGAGTTACAGAACGCTGATTACAGGATGATTAACATCTATTATGACATCATAACGATCATAATGATCTGCGTTCTAACTTTTTTCGCTGAATCCGTGGCAAACAAAATCAAACCCTGGCAGCCCGCGGCAGTTAAATGAGATATTTCGTCGAAAAACTGAGACGAAATGATAACCTGCCTAAAAATATTTGAGACAATTTCACAAGGACTAGTAAACGCTTGCCAAATTGCTATGATGAGTCTGCTTTGCCAATCATCTGTTTATGAGCGATCACTACACCTGGTGATCACGAATTTTTTCTCCAAAATTCTTTTTCCTGGTTCATCAGCTGGTTTTCCAGCACGGCTTTTTGTGAGCAACTCCTGTTTTTTTTTGACACCTTCCAATAATTGTTTGAATGACACTTATTATAAAAAACCAAAATAACGCATATGAAAAATTGCAAAGGAAAATCGCTGTTTACAAGACGGTTGTTCTATTGCCTGGCGACACTAGCCGTTTTGATAATTACGAATTCCGCAATAGCTCAGAAAACGGTGACAGGCCAGATAAAAGATAAGGATGGTAACCCGCTGGCTGCCGCTACCGTTGCAGTAAAAAACAAAAAGGTAAATGCAGTAGCTGATGCCGAGGGCAGGTTTACCATATCGGCAGCACCGGGAGATATCCTGCTCGTGACTTCCGTTGGATATGCAGACGTGGAAATTAAGTTAGGCGACCAGGCCACAGTAATGATTGAGCTGTCTCTTAAAGTATCCTCGATGGAAGATGTGGTAATTGTAGGATATGGAACACAAAAGAAAAAAGACCTGACCGGTTCTATCGTGAATATCAATACCAACGAAACGAAAAAATATTCTACCTCGGATATATCACAGTTATTGCAGGGCAGGGCTTCCGGTGTGCAGGTAAACAGTGATGGGCAACCTGGAGCTGTTCCAAGTGTGCGCATAAGAGGTTATAGCACTTTTGGAAATGCCCAACCGTTTTACGTCGTGGACGGGGTGCCGGGAGTAACTGTCAGGGATTTTAGCCCGAATGACATTGAAACCATAAACGTTTTAAAAGATGCATCCGCGGGTTCTATCTATGGAGCGAACGCCGCAAATGGGGTTATCATTATAACCACTAAACAGGGCAGGAAGAATTCAGCCATGAAAGTAGAATACAATGGCTATTATGGTTGGGATAAAGTCTGGCAAATACAGGATGTAACGGATCGCGAGCAATACCAGATGCTCAGTAATGAATCCCGGACAAATGCCGGGCTTCCACTGTTCCCCGCCAATAACCCCGCCGACCCGAGATTTGTCAACAATATTAACACGGACTGGCAGAAAGAAGGATTAAAGACCGGCACCAGGCAAAATCATAATATCAGTATGTCAGGAGGCGGCACTAACAACACCTATTTCGTTTCGTTGGATTATTTTGACAACCAGGGAACCTATGTGGGCAATGGTCCTACATATACAAGGTACACAGCCCGGGTAAATTCATCAGCAGAAAAAGGTATTTTCAAAATAGGGGAAGCATTCAACTATACCCATTCTCATGAAAATTCGCTCACTTTCCGTGACGATATCCTGCTCGGTGGTATCCCGCCGCTCATTGGTTCTTTGGTGGTGGCCATTCCCACGATGCCGGTATATGACCCTGCAAACCTTGGTGGCTATGGCGGATCCAATTCCGAGTTTAACGGCGCCAATTCCCTGAATGGGATCGGGATAAATAATTTACTCACAAACTACGTGGATGTCGACAGGACATTTGGCAATATATATGGGGAGCTTCGTTTTCTAAAACTTACCCGGCAGGATATCCGATTCAGGACAAGCCTTAGTTATGATAAGACAACGATCCGGGATTTTATCTGGCAACCAGCTTTCTTCCTCGGAAAATTCTTTAGCCAGGATATTGCCCGTTTGAATGATAATTCAAGAATATATACCAATTCAGCAATTGAGAATACATTGACCTATGACAAGATCGTGCATAAACATGTGCTGAATGTATTATTGGGCCAGTCTTACAGGGAGGGTAACACTCTTTTGAGAGAGAGCCATGCAGAAGGATTTACCACGCCTTATTACCCGGAAATAAATAATGGCGCCACGAAGTCGGCCAAGGGATCAGAATTTGAGAACACACTGGTCTCTTTTTTCGGAAGGATCAACTATTCTTATGACGATCGCTATTTATTGATAGCAACGATACGCAGGGATGGATCTTCCAGGTTCTCTCCCGACAACAAATATGGAAATTTCCCTTCGGCATCAGCCGGGTGGAAGATCAGTAATGAAAAATTCTGGAGTGTTTCTAAAAATATTATCACCTCACTTAAATTAAGAGGAAGCTATGGTTTGTTGGGCAACCAGAACATCGGCGACTACCTCTATTTTGGATCCATTAATTCAGGCGTTGTTTACACATTTGATGGAACGAGAGTAGTAGGCGGGTTACAAACTCAAATCGCTTCGCCCAACGTTAAGTGGGAATCCAAGGCGACAACGAATATTGGATTTGACGGTAGCTTCTTAAACGGCGCACTGGATCTGTCCGCTGAATATTATAATGCCAAATCCTCCGATATCCTGGTTAATTTACCGATCCCGGCAAGCGTTGGTTATACTAACTCTAATCCTGTTGCCAATGCGGCCAGTCTTAAGAACTCTGGTATAGAAATTACCGCAGCCTATCACAAGACCAGCGGAGATTTCACATTTGATTTATCGGCCAACTTCAGCACGCTCAAAAATGAGGTCGTGGAATTAGGTGGTCATGAAGATCCCATTTATGGAGTAGGAGCAAAGACACAGTTGGGCGGAATTGTAGGCGAGCATTATGGATTTGTGTACGAAGGTATCTTTCAAACCCAGGCTGAAATTACTGCCCATGCAACCCAGTTTGGAGCCGCACTTAAACCAGGTGATGTGAAATACAAAGATATTAGCGGTCCCCTGGGAAAACCAGACGGTGTTGTTGATGAAGCTTACGACAGAACCTATCTCGGTAGCGGCATTCCCAAATATTATTATGGAATTACTTTTTCAGCGGCCTACAAACGTTTTGACCTGCTCATCTTTGCATCAGGCGCTGCTAATTTCAAGATCAATAGCCGGATGTATAGAGACCTGCACCATTCAGCCGGCTCCCTTAATTACAGCACCGATATGTTGAAGAGGTGGACACCTTCCAACACGAATACGGACATTCCAAGATTGAATGATGCCGATGTCAACAATTTCAAAGATTCTGATCGGCCTGGCTGGCTGCAAAGCGGAACATATTTAAGGATCAATA
>Ga0066652_100000396_pt1 | contig 21286 bp, 20 predicted proteins | sample GraSoiAngelo_101_FD_71413 | JGI IMG/M metagenome (GOLD analysis project Ga0066652, IMG submission 71413) | Grasslands soil microbial communities from the Angelo Coastal Reserve, California, USA - 14_0903_02_30cm | ecosystem: Environmental > Terrestrial > Soil > Grasslands | place: USA... | reverse complement strand
ACCCGCCCGTTCGACGAGCAGTTCACCGAGGGCCGCCAAGCCAAGCGGCACGGCGGTGCGGACAGTGGCCGCAAGGAAGGGCGAGAGAACGTCACTCAAGCGTCGACGGGTTGAACGTGCTCGCCGACGTCGGGCCGCTGTCGGCGCGATCGGAAGGACTGCGTCGCGACGACGGCGAGAATGAGTGCGGCCTCGATCACCGACACGAGTGTGGACGGCACACCAGCGTCACGCTGCATCGCGCCGGCGCCCGCCTCGAGCGCCCCGAACAACACCGCCGTCGCTACGACACGCCACGGATCGAGTCGCGCCAGCAGCGCGACCGCGATGGCGGTGTATCCGTAGCCGGGTGAGATGTTCTCGTACAACGCGAACGTCACTCCGAGCACCTCCACGCCCCCCGCGAGCCCGGCAAGCGCGCCGCTCAGCAGGAACACGCGCGCCGTCGTCACGCGAACATCGATGCCACCAGCGCTCGTCGCTGCGGCAGGGTTCTCCCCGGCGGCCACCAGCCGGAAGCCAGCCGCGGTCCGCCGGAGCATCCATCCCGCGGCGACGGCGACGGTCAGCGCGACGACAAAGCCCGAATGCAATCGTCCAGCCCCCGGGAGCCGCGGCAGATGGAGGGCATCGACGATGGTCGCACTCTGCGGGTACACGTGGGTCGGCTCCTGTAGCGGCCCACGAACGAGGTATGACACGAGGTGCAGTGCGACGAAGTTCAGCATGATCGTGCTGATCACCTCGAGCACACCGTATCGCGCCCGCAGATATGCCGCGACGGATGCCCAGAGCGCGCCGCCGAGCGCCGCCGCCAGCAACGCCGCCGCGATCACCAAGGGGACGGTCACCGTGGCGGACGGCATCGCGAGTGCCACGGCCGCCGCTGCCGCGGCACCCACGAGGAGCTGGCCCTCGCCACCGATATTCAGCACTCCACCGCGAAACGCGAGCGCAACGGCCGCACCAGTCAGCATGAGTGGAACGGCGCGCACGAGACTCGCCGATGTGAACACGTACCAGGAGCCGAACGATCCCGTCCAGAGCGCGGTAAGACCGCCCGCGATAGGGAAGCCCATGGCGAGCAGCAGCAGAGCTGCGGCTCCCCCGATAGCGACCACGACGGCCGCCACGACCGCGAGCTCGCGGTACGCCTCGCGCATCGCCGCGCTCATCCGATCGACCCGCCGTTCAGCGTTCGGCATGAGTCTCCGCGCCGAGCATCAACCGTCCGACGACGTCGCGGTCGATCGGTGCTTCCCGAACGGTGCCGGCGTAGACGACCAGCACTCGGCTCGCCAGGAGGAGCACCTCATCGATGTCGCTCGAGTACAGCACTACCGCTGCGCCAGCGTCGCGCGCGGCACGCAGCCGTGCGTGGACCTCGGCTGTCGCACGGACGTCGAGGCCGCGCGTCGGATTCTCCACGACGATCGCTGCGGTACTGGTCATGTCATCGGCGTCGAGCTCGCGCGCGAGCACCAACTTCTGTTGATTCCCTCCCGATAGAGTCCGGATCGGCGCGCGTGGTCCCGGCGCTCGAACGTCGAAGGTGCGCATGAGCGACTCCGTTCGCGCGCCGATGGTGTTCCACTCGATGAGACCACGTCGCGTGCCGGCTCCGCGAAGCGCGACGTTCTCCACGAGGGGGCGGTCGAGGAGCACGGCATCTCGGTGGCGATCCTCCGGCACGAATCCGACCATGTCGGGACGCTCCAGGACACCCGTGACGACGGGCAACCGACCAGCCAGCGCTCGGAGCAGCTCGCGTTGCCCGCCTCCCTCCACACCGGCGACACCGACGATCTCCCCTGCTCCGATGACGAAGCTCGCGTCGCGCACGCGCACCATGCCACTCGTGTCTGCGAGCGTGGCCTGCTCCGCGCGAAAGACCGGTATTCTCGACGAAGCTCGCGATTCGACCCGATCCGTTGCGGGAGTCTTGCCCACCTGCTCCCCGGCGCTCGCGGCGCCGAGCATCGCATCGGTCAGCGCTGCCGCGGTCGCATCCTTGCCGGCCACGACGAGCACGGTCCGTCCGCGACGCAGCACCGTGACATCATCCGCGATGCTCAACGCCTCGCCAAGCTTGTGCGTGATGAGGACAACGGCGTTTCCTTGATCGGCGAAGCTGCGCAGCCATCGGAGTAGCTCAGTACTCTCGGAGGGCGGAAGTACCGCGGTTGGCTCGTCGAGCACGAGCAGTCGTGCGCGGCGCATCAATGCCTTCGCGATCTCGACGCGCTGTTGCGCGGCGACCGAGAGCCGTTCGACCTGCACTTCAGGGTCAAGGCTGAAGCCCGTGCGTGCGGAGAGCTCGTGCAGCTCGCTGATCGTACGTGACAAGTCCAGCATGCCATGGCCCCCGAGCGCGACGTTCTCCGCGACGGTCATCACCGGCACAAGTGTGAAGTGCTGGTGCACCATCCCGATCCCGAGCGCGATGGCGTTCGCGGGGCTGTTCAGCCGAACCTTCGCGCCATGCACCGCGATGGCGCCCGCGTCCGGCCGTTCCATCCCGTAGGCGATGCGCATGAGGGTGGACTTGCCCGCCCCATTCTCGCCGAGTAGCGCGTGCACGGTGCCGGCGCGCACGCGCAACGACGCCGATCGCAGCGCCTGTGTCGCGCCGTATCGCTTGTCGATGCCCTGTAGCACGAGCGCGATTCGCTCGTCGCCCCCGGAGGGCTCGGTCATCGTGCGCTGATCAGAGACCGGTGGGTGCCGCGACGAAGCTCCACGGAATTCCGAACGTACGCTCGATCTCTTCGCCGAGCGCACGAACCCCGAACGTCTCGGTGGCGTAGTGTCCGGCGTAGAGCACCGCGATGCCGAGCTCGGTCGCTTCGACGGCAGTATGGTGCGGCCCCTCACCGACGATGAGCGTGTCGACACCCGCCGCGGACGCTTCATGGAGCGTATCGCTGGACGCGCCGGCGCCTGTGCAGAGTGCCCAGCGACGCGTGCGTCGCCCCGGGGTCACCCCGACCGTCACGAGGTGCCCACCTTCGCGCCGAGCGAGTACGTCGCACCGCGTGGCCAGCGTCGACGTCTCGACATCGGCGTCGCCCATGACGCCGATCGCGATGGATTGAAAGTGCGCGAACCCCGCACTCGGTATGAGCTCCAGCGTGCGCGCCATGATCGCATTGTTGCCCAGCGTCGGATGACGATCGAGAGGCAGATGCGACGCGTACACCGCGACGTCGTGCGCAAGCAATCGGCGCACGCGCTCAAAGACACGACCACGAAGTGGCTGCGCCCCGCCCCAGAACAGTCCGTGATGCACGACGAGCAGATTTGCATTGAGCGCGATGGCAGTATCGATGGTGTGCAGCGATGCATCCACGGCGACCGCACAGCGCGTCACCGGACCATCGTGTTCGACCTGCACGCCGTTCATCGCGCCGGGATAGTCGGGCACCTCGTTCGTGCACAGTACTGTGTCGAGATGACGAGCAATGTCGCCGAGCGGTGCCTGTGCCGAAGGAGGCATGGGCTACGGTGTCGCCGCGAGCGGATCGAAACGCCGAGCGGCGAGCTCCGCGCGCACCGAATCCACGGCGTGCATCGCGGCGGCCGGGATGCGCGGGCGGAAGACGGGATTGATCTTCAGCGTGACGACATCGCTCTCGGTACCGAGCTTGATGACGCGCGGCTTGAAAGTGTGTGTACGCACCTCGCGCGCGACGGTGAGGAAGGCGTGTGGAAGATCGATCACGACGCTCGCGATGGTGATCTCGGGTGCGACGTCATTCTGATCCGAGTTCGATCCGATGACGAGCGCCTTCTTCGTCTCGCGTGCTGCGCGGAACACGCCGAGCCCCGCGGCATCGGCATTCTGAAAGATCACGTCGGCGTTGCGGCCGATCTGGGCGAGTGCCTGCTCGCGTCCCGCGCTCACGTCGTCCCAGTTGCCGATGTACGACGTCAGTATCGTGATCTTTGGATTCATCACGCGAGCACCGCGGCTGAACGCGGTGAAGCTCTCGCGTACCGGTGGAAGCTCAGTGCCGCCGATGACACCGATCACGTTCGATTTGGTCATTGCGCCGGCCAGCATCCCGGCCAGGTAGGATGCATCGGCGAAGGCGAACTCGATGCCGGCGACGTTCGCGCCGACGCTCGAGCCCGACGTGACGACGTAGATCGTGCGAGGATGATCGGGACCCACGCGCTTGGCGGCGTCCTGAAACTCGAAGCCGTGTCCGAAGACTAGGTCGTAGCCTTGCGAGCCGTACTGCCGGAACTGCTCGTCGAACTCAGCCGGCGTCTTCGTCTGGATGTGGCTCACAGTGGCGCCGAGGCTATCACGGATTCGCAAAAGTCCCTGATAGGCGCCACCATTCCACGATTGGTCACTGATCGGCCCGGGCGTCAGTAGGGCGACTCGGAATGGTGACGCTGTGCTGTCTGCTAGATGTCCTGACGAGTCACGCGCTGAGCCCTGGTTTCCACAGGCGATCGAGAGAAGGAAGAGCCCCACGGAGCCCCAGGCGGCGAAAGCGCGTACCACAATGTGGAAACCTGTGGAAAACCTGTGTTTTCTACCTTTCGCCGATGCCATAAGTGCTATGGATACTTTCAGTTACGCTCGTGTGGAGAAGTATGGCCGCAGTGAGGAGAACATTTGTCTCGCTCAGTCGAAGTCGCTGCGGGATGGACCGAGCACCAGATCCAGCAGACGTTCGAGGTCATCAGCACTGTAGAACGTGATCCGTACGACCCCCCGGTCGTTCCCGAGCGCTTGGACATGCACGTCGGTCTGAAGATGCTTCCGTAGCTGCTCTTCGATGCGCTTCGTCGCCGGGTTCGTGCTGGCGCCTGCTGGCGAGGCGGTGGGGACAACGGACGTTTCGCGCTGAGGCGCCAGAGGCTCGGCCGTGAACGCTCGGGCCCTAGCCTCGACCTCGCGCACGGACAATTGGCGGGCGATGATCTCGTTGGCGAGTTCGAGTTGTCGGCGCTCGTCCTTGACCGGAAGGAGCGCCCGCGCGTGCCCCGCAGATATTTGGCCGCTCTCAACCATTTGTCGCACAGCAGGTTGCAGCGTAAGAATACGAAGCAGATTTGTGATCGACGTACGATCTTTACCTACCGCGTCCGCTACCTGCTGCTGCGTGAGACCAAACTCGTCGATGAGTCGCTGATAGCCTTCTGCCTCCTCGAGCGGGTTGAGGTCCGCTCGCTGAAGGTTTTCGACGAGCGCAAGCGTGAGCATCGCCCGGTCATCGAAATCGCGGATCAGAGCGGGGATCTCGGACCAACCCAGACGAGTCACTGCGCGCAGGCGGCGCTCCCCGGCGACGAGCTCCCACTTGCCGTCCCCGCGTGCGCGGACGACCACAGGCTGAAGCAGGCCACTCGCTTTGATGGATGCTTCCAACTCGGCGAGCTCGGACTCGGTGAACGCCCGACGAGGTTGAAAGCGGTTCGGCTGTATGTCAGCGACGGCTATCCGCTGCAGGTCGGAGCTCGCCGGCGATTCGCTCTCGACTGGAGAGGACGGCGTCTCGCGCTGCTGCTTGGCAGTGGAGATGAGCGCTTCCAGTCCTCGGCCAAGCCTACGTGGTGTATCGCCGCTCATGCGGATGCCTCGTGCGCCTGATTGTCGATGCTGGTGAACTCGTGGTGCAGCGCGTTCGTCGCTTCCGTCTCGCGTGCGATCAGCTCGTGGGCGACTGCGATGTAGGCCTGTGCGCCGATGCTCTGCACGTCGTACAGCACGATCGGCTTGCCGAAGCTCGGTGCTTCCGCTAGGCGGACGTTGCGCGGAACAACGGTGTGGAATACCTGAGCCCCGAAGTAATCGCGAGCGTCCGCCGCGACCTGGCGGGACAGATTGAGTCGAGCGTCGTACATGGTGAGAAGCACACCAGAGATTGTGAGCGATGGGTTCACGCTATGCTGGATCAGGTGCACCGTATTGAGGAGCTGGCTCAATCCCTCCAGGGCGTAGTACTCGCACTGGACGGGGATCAAAAGAGCATCCGCTGCCGCCAGCATGTTGAGCGTGAGAAGTCCGAGCGAAGGAGGGCAGTCGATGAGGATGAAATCGTACTCATCACGCACTTCCTGCACGGCGTTCCGCATCCGGTGCTCGCGATCAGGCGCATCGACGAGCTCGACTTCGGCGCCTGCCAAGTCAGGCGTTGCGGGCACCACGTCGAGATGCTGGAACTGAACGCCTCGAATGCGGGTGCTCGGGATGGTCGCCGCTCCGATCAGAATCTCGTACGTCGTTCGCTCGAAGGAGTCCCGCTCAATTCCTGTCCCGCTCGTCGCGTTGCCTTGGGGATCTCCGTCGATGAGCAGGGTGCGTCGCTCAGCGACCGCGAGACTGGCGGCGAGGTTTACCGCGGTAGTGGTCTTCCCCACCCCGCCCTTCTGATTGGCGATCGCGATGACTCGGGCCACAAGACTCCCCTAACGTTCGACGTCGCTGAAAGGCTCCGGCGAGGCAGCGGCGCCTCGCTCGAGAGCAAAGAACTCGGAGTGCTGGACCAACCACTGCTCGAACTGCTCGCGTCTCCAGCTCTCGGGTAAGTACGTGCGGAAGATGGGTATCGCGGCCTTGAGCGCTGGGCCACGGAGGAGCCAGGTGTAATAGTGCCGCGTCTGATGGCGATATGGGCCATAGACGCGCCCCCCAAGGCGGTCGGCGAGGTGTCGAATCGGAAACGGATCTCTCACGTGCACCTTCACCTGAAGGTACGGCTGGCGGCGGTCGGAGGTGAACGATCCCTCGCCGACAATGAGCCCCATAATGTAGCCGATATCGAACTCTCGCACCCGAGAATCTTAAGCGCGTGTTCCACTCTGGAACAGAGCCACGTGGCACTGATCTGCTGGCGAGAGCGAGCAGATCAGACGAGCCACGTGGCACATAATGCAGAAGAGCCCGCTATATCGGGCTCTTCTGCCTAAGACGGCATCGGTTGCTCTCGGTTGAACGTCGGGCCGACCAGTTACTCTCGCGGGACGAAGGTCCAGCGCGCCGTTACAAAGACGTTTACGGTCTGCTGGCCTGGATTGATTGGCGTTTGCTCGGCCATCGTAGTCTTACCTCGTGCCGCCATATCGAACATCGGACGAGGCGGCGCGGTCGGGCCCTGCGTCGACAGCTCGAGCAACGCACCGAGCCGCCCACCGGCGGCCTGAGCCATCGCCTCGGCATCGGCATGAGCGCTCGAAACCGCGAGCGCGATCGCTTGTCGCCTCGGCTCGTCGATTGACGAAGCATAGAACGAGAGTGAGTTGATCAAGTTCGCCCCGGCACCCAGCGCGGCATCGATGATCGCCCCCGCCTGTTCGATGCGCTTCGATTCTGCGCGAACGGAGTTCGTCACGACGTAACCGATCACCTTCGGCGTACCACCCACCCGATCGTAGCTCATCTCGGGGTAAGCCGAGTAACCCTCGGTCGAGAGCTGATCCTTGGGAAGACCGAGGCGTCCGAGCACATCGAGCACGGCCTTGGTGCGTTCCGCGTTCGACGACGCGGCGGCGGCCGCGGTTGGCGCGCGCGTCTGCACGTTGACCAGCACCGAGACACGGTCGGGAGTCACCTTCGCCTCGCCCTGGCCCGAGGTAACAAGCGACGGCGGCTGCCCGCCGCTCAGTGACGTCGAGGATTGCGCGAAAAGCGTCGCAGGCGCGTTGAACGGCGCTACTCCAGCCAGCGCGGAGGCGATCAGGAGACGAAACCACATCGAACGAATCATTGTGCACCTCAAGAGCGGAGAGGAATACCACGGTATTAATTATCATTGTGCTACTTATTCCCGCGTCGCCCGCGAGAATACACCGACGTCGACCGATCGCTCACCGCATCGGGCAGACGCACGATCGTCGACGCTCGAAGGAGACGCTCCACGTCAGGGTGATTGCACATCGTTCGCTGCGATGGACGCCGGAAAACGGTGCGACCCTCTCGCCCGAGCCTCAGGGTGACTCCGTACTCGCCCACGTAGCGCGCAGTGAATCGCGAGACAGAGGCCAGAATCGCGGCAATGCGCCTTCACTATCGGAGGCCGGGCGCACCAGATACACGGCGCGTGACGGATATCGCGCCAACAACACCGTATCCCGCGCATGGAGATCGCGCGCGTACACGACATTCTCTCCATCCGCGACAAGGAACGGGAGATAGACCGTGAACCCTGCTCGATCTTCCTGCACGCGACGCACGCAGCGTGGCCCATACGGAGCGCCGGGGAGAAAACGCTCCGTTGAATCGACGGAAAACGGCGATCGGACGACTCGCGCCGAGTCGGCCAACAGTGGAAGCATCACCGCTCGCGCGACGGAGTCGCTCCCGCCCGTGCGCTCGAGCGAGCTGAGTCCACGCTCGAGCGCGCACGCATCGACGAAGTGATAGAGCGCCTGCGCCTCAGCGTGCGAGAGCCCACGTGCCCACAAGCGCACCATGAGCTGCGCGCCCCAGCTTTCGCGAACGAAGACGATCGCGTTGCGTACTCCCGCCCGACGCGCGGCCCCGTCGACATCCCATCGCATCGTCCGCAGTCCGCTGCGGTACTCGCCTGCGCGCAGCGGTGTCATGATGACAAGCGCAATGAGCACGCTCACGAGCGCCGTGGACGTGACGATTCGATACGATGCACCGCGACCCCAGCGTGCGCGCCACTCCGGGAGCACACGCGCGCTCCAGAGTGCAAGCGCCGGCATGAGACAGACGTAGAATCGCGGTCCAAGATAGAAGCCGTCGTGCCAGTACGCGAAATACAGCGTCACCAGCATCGCGGAGCCCGCGAGCAGCACGCCATCGATGCGCCGCAACGCAGGCACCAGCAGCAGCGCTACGATCGCCGCGACGAGCGATGGAATCGGCGTCTCGAATAGGTAGGTCTGCAACCGAAGGAAGTAGAGGCTCACCAACTCGAAGCCCCGCGCAGGCGTATGTGCGACGCCCCATGGCGCGGCATGAAACCCGAGCTCGTGCCCCTTTCCCCAGAGCGCCTCGTACCCGAACAGCAATGGCGCGCCCGTCGTCCGCGCGTTGAACCACAACATCAGTGCGACGGGAATCGCGACGCCGATCCCTGACGCGATCAACGGCATGAGCTCGTGTCGGTTACGTATCGTGCGCCACACGAGCCACGCGGCGATCGGCAGCGCGAACGCCGCGGCATCGACGGGACGTACGGTGGCGCCGAATCCCAGCGCGAGTCCACACGCGAGCGCACAGAGGGATCGGCGCTGCAGTGATGCTCCGGGTGCAGTGGCTCGTTCGAGCGCGAGCAATGCAGCACACACGCCAAGGAGTGTCGGCACGTGGTTCATCTGCGAGCCCGACATGAACACCATGTACGGCGCGAAGGCGAACAACAGCGATGCGAGCAGCGACACACCCGGTCGATCGGCTTCCACGCCACGTGTGAACGCCGAGAAGCACCAGACCGCGAGCGCTCCACACAACGGAACGGCGATCCAGGCCGCGCCGAGCAGTACGCCGATGGCCAACACCGCGGGCCCGCCCGGGGGAAACTGCGAGAAGACACGACCGTCGCGCTCGACGAGATGCAAGGCACTGAACAACTCCGGCGCCGGATCGAGCGGGCCGGCGATGCGGCCCGCCGCGAAGATGCGGGCCTGAAAGAGCTGCGCCACTTCGTCGACGAGCAGTGGGCGGCCGTTGAAGACCCAGAGCGCCGACAGGACATAGAGAGCGAACGACGTCAGGACGAGAAGAGTCGTCGTCAGACGTGGACGGTCCGTCCAGCGGCGAACCAGTGGATGCAATGCATCGTCGCGCCACAGCCGCTCCGAGCGCCGCGACAGCATGTAATAGAGCACGCCGACGCCGAACGCGATCGCACTGCCGGAGATCCACATCTCCAGATCGCCGCCATACCGCGGCCAATCGCGTCCACCGCGAATCCAGTTGGCGATGGGGAGAAAGCCGAAGATGATGAGCACCGCCGCCGCCGCTCGCGCCGGCAGGCGCCCGGCGCGACTCGGCGGCGCGCTCACCGTGGCTCGGTGGCGCGAGCCGACGCTGGATCCTTGCGGCGTCGCTTCTCGATTTCGATCACGAGGTTCTGCAGATCCGTCGGACTCACTCCAGGCACCGACGCCGCATGCGCCAACGTCCGCGGACGGAGTACGGCGAGCTTCTGGCGCGCCTCGAAAGACAGCGACCGCATCTCGTCGTAGGGGAGTGACTCTTCGAGCGCGAAGGCGCCCATGCGGCGCAGCTTGTCGGCCTGCGTGCGTTCGCGCTCGAAGTAGCCAGCGTACTTCAACTCGAGCTCCGTGCTCACGACGGCATCTCTCGGCAACTCGTCACCGACGCCGGCAGCGCCAAACAATTCGAGCAGAGACACATTCTGGCGTCGGGCGACATCGGCAATGCGCATGCTGTGCGCAAGCGGCGCACTTCGCGCAGCCGTCAGCACGACGTCCGCCTGCTCGGGTCGGATCGACGTGGACTCGGCGAGTCGCCGAGCGTCGTCCTCGGCACCGAGGCGGCGCTCGATGATCACGCGTTCTGCCTCATCGTAGACTCCCAGGACAAGACCGATGGATGCGAGACGACGCAACGCATTATCCTGCCGGACGGTGAGTCGGAACTCCGAACGCGAGGTGAAGAGCCGATATGGCTCGTCGACGCCGCGCGTCACGAGGTCGTCGACGAGCACGCCGATGTATGACGACTCACGTCCGAGCATCAACGGCGCTTCTCCCAGGACCCGACCCGCGGCGTTGGCGCCAGCGACGAGGCCCTGCCCCGCCGCCTCTTCGTAGCCCGTCGTGCCGTTGATCTGGCCAGCGAAATAGAGCCCGGGGATGGCGCGTACCTGGAGCGTCGGGTCGAGCTGCGTTGGCGGATAGTAGTCGTACTCGATCGCGTAGCCGGCGCGCGTCATCGCCACTGATTCCAATCCGGGCACGGAGCGCAGCACGTCGAGCTGCACCGGCGCTGGCAGCGACGTCGACAGCCCGTTGACGTACAGTTCGGAGGTATCGTGACCCTCGGGCTCGAGAAAGAGCTGATGGCGCTCAGCGTCGGGGAACTTCACGATCTTGTCCTCGACCGATGGGCAGTATCGGGGCCCGCGCGATGCGATCGCGCCGCCATACATCGCCGACTCGCCGATGTGCGCCGAGATCAACGCCTTGCCCTCAGCGCCGAGGAAGGTGATCCAGCACGAGAGCTGGGACGGATGACGTGTCGCGCCGTTGGGCGACCGCCGCGGCGTGGTCCAGAAGTGAGACCACGAATAGTCGAACTGCTCGATCTCACTGTCCTGTCGGTCGAGCGCCTCCCAGCGCACCGAGCGGCCGTCGATCCGCGGCGGTGTTCCCGTCTTGAAGCGCGCTACCTGGAGTCCCGCCGCCTCCAGCTGCTCGGCGAGGTGGGTAGCGGACGTCTCCCCAGCACGCCCGCCTGCGAGTGAGGTCGTGGTGCCGATGTGGATCCGACCACGCAGAAACGTGCCGGTGGTGATCACGACCGCGCGCGCGGAGAAGCGCCGGCCTTCGAGCGTCTCCACTCCGGCGACGGTGTCGCCGTCGAACACCAGGCGAGCCACCGTGCCCTGGATCGTGCGAAGACCGGCGTGGGTTTCCAGGAGGGTCCGGACGGCGCGCCGATACAGGCCACGATCGCACTGCGCGCGCGGCGCCCAGACCGCTGGCCCCTTGCCGCGATTCAGCATGCGGAACTGCAGGGTGGCCAGGTCGGTCGCGCGCGCCATGATGCCACCGAGCGCGTCGACCTCGCGAACCACCGTGCCTTTCGCGACGCCGCCGATAGCCGGGTTGCACGACATCTGGCCAATCGTCTCGAGCGCGCTCGTGATCAGCCCCGTCCGTGCACCGCGTCGTGCCGCCGCGACGGCTGCCTCGGTCCCGGCGTGCCCCGCGCCAACGACGAGCACGTCGAAGTCATCCTCGAAGCCCAAGGAGTGCGCCGTCATGAACGAAAGATAGCGTTCACCGACAGTTGTGTGCGCACCATATGGTGGATGTGGACGTACGTCCTCGGTATGTTCGCGTCGCCGATTACCCGCTCTCGGAGCACATCATGGCTTTGCCAGTCGCCCAAGGCGTACCCACCCTATTCTTCCGGCGCGCGTCGTACGAGCGGTCCGGGCTCACGCGCGCTGCGCTCGACGCGAGGCTGGGGCTCACCGACGCAGAGTTCCGCGTCGACGGCAATCTGGTCGCGATCGGTCCGATCTACGACGTCGACGCGCTCGGAACGCTGGTGGACGAGCTCGAGCAGACCGGTCTAGTCTATTACGACGACTACTTCGAACTGAGCGGAAGCTGGCCGGAGTGGTTGACCGTGCTCGTACGGGCAGCGGGCGCGGAAGGCGTCACGGCAGCTTCGTGAGCTCATGGGAGGGGGCCACGGGACTCAACGGCCCCTGACGTAGCATGCCATGCCAGCCACACTCGTAGCACCAGCTCGTCCGGAATCGCGGCAGTAGACGATTCAGAAAGCTCGACTGGACGCGAAGCGTGACGGCGTCACAGTTCGGACACCGATCTCCCTCGGGGAGCAGGAAGAAAAACACCACCGTTGCTGCGACACCGCGGAGCACGAAGAACCCCACGAAAATCAGCAGGAAGATCACAGTGTCCGACATACCGCTCCTCGGCACACGCTTCGACGAAGAAGGGCCTCGCGGTGTGCGCTCCAGCTACGATGCGTATGGCGTGCCACGCCGAGCCTCGCTCCGAGAGGCGGGTGTGCTCAGAGTCGCTGCTCCACGATAGCCCAGAGCTCAACGAAGGCGACATCGTCTTCGAGCCGCTCGATGCAAACCTCCTCTCCCTCGGCGACCGCGCTGCCATCGATGGTGCGCGCGCGGGCGGTGCGCTCGCTGCCGGCGTCCGAAAACGTGATCGACCCTTCGCCCTCGGGCGGGATGGCGGCCGACACAATGGCCACGTGCCCCTGGAGGGCGTACCGCGGATCGTCGGGATCGTGCTCGGGCTGAAGTCGAGCCGTTGCAACGGCGAGTCGCGTGACGAGCACAGCCCAGACGATCCCGAGCACCGCAGCGACGAGGGCCCCGGTACCCGGTGACACCGTTCCGCGCCGAGTCAGGAGATACCCCGCGATACCAAACATCAGCAGAAAGCCGATGATCGCCGGCTCCGAACGCCGCAGCGGTAGCGCGTCGGCCGAACGCTGCCGCCGCCGCTCGGCGCCGAAGAACATGACGCGAACGCCAAGCAGCAGCCCAGCGATGAAGGCAGCCAGGAACAAATAGGTCATCAGGTCAACGGCCGAGCGTCGAGCGGAAGAAAGCGATCGTCATCGGCCACGCCTGCCGCGCGGCGGCGAGATTGGCGCCGTTCTGGCCATCCTGCTGCCGCAGAAAGCCGTGGCCAGCACCAGCGAAGCTATGGGGCTCGAAGCGCTTGCCAAGAGCCTTCATCGCGGAATCGGCTGGAGGAACCGTCGCTCCGACCCGTGCGTCCTCCCCACCGTAGAGCCCAAGCACCGGAACCTTGACGCTCGCGAGCGAGGCAGTCGCCGGGGAAGTGCCATAATACACCACTGCCGCTCCCTGACCTGCCGGGCTCATGACCGCCGAATTGAACGATGCGGAACCACCCCAGCAGAAGCCCACGACACCGTAACGCTTCTCGGCGGCGGGCAATGACATCCCGTACTGACCAACGGCGGCGATCTGGCGCTGCACGTCCTGTGACTGGAGCGAGCGGATTGCTGCCGTCGCCGCCTGGGCCTCGACCGTATCGGTGCCTGGGACCGGTGGGGCCTTCCCCGTGAGGAGATCGGGCGCGATGGCGATGAACCCGTCGGCGGCGAGTTGATCGGCCACGCCGCGCACCCAAGCCGAGAGCCCGAAGATCTCGTGCACGACGACGATGACCGGTGCCTTGCTCGAGCGCTCCGGATACACGACCCAAGCGCGGACGCTGTCGGAGGGGCCGGTTCGGACCATCACGTATTCGCCGTGGCGTGGCGACTTCGCCAGTCGTTCCGCCACGGTCGTTGCGCCGGCCGGAATTGTGGCCACGTCAGCCGTCGATCCCGTGGAGCCCACCGATGAAGACTCGTGAGCAGCGTGTACATCGGCTTCCGGCGGCTGCCGTGAGCACCCGATCGCCAACCCTGCTGCGAGGAAGCAGGCGGCGACACCAAGACGATGGACGCGGGCGAGCACGGGGGCCGGGCCTACGCGTACGGACAAAGGAGTGGTCGACATCAACGGATGAGAGTGTGAGAGATATGGCGTTACAGCGTATGAACAGTATTTCGACAGTAACGTAACGGCGAAGCATATTTAGGCTGATCGCACCGTGTCGGTGTCGAGAACGGATTCAAGAAATTCAACGACGCGCTCCTCTGCGTAGTAGCGGGGAGCCCACGGCGCGCGGCCTGAAACGAAACCGACGTGCCCTCCGCGTTGGTGAAATTCCACGGTCAGGAACCGGTTCCCTCGCGCAACGCGCTCGACCTGTCGAAGCACCAATGGTGGCAGAAAGGGATCATCGTACGCACTCAGCAGCAGCGTGGGCAGGCGGATCAACGACAGAAACTGCAGTGAGCTGGAGCGTCGGTAATAGTCCGCCGCGTCGTCGAATCCATGAACCGGCGCCGTCACGGCGTCGTCGAACTCGAACAAGGTGCGGGCCCGTTCGAGCGCAGTCGCGTCGAACAAGCCTGGGTCGTTCGCAAGCTTCGCGCGTGCCTTCGCGCGGAGTGTGCGCAGAAAGTGTCTCGTGTATACGCGAGCGAACCCTCGTTCGATGAAACGAGCGCCGCGTTCGAGGTCGAAGGGTACGGAGACGGCGGCTGCCGCACGCACCTCTTCCGGGAGATCTGCTCCACGCTCTCCAAGCCACTTGAGGAGGACGTTGCCTCCGAGCGAGAAGCCCGCCAGTGCGAGTGGCTGGCCCCGGTGCTCGTGGACGAGCCGCCGTACGACGCGATCCAGATCCGTGGTCTCACCGGAGTGATAGAGCCGACGCGCACGCGTCATCTCCCCGTTGCACGTTCGGAAAATCAACGCATCGACTGCCCAGCCGCGACGCTGTGCGAGTGCGAGCAGCCCGCGCAGATAATGCGAGCGGATCGTGCCCTCCAGGCCGTGGAGCACGAGTAGTCGGCCCGCGTGGGGTGCGCTCACACTACGGGGCGTGAGGCGATGCAGCTCGATCTCGTCACCGTCGCCCGTTGCCCAGCGTTCGATGCGTGTCTCGATCAATGGTGCACGACGCACGAGCTTTCCCCAGAGGGTTCGCAGGTGCGCGCCCGGTACCCACCACGCGGGGGTATAGGTATACTCGCTGGGGCGGCTCACGTGACGGGTACGGGGGCGAAGCTCCGAATGGACGACCGTTCTATTATATCGGGCCTGCACGAATGGACGTTCAGATCTTCGGAGTGAAGAAGAACGCGGATACGAGAAAAGCGCTCCGCTTCTTTGCCGAACGCCGGATCAAGACTCACTTCGTCGACCTCATGGAGCGGGCAGCGTCCCGTGGCGAACTCACGCGCTTCGCCCAGAAGTTCGGCGCGACGGCGCTCATCGACGACACGGCGCGGCGCTTCGGCGAGCTCGGACTGCGTACCGCCCGCTACGGCGACGAGCGGTGGTTGGAAATCCTCGTGAACGAGCCCTTGATCCTGAAGATGCCGCTCGTTCGATACGGAAACGCTCTGTCGATCGGCGCGATGGAGGCGATGTGGAAGGGGTGGTTGACGACGTGAGCGCAGGGCCGGCGCGCGGCAGAGCATCGTGACACAGGTCGCCATCGGCGGCGTGGCGGTCGAGTTCGGGGCCACGACCCTCTTCTCGGACGTCACCTTCACGATCGCTGCAGGGGAGCGGTGGGGGGTGGTCGGCCGGAACGGCTCGGGCAAGACCACTCTGTTCAAGTTGCTGACCGGTGCGCTCGCGCCCAGCGAGGGAACGGTATCTCGCCAGACGGGACTCTCCCTCTCACTTCTCGGACAGCACCGCGAGTTCGGCGATGCTGCCACGGTCTGGGCGGCGGCGGCAGGTCCATTTGCCGAGCTTCTGGCCCTCGAGCACTCCCTTGCGGAACAAGCTCACGCACTTGCGGAAGTGAGCGATGGAGCGGCACTGTCGCGATATGGACGCGACCTCGAACGATTCGAGCGCGAAGGCGGGTATACCATCGCCCCGCGGGTCGATGCCGTGTTGCAGGGCCTCGGGTTCGATCCGACCGCAGCGCGCGAGCAACCGCTCCACCAATTGAGCGGGGGCGAGCGGGGCCGGGTCGGGCTGGCTCGCCAGCTGGTGGCACCCTCCGACATCCTGCTCCTCGACGAGCCGACGAATCACCTGGACCTCGAAACCACGCGATGGCTCGAGGACTACCTGCGTGAGCTCGATCGAACGCTGGTACTGGTGAGCCACGATCGCGCCTTTCTCGCGGCAGTGGTCGATCATGTACTGCATTTCGAGGGTGGGACGGCGGTCCCCTATGCTGGTGGCTACGAATCCTTCGTGCAACAGCGCCAGGAGCGACGCCTCTCGCAGCAGCGTGCCTTCGACAAGCAGCAGCGGGTCGTAGCGAGCGAGGCCGACTACATCGGTCGCAACATCGCCGGGCAGAACAGCCGGCAGGCCAAAGGGCGACGCAAGAAGCTGGAACGCCTTCCCCGGCTCAGTGCGCCGGCTGGCGAGGAGGGCACGATGACGCTCCGACTCGACATCGCCGAGCGGGGGGGCGATCAGGTCGCCGTCGCCGAGAACGTGACGATCGCCGTGGGCAATCGCACGCTGATCGAGCGCTTTAGCGGACGCGTGGTGCGTGGAGACCGACTGGGCATCATCGGTCCGAACGGCGCCGGGAAGTCCACGCTGCTGCGCGCCCTGGTCGGGGAGCGCTCGCCGGACGTCGGCGACTTGAAGGTCGGCAACTCCATCCGGGTGGCATACTACGACCAGCAACTCGGCCAGGTCCCGCTCGACAAGGTGCTGTACGACGTGATCGCCGAGCTGCGTCCCCAATGGGAGCGCCGGCTCGTCCAGGGACATCTCGGGCGGTTCGGATTCTCGGGGGACGAGGTGCAGCGACGTGCGTCGACGCTCTCGGGGGGCGAACGCGCCCGTGTCGCCCTGGCGATGCTGATGCTCACGCGCGCGAACCTGCTCGTGCTCGACGAGCCGACCAATCACCTCGACGTGGAGACGATCGAGGTGCTGGAGGACGCGATCGAAGGCTATGATGGCACGGTCATCCTAGTGAGCCACGACCGCGCAATGCTCCGTGCGCTGGCAACGAAAGTCTGGGTCCTGCACGAGCGTCACATCACCGAGTTCGCCGGCAGCTTCGCGGAGTGGGAGGTGGTGAGTGAGGAACGCGCACATGCCGCGTCGGTGCGCGCCGCCGAGGAGATCGCTCTGCGCCGCGTGGACGAGAAGAAGCGCACGGCGCGGCGCGAGGACCGGCCCACGACGTCGGACGCTCGACGGCAGCTGCGTCAGGTGCAGGAACGCGCGACACGCGCCGAACAGGAGGTCGCCGAGCTGGAGCAGGAAGTCACGTCCGTCACGGCGACACTCGACGATCCCGAGCTCTATACTCGCCCCGGCGGGGTACAAGAGGCCAACCGGTTAGGCGCGCGGCTCGACAAGCTCCGGACACGCCTCGATGCCGCACTTGCAACGTGGGAGCAGGAGACCATAGCACTCGAATCGCTCGAGCGCGAAACAACCTCGTCCCGATGACGGAGATCCTCACGTGACCCCCTGGGTGCTGCGCATCCTGATCGCCACCGTCCTGATGTTCTTCCTGCAGCAGACGGCGTCGGGCGTGACGTCGCTGCTGTATCTGGTGCCGACGGAGGTCCTGTCACGTCCGTGGACCCTCGTGACCTACATGTTCCTGCACGCGGGATTGGGGCACATCTTCTGGAACATGCTCGGGCTGTATTTCTTCGGTCCGAGGGTGGAGTCGCGGATGGGATCGCCCCGGTTCATCACGCTCTACCTCGTGAGCGGAATCGTCGGAGCGCTGTTCTCGGTAGCACTCGCGCCCCGCTATCCCGTCCTCGGGGCTTCGGGCGCGGTGCTGGGCGTGCTCATGGCATTCGCACGCTTCTGGCCCCGCGAGCGGCTCTACATCTGGGGAGTCCTCCCCATCGAGGCGCGATGGCTCGTCATCATCTACGCCGCCATCGACATCCTGGGCTTCAACGGGTTCGGCCGACTCGGTGTCGCGAACGTCGCGCACCTCGGCGGATTCGCCGGCGCCCTGCTCTACCTGCTTTTCCTCGAGCGCCGCCAGGGCGCGCGCCGGTTCAAGCAGGCGACCGTGCCGCGCGTCGCGGAGTCGACGCTGGGCAACTGGCGCAACGTCGACCGTGGGAGCATCCACTCGGTGAACCGCGAAGAGGTCGATCGCATCCTGGACAAGATCAGCGCGTCCGGGCTCGCGAGCCTCACGCCGCAGGAGCGCCAGTTCCTGTCAAACTTCGTCCCACCCGACGACCGGAAGCCGGCCTGACGGCTCGGCTCAAAATTCGCCGATGAAGCCGATCTCGGGCTCGAGCACGTGTCCGTGCGCCTCACGCACCGCATTCTGTGCGTGGCGGATCAGCGCGATCACGTCGGCCGCGGTGGCGTGACCGAGGTTGACCAGGATGTTGGCGTGGATGTGCGAGATCTGCGCGTCTCCCACGCGATAGCCCTTGAGGCCGCACTGATCGACAAGACGGCCAGCGCCGATCCCCTCGATCTTCTTGAAGATCGATCCGGCGCTGGGATGCCAGTCCAGCCAGGGATGACGGCCCCCACGCCAGCTCAGGTTCTCCTGGATGATGCGATGCATCACATCCGGGTCCTTCCGTTCGAGCTGAAAGGTTGCCGCCAGGACGACGTCTCGCCGGTGATGCAGGATCGTGTCGTCGTACCCGAATCGCATGTATGCCGCATCGACGGTCCGGCGTGTGCTCTCCTCGGTGAGGAGGTCGGCGGTCCGGAAGACCTCGGCGATGAACATCGTGCGCTCGCGCTCCGGAGCGGGCGACAGGAAATGCAGATTCTGCCAGATCGCCCCACCGACCGTGCTCGGGATGCCGACGTAGTGCTCGAGCCCGGACCACCCGCGTCGCACCGCTTCGGGAATGATCTTCGACATCACGGCACCGCTCTCGACCCAGAGGATGCCATCCTCGCCAAAGGTGAAGTGCGAGGCGACGTTTCGGATCACGAGCCCGCGCACTCCCTTGTCGGCGACGAGGATATTGGCGCCGAGGCCGAGCACGAAATACGGAACCTGTGCCTCGCGGGCGGTTAGGATGGCATCGGCGAGCGCGTCGGCGGTATCGGCCTCGAAGAAGAGGTCGGCTGGTCCGCCGATCTTGAACGTGGTATAGGGCGCGAGCGGCTCGTTCCGCTTCAGGCGCGGACCAGCGAGAGCGGTCGCGACGCGCTCGAGCGCAGCAGGATCGAACGCCGCGGCGCGGGTCGCGGACGAAACGGAGGGAAGCGTGGACATGGGCCAGAGAAAGAAATCATGAGCGTCGTACCTTCGCCACCGCGTGCGTCCCGCCGTCGGACGCCTATTCTCACGGCAGTGCTACTCGCGCTCGTGGCGTGGTGGCCACTCGCGGCGCAGCGCGCCGAGCTCGAGCGGCGCATCCGCCGGGACACGCTGCCCAACGGGCTCGAAATCATCGTCGTCGAGAATCACGGTGTGCCGCTCACGACGATCGAGGCGGTCGTGCGGAACGGCTCGTTCACGCAGTCGCCGACGTACGAGGGGCTCGCCCACCTCTACGAGCACATGTTCTTCAAGGCGAACCGCTCGTATCCGGAGCCGGATGCCTTCGTCGCGCGCGCGTCGGAGCTCGGCGCAGTCTTCAACGCGCAGACACGCGAGGAGCTCGTCAACTACTACCTGACCGTGCCTTCGGACAGCACGGAGCCCGCCGTCGCGCTTCTTGCCACCGCGCTGCGCACGCCACTCTTCGTACGCGAAGAACTCGACCGCGAGCGCTCGGTGGTGATCGGCGAGTACGACCGCATCGAGTCGGATCCGTTCTACGCACTGAACACGGCGACGGGCAAGGCACTCTGGGGGAGCGCGTGGAGCCGCAAGAACCCGCTCGGCGAGCGCGACGTGATCCTGCGCACGACACCCGAGCAGATGCGCACGATTCAGCGAAAGTATTACGTGCCAAACAACACGGCGCTGATCGTCACGGGCGACATCGATGCGACGCGGACGTTCGCCACGGTGCGGAGGTATTTCGAAGACTGGCCCCGCACGGCCGACCCGTTCGCGAGCGATCCGATTCCGCCCGTGCCGCCGCTTGCGCAGAACAAGGGCGTCGTGGTCGAGCAGCCGGTCAACACGGTGATCGCGGTGATCCAGTGGGACGGACCGGGCGCGCACGCCGACGTCGCCGCGACGTACGCGGCGGATGTGTTCTCGGACGTGCTCAATCAGCCCGGCTCGCGCTTCCAGCGAAAGCTCGTGGACAGCGGCCTGTGGCAGTCGTTGATCGTGAACTACTACACACTCAACAACGTCGGCCCGATCACGATCAGCGGCGAGGTGGCGCCCGACAAGCTGCGTGCGGCGCTCGCCGCCCTCGAGAGTGAGCTCGAGGAAGTGGCGAAGCCGGGCTACATCACGAACGAAGCAGTCGAGGGCGTAAAGCGCACGCGCATCGTGGGCTCGATGGAGAGCCTGGAGCGCGCGTCGGGCTTCTCCCATCAACTGGCGTTCTGGTGGGCCGTAACGGGACTCGACTACTTCTTCGGCTACGTGGACACCATGGCGCGCCAGACGCCCGACGATCTTCGGGCCTACGCCTCGAAGTACATCGTGGGCAAGCCACGCGTCACCGGCGTTGTCCTGTCGCCCGAGACACGGCGAGCGCTGAAGCTGACGGAGGCCGAGCTGGCCACGAGCGGAGCCGTGCAATGAAGACGACGATCGGCGCGCTGATCGCTGCAACGCTGCTCTCCGCCACGGCGACACCGGCTTCGTTCGCCTCGCCGGCCATGCGACCGGCCCACGCCGGGATGTCCACGGCACCGAGTCGCCCAGACACTGCGGTCACGACCAAGTTCGACGTCGATGGCGTGACGGTCATCCTGCGTCGCAACACGGCGAACGAGGTGATCGCCGCGAATCTCTATCTGCTCGGTGGCGCGCGGCAGCTCACTCCGACGAACGCGGGCATCGAGGCGCTGCTGCTGCTCGCGAGCGAGCGCGGCACGCGCAAATTTCCTGGTGCGACCGTGCGGCAGCGCACCGCCACGCTGGGCAGCACCATCTCGATCGAGGCGAACGA